>Ga0207695_10000074_pt1 | contig 311994 bp, 268 predicted proteins | sample KBSC54metaG_FD_184354 | JGI IMG/M metagenome (GOLD analysis project Ga0207695, IMG submission 184354) | Corn rhizosphere microbial communities from Kellogg Biological Station, Michigan, USA - KBS C5-4 metaG (SPAdes) (version 2) | ecosystem: Host-associated > Plants > Roots > Rhizosphere >...
TTCTCATCCTCGCCACGTTGATGGCCGTCGCCCTTCCTCTGTACCTCAGCTCGGTTGCTGACTCCGCGAAGAAGACTTGCCGAGCCAACATGCAGTCGATCGCCAACGCCGCTCAGGCTTGGAAGGTTAAGAACAGCGCCGCTGACTTCTCGACGGTTAGCCTCTCCGCTCTCGCTCCCGACCTCGGCGCCACCCCGATCTGCCCCTCCGGCGGCACGTACGCCATCGTCACCACCGGTACGGTCCTCGATGCCGGCGGCACCGCCCAGACCATCCCCACGGGCAGCCTCGGAATTAACTGCAACTACTCCGGCGGCCACAACGGCTTCATCCCCGGTGTAATGGCCAAGTAAGACAAAGAGCGAAAGCTTTCCACGGCCGCCTTTCCCAGAACGGGAGAGGCGGCTTTTTCGTGCGTTTCAGGGGTGGACATTCCCGGTCAGCCAATACCAACCTACCGGCCGACGTTCATTCGCCGTCGGGAAGCGCCAACGACGCTGAAAATTGCGTAGCGCCCGTGACCGCAGCTCGCAGGGCTCAGCCCTGGATACGTGGCATTTGCCGGCAGTGGCCGATAGGTCACGGAAAAGCGCTACGCCTCTGGGATTCTCTAATGAGAATTTTCCAAAAAATCGTAAAAACTTTCCGGGGCAACTCACGCAACTCAAAGACATTTACATACCAAAAACGACCAATTTTCATGGCATCTCGGTACGGCTTTCACGTGACACATGGGGCTAAAAATTGAACTCGTTAGGGCGATTCGTTGCGCTAAGCGTCGCAAGAAATCCCATGAGATGCCAGTAGGTGGATGCCTATTCATTTGTTGTACGAAGCGGAAGCCGAGAACGGTCCGAAGCTTCGAAATTAGATTTTCATCTGGGGTCTCTCAAAAATGTTCAACTTCAAAACTTCCAAGCGCCGCCGCGGTTTCACCCTCGTCGAACTCCTCGTCGTCGTTCTCATTCTCGCCACGTTGATGGCCGTCGCTCTTCCTCTGTATCTCAGCTCGGTTGCTGACTCCGCGAAGAAGACTTGCCGAGCCAACATGCAGTCGATCGCCAACGCTGCTCAGGCTTGGAAGGTCAAGAACAGCGCCGCCGACTTCACGACGGTTAGCCTCTCCGCTCTCGCTCCGGACCTCGGCGCCACCCCGATCTGCCCCTCCGGCGGCACCTACACAATCTCGACCTCGGGTACGGTCCTCGATGCCGGCGGCACCGCGCAGACCATTCCTACGGGCAGCCTCGGTATCGTGTGCAGCTACTCCGGCGGCCACAACGGCTTCATCCCCGGCGTAATGGCCAAGTAAGAACAAAAAAGCGAAAGCTCCAAATCGGCCGCCTTTCCCAAAACGGGAGGGGTGGCTTTTTTGCTTTTATTGCCTGCGCAAGTCCCGAGACATAAAAGGGTGACGTCAAACCAGACACAATTTTCTGTAATCTAAGCATTAGATCACGCGGCTCGAAAACCTCGGTGATTTGCGAATTTTGGCAACGAAACGGGACCCCGAAAAGGGTGACCTATGGAATCTGGGCCCAGGGCCGACAATCTTCAATATCGAGACAGCAAATCTGTGGGCCAAGGACATACCCGGCTATCGGATTTTAAGACTCGCAAATTGGATTGCAATTGTTTTTGGCTTGGAGCGGACCTTGGACGGAACGCTCAACTAGGAGACCAGCCGCCGAAGGTTGACCGAAGATGAAGAAAAGCAGACTCAAACTTATGAACGTTCGCGGAAGCGCGTTGATTTCCGCCCTGGCCGTTGTGGCGATGACGTCCCTTCTCATGAGCGGAGTTTGCGTTCTCGCCTCTTCTCATGAAGTCCGCCAGAATCGCGACGCTCAGTACGAATTGGCCCTGCAAGTCGCAGAAGCCGGCATCAACTACGAGTTGAACTGCAGCGCGAATGGCACTTGCACCGGCAATAGCGGCAACGCCGACCTCGCCGCTTCGCCCCAGACCGGTTCGGTGAGCGGAGTGAGCGGCACGTACAGCGTGTATGCGGACGCGGTAACCCCAAATACGATCACCTCGACCGGAACCGTTGGCTCGGGCAGCTCCGCGATCTCGCGGACCATCCAAGTAAACGTCTCGGGCAGTTCGGTGTTTAACGGCCAGTACGCGGTGTTCGGAACAAAAACGGTCACGGTCCCCAGCACCAGCACGATTACGGGAACGATCGGCTCGAATGCGACGGTTACGGGAACTCCAAGTTCGGGTTCGTCATGCACGATCAAGTCGAGCTGTAGGGACAACTACGACACCGTCGACAACATCTGCAATAAGCAGTTCCCGAGCGGGTGGTCGACGCTGAGTTCGACTACCTCCGTCAGCAACCAGTGCAACAAAGTCAAGTGCTATTGGAGCAGTTGGTTTCCGAATAATAGCTCGTTCTGGACGACATCCGCGAACTGGCCGCCGAGTGGCAGTGCGACTACGTGCACCGACACTCAGGTCCAGTCATACGTCAACAACACGATTATTCTCGGCCCCGGCGACTACTACTTCACGAACTGTCAGCTTAAGAACTGCACGGTCGTGTGTGACAACGCCGACCTCTGCAACGATAGCGGCACGCCCCACCCCGGTCCTGTTCGCATCTGGTGCGGCGGTTCGTCCAGCACGGACGATCAGATTAGCTGCGGCATGACCTGTACCAACAACACTGACGCCTCGCTCGCGCCGAAGTGCTTTTACTCGAAGGCCGGCCATACCTGCACGATGTCATGCAGCAACAACCAGAAGTGTGGCGTTTACGCGGTCAAGTGCGGCAAAAGCGGAACGACGACCTCCGGCTGCAAAGTCGTTCTGGACAACTGCAGGAATGGCGGCACCGGCACGGTGATCGCCGACCAGGTGCAAATCAACAGCAACACCTCTTCGCTCAACTCAGCGAATACCACGCATCCGTCCGACCCGACGGCTCCTGGCGGCTTCGGCTTCGCCGGTAACTGGATCGAAATCAAAGCGCCCAACGCGGGTGCGGTGTTCAGCGATGGCACGAATAACTAAATCCAACCGCCGACGCGGTATCACCCTAATCGACACCCTCGTCGCGACGATGATCGTCACCGTCGCGATGGTGGGTAGCGTGGGAATCTTCATGGCTTCGTCGAACATGACGAACAACGTCGTGGTCAACACGGTAGGCGCAAGCCTTGCCCGGCGCGGCATCGAAGAAGCTAGATCCCAGGGGTTCGTTTGGTGCACGATCGACAACGGAGCGGTTCCGTGCGACGGAACTACCACGGCGTACTACGACAACCACGGTCAAGTGCTGGCCAATAGCACCGGATCGGCATATACGGTCACGACTACGGTCACAAGCAGTTCCTCGACGGCCGGTGTCCCCGACAGCACGTCCCTTCGTACGGTGATCGTCACGGTGAAAAACGCCGCGGGATCCACGCTGTACACGACCGGTAGCTACCTTACTTGGGGCGGCATATGAGACGACGCGGCTTTACGCTCCTTCAGGCGTTGCTGAGCATCATGTTCACGGGATTCGTCCTGGCGATCGTGTATCAGAACCTCGTGACTCTCTGGGTAGGAATGTCCACGGCCGCGAACATGGCCCAGAGCGAAGCCAACAACCGTAGCGCGGTGGATACGATGGCGGATCACGTTCGGAATGCCACGGTGGCTACCGCTAGTTCCTCCGTTCTGAGTGCGGCCACATCGAGCAGCTTCACGTACTACACGTCGGCGGCCGGTGCGACCGTCCAGTACGCCTTGAGCGGCGGAAACCTTGTCCGCACGCCCAGCGGCGGTTCCGCGGTAACGGTGGCTTACGGCATTACGTCTCTGTCGATTACCTATTATCTGGCTGCGGCTTCGACGGCGGGTTCTACCTTTGCCTACGAAACCGGCCCGCTCAGCACGATGACGACGACAACCGCGCCAACCACGGCGCAGTTACCGTCGGTTGCCGCGATGACGATTGTCGCTTCGTCCACGATGAAGGGCGTCCCGACGACGATGACGACCACGGTGCGCCTCCGAAATTCGCCGGTAAAGACGGCGATGAGCGGACTGTAGTCTAAACTTTCAAGCGCGAACAGGCGAGGGAATCCCGACCAGGATTCCCTCGCCTGTTTTGTTTAGACCTCACGGATTCGATTCCGCAATCTTGCGCCGCTTAACCGTGAAAATCCGTCTTCAGAAAGGAAGATGCGTGGAGAAAGGACGCTTCTTGCCTTGTTTTTGATAGAGATTTGATGAATAGCTGCTCTTACGGCTTCCGCGATAGGTCCAGCGGGTGGATAATGGGCCGTAACTATCGCGCCGAAGGATTGGCGAACTCAGCGTCGTGGGTTGTGGTTTAGGCAAGCGGACAGGAGGTCTACTTACAGGTCTAAACGGCAAGACGCTCAAGTCGGCTATGTTTCGCGCAATAGCGGATTCAAGGAACGTAGGTTCGACTAGAGAGTAGCCAAGAATGTACCGACATATCTTTTGGCGGGACGGACCTTAGGTCCCCCTACACCTATCGGCAGGGATCGACGATAGATCAGATGCAGGAGAAAGACATTTAATGGCGCTTAAGCCCGGACGCTCCATACTGGGAATCGAACTCGATGAACGCGAAATCCGCGTCGTCGAGATTCGAAACAGAAACGGCGAGTCCTCGATTTCGACGCTGACCGCGCTCACGCCTCCCGAAGGTTACTTGGGTGAAAACGGGGTCCGCGATCCCGAAATGATCGGCGCGGAGCTGAAGGCGGTGCTGTTACAAGCCCAGGTCAAGACAACCGACGTCGCTTTCGGACTTCCCTCCTGGTGTTGCGCGATGCGCCCGCTGGGCGTGCCTCCGGTCGCGGGATCGGAGTTGTACTTTATTGCCGCGGGCGAAATCGAACACGTTCAGATGTTCCGGGAGCCGGGCGCGTCGTTCGACCTTATCCGGCTTAACGACAGCAAACTCCTCGAGTCGTCCGGGCGCAACTACTTGCTCATCGGCGCGGAGCATAGTGTTCTATCAAGCATCAAGGCGATGGCCCGCGCCGCCGGCCTAAACGTGATCGCCATCGAGCCGGCCCACTCTGCGCTCTACCGAGTGGCATACAGCCAGGCGACCGCGCCGGCAAACATCTTCGTTACGCTTAGCGAGTTCCACGCGGAGATCTCGCTCCTGGACCACGGCGAACTCGCCCTGCATCGAACCTTTAACCTCGGCACATCGATCTTCGACACGCCGGAGTCCGAGGAGGGCGGTTTCAAGCCCTACTTCGATATCGACGCGGCGAGCAGCCTTGCGGTTGAACTCCGGCGTTCCATCGACTTCATCGCCCGCGAGCTGCCCGAAAGCCCGCCCACGGAAATCCTTCACCTCGCCTGTACCCACCCGGAGGCTCCGGTTCTGGCGCACTGGCTGGAGTCCGCGCTCAGCGTCGACGTTCAGGTGGCGGACATCCGGCGCGGCGGCCCCCAGCTTCGCATCCTGAAGGCGCTCACGGAGAACGATTCAAACCGCTATGTCGGCGCTTACGGTTTGGCCCTCCGGGATCCGGCGCTCCTCCCGCCAAACACAAGCATCGTCAACTTGCTCCAGTACGAGAACGTTCGCGACGGCGTCCGGATGGACGGGGCGAACAAGTTCCGTTTGGCACTGGTTGGCGCCTTCCTTCTGCTCGGCGTCGGCCTCGTGACCGCGATCGTGGGAACGGTCGGCGCGCATCAGGCGGCAGATGCCTTGCTTCAGTCCCAAACAAAACTGACCGCGAAGCAGGCGGAATTTGCCGCAAAGTCCCTTGAGGTTCAACAGCGCAGCACCCAGCTCAATCTTCTCGCGGCCGACGGAGTCCCGGCGCGTGCCTACATTCAGGCGCTTACCCGCTCGCTTCCGGCCAAGGTTGGGCTCGTCGAGGTGCACATGAACAACCCCGTGGCGCTCGACTTGTCGGCGGAAGCGACGTCTGAGACCCCGATGATCCAGCTTGAGGAGGCGCTTCGCATGAATCCGACCTTCCAAGGGGTTTCCGTTACCTGGTTCGAACAAATCGATCCGACGGTTCCCCAGGCCGGCATGCGATTCCGAATGTCGATGGGCGCCGTTCCCCCCGCGCCGGGGGCACCCACACCGGCCATCGCAACGCCTCCAACCGCTGGCGTCGGGGCGCCGGGAGCCATGGCCACAGGACCGGGAGCAGGGGCAAATTCCACGATTCCTACAAGACCGATTCCTGGGCAAGGCGCCATTGGCGGAGCGTTGCGACAGGCAATTACGCCGCCGACCATACCAGGGAGCCCCGACCCGAACACGGCTAAGCCGAACGGAGTGAAATCATGACGCGTTTCGATCAATTTCGATTGGTGGGCGTCGTCGTTCCCACGATCATCGGAGTTACGCTGCTCGGCTTTGCTTGGGTTCAGAAGAGCCACCTTAACCGGGATGTCGACCTTCGATCGCAGGTCGTCAACGAGATCACCGGTCTTGAAACGAAGATCGCGGCCCAACAGGCGATGCCGGTCGGCCGGCAAGCCACGGTGGCCGACGGGCCGGGCGAGGAAAGCAGCTTCCACGATTTCCTTCGCTCCGCCGAACTTACTTGCGGCGTAAAGATCGTGCGCTGGACGGCCAACCCGCGACCGGGCCCTCCTCCGCCTAACCCCAGTAAGCCGGTCAACCCCGCGATCGCAAACGTCGTTCCGCTGAGCGGCCTCATGGAAGTGGCCGGCTCCTACAAATCCCTGATGGCGTTCACCCGATCCTTGGAAACCGCCAGCCGCCTCTACAACTTGGCCGGGGTCAGTTGGAGCCGACCCGAAGCGGCCGGACAACTGAACGGCGATATTCACCTTTCGGCGACGGTAACTCGTTACGTGACGCCTCCTCCCCCGCCCCCCGCGACTCCCGCGCCGGGCACACCCCCGAACCCATGAACACGATTCTCGCCGGCTTTATGATCGCGTGTTTCGCGCAAACTCCAGGCACGGAAAGCACCCTGGAGCGACCGCTAACGCTGAATTTTTCCCAAACGGATGTGGGCCAGATTTTCCGCGCCATCGGAATGCGGACGGGGGCCAATATCATCTTTTCGGGGAACGACAAGATTTCCGTTTCGATCAACTTCTCTGCCCGTAGCGCCGATGAAGCGATTCGGGGAACCACCGCCGCCGCGGGACTCGCGTATCGCCGAGTAGGCCGCAACTACATCGTTTCCAAGCCGGAATCGCTTCGGCAGGCATTAGCTCCCTTCGCGGAGCGAGCCCGTATCAAGACGGCTGCCGCGACCCCCGCGTTGGCGAAGGCGCTTCAGGACCAGCTTCCGGAGGCGATCGTAAGCGCGGGTGATGGGGAGATCCTCATCAACGGCGTGCCAGACGATGTGAAACTGGCGGGAGAGCTGATCGAAGAGAAGATCTCGATCTCCGGTAAAGACCCGCGACGAGCGATGGTAGTGACCCTCGGTGTGGCGCCGGCCAAGCAGATCGCGACCCTGGTCCAAGACCTTTACCCTGACGTGAAGATCACCGTACTGTCCGAGGGAGCAAACGGGGGCGGAACGATCGCCCTGGTCGGCCGGCAGAACGACATTAACGAAGCGAAAACGAAGGCGCTCGAGCTCGATGCCGCCACCCCTTCAATCGCGGCTTCCATCACTTCGGCTTATTACGACATCCGATACTCCAGCGCCCGCGGTCTTACCGACTTCTTAAAGGATGCGATGCCGAGCGTCCAAGTTACGATCGCCCCGCCCAACATGGTCCCGGCGAGTCTTAACAACGCGACGAACGTCGCTCAGGGCAGCGGATCGTCTTCGAGTGGTAGCGGTGGTACGGGCGGATCGTCCACGGGCGGTGCCGGAGGCATGACGGGTGGTACCGGTTCTGGCGGCGGCGGATACAATGGCGGCGTTACCCCCCCGATCGCGGCGGGCGCGGGAGGAAGTGGCGGAACCGGATCGGGCGGACAAAGCGGCACGTCGACGGGAACCCAGTTCGATAAGTCCTCCCGCCTCGTGCTCCGCGGTCGGCAGACCGACCTCGACGCGGCGATCAAGATGTTGGAGTCGGTCGACACGCCGCCGGAGCAGGTCACGATCGAGGTGCGCATCGTAGATGCCACCCCGGAGATGATCCAGCACACGGGCATTAAGTATTCGTGGACCCCGTTCCAATTCTTCGACATGTCGAAGAATTCGACCGTCTCCAACGCGACCACAAATACGAGACCCGTCGGACTCGGCCAGATTAGCCGGCTACCGTTCGACTTGACCGCCACGCTCGATGCGATGGTGAGTCATTCAGACGCGAAACTGCTCGCGAGTCCCAGCATGCAGGTGCTGAACAATGAGGAAGCCAACTTCTTCATCGGTGACCAGCTCAGCTACCCGATCACCTCTTCCGGCGCCCTTGGAGCCACGACCGTAACTATCCAGACGTATAACATCGGTATCGGACTGAATGTGCGGCCCCGTGTGAACGCGGATGGCAACATCACGATGCGGCTAAATCCGGTGGTTGAAAGCTTGACCGGTATATCCAACGGTCTGCCTCAAACCTCCTCCCGCCAAGCGACGACGATTGTGATGGTGAAGGATGGCGAGTCGGTAGTTATCGGCGGACTGATCCGCGATCAGGATCAAAAGACGGTACAAGAAGTGCCGATTCTTTCCCAGCTTCCGCTGGTAGGCCAGTTGTTCCGCCATACGGACCGCGACCACTTGAAGAGTAACATCGTGGTGACAGTGACGCCACACATCGTCAAGCCCGCGGAGACTAAAAAATGAAGCCCATGAACCCGAACGATCGCCCTAAGGTGATCGCGATGGGAGTGATATCGGTCGTAGTGCTCCTTTTAGGAGGGCTAAAGGTTAAGAGCCAGATCGCTGAACAGCAGCCGGGGCCGATTCCGCCGCCTTCCAACCCAGCTCCCGCGCCGGCTACGGCGCCCGTGGCAGTTGCCCCGGCGGCAAATGTTGCTCCCGGTGCGGTTCCTCCTGCGGGCGTTACACCCGGCGCCCCCGGGGCCAAGACGTCCGTCTTCGGTACGCCAACCCAGGTTGCCGACGACACGGTCGGCCGCGATCCGTTCAAGCATGTGCTGATGAGCGCAGCGGAATTACAGGCGATCAAGAATCCTCCGCCGCCGGTCCTTCAGATCAAGCCTAACGGCCCCGTGCTGACGGGACGCAAGACCTTCGACTTGCCTACCGGAGGGGTCGGGCCGATGCCTCCCCCCGAGCCGGCGCTCTTGCTGAACGGCGTCATGACGGACCACGACCGGTACGCGATGGTCACCTGCGGCAACCGGACGGAGATGTACCGCATCGGATCGCGGATCACCAGCTTCTACAAGTTGGTGGGCGTTAGCGCGACCGGAGCCACCTTTGCGGGCCGCCACGGCCTCTTCCGGCTTCAGATCGGCGACGAACACAAGCCGGGCGACCCCGGGTTGCCCAAAACTGAGATCAAGGGGCTCAACAAGACCACGGCCGCCGCGCCGACTCCGGATAGCGGCACGCTGCCGATGCCGGTCGCAGACGGACCCGCGACGGGCCGCGGCAACTAGCGATTGGTCCTGATGTAAGCTCGGGGTCAAACGAACGGGGTGCGTCAACGCGTCCCTAAGGTTGCCGTTATGTCCGATATCTACAAGACTCAGATGTTGACCGGAGACCCGAACCGCACACAGTTGGGTTCGCCGCCGACGTTAGACCCGAACAAGACGATGATGGGCACGGCTCCGTCGCTCAACGCGACGCAGACGATCAAGCCCACTCAGTGCCCCGTTTGCCGAACCTTCAATCCGGCGGGGGTCATGTTCTGCGTGGACTGCGGCCTTATTTTCGACCGCGCGCTGCCCGGCGATGCCTTCGGCGCGCCGGCGATTCAGCTTCCGCAGCTCGTCGAGCAGAGCGGGCGCGAGTACCCGCTGCGCCCCGGCACGACCGTCGTTGGCCGTGAGGGAGACATCCAGCTTTCCGATGGCCGCGCGTCGCGCCGTCACGCCCAGGTTTTGAATACGGACGGAGTATTGACGGTCGAGGATCTGGGGTCGACGAACGGCACGAAGGTGAACGGACAGGCCCTCGCGCAGGGCGAGCGGCGCACCCTCAACGGCGGCGACAAGGTCTCCTTCGGCGGCATCGAGATGCAGCTCACCTTGCCGGGCGCCAAGGGCGGTAACACGACCCAAGTTTTCGGCTCGAACAAGACGGCCGCGATTGCCGCGCCACCCCGCAAGGAGGTCGCCCCCGGACGCCTGGTAGGCGCCGGTCTCGACTTCCCGCTGAAGAAGGGCACGAACGTCTTTGGACGAAAGGCGGAATCGGATATCCAGATTTCAGATCCCTATGTATCGGGACGCCACGGCATTATCGAGATTGCAGAGGACGGGGTTTACATTACCGACATCGGCTCTTCGAACGGCACCATGCTGAACGACGCCAAACTTGTTCCGAATATGCGTACCCAAGTTCAACCTGAGGACGTCATCCGCCTTGGAAGTAAGGAATTCAACGTCGTCTTGGCACCCGCGTAGCTCGGAACTAAAGGCCTAGTCCCGGGTCTTAAGCCCTAAACCGCAATAGGTCCGGGAACAATCTAACGCCTAGACTGTGGGCGTGCCAGAGGTTTCACGTTGTAGTTGGGCAGGTTCGGATTTGATGGTCCGATATCACGATGAGGAGTGGGGACGGCCCATCCATGACGATCAGGTTTTATTCGAGATGCTAATGCTCGAAGGGGCGCAAGCGGGCCTCAGCTGGGAAACCGTGCTTAAGAAGCGCGACGCCTACCGCCAGGTATTCCATGGCTTCGACATCCGGCGGGTTGCCGCCATGACGTCGTCGGACATCGACACCATCGTGCTCAACCCGGAGGTCATTCGCCACCGGGGGAAGTTGGAGAGCGTCATTACGAACGCTCACCGCACGATCGAGGTTCAGAAGGAGTTTGGTTCGCTCGATAAGTATCTGTGGTCTTTCGTGGGCGGCTCACCCATCGTCAGCAATTTCGGGCCGAACGACCCGATCCCGGCAAAAACGGCTGAGTCCGATGCCTTGAGCAAGGCGCTCAAGAAGCGGGGATTCAAGTTTGTTGGGTCCACAATCTGTTACGCTTTCATGCAAGCTTGCGGAATGGTGAACGACCACACTTCGGATTGTTTTCTCGCCCCCGCAAATCGCAAATAGGTACAGACATTGAAGCTCCGCACGATTGAGAGTCCCGTTCGCGTCTACGGATAATGCCCATGGACGAAATCACCGCAGAATACGCCCAGAACCAGTTGGCGCCCCTGACCGAGTTCCGACTGAGACCCTTTACGACGGTGGCGGCAAAGACGGACTTGGGCCGGGTGCGCGACAACAACGAGGACAAGTTCGAGTACTTCGTGAGCGAGGATCCGCGCACGCTGGCGTCTCGCGGCCACGTATACGTCGTTTGCGACGGTATGGGCGGTCACGAGGCGGGGCAGATTGCCAGCGAGCTGTCCGTCAAGACATTCATCGACGTGTATCTGAACCATCCCGCGGCCGATCCGGCTTCGGCGATGGCGGCGGCAGTAATCGCCGCCAATCGTTTCGTGCTGGACAACGCCCGGACATTTCCCAAGCGCCGAGGGATGGGAACGACGCTGACGGCTTTGGTCCTTTTGCAGGATAAAGCATTCTCCGTGAACGTCGGGGATAGCCGGATCTACCGGATGCGCAATGGCGAGCTTTTGCGGATGACCATGGATCACACGGTCATTGAGGAGTACGTCAAGGCGGGCATGCTGACGCCCGAGCAGGCGGCGGTTCACCCCCACAAGCACGTTCTGACCCGCGCCATCGGGGGCGACGCCGAAGTTCATCCCGACATCGAGGTTTTCGATCTGAAGGCGGGCGACACTTTTCTGCTCTGCAGCGACGGCGTGATCAACCACGTCGAGGACGACCAGATTGGGGAGATTTTGCGCGACAAGGCTCCGGCCGAGGGGGCATGGCATTTGGTGGGTCAGGCGCTTTTGAACGGCGGTAGCGACAACACCACCGTCATGATCGTGCGCGTGGATTCGTTGGAAGACGTTTCAGCCGCCGAGTAGTTCATGGGTCCGATTCGGGCGAAGCAAATTCGACTCGGCCCTGAGGCATATCGCGGCGAACGGGCGGTCGCGTTCACCTGCTGTACTGAAAACCGAAGACGTCAGCTGGTTGATGCTTCCGTCATCGACCAGCTTATAGAAACGTTGCGGGTCCAAGCGGAGCGGTTTCTTTGCCTCGTCCCGATCTACTGCTTCATGCCCGACCACCTTCACGTCGTGACTTGGGGCGTGGATGACATCGCGGACGCGAAAGCGGCGACATACGCATTCAAGCAGAAGACTTGGGAAATGTACGGCCGCCACTTTTGGCAGTAGCGTTTTTACGACCACGTGATCCGGAAAAGCGACGACTGGCGCCGCCAGGTCGCGTACGTTCTAAAAAATCCAGTGCGGGCCGGGTTGGTAGAAGATCCGTTTGCGTATCCGTTCACGGGTTCGATCGGTTACGATCTCTACGAATTGATCGCAGGCATGGGTTAGGTCAGGGCGTCGACAAAACATTCGTCGATAACCGAAAACCAATGTAGCCAGGCCCCTGCACATGCATCAGGGGCCTGGCTACATTTTCATGCGCCTGCCCACAACGGAATTCCGTCGGGCCTTCCGTTACAATTTCGCCCGAACGTACTGATCCGGCCACGCGACATCAATTCCGAGCGCCTTCGCGGCATGCAGAGGCCAATACGGATCACGCAACAACTCGCGAGCCAGCATCACCACGTCCGCCTCTCCATTAACGATGATGTCATTGGCCTGAGCCGGCTCGGTGATCATGCCCACGGCCGCACTCAATACCCCGGCCTCATGAACCGCCTTCGCAAAGGGGACCTGATAGCCGGGGCCGACGGGGATCTGCGCGCCCAGAACCGCGCCGCCGCTGCTGCAGTCGACCAAGTCGACGCCGAGGGCCTGTACGTCCTTCGCAAGCTGCACTGTCTCCGCAATGCTCCAGCCACCCTCAACCCAATCCGAGGCGGATAGGCGTAAGGCCAACGGCAGATCATCCGGCCAGACTTCGCGGGTTGCGGTGACAATCTCCCGCACGATGCGGGTCCGGTTTTCAAAAGAACCGCCATATGAGTCCGTTCGGTGGTTGCTCAGCGGCGAGAGGAACTGGTGCATCAAGTAGCCATGGGCGCCGTGGAGCTCGATGATTTGGAAGCCGGCTTTGAGGGAGCGCACGGCGGCGGCCCGGAACGCCGCGACGACCTCGGCGATCTCCTCTACCGTGAGCGCGACCGGAGTGAGGTAGGTCTCGCTAAACGGTATCGCGCTGGGGGCGACGACGCGGGTCCAGCCGCCATCCTCGGGAGTGGCAATGCCATAACCTTCCCAAGGACGCCGCGTGCTGGCCTTACGCCCCGCATGGGCCAACTGAATGCCCGGAACCGCGCCCTCGGCCTGGATGAAGTTGGTGATGTTGAGGAGAAGGTCGATATGCTCGTCCTTCCAAATGCCGAGGTCATGGGGAGAGATTCGGCCTTCCGGCACTACTGCCGTGGCCTCTGTGATGACCATGCCCGCTCCGCCGACGGCGCGTGAGCCCAGGTGGACCATATGCCAGTCATTCGCAAAGCCGTCCTCACTGGAGTACTCGCACATCGGCGAAACCGAGATTCGGTTCCGAAGGATGACCTCGCGAAGTTGTAAGGGCGAAAACAGATTCAGGGCCTCGGGCATAGCAAATCCTACGGATTGCGAATGCTCGGCGGCGGCAATATCCGGCGCCAAGTTAGTAGTTGCATCCAGAACGAATATCGGCTAACCTGAGCCCATCATGCCCGATTTCGACGTCACGGCCGCCTTGATCCCCTTCGGGTTTACGCGCCTCGAATCCGAGATCTATGCCTTCTTGCTCGGTGAGTCGACGGCGACCGGATATCGAATCGCCCAGGCCATCGGCAAACCCGTGGCGAACACCTACAAGGCGATCCAGACCCTTCAGTCGAAGGGAGCGATCGTGGTCGAAGAGGGCGGAACGAGGCTTTGCCGGGCCGTACCCAGCGAGGAACTCATCGCGCGGGTGAGCCGCGAGTTCGACGCTCATCGAGCCTTGGCGAAGGCTGCACTGGGCCGGATCTCGCCGAGCGAAGAGGACGACCGAATCTATCAGCTTCGCTCCAAGATCCAAGTGATGCAGCGCGCCCGCCAAATGCTTTCGGACGCGAAGAAGGTGGCCTTGATCGCGGCTTCCGCAGATATCGTCCGGGCCCTCGCGGACGACCTTACGGAAGCGGCCGGTCGTTCGGTTGAAGTCTTCGTAAAGACTACGGAGGACATCCCCCTTACAAGGGTCGAGTCCTTCGTGACGGGACGTGAAGGCGACCTTCTAAGATCTGGCCACTTTCTAAGATTGGTCGTAGACGGCGAACAGCACCTGGCCGGCGTATTTGGGCCAGGCGGGGATGAAGCGCAGTTCGTTTGGAGCCGGAATCCCGCGTTCTCGCTACTTCAGCACGAGGGAGTGGCCGCGGAGATTGCGGTTCTTTCCGTTGCCGAGCGGCTCGAAGACGGGGCCGGTCCTAAGCGGTTGGCGCGAGCATTGGCCCAAACTCCTCATGCGGCCGAAACCCTTGGCGGCAAAAAACTCTTCGCCCTCGAAAACTGACCATGACAACCCTTCCGAAAATCGGCGGCACGTTCCTCGACGAGATCACCCACGACATTCCCGCCCAGAACTGGGGGGAAAGGCAGTGGCGGAAGGAGTTCGCGCTCTACCAAAAGATCGGGATCGACACCGTTATCGTGATCCGGGCCGGATACCAGAACAAGGCGATCTTCCCCGCCAAGTCCATCCCGAACCTGCTGCCGATCTACGACGACCTGGGCGAGCTATTCTTCTCATTGGCCGACGAGTACGGGCTCTCGGTTTTCCTCGGCACCTACGACTCGGGATTCCATTGGATGCGCGGGGCGTGGTGGAACGAGGTCGAGGTCAACAAGGGGTTCATCGAGGAAGCGGTTGAGCGGTACGGCCACCATGCCAGCTTCAAAGGGTGGTACCTGTGCCACGAGACGAGCCGGAATGCCTCAAACATCATCGAGTTGTTCAATCACATCGGCGCCGCCTGCCGGGCCGCGAAGGATGTCCCAGTCCTGATCTCTCCGTTTCCGCAGGGGGCCAAGCAATTTAGCGGGAGCGCGGTGATGTCGCTGGACGAGTCTTTCGAGCACTGGGAGCGGATCTTCACCGAAACCAAGGGCGCGTTCGACATCTGCGCATTCCAGGATGGACAGATCCATTACCAGGAACTTCCCCGCTTCGTGCAGGGGATCGGTGAGATGGGTAAGCGGCACGGAGTGACGATTTGGTCGAACCTGGAGACCTTCGATCGCGACATGCCGATCAAGTTTCCCCCAGCCGATTGGCGCTACTTGCGCATCAAACTGGAAGCCGCGGCGAACGTGGCGGAGAAGATCGTCACCTTCGAATTCCCTCACTTCATGTCCCCGCACTCGTCCTATATGTCCGCGCACCACCTCTTCGAGCGGTATTGCGAGGCGCTAAATATCACACTTTGACGAAGCGATGACCGCGCTCATCCATCCATGTTTAAGTAAGCTCCTTGGGACAGATTTCGACGCGTCCCTAAGACAGTGACCGCTCGTTAACCCGAACGTTATGAAAACCATCCGAAACTCCGTGTCCGCCCAGAATTCCTCAAGCGAGGTAAAAGGGGCCATGAAACGTCTGCGTTTTGCTCTCCCCTTCGTTGCCGTAGTCGCCCTTGTCGCCATGGGCTGCGGCGGATCCTTCATCGGAGGCAACACGTCGAACCAGCTTCTGGGGACATGGGCGCTTACCTCGATGTCGATCAATGGCACGACCACTGCCTGCCCTGGGACGGCCGTGGTCTCCGCATCGACCTCGATTTCGTGTGCGGCCTACACCGACACGTTTAACTCCGACGGTTCGCTGGTGCGCAAGACGTCCGACGGCACGTCGACCTCAAACGGCAGCTTCACCTATAACGGCGCGGTCTTGACCACGGCCATCGGCTCCGAGGACCACCAGGATCCGGTTAGCGTCGGCAGCGGCACGGGCACGTTCGTAACGACTCAGAACATCTTCGGATACACCGTGTCCTACACGTTCGTTCGGTCTTCAGCGGCAGCCATTGCTGCGCCGAAGGTCCCTGCTCCGGCCAACAAGTAGACGCAATTGGAAGGGAGTTCAATTCTCCCTTCCAATTCAATCCTCGGATTAAAACCGAAGTCCAAGCATGAACAGAATCTCGTTCTGTCCGTGATTCGGCTTGTGCGTGCCGCCGTTCGAAATGTGCAGCAGCCGCAGACCAAGCGAAATCTCGCGCCCTCCGGAGACCGGAAACAGTGCGCCGACCCCGAGGACGGGTGTCGTATTTATCTCGCTGTCCAAATCGAATGTCGTATGGCTGCCGTACTGAACGCCCATCCCGAGGTCGAAGAACATCGAACGACCCGCGGCGTCCTTCGGCCAAAACCACCGTCCCATGGCGATGCCACCGATGCCCACGGTGTTTCGATTACCGGCGTTGAAGTTCGATAGGCTACTCGTCTGATCGATGTAGCCTTCGTAAACGACTTGGCTGACGATCTCTCCGTATCGGAACTTAGGCTCCGGTTTGCCGTATCCGAACCCGACTCCGCTGCCGTACCGTTGATCGGCCGAGCCCAGGAATAGGGCGGCCTGATCGTAAAAAACGTACAGGTAGTGCGACAACCGGTTCGCGGGTTCGAGCGCCTCATCGGGCGTTGGCTTTGCCGCCGGAGCGACGGTTTGAATGACCGCCGGCGGGGTTTGGATAGGGGCAAGTAAGAACAGAACGCTTCCATTATGACGGTCCCTTTTGGCCGCGTGGTGCAATTTTCCGGACCCTCTTGCCGGGGTAATACCGGCACTTATAAGAGGATGGACGTGCCAATTGAGGTACCATTGAAGCTCCCCCCGTACGCCCATGCCCTCTCGCCTGCCCGTTGTTGTCATTGTCGGTCGCCCGAACGTCGGTAAAAGCTCGCTTTTCAACCGAATCGTGGGTCGCCGCGTAGCGGTAGTCGAAGATGCGCCCGGGATCACCCGAGATCGGCTCTACGCCGAAGCGGAGTGGATCGGACGAAAATTCCAGCTCGTCGACACCGGCGGACTCGTATTTACCGAGTCCGACCCGCTCGTCGATCAGATTCGAATTCAGGCAAACATCGCCCTCGAGGAAGCGTCTGTGGTGCTCTTCATGACGGATGTCATGGACGGCGCGAATCCGGACGACCTCGACTTGGCCAAGCAGCTTCGCCCCTCAAAGGTGCCGGTACTGGTCGTGGTCAACAAGGCGGATAACCCGGAAAGGGATTATCTCGCGGGCGATTTTTATACCCTCGGGCTCGGTGAGATTTATCCTGTTTCCGGTTTGCACGGACGCGGTGTCGCCGACCTGCTCGACGTCGTCGTGGAGCTTCTTCCCCCCGCCGATGACGAGGATGAGGACAAGAAAGACGAGGTTCGCGTGGCGATCGTCGGCCGACCAAACGTCGGGAAGTCTTCTCTCGTGAATGCGTTCACGGGCGAGCAACGAATGATCGTTTCGGACATCGCGGGAACCACCCGAGATGCGATCGACACCGAGCTAGAGTATCGGGGCGAGATGTTTCGGCTTGTGGATACGGCGGGTATCCGGCGGCGCGGCAAGATCCAGGGCTCGGTCGAATACTACATGGTCGACCGGGCGAACAAGGCGATCGATCGCGCCGACTGCGCGCTGGTCGTCGTGGACGGTAGCGAAGGTCTGACCGACGGCGACAAGCGGATCATGAAGTTGGCCCACGACGCGGGCAAAGCCGTGGTGTTCGCGGTGAACAAGTGGGACGTCATCGAGCCACCCGACGGACGGCCGAAGCACAAGACGGCGGTCAAGAAAGAGTTTTTGAAGGTCATCTCGAACGAGATTCCCGAGTTGAGCTACGCGACGGCGGCATTTACTTCTGCTAAGGAGAGCGCGGGGCTCGAACCCGTTTTGGACGAGGTTCTGCGGGCCCAAGAGGCGTACAACTTCCGCGTCTCGACTGGCCAGTTGAACCGGTTGATTCAGGAAGCGGTTTTCGCGCGGCCTTACACCTCGAAGGGCCGGCACCTCAAGATTTATTACGCGACGCAGGTTGCGACCCGTCCGCCGACCTTTGTGATGTTCTGCAACGACCCCGAACTGCTGCACTTCAGCTACCAGCGGTACCTGCTGAACAAGATCCGCGCCGCGTTTCCTCTGGAAGGCACCCCCGTCCGCCTTACGGCGAGGAACAGCCACAAGAAGCCGGAAGACCGGTAGTCGGCTTGGCGTTGGCTATTTACGCAGTCATATTGGCCCTCGAAGGGCCGGGACTAAGGACTGAATGGCTTGGGCGAACCCTATCCCAGGGTAGTCCGCCTACGCATTCGCTACGGCGGACAACCCTGGGCTGAAGGACGGAACCCACTTCGGGGTTCGGAATAGCACTAAAGGATTTCCTGCTCCAAAAACTGGGTAGAGCCGCATGTTTCCGCAGGCATACGTTAGCCGATACTCTGGAGAGTAATCAAATAGCGCCATCCAAACCCTGAAAGGGTTTTCCGTCCAGCGAAGGGTTGCGCCTCTCGGCGCTACCCTGGTATCCGAACGCAATAGAATAGTCCCATCCTCAGATACCGGCCCTTCAGGGCCAATCCGATGGGGCGAGAGGTTCCCTTTTTGAACCTAAAATCGCGGAGGCTTCTGAATACATCCTCGCCTTGGGCCCGCGTGACATTCGTCGTCCGCCAAACTCCGGGGACCACGAGCGGCACGTGCATCCGTTCGCGGGCTACATTGGCTGGCCCAGATTCGCGACGCCAGCCTACAAAGAGTGGAACAACACGCGTGCCAGCAGGAAATTCGACACGTAGATGAGGATCATCGAGATGACGACGGCGTTCGTGGTCGCCTGACCCACGCCAACCGCGCCGCCCTTCGTGCGTAATCCCTGCTGACAAGCCACGATGGCGACGATAAGGCCGAAGAAGGGGGCCTTGGCCATTCCTTTCCAAACGTCTTCGGGTTTCACGAAGGCCTGGAGCGAGTGCAGGAAGGTGGCAGCGGGAATCTTTTCCGACATCGCGATCAGCAGGCCGCCACCGATACCCGTCCACATTGAGACCAGCGCAAGCACGGGAAGCATGAGCAGCCCCGCCAACAATCGGGGAATAACCAGATAGTTCGTGGGGTGGACGCTCAACATCCTGAGGGCATCGATCTGCTCCGTAACCGCCATGGACCCAATTTGAGCGGCCATGGCAGACCCGCAGCGGGCCGCCACCATGATTCCCGCGAGTACGGGACCAATCTCACGCGTGAGGGTCAGGCCAACGGTAGCGCCGACGAAATCCACGGCTCGGTACTCCAGAAGAAACTGCGAGAGATAGAGTGAGAGCACCGCGCCCGAGAAGAAGCCGGTGAGGGCCACGATGGGGACCGAGGCCACGCCGATGAACGCCATCTGGTTCATCGTTTCGCGGAATTCGAACGGGCGGTACGGGATGCGGCGGATCGAATCGCCGAGCAAAATGCCGGTCTCACCCACGAACGTGAGGAAAGCCAGCGTCGGAAGAACCACGGGATCGAAGATCGAGGGTTTTCTCACGCGAGTGGCCATCCTCCTGATGATAGACGGTTCGGGGCTTTAACGGGCGTCCCAGACTCGGTATCCGATCGTCAGAAGGGAGGCGCGGATACGTTTGAGGGTTTCGGCTTGCAACTCCGGAAGGGTCTTTCCGGCGGCCGCGGCGTCGGCAGCGGTCAGAGCGACCATTGTTCGGTGGCCGGCGGAGACGATGGTTCCGTTGTCTCCGACCTGGGCCTCGAACGGCTCGGGGACGGAATCGAAGAAATCGTTCAGCTTGACCGCTGCGCTTTCGGCGCGGGCGCGGGCGTCGGATCCGGCCATCTGCACGAGGGCGTGGTCGCCGAAGGTGAGCGGCACCTTGTCGTCCGTCTCAAGTCTGGCCTCGGCGCGGAAGCTGTGAGCGACGCGGCTACGCTGGATGGGGACGCCGGCCAGTTTCATGTAGTTAGTCAGCGACTTGGCCCGCTCCTCACTGGGCGGGTGGGTGCGGTAGATGCCGAGCATCGTGGGTACCAATGCCTTTCGCTCCAGCCAAGCCAGCCGCTCCATGAAGGTGAGCATGCCGGTCGGGTTGTAGTGGGTCCGCATCAGGTACTGGAAGCCGCCGTAGTCGGCCGCTTCCTCTGCCTTCACCCCCCAGCCGTTTTGGATCGCGGTAGAGGCCGTGCCGCCTACACTAATCGCCCCCATCGCGCCCGCCGCACCACCGCTCAAGATGCTGGCGAGGATCAATGGAAGCTGCAGATAGTTCAGCTTGCTCGCGACCTGCTGCGAGAACGCAACGTGCCGGAACGCCGCGTGGGCAATCTCGTGACCAAGCACGCCGGCGAGTTCGTCGTCGCTCTCACAGAAGTCGAGCAGCCCCTTGAAAACGTAAATGTAGCCGCCGCGTACGGAGAAGGCATTGACCTCGTCGAGATGCTTCTTATCCTTTTCTAGGACGATTCGGAAAGAGTAGTCGAAGGGGTTCAGGCGGCGATCGCCATAGGTGGCGACTACCCGCGTCTTGTCCGCGATCGCGGCCAACTCGTGGCCAATGCGGTCGACGCGTGCTTGGAGAACCGGGTCGTCGACGATCGTCAGCTCTTTGGCGACCTCTCTGGAGTCCTTGAGACCGAGTTCCGAATCGACGCGCATGTCCGTCGCGTGACGAACCTCGTCAGACTCCCACGCGTTCAGCGGCGGCGGGACCGGCAGCGTATGCCCATCGGTGCCATCCGCCTTGAGAGGCACGCACGCGTAGGTCAGGGCAAAGAGCGCGGCGATCATGTAATGTTCCGACGATTAAAATAGCTTGCCGCGACGGCGAATTTCAGCATACCAACCCGTTCTCGCGATGATCGGACCCTGTAGCTAGGCGCGGTCGAACACAACCATGGGCTTGAGGATCTCCCCATTCTTCATACGTAGATAGGCCGCGGGAAGCTCATCGATTCCGATGACGTGGCTGATCACCTGCTCGTATTTGAGGCGTCCGGCCCGGATCAGACCGGCGGCGGCCTTCGTGTCGTCGGGGCCGCAGGAGTAGGAGTGGGCGATCGTCAGGTCCTGGAAATAGGCCTGCTGGGGGACGACTAGGTTCTCGTTAGGCGGCAAAGGAGCGAACATTACGATTGTCGCGACGGCTTGGGTGAAGCCGTAGGCGAAATCGAACGCGGCTTGGCTGCCGGGGCAGACGAAAATGGCGTCGGCCGGCTCCGTGGCACCCGGGAGCCGAGCATCGATCCCGATGCTCTTCGCCCACTCGACCCTCTGGGGATTGGTGTCGTAAGCGATCACGTTATCGAGCGAGAGCGCGTGCATCAGACCCATCACGCCGAGGCCGATGACGGCGGGCTTCTCAAACCAGTCTCGTCTTGCGAGTCCGGCACGGATCGATTTGACCACGCAGGCAAGGGGTTCGATCAGGGCGGCGTCTTCGGGCCGCAGATCGTCGACGATGAGCGTGTCGCTCAGGTTTTCAGGGCCGACGGCGAAGTATTCGGCCATGCCGCCAGGAGTCAGCTTTGTCCGCTTCCACTGGGCGCAGTGGACGTGGTTTGCCTTGCGGCACTCTTCGCATTGAAGGCAAGGGGCGTGGTGGTGGGGGAAGACTCGGCTGCCCACAGGGAACCGCTCGTCCTCAGAGGCTTCCACGATCCCGGCGACTTCGTGGCCGAGGACATGGGGGACCTTTTTGTCCATGTACCAGGACATCAGCTCGCCCGAGCAGAGGCCACTTGCTTCGGTTCGGATGAGCAAACCACCTTTTGGCAAGGCGGGCTTAGGTTCTTCTACGATGGCGACCACGCCACCGCCCATGTATCGGGCAAGCTTCATTTCTCTTGGGGTTTGAAGACGTACTTCACGCCGTTTCCGGCGTCGAGGTCGGCAAAGGTTTCTGGGCCTTCGGTCAGCTTTCGTGCACCGGTGATGAGCGGGCTTAGGTCGGTGTCGGGTTCGGTGAGCCATTCGTAGGCTTGGCGGACCGCCTTGGTGCCGAAGTGGAAGGGACTCAGGAGCGTGATCTGATCGTAGTGGAGCCGCTTGGTGTCGAAGGTGGCCTTCGTGCCGGAGGCGCAGCCGCCGAAGAGCATGACTGTGCCTCCCCTTCTTACATAGTCGACGCTCTTTTCCCAGACCTCAACTTGGCCGGTGCATTCGATGACGATGTCGAAGTTTTTTTCTTCGATCTGGTTGACGTTTGTGGTTTCCGCGCCAAGGGTTCGGCCAACCGCGAGCCGCTTCTCGTTTCTGCCCGCCAACGTGACCTTGGCTGCACCAAGCTTCTTCAGAGCGGTAACGAACATCAGGCCGATGGCGCCGGGACCGATGACGAGGACTTTGCTGTCATTCTCGATCTTCAAGAGCTGGGTCCCCTGGGCGACGCAGGCGAGGGGTTCGAGGAGGGAGGCTTCTTCAAAGGAGAGACCGGCCGGCTTTTTGAATAGGTTGAGCCGGACGATACGGGCGGGAACGAGGAGATATTCGGCGAAGGAGCCGAGCACTTTGGTGCTCATGATGCTCTCGCAAAGATTCTCCTGATCATGCCGGCACCAAAAGCACTCCTGACAGGGGGCGGAGTGGACGCCCATGACGGCATCTCCGACTTCGAAGGGGGCGTTGACGCCAACAGCCGCGACGACTCCGCTGTACTCGTGGCCAAAGGGGCCAGGCATTGGGATCTGGGGATGGCCACGTTTAAAGGCTTTGAGGTCGGTGCCGCAGGTGGTGGCGGCTTCGACTCTGATGAGGACTTCGCCCTCGGCGGGTTGCGGAATCTCGATGTTGCGCAGGGCCATCTGGCCGGGGGCTTCGAGAATGAGGGCGCGCATCGTGTTCAAAAGCTACCTATGTCTACGTCCGATTCCGGGCGGCGGGCGCACCGGTAGACTGCTCCTACACTCTCAGAGTGTGATCGAACCGCCATGCCCACCGTCGAAACCACCGTCTGGATCAACGCCCCGCTGGAGAAAGTTTACGCAATCGCCAAGGACAGCGAGTCCTACCCGAAATATATGAAGGACGTGAAGTCCGTCACTCCCGTCGAGCGCACCGAAGGCCGCTTCGTCGCCGACTGGGTCGGCCTGGTGCCGACTTTTGGGTTGAAGGTCCGCTGGCGGCAGGAAGAGCTCTGGGACGACGCGACGCATTCCTCTTCCTTTAAGCAGTTGGAGGGCGACTACGATCAGTTGGAGGGAACCTGGGTGTTCCGCGAGGAAAACGGGGGGACGCGGTTCGAGCAGCACCTCGACTACGAATACAACGTGCCAACCCTGGGTCCGCTGGTGAAGAAGGTGATTTTCTCGGTGGTAACGAAGAATCTCGAGAACATCAACGAGGCGTTCAAGAAGCAAGCGGAAGGTTAGGTTGGCCGGATGACCCCTTCGTCTGTTTATCCACCCATCGCTTAAGCGAGCCTGAAGCTCCGGCGACCGCGATTCGGGCTTTTCCGTTGCCATCTCGCCAGGGCTGACTTCCGCGTATTCAAATGCGTAGTCGGCGGTAGGAGTAATTTGAAAGTGAAATCGGGTTACGCGAACTCTACATTCTAGTAAATTCCGGGAACGAAGGTTGCCGTCGCGGGCCTTGGCGGACTCGGCCACATGGGGCTTAAGTTTGCCAAGGCGTTTGGCGCGGATGTCACCCTCTTCACCCGCACGCCGGGCAAGGAAGCGGAAGCCTATCGGCTCGGCGCCGACCATGTCGTGATCTCGACGGATGAAGCGCAGATGAAAGCGGTCGGCAACCGATTCGACTTCATCCTGGACACCATCCCCGTCGAGCACGACCTCAATCCCTATCTCCCAACGCTGAAGCGCGAAGGCGTTCTTTGCCTCGTCGGCGTCATTGGCCCGTTGGACCCGCCCGTCCATAGTTACAATCTGATCTCGGGCTGGAAGTCGATTTCCGGGTCCGGCATCGGCGGCATCAAGGAGACCCAGGAGATGCTCGACTTCTGCGCAGAGTCGGGCGTCACCTGCGACATCGAGATGATAAACATCCAGGACATCAATGGCGCCTACGACCGAATGCTGAAGAGCGACGTCCGGTACCGGTTCGTGATCGACTTGGCTTCCTTGTAGCCGGAATAGGCAGCGCGCTTTCGCGGCGACGAATTCGGAATTCTAGTCGCCGCCGCGAATCCGACTTTGCGGGCACAAATTCGCCAACCCTGCGGTCATAAAACCCACATTGGAAAGCGCGAAGGAAATGGCAGAAATTCTGCACCGCGGATTTCCTTGGGGAAGCAACGGTTAGACTTGATTCTGTGCGCGCACAGGCTCACCCGGGGGATAAGGCTCGGCTGGAGGCACTTCGTGCTTACGGAGTGCTCGACACGCCCCGTGAAGCCGATTTCGACGACATCGTCGCGCTCGCGGCGCAGATCTGCGGGACACCGATCTCCGTCGTCAGTCTGGTAGATGCCGACCGGCAATGGTTCAAGGCGGCGGTGGGGCTGAGCATAAGCGAGACGCCCCTTAACGCCAGCATCTGTGCCCACGCGATCCTCATGGAGGGACTCGTCGAGATTCCCGACACTCAACTCGACGCTCGATTTGTCGATAACCCCTTGGTTCAAGGCGACTCGGGACTTCGGTTCTATGCCGGCACCGTGCTCGAGACGCCGGATGGCTTCCCGCTTGGCACCCTTTGCGTACTGGACACGGTTCCACGACATCTTACCGACGATCAAAAGAATGCTCTCCGAGTTTTAGGGCGGCAGGTCATGACTCAGCTGGAACTGCGGCGGCAGTCGCGGGAGCTTGACGATCAGCGGCAGCAGGCCGAACGTGCCCAAGCGGCGAGCGAAGAAGCGGCGAAGTTTCTGACCCTCGTAACGGACCGCCTCCCCGTGCGGGTCGCTTACCTCGATCGGGAATATCGCTATCAGTTCGTCAACGACGCCTATGAGCGGGAACTGGGTCTGCGGCGCACGGACGTCATCGGGCGAACAATTTTGGAAGTGGCGGGCGAGGAGCCTTTCGCGCTCACAAAGGTGGGATTGGATCTCGCGCTGGGCGGCCACCCCAACACAGAAGACCTGGACATTCCCTATCCATCGGGCCGTCGCTTCGTCCGTATTTCCTACGAGCCGGACTACGACGGAAGCGGGGTCGCGGTCGGAGTCGTTTGCCACGTAATGGACGTCACGCAGCAACGGGAGGCGGAGCGAGCTCTCCGCGAAGCCCGAAGTTGGCTCGACACCCTGCTGAAACTCGCATCCGTCGGGACTTGGAATTACGAGCCTGCGACAGGCGCGGTCCTCGGAGACCCCAACCTGGCGACGATCTTCGGGATGGATCCCGGCGAGGCGTCGCGGGCGAGTGTCGCAACTTTCCTGACCCGCATCCACCCGGAGGATCGGGACAAGGTCGCGGAGGCGTTTGGAAAAACCGTTCGTGAAGGCACGAACTACGATATCGAGTACCGGATCTTGGTGGATGGTCAGACCCGTTGGGTGGCGGCGAGAGGGTTCGCCGAGATGGACGCGACGGGAAAGGTTGTCAGCCTGCCCGGCGTCGTCATCGACGTAACCGTGCAGCGGACGGCATTGGCCCACGAGCGGTCTCGACTAGGCGAATTGCTGGACAAAGCTCCGGCATTCACGGCCCTGCTGGAAGGTCCCGAGCACACGTTCATGTATGTGAACGAGGAGTATCGGAAGCTCATCGGGCACCGGCACGTAATCGGCCTTCCCATTCAGGAGGCGCTACCCGAGATCTCGGGGCAGGGCTACTTTGAAATGTTGGACCGGGTGCTCGCCACGGGCGAGTCGATCGGCGGAAGAGAAGTTACCGTTCAGCTCCAGCGGCAGCCAGGCTCGGCTTCCGAAGAACGTTACGTAGATTTTCTGTACCAGCCAATGCGGGATGCCGATGGCGTCGTGTACGGCGTCTTCGTGCACGGAGTCGACATCACGGACCAGGTTTTCGCCCGAAAAGAAGTCGCGGAACGGCAGGAGCTTTTCCGAACCGTCTTCGAGCAGGCGCCGGATGACGCGATCGTCATGTTGGGCCTCGATCGAACGATCCTGGCGTGGAACCCGGCCGCCGAACGCGTCATCGGTTGGAAGGCCGAGGAGGCGCTTGGGCAGCTCGCGGACATATTCTTTTCCGCCGAGGATCGACTGGCGAACGTGCCGCTAATGGAGGTCACGCGGGCGGCGCGCCTGGGCAAGGCGGCGGACGAGCGCTGGCACGTGCGGAAGGACGGCTCGCGTTTCTGGGGATCGGGCACGATGAACTCCCTGCACGACATGGATGGCGCGGTGCGCGGCTACCTGAAGGTGTTTCGGGACGCGACCGAGCTGCACCGCCAGACCGCTGCGTTGTCGCTCCACCGGCGAGTTTCCGACGCGATCCTAGAAGTGCGTGACCCAAACCAGATCGTGGGCACAATCGAGCGGCTCATGGGTGAGCATTTCGAGGCAAATCGCGTGCTCTACGGCGAGTTTGCCGAAGATGGGGACCAGTTTGATGTTCGGGTGGAGTGGAGGGATGGAGTCGAGAGTCTGGTAGGAACCCACCGGGTTTCGGACTTCGGTTCACGCATCGCCGAAAACATGCGCAACGGTCACATCGACGTCATCCGGGATCGAGAAAAGGAGTTCACGGAGGAGGACGGGCTGTTGGCGCTTCGAGCCGGCGGCGCCGCATCCGCGGTGACCGTACCCGCGCGGTCGGAGGGACGCGTGGTGGGGGTGTTCGCAGTGAACATGATCCACCCGCATAACTGGACGGAGGCGGAGATCGGCCTCGTTCAACAGATCGCGGACCGGCTCGTCGCGGAGATCGAGCGCGCAAGGGCAGAATCGGCTCTTCAAGACGCGAATCACTTGCTGGAAACGCGCGTTTCGGAGCGGACGAAACAGCTTGAAGAGGCCGTGCGGGAAGCGGAAGGCTTCAACTATTCCATCGCTCACGATTTCCGATCCCCGCTTCGTGCGGTGGCCTGGACTTCGAACCTGCTCATCGAGGAGTTAGGGGAAGCGCTCGGTGAGGAGCATCGCGAACTCCTGCAGCGGCAAGCCAACAACGCGGTTCGCTTGGGCCGCCTCATCGATGAACTCCTGCGACTTTCCCGTCTGTCCCGAGTCGACGTGAATCGGGAGCCGCTCAATATCACCCGTAAGGCGAAGGAGATCTTTGCTCATTTCGTTCAAGACGGCCAGTCGAACGGATGCCGGCTGGAGGCTCAGCCGGGCATGACGGCGCAAGGAGATCCGGGACTCGTCCGCACCGTGCTCGACAACCTGATCGGGAACGCCTGCAAGTTTTCTCCCAGTGGCGGAGTGATTCGGGTTTCTCAGGATGGGAAAGTATTCTCGGTTTCCGATGAGGGCATCGGCTTTGATGTGAACTTCGCAGCTAAGATTTTTCTTCCGTTTGAACGGCTGGTGCTGGATTCCGAGTTCGAAGGCACCGGCATCGGCCTCGCCAACGTCGACCGCATCGTGAAGCGCCATCACGGACGAGTCTGGGTCGAAAGCGAAACGGGTCGGGGCACTACGTTCTTCTTTACGCTTGAGCCTTAGTGTTTACGACGTTGGTGTAGAGTCTGGGCAAGTGGGTGTTCTTTCGATTGGGGCCGCAGTGATGTTGGCGGCGCTTGCGCCAGGGGCTGAGAAGATTGACCGGTTTGCTCTGGTCAGCCGGCACAACGTGACGCTGAACGCGGCCAACTTCGATGCGCCGCTCTCCGTGGGCAACGGGGAGTTTGCGTTTACGGCGGATGTGACGGGCCTCCAAACCTTCGAAAAGGAATACCGCAAGATGGTCCCGCTGTCGACGATGGCGCAGTGGGGATTTCATACCGCGCCCTCTCCCGAAGGGTTTTCGCCTGAGAAGTTTCCTTTGACGACGACGAGCGCCAGCGGGCGGCCGGTCGGCTATCTGTATTACGAGAACGGGAAGAGTCCGCCTGAGTTGGGGCCGGCGGCGGACTATTTATATGCCAGCCCGGGGCGGATCGACCTGGGCCGAATCGGGTTCGTGCTGAAGGCGGCGGATGGGCACGAGGCTCGGTTGGACGAACTGAAAGACGTTCGGCAGAAGCTGGATCTTTGGACCGGATCGATATCGAGCCACTTCATTTTCGATGGTGAGGCGGTAGATGTTGTGACGTGCTGCCACCCGGATCGGGAGATGCTTGGCGTGCGGGTGCGGTCAGGGCTGATCGCGAAGGGGCGGCTCTCGGTTCGGCTTGCATTTCCTTACGGTAGCCGGGCTTTCAACGGGAACGGGGCCGATTGGGGCCGGCCGGATGCGCATCAGACGGTGATGACGCTCAGCGGCGACAACCGGGCGGATTTTGTACGGACGCTCGACAAGGATCGGTACGTTGCCGCGTTGTCGTGGTCGAAAGGAGGGCGGCTGACCGCCGAAGGGAAGCACGAATTCCGCTTGGACGGATCGTCGGACACGCTGGAATTCACGGGTGCCTTCTCGCAAACCGAACTTCCCAAGAGCCTGCCGAGTGCCGCGGTGACCGAGCAGGCCTCGGTGCGGATGTGGAAGAAGTTTTGGTCGACCGGCGGCGCGATCGACCTATCCCAAAGCAAGGATCCGCGTTGGAAGGAGTTGGAGCGGCGAATCGTTCTCTCCCAGTATCTAACGCGGATACAATGCTGTGGCTCCCTGCCGCCGCAAGAGACGGGCCTGACCTGCAACAGTTGGTTCGGCAAGTTCCATCTGGAAATGCACTGGTGGCACGCCGCCCACTTCCCCCTTTGGGGCCGCACGGAGCAGCTGGAGCGCAGTCTGCCGTTCTACCAACGGATTCTGCCCAAGGCGCAAGCGATGGCCAGGATCCAGGGTTACGAAGGCGCACGTTGGCCGAAGTGCGTGGGGCCTTCAGGCGACGCTGCGCCGACCTATCTCGAAAGCTTTCTCATCTGGCAGCAGCCGCACCCGATCTCGTTCGCCGAGCTTTGCTATCGAAACGCGCCCACGCGGAAGACCTTGGACAAGTACAAGGAGTTGGTCTTCGAGACAGCCAAGTTCATGGCTTCCTTTGCAGCTTGGGACTCGGCGCACAAGCAGTATCGTATCGGGCCGCCTTTCTCGGATGCCGCAGAGGTGTACTTCTCGGATCACGACCACCAGTGGAACCCCACCTTCGAAATCGCCCAGTGGCACGAAGGGCTTTCGATTGCGCAGCGGTGGCGCGATCGACTAGGCTTGCCGCGAGAGAAGAAATGGGACGACGTGATCGCGCACTTGCCGCCTCTGCCGGTTCGGGACGGATTGTATGTTGCCGCAGAAACTGCCGACGATACCTTCACCGTGCCCGGCCGAAACACGTCCCATCCGTGCATGCTAGCCCCCCTCGGGATGCTCGACGGATCGATGGTTGACCGAGAAACCATGCGTCAAACGCTCCACCAAATGATGAAGGATTGGGACTGGAGCAACACCTGGGGCTGGGACTACCCGATGATGGCGATGACCGCGGCTCGTCTGGGCGAAGGGGGCCGGGCCATCGACGCACTGCTTCTCGATAAACCTAAGAACGCGTATTTGGCGAACGGCCACAACCCTCAGATCGGGGCGACTTTGCCTTTATATTTGCCGGGCAACGGCGGGCTCTTGTACGCGGTGGCGATGATGGCGGCCGGCTGGGATGGTGGGCCGCCTGGAAACGCACCCGGCTTCCCAAACGATGGGATGTGGGTTGTGAAGTGGGAGGGGCTCGAAAAAGCCCCTTAAAGCGGCGTGCCCCTCCCTTAGAGTGCACGGACCGAAGCGGGTCTGGCCACTCGGGGCGCGGCAGCAGTTTCTTGCCCAGGCGTCGGATTGCGAAAGAGTTCGCTTCAGAAATCTGAGGTAGTTGGGCCGCCAACTAGAGTTGTGACCCCCGACCAGCGATTCGCGAATCACTTACACTATTAGTGGTTTTTACTTGCACATGCTTCTTGATATGATTTGGCTGATGTATGATCAAATTGCGTGGAGACACGCAAGGAGAGCTTGATGAAGTTTTTTCCGTCAGTTGCCAAGACCGCTTGTATAGGCGCGTTAGCTTTTTGCAGTTCAATGGCCTTCTCTCAATTTACGGGTACAGCAGACTGGGGCGCTTCCACCTCGTTCACCGGGGGTGCGGTTGCCGCGGCTTGTGACTCATCCGGAGGCACTTATAACGGCTACGTTTATGTCCTTCTGATCGTTCCTCTAACCGGTGGTCCAGCGGCCCATCCAGTTCCAGAGTTGTCGGAAGAGGCGGCGTACTACGCGCCGAAGGATAAATCCACTCTCGCCGTCCTTTCGAAGGCGCCGGCAGGGTCGGATCTCGCGCGCCTTTCCTCCGAGATCAAATCCGCCCCAGCGATACCTGCCGCGGCTTCAAGCAAGTTCATCACCGGGACCAAGTACGCGGTCATCGCCTACAATGCCTCCGGCACCTACGAGTGGGGCCATAGCTACGTAGGAACGTCGGGCTATTCGTTCTATACCCCCGAAGCCATCACCGTGAATGGCGGCAACATTTACTGCACGGGTTATTGCAACGTTGGACTGCAGCAGGTTCAAATCGGCAGTCCGGCCACCTCTCCGACGACGCTCTATACGATCGATATCTCGGAAGCTACGCCCACGACGTACTACTACAGTTATTACAACAATACCAGCGACGGCAGCACAGCTCCTCAAGATATTGGACTTGGGATCGCAACCGATTCGAACGGAAACGTTCTGGTATCCGGCTCCCATGCATTCGGAAGCGGGTCGGGAACCTACGTCCAGGTCGTCGGATTTACAAGCACGCTCGGTAGTCCAGCAGCGTATCTGACCACTTACGCCGGAAGTGCGCCCTATATCTGCCAAAACAAGACCTCGGGCGCGGTGGCAGAAGGTACGACCACAATTCTATCGAACAAATACGTTTATGTAGGCGGCTACTCGTATTCCTCAGGCACGGTATCCAACGCTTTCAATGACACTTACACGAGTGGCTCCGGCGTGCAATGTTCGGGTTCCGGGATCTGCGTCGGCAACAACTACATCTATGCCGCGGGTTCCAGTCCGAACTCATTGTCATTCTATGACTTCGTGCTTCAGATCCCGGAAAGTTCGCCGACTACGGTTACGGCCGGATGCAATACGAGCACTTGGACAACCCCTTACGTGGTGGCGGCGGATAGTACCGACCACGTTTACGTAGGAGGCATTCTCAATGGCGTCGAGGCGGCCGGGTACGCATCTACCAACTTAACCACCGCCATGTGGTCGAGCAACTATGCGCAACGGCTAAAGAAGACGGGAGGAATTATCGGCATCGCCACCGATGGCACCAATGTCTACGTGGGCGCCACCCAAATGAATAACATCGCGGTTGGCTTCAATGCGTCGACGGGGGCGCTGGAAGCGGCAAACGTGACCGAGCCTGCATATGGGCTAGCCTTCGCGTTCAATTCGAACACGCTTCGGGTCATCTTGACGGGTTGGACGGGCACGACTGCGCCGACGGGTACGACCTACACGTATCAGTACCACTAGGTTACGATCTAGTGGGGCCATCGAATGATGCCGTTTTTGGAGTTAGGCCCCAGAAACGGCAGGCTCTTAAAATGAGGTTGGAAGGCCTCTACGCAATCCGCGGATAGCCGACCACACCCCAGACGCGCTTCGCGTGCTCGATTTGAGCCGCCATGGCGTTCGGCCCCGGGGCGCCGAGCGACTCCCTTCGGCGCACCGAATCGGCCGGCTGCAGCACCGACAACGCCTCTGCGGGAACCTCCGGAGCGATCTCGGCCAACGTAGCTGCATCGAGGGATTCCAACGTGCCCCCACGGGCGTCGCAACCTCGGACGACCTTGCCGACGATCTCGTGGGCTTCGCGGAACGGCGTGCCTTGGGTAGCGAGGTAGTCGGCAAGGTCGGTGGCGGTGGAGAAGTCGCCTTGGACGGTAGTGGCCATCCGCTCAAGCTGCCAATCCGCAGTATCGATCATGAGATAGATCAGCTCCATCGAGTCCTTGACCTTTCGCAAAGAATCGAACAGCGGCGGCTTATCTTCCTGGGTGTCCCGGTTGTAGCCGAGTGGCAACGCCTTCATGACCGTCGCCAAAGTGACCCAGTTGGAGATCGCGCGGGCGGTTCGGCCTCGAATCAGCTCGGCCATGTCCGGGTTTCGCTTCTGCGGCATGATCGAAGAACCGGTCGTCACCGTGTCGCTAAGCTTCACGAAGCCGAACTCCCGGCCCGAGAAGAGAACCAACTCCTGGGAAATGCGCGAGAGGTCGATCATGAGCATCGCGCAAAGGTGGAGCGTGTCGAGAATGTAGGATCGGTCGCTGGTGGCGTCCAAGGCGTTCGGGATCGGGGCGATGAAGCCGAGCTCTTGGCTCGTCATGTTCCGGTCGATCGGGAAGCTGGTTCCCGCCACCGCCGCCGCGCCAAGGGGCGAGTAGTTTGCCAATTCGAATAGGCGCTCGGCCCGCCAGCCATGCCGCTGCAGGGCCCAGAAGTGCGCCATCAGATGGAAGCCGAGGGTGATCGGCTGCGCGCGCTGCTGGTGGGTGTAGCCGGGCATGATCGCTCCCTTGTACTTCTCACCCTGCTCCAACAGGAGCCCCTGCAGCTTCTTGATAAGGTCCTGAACCTCGATGAGCTGGTTATGGACGAACATCCGGGTGTCCGTGGCTACCTGGTCGTTCCGGCTGCGGGCGGTGTGGAGCTTGCCGGCGACGTCGCCGAGCAACTCGTGCAGGCGGAGCTCGATCGCGGTGTGGATGTCCTCGACGTTCAGTCTTAGCGCCTCGGGACCCTCTTCGTGGATCTTTTCCAGGCCGCCGATCAGGGTCTGCGCTTCTTCGGGCGTGATGATGCCGACCTCGCCGAGCATACGGGCGTGGGCGACCGAACCGATGATGTCCTCCTGCCAAAAATTAAGATCGGTATCGATCGTTTGGCCAAATCGGTCCACCAATTCGTTGGAGGATTCCTTAAATGCGCCGCCCCAGAGCTTCTTCATGCCTCGGTGATCTTACTCCGAAGCGGGGAGTCGGTTACGATCGATAGATCGTGTAGACCGGGTCTCGACCGTAGGGAGATGGCGCGGGGGGCGTTTTCGAAGCGGCGCCGTCTCCAAGACTCCCTCCCACGCCTTGCTCGGAGCGAGCAAGGCGTGGGCTACCCCTGCGGGGCCTGAACTACGTCAACAACACGCGCTCGGCTAAGATCAAGGCCACGAAATCGTCCACGGGCTCCGGCGGGACCTGAAGCGTCGCGGGGAGAAGCCGGCGCCAACCTCGGCGGGGGTTGTGGAGCCAGTAGCGCTCGCGGGCTTGCATCGTCGTGTTCTGCTCGTCCACGACGAGCACCGCGACGGCGGGCATGTGTTCGCGAAGGCCGTTCACGATCTCGCGGCTTTGAGTGCCGGAGCCAACGATGAGCAAGGAATAGGGGCCAATAGTCTCTGCCTCACGCAGGGACTCGCAGAGTTGCTCGCGGGGCGAGACCTTGCGCCAGAGAAGTTCGAGCCGGTCGTTCGCATCACGCCGGACGAGCGCATAGCCGCACTTGCTCGTTCCGGGGTCGATGGCGAGGACCGTCTTCTCCATATCAGGAGACTACCGAACTGCGAACCTTATCTTGAGCGGGTCTGCGGCATACGTCTCATCTTCCACGATGGCTCGCACCTGAATCCATCTATCACTGGCCTTCACTTTGTTCACAAGGCTTAACACATCCTCCGAGGAGACCACGCCGAACGGCTCGTCGGAGCCGAGGCGGGGGATCATTTTGTCCTGCTTCGCCTTCCCTTGAATCTTCGCGCCGAGGGCCGTGAGCTCGTGGAAGATCGTCTTGATGTCCTTGCGACCGTCGATCGCTTCCTCTGCGATCACGGCATCGCGCTTGTAGACGAGCGGATTCGGATAGATGGCAATTTCGAGGGAGACCGGCTCACCCTTGAAGGCATTGAGAGAGCTTAGGGCCACGAGCACGACGGAGGAGTTCGAGCCCGCAACCTTTTCGCTAAGCTCCCGCTCGATCTGCTCCGGACGCACATCTTGCCCGGTTCGCGTGTCCTTGTGGTCAAAAATGCCGGCCTCAGGATAGTTACCGTTCGCAGCCGCTCCGGCTTGATGGGCCGAGACGCGGGCGGCGCGTAAGAGGCTGGTGAGGGTGCCTTGAGCACGCTCGAAACTCACGCCTGGATCCACCGTGATGCGGGCAACCTCATCCCCCTTTTTGTAGATCATGGGGTTATAACGCGAAAAGGCGGTGATTCCCTGAAAGGCGGATACGACTTTCTGTTCTTCGCGAAGTTGGTTTTGAGCCGTGAGCAGTTGGTTCTGGGTCTGAGCTAGCTGTGCCTGAGTCGCCATGAGCCGCTTGTCCGCCTCAGCGACCGCGGCTTCGGCGTCTGTTTTTTGGCGTTCGAGCGAGGCGACCTCGCCCTTAAGTGTATCCAGCTGCTTTTCCAGGTTCGCCCGCTGAAGAATTAATTCTTGATTCTGCCGATCGGTGAACTGCTTTTCTTGAATCGCAACTGCTCGATCCTTGTAGGCCTTTAAGGTGTCGGCTCTAGCGATCGCCAATTTTTCATTCACGTCCTTGAGCTGAGCAACTAAGCCGCTGAGCTTGGCTTGCGCCGTCACGAGGTTCTTTTGAGCCTTGGCTTGCTCAGTGTGCAGATGGGAAATTTCGGCTTGCGAAGTCAGCGCCGCCTTCTTGAGTCGGGCGATCTCAGGCTTAATTCGGTCGATTTGCGTGTGAAGAAGCGCGAGCTGTGCCTGACCGGTCGTGATCTCGCCCTTTTGCTGCGAAATCTGCTCACCGAGGTGCTGGTTACTCTGCTGGTAAGTATCGCGGAGATTCTTCATCCTCGCAAGCTCGGCCTTTCCGGCGTCTCGTTGCTTTGTCGCTGCGGCGAGTTCGCGCTGAGCTTTGTCTCGTTCCACGATCGCGTTATGGCCTTGGATGATCCACTGGCGCACCCCGGAACTCGCGACCGACACGATCATGATCGTGATCAGCGAGACAAAGATGCCGGCGAGGAACGTGCCGATCTGGGCGACGCGCTTCGGCCGAAGCCCCTTGACGTGAAGGCGTTTCTTACCCAGGCGCCGACCAAGATCGTCTGCGAGCACGGCAATACCGCCGGACATCAGGACGATCAAGACCAAAAAGCCGAGGGGAAGAAGATCCAATAATTAAGTTCCTAAGCGTTACGACGCCACATGATGATGCCGGATGCAATAAGACCAAGGGTTAGCGGTGAAAAACTGGCAACGTACGGGGGGATGTGCCCGCCCAGCGCCCACACGTTCATAAAATTAAGTAGCGTAACGTATCCGAAAATGATGGCGATGGCCAGGGCGAACCCGCTCATCGTTCCCGTCCGATGATTTCGAATCCCGAGCACCGCGCCGAGGGTGCCGAAGATAAAGGCGGCCAGGGGCGTCGCGATCTTGTTCCAGTAGCCGTACTCGGCGTTCAAGATGTCCTTCGGCTTCCAGTCTTGGTCGGTTTGGTGGCGCTGAATGGTGGCGCGCAGTTGCTTCATGCTCATCGAGTCGAAGTCATCGTTACGCTCGGCGGTCAGTTCGGCAAAGCCTTTCGTGATGTGCGGTAGTTCGGACGGCCATGCCTCTTGACTGGTCATCACGTCCTTGAAGTTCGCATCGGTTACGCGAACGTGCCCCTTTAAGCGCCAACCGCTGGTAGCGGCGTTGCTGAGATCACCTCCGTGGCTCGCAAGCCCTTCGTCACTTAGGGTGTCGGCCATCAGGAGGTAAGCCTCCCTTTCTTGGTCGTCGTAAACCACGAGGGTCACGCCTTGAAGGGTTCGCGTCGCGGGATCGACGTTGCGAGCGAGGATGCCGAGCCTTAGCTTTTGGTTTTGGACGTAGGTCAGCGCGATCGGCTGGTTGTATTTGATCTTCGTGCTGTGGGATATCTCGTCCAAGAGTTGCTTCGAGCGTACGCTGGAGTTCGGGACCACCTGCTCGTCGAACAGGAAAGTCGCGCCCGCGATAAGGAGGGAAAAGACCATCACCGGCATCACGATGCGCAGGATGCTCGCGCCTCCCGCTCTCAGGGCGACGATTTCGCTATCCGAACTGAGCCGGCCGAACGCGAGGAGCGCCGCCAGAAGCACCGCCATCGTGAAGGTTTTCACGAGGATCGCGGGCATATAGAGCATGAAGAGCTCGCCCACGATGCCGGGTGGAACTTGGTCCACCAACAGTCCCGCTAGCCGGCCCAAGTAGGTTGCCGCCATGAGCAGCGCGGTGAAGAGTCCGACACCAAAGAGCCAGGGGGCCACCAACTCGCGCATGACGAGGCGGTCGAGCTGCCTCATATTTCCGGGATCTCCGGCTCGCTCGGCGGCTCTTCCTTGTGGGCGACCGATTCGGATTCCACCGCAGGATCGAGAACCTTATCGGCGAAAATGTCGGTGCCGAACTGGGCCCCTAGGTAGTGTTTGCGCACGCCTTCGTGAGACGCGATCTCTTTACCGGAGCCCTTAGCGAAGATCTGACCGCCGATGAGGATGTAGTTGCGGTCCGTGATGCGGAGGGTCGCGGAGATGTTGTGATCCGTAATGAGGATGCCGATATTTCGCCGCTTGAGCCGGAAGAGGATCTCTTGGATTTCCTCGATGGTCACCGGATCGATACCAGTGAACGGCTCGTCGAGCAGGATGAATTTAGGTTCGACGGCGAGGGCGCGGGCGATTTCCACGCGTCGTCGCTCTCCGCCGGAGAGGACGTTGCCCGTGCTTTGGAGGATATGCGTGATGTGCAGTTCCTCGGAAAGCTCGGCGATCTTCTCCTTGATCTCCTTGCGACCCTTCTTCGCGAGTTCGAGGACGAGGCGGAGGTTGTCCTCCACACTCAGCTTTCGGAAAACGCTGGGTTCCTGCGGCAAATAGCCGACTCCGGCGCGGGCCCGCTTGTACATCGGCCATTTGGTGACGTCGGTGTCGTCGAAGAACACTTTGCCGCGAGTCGGGCGGACGAGGCCCGTGGTCATGTAGAACGTGGTGGTCTTCCCCGCGCCGTTGGGGCCGAGGAGGCCGACGATCTCGCCCTGAGTAATGTCGTACGAAACCTTGTTGACGACGAGCCGGCCCTTGTAGCTCTTTTCAAGCGCCTCGGCACGGATCTTCAATTGCCGCCTCCGGCGGGTTTCACCGTAGTCACGCCGGGCTTTCCGAAGCTGTAGGACTTCAGCTTGCGCGTGGCGCGGTCCAAGTTCACGATCATTTCCGTCCCCGTCGCGCTGGAAATGTACGCCTTGGCGTCGGCGTCGATATTGACGTGGCCCGTGAGGGTGAGAGTTGGATCGGGCGGGGCAACGAAATCATAGTGAAAATGGTCGGCGACGCCGTGCATGTGGCTGACTTCGACCGACGGCGCCGGAACGGGTACCGCTACAGAAGGAGACGGCGTCGGAGGGGTTTCGGTACGCGTGATATCGAAAACGACAGGACCCTCGATATCGCCGATATGCGGCAGGATCGGATTCTTCGGGTCGGTCGTCTGAGCGACGGTGATCTTGCCTTGGCTGCCCGTTAAATGGGTGATGTCGTGGTAAGGGACGGGAATGGTTATCTCCGCCTTAGGCACCTCAGTCTTCTCAGCGGTCTTTGGAGTTTCTACCTTTTTGTTTTCGATCCCGAACGATTCGGAAGTGAAGTCCAAGGGGGTGGGAATGGTGAGAATGGACTCGTCCGCCTTCCGGTCGTACTGAATTTGATCGGAGGTCAGGGTCCCGTTCTCACGGTTGCCGTTCTTAGGATTCGTCTTGTCCTTCGGGTCCTTCTCGATGGCGGCCGAGTTGTAAATCACCCGGCTATTGCCCGTCAAAGTGGCACCCGTGATCGAAACGGTGCGGTCCTCAGCCCGAGAAAGGTTACACACAATCGTTTGTGCGTAGAGGGTAACACCTATGGTCGAATCGATAACCTCCGCTGGTGTGGTCACGCTGCCGTGGAGCTCAAGATGGTTCGACAGTATGTTCCCCTCAATGTGAAGCGCCTTTATGTGCAGCCCACCGCGCGGTCCTTTGAACTCCATCGTTTGAATCTCATCCTGTTTAGCTACCCCCGGAGAGGTCATTGCCCAAACGATTGTGGCCGTTAGGATCCCTATCAATTATTGTCTCCAGTATTTACGGCGATGACTTCTCCGGCCGCGTTTAGAATTACGGTTGCCTGGCGTCCGGAGAAGGAGCCCATCTGGCTCGATCCCTCCCCTTCGATCTTTACATGGCCGCGAAGAATGATCGTCCGCTGTGTGCCCGTGTTGCTAATATCCATTTCGTCGCTAGTGGCGACAACTCTGGCCTCGCCTGGGGGCTTCCCATCGGCGGCGTCCTTCTGGGCAGGCTGAACCAAGGTCAGCTTAACGGGGCCGGCCAGGTGGGCGGTGCGAATTCCGTCCTTCGCTTGGGTCTTCGCTTGAGGCTCCAATACTGCGGTGCCCGAGCTTCCCGTCGCGGTCAAAGTCCGGCGCTTGGCGGGGTTTTCGCTGCGAAGAGCGACCGGGCCAGCGAGAGCGACGATGTCCCCGGCGGTGGCCACTTGCAAGTCGCCTTTGGAGCACGTGATGTCCGTAAGCTCCTTCGCGCCCTTGTTGGTCACCGTCTTGACGATGTGGACTTTGCCCGTCGCCACCGCATGCTTTACATCCATGCGATTACTGGCCGCCTTGGCGGTTTGGCACAGGACTTTGTCGGAGGTGAGGTGAAGGCCTTGGCTCAACGAGTCGATCGAGACAAGGCCTTTTAGAGTTAGATCGTAGGTACCAGCCGACGTCTGCTCGGATCGTCCGCCGTCGGCCAGCACAATCATGTTCTTCGCAGCGTCGACGTATCGAAACCCCCGGTCCGCATCCTGTTTACGGCTTCGGGCATCGACGGGAGTGATTGCGAGCGCGAGAGCAATTGCCGCGAAGCTCAACAGGCTAGGATTTGGGGCTCGCATCTTTCGGTTCATCGTAAATTGTAGAGGTCCGGCGTCGCCACGACCTTGAGATCGGGCGAAGCCCAGAGGGCGGGCAGCGTACCTATGGTTCCAACCGCCTGGACTACGCGAACGTGCCCTTCGGCGCGAATCAACTTCTTGGGTTTTGAGGCGTCGTATTCAAGACGGTCGCAGAACAGCTCACTCTTCGGGTTCTTTGAGATGACATGAACATTCCCGTGCAGGGATAGGGTTTGCGTTTTCTTGTCACCCTGACCGGCATCGGCCGTATAGGTGCTGCTCTCTTTTCCCTTGTCGAAAACGTAGCCGCTCACCCCGAGCATCTCCATGTGGGAGATCTCGTTCTTCAACGCCGGCTTCTTTTCCTTACCGTCGGGCCCTACGGTGGGCTTTTCACCCGGCTTTACCTTCACCTGAGCTAGATCGACCGCCGCTTGCTTCTGCCAGGAGATGAACCACTGAGGGTCACGCTTCTCGCCCGGCGCGTAGTGCGTGTCGGTGCCCGGACCTAGGTTAACCGTCATTGCCGGCAGGGCCTCGGGTTTCTTTTCTTCCTTGACCTCCGCACCTTTCTCGCCCGGCTTTGGATTACATCCGGCGAGAAGAAGAACGAGGGCGACAAGCAGGGTGTGCTTGGACCTCATGCGATTTGAGGGAGCGGGGTGGTGCGCCGGGCGAACGCGCCTTTGTGTTGGCCGGCAAGTTGACCGCAGGCGGCGGCGATGTCGTGGCCTCGCTCGACCCGCTGCGTGACGTTGACACCTTTCGACTCAAGAATTCTTCGGAATTGCTGAACGCGTTCCTTTTCCGGCCGGGCGAAGCCCTGCTCGGTGTCGACCCAGTTGAAGGGGATCAGGTTGACCACGTTCGGGACGCCTTTGATGACGCGGGCAAGCTCCTGAGCCTGGTCTGGAGTATCCGTGAGGTCCTTAATGAGCAGGTACTCGAGCGTGATCTTCCGGCCGGTGACGCCGTAGTAGTCGCGCATCGCCTTCATCACCTCGGCCACCGGCCACTTGTGATTTACGGGCATGAGGCGGTTGCGAACTTCATCGAGCGGCGAGTGGAGGGAAAGCGCGAGGTGGATCGGCAGCTTTTCCTTCGCCAGTTCGTAAATTTGGGGCACGATGCCGACGGTTGAGACCGTGAGGTGCCGGTAGCTGAGGCCGATCTCCTCTTGCATCAACTTAAGCGCCTTCACCACGTTCTTCAGGTTCAACAACGGTTCTCCCATTCCCATGAACACCACGTGGGAGATCCGACGTTCCGAGAGTCGTTGGAGCATCAAGTATTGGCCAACAATCTCGCCGGCGGTCAGGTTCCGGTCGAAACCACCGAGCCCGGTCGCGCAGAATCGGCAACCCATCGGACAGCCGACCTGGCTGGAGATGCAGCAGGAGACGCGATCCTGATATGGAAGTAGCACGCACTCGTAAACCTGATGGTCGCCGTGGTGGACCAGGAGCTTCTCAACCCCGTCGCTGGAAGTCTTGTGGGCAGCAACGGAGAGCGGTTGGACGACAAATCTTTCGGCAAGATCTTGCTTGAGCGCTTGAGGAAGATCGGGCATCTTCTGGAGGTCATCTTGGGCGCGACCGTACAGGTGGAGGGCCAATTGCTTCGCCCGCAGCTTCGCATCCGGGCGGTCGCCGATGGCCACCATCAGCTCCTCGCGCGTCATGCCCACCAAACTCGGCGTCACCGTCTCCATTTAGAGATTGTGACATGGGGGGACAGGCAGGTTTCCCTTGCGGCAATAAGTGAAGCAGAGACCTCGCCGTTTACGGCGCTCAAAGTGTTCGACCGCCAGCTAACGGGCGCATGCATCATGATGCTAAGAACCGCACACCTTGATGTGGGTCTACCGAAAGCCTGCTAAAATCAATGCCATGAGACATACCGTGACCCTTGAACCTGACGTCGAGTCGCGCATCGCGGATGCCTGCCGTAGTTCGGGTAAAGCGTTCAAAGACGTTGTAAACGAAGTATTACGACGAGGCTTTGCCATTGAGCAGACAGTCCAGACGGCGCCGCCTCTCGTTATCGAACCCTTCGATTTGGAATTCAAACCGGGTATTTCTCTAGTTAGCATCTCCGCTTTGGAAGCCCTCATCGAAGAAGAGTCCTTTCGATGAGGGTGCTCGACGCAAACCTTATCATCTACGCTTACACCCGCAGTGCGCCGCAGCATAAAGAGGCAAGTAGTTGGATGGCACGCATCTACTCGGAAGACGACCTTGTTGGCCTTCCGAGAATCTCCTTGCTTGCCTTTCTCCGGATCGTCACCAATCCGAGGTTAGCCTCAGTCGCGATTCCAACCGAGGTGGCCGTAGCGCGCGTAGACACCTTACTCGCGCACCCCAAGTCCGTAGTGCTGGAGGCCGGGACCAAGCATTGGGCAATCTTTAAGGATCTCGTGGACAGCGCCGGCATCTTTGGACCTTCCATGACGGACGCGCATTTGGCCGCGCTGGCTATAGAGCATGGTTCAACCCTTTGCTCTCACGACGAAGGATTTCGCCGCTTCGCTGGTTTGAAGTTCGAAAACCCTTTAGCCCATCGACGCCCCTGAGCCTTCAAAGCCTTACCGCCGAAGTACCCCGAGTCCAGTAAAAATTCCCGAGCACAAACTCCAAATCGGGCGTCAAAAGAACGGTGCTCGTAGTCCCAGGAGATGGTTTACAAGGGGGAAAGGCCTTTGGTAATCTTGTTGACCTAAATGCCGGGTGGGGCAGGCGCTTGAGTTCGAAGTACGGTGAGGACCTAACAATCACTAAGTCTTTCGGCAGAGGGAACTATCTAAGGCGCAGCTCTGTTTATATGAGTAAGAACCACTTAGGAACTGAAAAAATATGAAAACTTCTCACATAATCTTCATCGGAGTGGCCGTTTTCGCCGGCGTCCTGGGGGCGCAGCGGGTGGACCATTACCTGAACCATTCGAAGGCGGCCGCGGCCAACAACGCACCCGATCTGCTTCCGATGAACTCCCCGACCGGAGCCGGGCAGATCCTCCGTGCCGGATATAGCAATCCCACCACCGTTCCCGCCGCGCCCTTTGATTTCCGGCTCGCGGCGAAGAAAGTCAACCCAAGCGTCGTCAGCATCGATCGGTATGAGCGCGTCCGCCGCGATTTCTTCGACAACGCGGGCACCATCGCGGAGACTGGGCAGGGTTCGGGCGTTATCGTCTCCGCGAACGGAACGATCGTCACCAACAACCACGTGGTCACCGACGAGCGCACCGGCGAAGTCGTCCCCGAGGTGAAGGTTCGCATGAGCGACAACCACACCTATACGGCGAAGGTGCTCGGTAACGACCCCCGCTCCGACCTCGCGGTCTTGAAGGTAGATGCCCCGGGCCTCATCCCGATCGACCTCGGCAATACCTCGGACGTCGAAGTCGGCGAATGGGTGCTCGCGGTCGGTAACCCGCTTGGATTCAGCAACACGGTCTCGGTCGGTGTGGTGAGTTCGCTCAAGCGCAGCCTCCCGGTCGGCCAGCAAGGCATGTTCGACGCGATCCAGACGGATGCGGCGATCAACCCCGGTAACTCCGGCGGCGCACTCTGTGACGCTCAAGGCCGGCTGATCGGAATCAACGCGGCGATCGCCAGTTCGACGGGCCAGAGCGTGGGTATCGGCTTCGCCATCCCCGTGGATCGCGTCAAGGCGGTCGTGAACGACATCGTGAAGTACGGTTACGCTCGCTACGCGGGCCTCGGCGTTCACTTCTCGGCGCAGTATGACCTCGGCGACCCGGGCTACCAGCAGGCGCTGGCGGAGAAGACGGGCGCGACCAAGGTGCCTAACCACGGCATCATCGTCCTCGACGCGGGCGGACCTGCCCAGTCGGCTGGCATCAACAACTTCGACGTCATCTTGAGTGTGGACGGCCACCGGATCGACCGAGCCCTGGACATCAACCAGGCCCTCGTCCCCCGCAAGCCGGGCGACGTCGTGAAGGTGGAGTTCTGGAGTAAGGGCGAGACGAAGACGACTTCGGTCACGCTTGCGGCTCTACCGGGCAAGTCCGCGTAAGATCGGATAGGTAGGAACAGCGGTCGGGTTCGCCGGAGTCGGCGAGCCCGATTTTTGTTCAAGTCGCGTCGGCGTTGTATGCGGCGACCGGATGCAATTGCCGCTCGCCGTGACACCCTAAGGCTGGCTGCGAACCTTACCCCGTAGCTGAGGGCAGTAGACTGCAGGGATGCGCGGTCCTATCGAACCTAGAATATCGACGGGTCCTGGTGAAGGGCCGAAAATCCGTACCTTTGGGGACCTCCTAAATAGTGGCTTCGCTGGGATGTACGCCGACCGAGACGACCTTCCACAAACCGAAGAGGAGTTCCAGTTTTGGAGGAAGCGGATTTGGGAAAGCGACACCGATGCCGCTCCTTGACACGGATATATTTATCAACAGCCAAAGACAGAGCAGCGTCGGCCAGATGCCTCGCGCACGCGCCGCCCGCGCTTCATGATTTCGTCGGCCGACGGAGGCCGAAAGATTCGCAGATCCGATGTCTTAACCAAACCATATTTTGGCTGGTGATTTTTCCGCAAAAATGGCGTCGGTTTCCCGCTAACGTCGTCATATAGTGTGAGGGAGCCGCTCACACGGCCCGCTCCGAAAACTTTATATATGTCGCTTCACATCGATGGCCTGGCCCAATTCCTCGATGTTCTCCCGGCGGTCGTTCGGGAAAGACTCGAGAAAAGCGGCGACCTGGATTCACTGGTAGAAGTCGTTCTCGACTACGGACGTCCCGCGGAGGCGCGTTACCGCGACCGCATGGAACGCTGGCCCGAAGTCCCCGTCACCGAATCGGATATCGAATTCGTTTCGAAGCGCTTGGGAGACTTCGGCACTGACAACCGCGCGGGTATTGAGCGCACCCTCCACCGAATTTCAGCGATTCGGAACCGCCACTCAAAGATCATCGGCTTGACTTGCCGCGTCGGCCGTGCCCTTGAAGGGACGATCGACGTTATCGACGACATTGTCCGGTCCGGACAATCCATCCTTTTGCTCGGCCGCCCCGGCGTGGGCAAAACGACGAAACTTCGCGAGATCGCGCGGGTGCTTGCCGACGAGGCAGGCAAACGCGTGGTCATCGTCGACACTTCCAATGAGATCGCCGGCGACGGCGACGTGCCCCACCCCGGTATCGGGTCGGCACGCCGGATGCAGGTCCGCGTCGCCGCCGAGCAGCATAACGTGATGATCGAAGCCGTCGAGAATCACATGCCGGAAGTGATCGTCATCGACGAGATCGGCAACGAGGCGGAGGCCCAAGCCGCCCGTACGATCGCCGAACGAGGCGTTCAGCTTGTCGGCACGGCCCATGGCCAGACGCTTGAAAACTTGATGCTGAACCCGTCCCTCGCGGACTTGATCGGCGGTATTCAAGCGGTTACGCTGTCGGATGCCGAAGCCCAGCGCCGAGGCACCCAGAAGACGGTCCTGGAACGCAAGTCGCCCCCGACCTTCGACGTCGTCGTCGAGTTGCTCGACTACGATCGGCTTGCGGTGCATAACAACGTGCAAAAGACGGTCGACCTGATCCTGCGCGGCGTGCCTCCACGCCCTGAGATCAGAGTGAGGACTGGCGCCGGCGCGGTCGAAGTTGTCCAGGAAGAACAGACATCCGAATCGAAAGATCCGGGTTTCAATCAACGCTTCCCCTCCCTGGCCCGAGCGAACGCGGGGCGGGAGACGATTCCCGGCGGGGCTCCCGGAAGAACCTCGCCCACCTTACGGGAGCCAAGCGCCCCAATCAATAACGATGGGGAGGTGATGGATGAGCAGACGAAGCTTATCCGTATCTTTCCCTACGGCATCGCTCGGACCCGCCTTGAAAGGGCGATCCGGGAAAAGAAGGCGCCGGCGTTCGTAACCAACGACATCGGCCAGGCCGATGCCGTCATGGCGATCCGATCGACCTACCAGACCAAGCCGAAGAAGATTCGAGATCTGGCGGGCCGGCCGGTAAGTACGGTCGTCGTCAAGTCGAACACGTTCTCGCAAATCGCCGCAGGGCTGGATGACATCCTCCGGCAAAGTGGCGAGGAAACGTCGGAGGACAAGACAAAGGCGATGGACGAGGTTCAGATGGGCATCGACATCGTCCTCCAGTCCGGCAAGCCATACGAGCTGGCTCCAGCGGCGGCTCCGGTGCGGAAACTGCAGCACCAGATGACCGAGGCTCGGCGACTCGCCAGCGAATCGGTCGGTGAGGATCCGAACCGTCGGTTGCGGATCTTGCCGACCCGACTTTAGGTCTCGGCTACCGGCTACCCGCTCGGGTAGCCGGTAGCCGAGACTGGGCCAGAGATCGTGAACATCATTGTCGCGGACTCAGCGATTTAGTCTCGACGCGACGAGATCATGGCGGCACATAGGTCACTGACGGGCCGCAGAAGTTCGGCTTCCTCGATTTGGTAGCCGCTCGGACGGTCTTCTACTCCGATTACCCCCACCAAGACAGTTCCGGAATAGAGCGGCAGGCCCAGGAAGGTTCTCAGCGGCAAATCTTCACTTAGAAGAGGTTCCCGGAACATCTCGCTGAAAGGAGAATTGCAAACTAACGGCTGTCCCAGACGGATCAAGCGGCCGTAGGCATCTTTGGGCTCCCGAATGGCGATTCCTCCGAGAGGCGACCCCTCGTCATCGTTTGTATTCGAACGCTTGTATGCGATCACGTGAAGTTGAGGAGCATTCCTTTCGTAGCGGACCTCGCCGATACAGCCAGATTCCGATCCGGCGATGTCAAGGAGATCTTCGAGGAGTTGTCGGCAAATGAGAGAGAAGGGCTTGCTGCCTTCGATAAAGTCTACTGAGGCCGTCGCCGTTGCGGCAAGAAGGTCACGCTCTGAATACTCGTGGGTTTCGACCGACAGATGTACTCCATCGGTCGCGTCGGGCAACTTGATGCAGGTGCTCTCGGTTGAGTTCGCCTGAATGTGTTCAGCGTAAAGAGCTATCGCCTCGGCACGACTTGAGCATCCGAACTTTCGGTAGATGCGCCGCCAATAGACGAACAACATCTCACGGGTTATGCCAAACTCTCGACCGATTTCCCGGTCGATAAGGCCCCTGGAAGCGGCCGCGAGTATATAGTTTTCTCGATTTGTGAGCCCCATCGGAGCGCGATCCGATGAGAACTGAATCTGGCCTATTGGCCCTACTTGCGACGACTGAACAATATCCATGAGAGCCATTGGGTTTTGCCTACCCCAAGGTTCTCGGCAAAGCGAGTCTTGACGGTTCGTCAGAAGTGTCGCGTCATAGGTTTTCCTGTCAAGGATTTCCGCTAGTTTGAACGCGTCCGCCGAGCGGCCATTAGACCGCATGGCGGACGCTCCCCACATCCTAACCGGAACGCCGTCGCAGCAGGTTGTGCAAATACAGGTAGCAAACGGGCCGAGCCATGTAGTCCTGCCCAAGGAGCCGACGGACCTTTCGGACGGCTTCGGCAGGCGTCTCGCCGGTGTCCACTTGGTATCGGTTCCAGAACTCCTGCCACCAGTAAGGGGTCTGGACGTGACAGCCGACGTACTCGGTCGGACGGCCCGTTTCGCCTTCGACGACGAGGCTGCCAACGCTATCGCTTTGGCTGTAGACCCGGTCGATCTGGCTCTTGATGAGGTTCAAGTCGGCTTCGTTTACGACGCCGTTCGAGGTTGCTTTGTAGAACTGTACGGTTACGCGAATCGGCAGGTTCGGGTCGCGGGCGACCGGAAGGTTGGCCATTTCGCTGAAGGGACCTTCCAGTTCGCCGTGACCGATAACGGCGGCCTCGACGTCACTCGCCCTTCCGCTTGCCTTGAACGCTGGAGAGGCGGCTTTCGCCGCATCCGCAAGTCCCCCGCCTCCGCCGAATCCGCCCGCGCCGAACGACGACTCTTCAAAGTATCGGCGGTTCTCGCGGTGAAGTAGGGGGATCTGGACAAGCATCACCATGCTAAGCGAAGGGTCACCCGTCGAGTGTCGTCCCTCGGCCGTCTGTTTGTAGTCGGCCAAACGCACACCGGTCAGGCTAGAGCGCATGCCCGCCTCGTTGTGGAAGAGGCGCTGGCCCCAGGTGCCGTTTTCCTCAAAGTTGTCGTGAGCGTTATCGACCGCGGCCAGGCTCGTTCCTTCGCGGGTCGCGAGGACGGTCAGCACGGCCGGATTATGCGCGGAGGACGCATAGTTGAAGATGACCGGATTGAAAGTCGCCTTCCCTTGCTTTGGCACCGGCAGGAAGCAGGCTTGCGCGCTCACCAAGACCTTGCTATCCCGAGGGGCGAGCAATGACGTGGGACGGGGCGCCCAAGCAGCCCGGTGAGACATAAACGGGGTGGGGTTGGCTAGGAAATCGTAAAGCGAGACCCGCTTCAGCGGTTGGCCATGCTGGTTACCCACAAGGACGGTGAAGTCGTGGGGATCGAGATCGCAGGTCTTGTCCGAATAGTTCGGAAAACGGATAACCGGCATGCACCAGGAGCGCCCCTGCTGGTTCACCTGGATCGTCATGTCGCTGATGTTCGGGCCGACGGCGGAGTTCTTGTAGCGGCCGGTGTCTTCCCAGGTGAGGTTGAGTACGTTCAGTCCCAGCGCTTGCGCCATGTTTTGCGCTTCGGGATCGTTAGCCATGCCGGCGGTCCGCTGGATGGCGAGCATGTAATCCGGATTTCGGTCTTCAGACCCGACGTGTCTGCGTTCGTTTCGAGCCACGGCCGCACCAAAACCGGGCACGCCGATTCCCCCACCGCCGTTCTGCCCCGTTTCCGGTTCCTGATTGCCCATCCCGGGATCGAGCGGCTCGATTTCCTTTGGCGCAGCATCTTGTGGTGGCCCCGCCTTCCAGAACTGAGATGCGCCGCCGAGCGTGGCGGCCAAAACGAACATTGCGATGACGGCTTTCATGATCTTTTCCTGATCAATGAGTGGCCGGGGCTCGCGCCAGGGTTCAGAAAATTCCTAGGCGAGTTGCTTTTGCGCGGCAGCGAGGAATTCGATGGCGGAGTCGCAATGCCAGCGGACGTGATCCAACTCATCGGCGAGTTGGGCCATCGCGTTCGCCAAATCCTGAGTGGCCACGGTTAGGAGCTTTGGAGCAAGGTCCTTTCGGATAACGTCAACCGCTTGGAGAAGATCGTGGATGTCCACCGCGATCCCCTCGACCTCCGACGATTGGTAACCGGCGGCGAGGATTCGGTTCTGGATATCTTCGCCAAGCTGCCAGTATTCCGGCTCCATCGGGTCGTTTCGCTCCTTATTTGGATCTGGGCGTGAGTCCATCAAAACGCGGGTTCGTCCTCCGCTAGCTTTCGGGTCTGTTCGTCGTGGATGAGCGCATCGATCATGTCCTGGATGTCCCCGTCGATGAAGCTCTGGAGATTGTGGATCGTGAGCTTGATGCGGTGATCCGTGACGCGGCTCTCCGGGAAGTTATAGGTCCGGATCTTCTCACTACGATCGCCCGTGCCGATCTGCCCCTTTCGGATGCCTGCGCGCTCGTTTTGCGCTCGCTCTTGCTCCATCTGAAGGATCTTGGCGCGAAGTACGGCCATCGCCTTTAGCTTGTTCTGAGCTTGGCTGCGTTCGTCTTGACAGGTGCTGACCAAACCGCTGGGCTTGTGGATGATCCGAATCGCGGTCTCGTTCTTCTGCATGTGCTGACCACCCGCCGAAGACGAGCAGAAGGTGCTGATTTCGAGGTCCTTCGGATCGATGTGGACGTCCACTTCTTCCGCCTCCGGAAGCACGGCGACGGTGACCGTCGAGGTGTGAATCCGGCCCTGGCTTTCGGTGGCGGGAACGCGCTGCACGCGATGGACGCCGCTCTCAAACTTCAACTGGGAGTAAGCGCCGAGCGCGTCGACGTTGAAAACCACGCGGGATAGGCCGCCGATTCCGCTCTCTTCATGGTCGACGATTTCGGTCTTCCAGCGCCGGCGCTCGCAGTAGCGGCTGTACATGCGGAAGATCTCGTTCGCGAACAGCGCGGCCTCGTCGCCACCGGCGGCGGGACGGATTTCGATAATGACCGGCTTCTCGTCAAGGGGATCCTTCGGGACGAGCATCTTCTTGAGGCTCGTCTCGAAGTCGGCGATCTTCGACCGAAGCGGCTCGATTTCCGCCTGGGCCAACTCCTTCATCTCCGGATCGCTGAGCAATTCCTGAGCTTCTTCGAGGTCGCCAAGTGCCTTCCGGTAATCGCGGGTCGCAAGCACGATAGGCTCGAGATCCGAGCGCAGCTTGCCTAACCGCTGCATCTCACGGGGGTTGGACACGACCGCGGGATTGCCGAAATCAGCCTCGACCGCCTCAAACCGGCGTTCCACTTCCACGAGTTTGTCGAGCATAGAAACAGACATGAGTTTACCTTCCGGGTTCAATGCGGTCCGGTCCGCGTTAAGGTACGCCGCTTTTTTGAGCGGGCCTGAACGCGCCGCAAATGGGGAAGGCGTTCAGAGAGAGAAAAGGGCGGGGGCGCCTATGGGTTGCCCATAGGCGCAAAAGCAAGGCCTGCTAATTGCCCAGATTCTTCTCAAAAAACTCGAGCGAGTGTTTCATTGCGTCGTCGCCGTCCTGCTTATTGTACACGGGATTGCTGGGGTTGGCGAACCCGTGACCGGCGTCGTAGGGCAGCACCGTTAGCGACCGGTGAACGGCCGACATGTCCTCTTTGAACTTGTCGACGACCTGCTTGTTGATCCACTTATCCTGTTCTGCCCAGACGAGAAGAACGGGAGCCTTGAGCATCTTCAGCCGCGCCAAATCCGTCTCCGGCATGCCGTAGTACATAACGCAAGCCTTCACAAAGGGTCCGCCGGCGATCGCCGACTGAAGCGACCAGCCGCCGCCGAAGCACCAGCCGATCGTGCCGCATCGGGTGAATTTCTGCCCGAGCGCGCCGGTCGACAACGCCTTTACGGCTCCTTCGACGATCGCCGTGGACCGTGCCGGCTTCGCAGCCTGCATCAATTGCCCAGCCTGATCGGGAGAACTTGCGACCTTTCCGTCATAGAGATCCACCGCGAGAACGCCGCAGCCGAGTTCGTCGTGCAGACGCTCCGCCTCGCGCTTGACGTAATCGTTCAGGCCCCACCACTCGTGGACCATCACGATGGCGGGCGAGTGGCTCGTCTTCGGGGTGACGTAAAAGCCGTTCGCTTCCCTTCCATCCGAAGTCTTGAACTTAACATCCTGGCCGGCGCGCGGCGTGAAGTTCAGCGGCAGCGGTGCGAGATGGGCGGCGATGAACGACGGATCGGACGCCATTGGTGACATCGGATCGCAGCACGAGAGCGCGACCGACGCCTTTGAACCGGGACCCGATGAGAGAAGCGCGAATACAAGAGCTGTAAGCATTTAAAAGGAAGCCTCTTTGGAATCTACGAACCGTCTAGGTAACCTTACGGCCCCCATGATGATTCTTATGCAATTCGGCGCCTCTCAAGGCCAGATCGATGCCGTGGCGAGCGTGATCCGCGTCCGCGGACTCGACCCCTTGGTGCTGCCGGGAGAGGATCGAACGGCGATCGGCATCCCCGCCGCACTCTCCAACGACCAGCGTACGGACTTAGAAGCGCTGCTCGGCGCCATGGAAGGGGTCAGCAAAGTGACCCAGACCAGCCACCCCTATAAGCTGGCGTCACGCGAATTTCATCGGGACAATACCGTCGTCAAGGTCAAGGATGTCTCAATCGGCGACGGCGCCTTCGTGGTCATGGGCGGCCCTTGCTCGGTCGAGTCGATGACCCAGTTTCGCACGGCGGCCGAGATCGTGAAGGCGAGCGGCGCGACCATCCTGCGCGGCGGTGCGTTCAAACCACGAACCTCTCCCTACTCCTTTCAAGGCCTCGCCGAGGAAGGGTTGAAAATCATGAAGGAAGTCGGCGATGACCTCGGGCTCGTCACGATCTCTGAGGTGATGAGCGGCGACATGGTCGGTCTCGTGAGCGAGTACATCGACATTCTTCAGATCGGCGCGCGGTCGATGCAGAACTTTCCGCTACTCATCGAGGCCGGAAAAAGCGGCAAGCCCGTCTTCCTGAAGCGTGGTCCAGCCGCCGCGATCGACGACTTTCTCCTGGCGGCAGAATACGTGCTGAGCCAGGGCAATCCGAACGTTATTCTCTGCGAGCGCGGGATCATCGCGATGGATCGCGCTTATACGCGCAACACGCTCGACCTCGCGGCGGTCCCCGTTTTGAAGGAGCACACCCATCTTCCGGTAATCGTCGACCCTTCGCACGGCACCGGCGTCGCCCGCTACGTCGCCCCAATGGCGAAGGCTGCGATGGTGGCCGGCGCGGACGGAATCATGGTTGAGATGCACCCGAACCCGAAGGAAGCGCTCAGCGATGGTTCGCAGGCGTTGACGTCCGACCAGTTCACGACGCTGATGCGGGACCTCAAAACCCTCAGCGCCGCCATCGGCGTATCGATGTAAGTCATCCCGGTTTCCGGTGTACATTATCGGTAGCCCGATGGTGTGGCAAGGAGACGGCTGAGCGTGGCGACGTGTCCGAAGTGTAAAGACCAGGTTTCGTCTCACGCGATGTTTTGCCGGAAGTGCGGCGCGGAGCTCGGCATAAATCGCTCCATGCCGGCCGCCGAACTGCCGAAGCCCGTCGTTGTGGAGCGTAATAGAGGGATTCCCCTGGGAATTACGCTGGCGATCTGCGGAGTTTTCGCCGGACTCGCGGTCCTGGCCGGTATGAAAATGACGGCCCCTCCGGAAGTCAGACGGCCCGAAGAACCGAAAGGAATTATCGCTGAGCCGGGCAATGGCCCGCCCACCAAGCAAGGCGTCACACCGGCAATGCTCTGGGGCGCACTCGGACTTACGGTTATGCCCGTCAGTCCCTCGGAAGCGAAGCTCGCGTCGTTGGCCCCCAATTGCGGGGCGATGGCCGCCTCCGTCACCGGCGGCTCGCCCGCGAGCCAGGCCGGGGTCCGCCAGGGCGATTGCATCATTTCGGTCGACTTACATCCCATCACGGGCGACCCGGCGGCCTTCATCACGGGTTATTTGGCGCGCGCCAAGCCTGGTCAAGTGATCAGCCTCGGCATCTGCCGGCAGGGGCGAAATACGTTCGCGAATGTTACGTTGCGGTAATCCCCGCCCCACCCGGGGCTGCGCCCAAGGCGCCCCAAACCCTCCCCACGGGAGGGTCACGTAAACGCAGAACGGCCCGGCTTCCCTTTCGGGAGCCGGGCCGTTCTCGCTCAGATCAGGTTCGTTTAGAACTTGATGGAGAGCTGGGTGGTGAGGAGGCCGCCTCGGAAGGTGCCGCCGTTGGAGACCCAGAAGTCATTGGTGACGTCCGAGATCTGGTACTGAATCGTCAACTTCGCCGCGTCGGAGAGGCCGTAGCCGATTCCGAACGTGGTCCAGCGATACTCAGGAGTTCCGACGAAGTTCTCGCCGCCAGGGGTCACGAAGTCCTCGAATCGGGTGTCCTCGTAGCCTGCGTAGAACGACAGGTTGGAGTTGACCTTATAGCCGAGGTCGACAGACCACTTGTTGATCTTGGTGTCGGTGCCGAAGCCCGTGGTCACCGCGAAGGCGTCGTCCTTGCCCTTGTCGAACTCGCCTTCCGCCTTAAGCGTCAGGGAGTGCGTCAGGTCGAGGTGGCCGCCAACTTGGAAGCCCTTGATGTTGGTCGGGTTGCGCTCAACGCCAAGTCGACCCCAGTCACCGGGAGCGAGGTAGTTAGCCTCGACCTCTCGGTAGTCGCCCCAGATGCCCCACTTGTCGCCGTCGTACGCCAATTTGCCGTACCACGCCTTGTTGTCATCGGTGAGGATGTTGGTGGTGTTGTACTGAAGGTCGGTCTGCGAGTAGCCGCCCTCAACCTTGATCTTGCCGAGGTTGAAGTCAACGGTGCCACCGAATACGCTGAGCCGATTGGCGTTCAACGTAGCCGCGTTGGTGTCGTTGGCCTCAAGCCAGAGGTAAGCCAGGTTCAGGTTGCCAGCGGAGGTGAGCGGCACGTTCAGGTCAGCACCGAGCTGTCGGTTGAACGCAAGGCTTGCGCCGCCAGGAGCGAAGGAACCGTTGATCGGGCCGGAAGTGACCGGTCCAACCGTCGTGGAGTTGACAGAGCTGCCAACCTGGCCGACTACGGAGTTGCCCGGGGTCGTACCTGCGAAGACATCAAGCTTAGCTCCACCGAAGTTGAAGCCGAGGATGCCGCCGTCGAAGTAGTACTTGCCGTTGTCCCATCGCTCGTTCTTGTAGTACGAGGTGGTGTCGACGCGCTGGTAGATGTAAGGGGAGATCTTGTAGCCAACTCGACCGGCTTCCGCGTTGAACGCGAGGCCTGCGACCGAGGTGTTGAACTTCACGGAGAAGTCCTGAACATAGACGTCCTCTACCGGCGAGGAGTAGCCGAAGCCCTGCTGAGGGGTGATCTGCGACTGGTTGCCGAAACCGCCCTGACCGAGCATGTTACCGACGACGATCGTGCCCTTCCACTTCGGACCGGTGTCGTTCGTGCCAGCGAAGGTGAAAGCACCCTCGTGGAGAACGGTCAGGTCTCGGGTAAGGCCGGCAGGAGCACCGAGGCCAGGGGCGCCGGGGTTGGTCGTACCGTTGATGCGGCCGTCCATGTCGAGGCCGTAGTGATCGTCGCGTGCGTTGCCGCCGATCAAGAAGAGGTTGGCGTCGCCCGAAATGTCGACAGCCGGCTTTCGCTTCTCAAGTGCGGTCACTCGAGCGGCGAGGTCGCCGAGGTCCTTCTTCATCGCTTCCATGTCGACGCCGAGAGCGGAGAGTTCCTTCTCGAAGGTCGAAGCAAGTCGCTTGAGGTTGGCGATGTCGTCGCCCCAGCCCTTCATGCCGTTGACGTCGTTCTGCAGAGCAGTCAGAGCGTCGCGGAGGTTCTGGAGGTCAGCAGCCGACGCGGTGCCGTTAAGCTTGTCCGAGAGGGCGGAGATCTGGCTGGTCAAGCCGTCGGTGATGTTCTTGAGACGGGTGTAAGCCGCGTTGATCGCGACCGCCATCTCGTAGCGGCTCGCCGGGCGAGGACCGCGGAACAGACCGTCGGGATAGCCGACGAGAACGCCAGCCTTCTTGAGGTTGCCGAGGGCCTCATAGGCCCAGTGGTTGTCCGGAGTATCCGGGAAATTGTCCGACTGTGCGAAAGCCGGCGTAACGATCGCTGACGCAAAGATAACTGCGAGAGCGGTGATAAAGGTTCGCTTCATTTGGTGCTTGTGAGCTCCTCTTAATAGAGTTTTTTGGCTCCTCTGCTATTCACACCGCGACCTTGCGAACCCATTCCAGGTTCGGAACCCACAACTTCCTTGAGTTCCCTATGAGCTCCGGGCCTATCTTGCCGTTCGCTCGGTCCGTGCTTCCTGCTTCGGAACCGATCAGACTTTTATGCCCAACCATCCAGATTATGTCGCTTTCGAGACCCCTTTGCAAGGGCTTCACGATTAATTCAGATGACTGTCATGAGTTTGGCGGGGCTGTATTCCCCCAAACCTGAGAACAAGACGACCGGCAAAAAACTTAGTTCCGTGAATTTTTAAAAATAGTCCCTAGGAGGCGAACGTTTTCCTCGCGGGTTCTCGATGGGTTCTCCTGGGTGGCGCGGGCCATAATTTGGGGATGCTAGACCGCGATCTCATTCGACGCCATCCCGATACCGTTCGCGCGGGAATCTCCCGCAAGGGCTTGGACTCGTCGATCGTGGACTCGTTTTTGGCCCTGGACTCGGACTTCCGTCGAGTGACCACCGAGAGCGGTGACCTTCGCGCGGAGTCAAACCGCGTCAGTAAGACCATTGGCCAGTTAATGGCCCAGGGGAAGCGCGACGAGGCGGAAGCCGCGAAGCTTCAGGCCAAAGAAGGCAAGGAGAAGGTCACCGAGCTTGAGGAAACCGAGCGGCGGCTGACCCAGCAACTCCACGATTTGGAGCTGGAATTCCCGAATTTGCCCCACGAATCCGTGCCCGACGGACGGAATGAGGACGACAATGTCGTGATTCGAACGTGGGGCGAAAGACCTACTTTTACGGAGGCGCCCCAACCCCACTGGGATGTCGCGGAGCGGCTCGGACTCTTCGATCTCGCGCGTGGCGCGAAGATTTCCGGCAGTGGCTTCGTCGTGTACACCGGACTGGGAGCTCGTTTGCAGCGGGCGCTCTTTACGTTCATGCTGGACGTGCAGACATTGCGCAACGGCTACCGCGAGATCCTTCCGCCGTATGTCGTGAACCGGGCAAGCCTTGTTGGCACGGGCAACTTGCCGAAATTCGAGGAGGACCTGTACCGGACCACCGACGACCTCTTCTTGATTCCGACCGCGGAGGTCCCCCTAACGAACCTGTTCCGGGACGAGGTTTTGGATGCGGCGGAGCTGACGATCAAGCTGGCCGGCTACTCCAGTTGCTTCCGCCGCGAAGCCGGAGCGGCGGGCAAGGATACACGCGGGATTCAGCGGATTCACCAATTCGATAAGGTGGAGCTCGTGAAGTTCTGCCTGCCGGAGAACAGCTACGCCGAGTTGGAGTCGCTGGCGCTGGACGCCGAGTCGGTCTTGCAGGCGCTGGGCATTCACTACCGCGTGATCGAGCTGTGCACCGGTGACCTCGGGGCGAAGGGGTGCAAGTGCTATGACCTTGAGGTGTGGTCCCCCGCGATGGAGAAGTTCTTGGAGATTTCAAGCTGTACGAACTTCGAGGCGTACCAGGCCCGACGAGCGAACATCAAGTTCCGCCGCGCCCCGGGTGAGCCTTTGGAGTTCGTGCACATCCTCAATGGCAGCGGCTTGGCGGTGCCCCGCCTATTCGCGGCGATCCTGGAGACGTTCCAGCAGCCAGACGGGACGGTTCTTCTCCCGGAGGCGCTTGTGCCTTACGTCGGCTGTGAGTGCTTGGGCTAACCGACGGAAACGACAAAACTCATGTAGGCGGGGATCGGATGTTCGTGCCGCTCCCCGCGACGGCGTAAGGCCCGCCTCAACCTTACTGTCAAGCGGCGCCACGCCGCATCCCGGGCCCCAACGTGCCCACTCCAGTCGAAACCTCCTAAAAATACGTGGCTCTTCATGGAACTTGACTCCCGTGCACTCACGTTATATATAGATGCCAGTGTGGAGATATCCACCAATAGGAGAGATAGAACCGAAATGAGAACCCTTGTGAATTTGAACCCTTCTGCCGAGTATCGAGCCATTGAAGAGGTCTTCGACCGGTTGATGGGAACCAGCCACCGACCGTCGCAGCCGCCAACGTCGGTCCTCCCGATCGACATCTCGGAGCACGAAGGCAAGCTGTTCGTCCGCGCCGCCGTCCCCGGCGTCGACCCGAGCGAGCTTGAGATCCAGATCGAAAGGAACGTCCTGACCATACGAGGCGAGTCGAAGAGTTCGTCCTCGTCCGAGGAAAAGGTCTATCGGCGAGAAGTCAGCTACGGCGCCTTCTCGCGCTCGGTTCGATTGCCCGAGGGACTGAACTACGAAGCCGTGGACGCCGAGTTCAATAACGGTCTCGTAACCATCACCCTCCCGAGAATCCCGGAAGAGAAGCCGAAGTCGTTCAAAGTGAACGTTCGCTCGGCCCAACCAATCGAGGCTGCAGCGACGGAAACGAACTAAGCCGGCTGATCGCGGCTTACCCCGCCCCCGTTCACCGTTTGGTGAATGGGGGTTTTTTAAATTGCGCTGAGCCTAAGGGGACTTTGCGGGCAGCATCTCTTGTGAAAGTTCGGTCAAGGTTAGGGCCGAAAAGTGAGGATCCCGATGCACGAGCACCAAACCGTAATTTAGCGCGGTTGCGGCGATTAGACAGTCCGCAAGGGCGATGTGGTCCGTAGCATTCCGCCGCAGCTCGATCCCTAAATCCACGATGGATTCCGTAACTTCCTTTACGATAGTTATGGACTGACGCAGTTCGGCCACGGCCTCCTTACTTGACTGCACGGATCCTGTTCGATGCTTGACCGCTGCCGAGATCTCGTAAAGGGTGAGGACGGAGATGGCGATGGACACGCCGGGACTACTTAAGAGTTGATCAACACGGTTAGCCCCTGGCTCATCCAAGTAGAAGGCAAGGACCGCCGAGGAGTCGAGGAGATGAGTCAAAAGGTTTCATCCAGCTTCCGTTCGGCTTCTCTCCATTCTAGGAAGGCCTCCACCCCGCTTTCGCCGGGTTGAAACCAACGTCTCCCAAGGCCTCTAAGTTTTCGAAAAGCCTCGTGCCCTGTCGAAGCCGGACGCAACGTCAGAAGGCCATCTTCCGTCCGAACCCACTCGATTTGGCTGCCTTGATGAATGCCAAACTCTTCGGCAAGTTCGGCCGGAAGAGGCACCGATCCTTCTTCACGAACAACGAGAGACATGACTTATTGTAACGTCCTCTTGAAGTGACGTGTTCGGAATGTTTCCGAGCGCCGCTACTCGCGAGTCAGCGACCGAGCCCGTCGATTCCAACTGCGGCGATACAGGTGCGTCGAGTAGAAGCCGAGGGCTAGAGCGAGCACAAATGTCGCCCCAAGCCCGTATGGCAAATCATCCTGCACCCCCTCCACTCCGCCGCCGACGGAGCGCTCCAACAGGAGGAAGAAGACGAACATGATCAGCGCGAAGAGGCTGAAGTTGAATACGAAGATCCGGCGGAAGGGGCGCCAGCGCAGGATGTCGGTCGCCTCCGGCGGCTCGACCTTTAGGAACTGCCAACTCCCGGGGGCATCGAGTTGCCGGAGGCATTTCTGCTCCAGCTGAGTCGGAAACCAAGCCTTGCTCATCGTTCGCATCGCTGTAACCAAATGGTTCTACGCACGGAACGAAGGCGACGTCAGACCATCGGGGTTGGATACTCGTAGGCGCCGAGGTCGATCGCCGAACCCTGCACGCGGCTTGAGCCGGCGAAATCGAGGATGCCTCTTACCGCCAAAGATAGGCTCACCCCGGAGTTAATCGCGGGTGAGCCCACGGCAAGACTGAAGTCGCTCTTGGCGATGTTTTTGAACGATGGATTCTCGAAAAGCGACGTCGCATCCCCTCCGCTGCCCTTGGCAAAGGTGGGCAAGGAGCTGTAGGTCTTGCCGTTCCAAACCCAGGTTGGATCGCCCAGGGTGAAGTAGAGATTGCGGGTGTCCTTCAGCCCTATCGCCGAGCCCGCGCCGGTTACGCTGTAGATCAGCACGCCTTGCTTCGTCGCAAATAGGATGTTGTTCTCGAAGACGTTCCCGGACGTGTTGAATTGGATCTGGAATTCACCGCAGCCGGACTGTTTCGTGTCGTTACCGTAAAGCGTGTTGTTCACGAACGTGCAAGTTTTGGTGCCGCCGCGCGTGTGGTCGTACCCGCCGATAGAGAGACCAACCGTGTTGCTCGCGGTGACGAGGTTGCTTCGGACGGTGACACGCTCGGCGTACTTGCCGCTGTGCTCCGAGGTGACCTCGATGCCAATGTCGGCGCCGGTCACGGTATTTCGCTCCAGGATGATGTCCGAGCCGCCGTCGACGTAGAGGCCGTCCGCGCTTCGCTCCTTGTGGTAGGCGATGTTGTTGTAGGAGGTGACATTCACAATCCTATTCGCGGTCACCAGCCCACTGCGAGCGAAGTCTTGACCCGCGATCGGCGACGTACCCTCAAAGCCAATGCAGTCGATTCCGATGTTGTCCACGTCATGGACGTAGTTGTTGGAGACCTGGAAGCCATTCACATTGCCGTTGACCGTTAGCGTCTCGCTGTTTCCGGTCTTTGTGTCGTAAATCTCGTTTCCGTCAATGAGAAGATTCGTGATGGCGCCGGCCTTCGAGTTGCCGTAGATCGCGATTCCAAAGGCGTTGATACTGCCCGCGGAGGATCCATTGTTTTGGATGTGGTGAACTTTGTTGCCGAGCAGTTTGATCTTGTCCGCCTTGCCGCTCACCAGAATTCCGCAAGGAACGAGACCGGAGTTCGTCGTCACGTAGTTGGCGATTTCGAAGCCGGAAACCGTGACGGCATCGAGGTCCTTGACGAGAACCAAGGCGGCCGAATCGGAGGGGATAACAACTCCCGTACCGTCAATGACCGGGTGCTCACCGGGGGCGGCACTTAAAGTCATGGATCGGCGGACGATTACTGCGCCAACGTATTTGCCAGCGTGAACCAGGACGTTATCCCCTTTGGCCGCGGCGTCGCAGGCATGCTGGATGGTTTTCCAAGGCTTCGAGGAACTTCCGTCATTGGTGTCCTTTCCGCTGGTCGCAACGTGATAAGTCGCCCCGAATGCGATGGTAGAAGATGTGGCGCAAACAAACAGGCACAACGCGGTGCGAAGCATGTCCTCTTCATACCGCTTCCCAGGAAATCCCAATGAGTCCGTGTTCCTATCCAAGTAGGATTCAGGGGCGGGTTTGCGCGTAAGCGCGCAACGAGTTGCGATTGGCGCGTGGTGGAAACCTAGCTTCCAAAGAGATGCCCAAAAACAAAAAGTGGAGTGATCAACCCGAAGATTGACCACTCCACTTACCTTCGCCAGTTCCTCAGCCTAGTTATTGGCCGGAGGAGCAGCGGCAGTCTTCCCACCGGCCGGAGCGGCCGACGACATGCTCGCGGTTCCCGCACCCTTGGGGGTGCCGTTCGCCTTGACGGAGCTACCGTCAACATGAGACTGACTGCTGTCGTCGTCACCCTTGCCACAACCGGTCACGAAGACGGCCAAGGCGAGGGCAGCGACAAGCTTCATCGAAATACTAAGCAATTGCTTCATGCTTCGAGTTTACTGCTGAACGGTCGGAGCGTACATGTAATACCAGTTACAGTTGTGGGAAGAAGCGACGGTGTCAACCCAAAGCGACTGAGGAAGACCGTTGGTATCCAAGGCTGCCCAAGGAGAGTTAGCCGAAGGGTTAGCAACGTGCTTGGAGTGACCGTCCGCGTAGGAGTAGTTCGAGCCCTTGTTGTGGACCCACCAGGACGAGTCGTAGTTGAAACCGAAGCCGTAAGGCTGGGCGCAGTGGGTGCCGCCGTCGTCCGCGATGAACAGAGCCTCGCCGCCACTGTTACTGATCAAGAGCGGGAAGGAGTTGGCATATCGCGGCATCGTGCCGATACCAAGACCGTCCGAGAAGGTGATGAGTCGGGCAGGAGCCGCGACGCCGCTGGCCGGATACTGGTTCAGGTAGCCGTTGAAGGTCAACGAATACGTGTAACCGAGAGCTTGCGAAAGGCTCACGCCGAAGATATCGCTGCGCGACTTGGTCGCTGCCGGGCAGTTGTAGATGCCGGTGTTCTTGATATAAGGGAGGATGCTGTTCGACCAGAACGCGTTTCGCGTGTTGGTGAAACCGAAAGCCGACATCGGAGTCGTGGTGCTCGCATCAGCCCAAGCGGTTCCGTTGTAGAAGTGCGTGAGCGGGTAAGTGTCGTCGCTGTCACCCTGGTACATGGTGACGCCGAGGTTGATCTGCTTCGTATCGCTGAGACAGGTCGTACCCTTCGCCGCAGCCTTCGCCTGAGCGAAAACCGGGAACAGGATAGCGGCCAAGATGGCGATGATGGCAATTACGACCAACAGCTCGATAAGGGTAAAGGCTTTAGATAATTTCATGAGACGGCCAATAAAGAAGCTGCTATCCCTTCCGTCGAAGCATAGAGCGAAGTCTAGTTGAGATCGCAGAAGTGAAAGCGCTCAATAATCGTATCACAACTTCTCGGAAATTCAAACCCCTGTCTTCGCACAACCGGGACCAGGGGGCATGTTGCTCAACTTTTGATTATATTGACGTAGGCACCCATAAATTCGGCCAATCCGATGGTTGAACCCCGATACATCTAGGAGGGGACGAATATAGCGTTCTGACTACGGAATTATATACTTCCACATACACTATCAAACTAGCAGCCGAAAACTACATTATCGCTCAGAAATTCCGGAGTGCTCCTCAAAATTTCAGGCTGCGACACAGCAATTCCAGCTTTCGCTAGTTACGTCTTGGCGCCCGTGTCGGCTACAGAATCGCTCAAAACTTAGTGATAAGGACGCTATAAAAGCATCATTTGAAGGCGCCTATGGGTTCAATAGGGCTCAAAAAGCTCACTCCTTGCGAGGAGATTGCCCAGTTTCGATTTGAATGAGGAAACCGGCCGGGGCCAGCAACTCGGCGTTGCCGACATATCGGGAACCTTCGGTATCGAAGGTGTAGGCCACATGGCTCACTCCGTCCGTGTTCAACTGGATGAAGGCGTACTTGACGCCGTCGCCGGCACGACCGGAAAGCACATGGTTGAGTCCGCCCTCAGTTTGGGTCGGCTGCCAGGTCGCATCGGGAATTTCGCCGTACACCTGCGTGCGGTCGGGGGAGAAAATGGTTAGGTATCCGGTGCGCGTTTCCATGGCGTTCAAATTTAGGGCCGGCTCCAGAAGAAGCGGCGACGTTTCCATGACCCTCTAACTCAACTTTTTGTTCCGAGCGCCGGCCCGTGGATCGGCGCTCGGAGACGTGGCGGAAGACGCTCTCTAACTCCTAACCACCAGCACCGGATAAGGCTCGGACATCACCTGATGGAGTGAACAGCTTCCCACAAGGAGCCGATCAATGAATCCATGGCCTTGAGCGCCCATCACAAGGACATCCGCTTGCATATCCTGCATTGCGTGCCGGATAACGTCATTCGTCTCTCCCGCCGCCACGTGCGCCGTAGCCGAGTAGCCCGCGTCCATCAGGCGTCGTACGACCCGCTCGTTCAGCTTGTTGAGGTGCTCTTCGATCCACGCATCGGCCAAACGATTCACCCCGGGCAAGTGGTTTCTTAGAACTTGCGCCTCATCTTTCGTGAGCTTATAGGCGGTCACGACATGGATGTGGGCAATTCCTTTCGCGTGCCAACTGAGGAATTTTCCGATCCATCGGTTGGACTCCTCGGAATGGTCGGTGGCCAGCACGATCTTAAGAGGAGCCGCGTCTTTGACGGGGCTCTTCGCGATAAGAAGGGAGGAGCGGCATCCGATGGTCAGCGAGCGGCTGACGCTCCCCAAGAAGGAGGTTGACCACAAGGAGCCGCGCTCGGTCCTCACGGCAACGATGTCCGCATGCGCCTGTTCGGCGAGCGCCGCCAGCCCTTCGCTTGCGCGACCGAACTTCAGCAGGCATTTCGGATGAAGATCGCGCATGCAGGCCTCATCCTTGGCATTATCCAGCGCTTCGAGGCCGACGTTCTCCATCGTCTTCAGATAATCCTCTTGCATCTGCGCAGCGGCGGGCGCATCCAAGGGGAAATAGCCGGGAGTGGGGTTTACGAAGTGCGCGAGGGTCGTCTCTGGATTCGGAAAACGGAAGCGGGCGAGCAGTTGAACGGCCGGCTTGTATTCCTCTTGGGTATCGATTCCAACGATGGCCTTCATTTCGAGGCTCCAAGATTGAGGGTGGGGACTAGGTTCATTTCGATTCCTTCAGGGCCGCCTTCGCAACCGCTGCAATGAATCGAATTTACGGTCCGTAAAGAGCGCCGAACAAGTCGAGCGTTTTCCGTCAGCCGGACCAAGTCATAGGAAATGACGACAGGTGGCTAGATTTGGCGAGGACATCAGCCGACTTCAGCGACGAGCGAATGATGTCCGGTCAAGGTGGCGGGAACGACTTTGACCTTCATTCCATCAAGCACGAGGGTCCGCAACTTCGTTCCCCGGCCCCGGAGTGTGATGTCCAAGGTTGCGGCTCGATACCGAATCCCACTAAGCGCGACCCCACTCCAGCCTCCCGGCAACGTTGGCTCGAGGCGCAGGCCGCCGGGCTCGAAGCGCAGGCCGAAGAGACCATTTGTCACCATGCTGAGAAAGGCCGTGGCCGACCAAGTCTGGTCTGGCGCGGAGCCCCATTGGTGACCGTTCTGCCACCCGCCATCTTGCTTGCCCGACTTCGCGTTGTAGATCTCGAAGAAGTGGCCGTCGCTGCCGGACACGAGGCCGGCCAAGGTTTCCGTTTGGGTTTGGAATGACCCTAAATCGTGGACTTTCACGGCCGCACGAGCCCACATTCCCTGGACCATCGGCCAAACGATCGCATTGTGGCGACCGGGGCGAGCGTCCGAAAACCTTGGAAAGTGCGGATAGACGTCGACCACGCCATAAGGCTCGACATGTGCCTTTTCGAGAAGGGTCCGAGACCTTACAGGATCGGCGACATCGAAGAGAACGGCAAAGGCGAGGCCGCAGCCCTCCTGACTGGGGTCGAGTTTGCCGGCCGGATCTAGCAGATAGCCATACGTCCCTCGGTCCTGCATCCAGAAGTGGTGGTTGATCGAAGATAGAAGCTCCCCGGCCCGTTGTGACCATCCCTCGTAGGGTTGCTTGAGTTCCTTGGCCATTGCCGCTGCCGCTTCATAGGCTCCCACATAGACGCAGTTCGTGCTGAGCGCCATGATTCGGTCCGTGCCCGGGTGGTCGAGCACGAAGGAGCTGCCGCCGTCATCGGCCGCCGCCGGTGGCGAAGGGTAACCGGCGATGCCGTCGTTAAAGAAGGAGGGCCCCTGAAAGAGGCCGAACTTGGCATCGAACCTTGCGGCGCGCATCTCCCGCAACAGCCGATCCGCGACGCCGTACGCGGTGGTTAGGAAGACGCGATCACCGGTAACTCGGTAGTGACTCCAAGCGCCGACAATCCAGATGACTTTGTCCCACCATTGATTGTCGCGCTGTACGATAGGCTCGCCTCTCTCACCTGGACGGGTCGCGGCCCACAGGGTGTCCCGAGCGAGATCGGGGGCGAGCAGGCTCGCCGCGTTCCATGAATTGATCGCCGCGTCACGGGTCCAGGGCTGGTCGTAGCCACCGCCGGCTCGGATGAATCGGCCGCCCTTCATCAGCTCCGTCTGGTTGTAAACCTTCGCGTCATACGGGACCGTGTTGATGTCGAGCAGGTTGTGGAGGGCCGCTTCGAAGGGTTTGCCGATTCGGATTTGAAGTTCCGGGCTAACAAAATGAAGGGCCGGGCGTGGAGCCGCGACTTGGAGGACTAACGACAGGAGGGCGCAGAGCGGCATCCCCCGAAGATTACTGCCCGTTAGCCCGCGTTGTCCTCGACAAGGAATTCGAGCGTGGCGTCCTTACCCCAGTAGTTCTCAAGGAAGATCGTCGAGTAGTCGAACGTCAGGTCCGCGAGATCGGGGTGATCGTTGACCGCGTTCAAGAGTTTTTGGAGGGCCAAATCGTTTCTCTGAACGGAGGCCGCACCGTCGTTGGTCATCGAAGCACCGAATTCGTCGAAGCCGATCATCGAGGCGGAGACCTGCGTCAAGTAGGCGGCCAATCGTCGGACGGACCGGGCAACGGCCGCATCCTCGGTTTCGGTGTCGCTTTGGGGTCGTGCGTAGAACGTACATGACACGACGTCGAAGAAATCGGGAATCCAGTAGCTGCTGATGGCGGCATTCGGATTCTGGGCCTCCCAATCTCCCTCGGCCTCGTTGATGCCTGGCGAGAACGCAAGCTTGAGTTGCGTACCACTCATCGCTTCCTTCACCACCGAGACCGCGTTCTTGTACGCTTCCGGATCAAGTGCGTAGTTGTCCTCCGGATTGTTCTCGTTGAACTCGCTTGCATAGCGGACGACGACGGTTAAGCCGTTAGAAGCCAGCCCATCGATGGCCAAAAAGAAGGTTCGAAGCGCATCGAGATTGTCCGCGACATAGCCATGGAGTTGGGCGGGCGTCGCACCGTTTATCTTTATTCCGTCTTCGCCAAAAGCGGTGGTGGGTTCGAGCCCGAGATCGAGAAATCCGTTTTCCACGTTGTCGATGACATCTTGGATAACCGCCGCATGGTCGGCGGATAAGTCGCCGCCAGCCTTAATCATGACCCCGGCGTCTACGTAGAGGTTAGTCCCGTCGGCGCGAATCGGAACGAGCGGAGCCACACCAACCGCAAGCTGCGAAAGTGTTGCCTGCGTGCCATTGGCGTTCTTCTTAAACAAAGATAGGTTGCGAATCTTTCCGTATTTCATTTCCCAACCAGATGCTACACCATTAAAAACGCCCGAATGGGCCTGTAGTCCGGTGGCCGGAGTGGTCAAAACAGCGAAGGCTGGCTTGGGTCGCCGCCCGCATTCGTAAAGTTGCTCAGACCGACCCCAACCAGACGGAACGTCGTGACCGGTCCCATATCCACCCTTTCCAGAAGACTCAGCATGATTTCGACTAATTCCTCGTGAGAGCCGATCGGCCAGCCCGGGGTGTGGCTCCGGGTGATGATCTTGAAGTCGCTGGTCTTCAGCTTCAAAACGACCGTTCTTGCGGGTCGTTCTTCTTTCAGGGCCGCTTGCCAAACCCTTTCCGCGAGCCGAATGAGTGTCGGCGCCGTGTCTTCAAGCAGCAGGTCGCTTTCGAAGGTGTCTTCCGCGGATATTGACTTCGTGGGGCGGTCGGGGACGACTTCGCTTTCGTCTATCCCTCTGGCGAGTTGCAGCAGCCGTCGGCCATACGTACCGAAGGCGTCCTCTAACCGGACAAGGCCGTACGTTCTAATGTCGCCCACGGTTTTGATGCCGACCTGTTCGAGTTTCCCCTCGGTGACCTTGCCGACGCCCGGAATCTTGCCCACGGGTAACTGGGTGAGGAACTCCTCGACTTCCTCAAGTTTGATTTCGAAGAGGCCGTCCGGTTTTCGCCAATCGGAGGCAATTTTGCTCAGAAATTTGTTGGGGGCGACTCCGGCGGAGGCAGTTAGATTCAGCTCTTCGCGAATCTGCGCCCGGATAGTTTTGGCGACTTCCAGGGCGCTGGGAACATGGCTCACGTCAAGATATGCCTCGTCGAGCGAGAGCGGCTCGATGAGTTCGGTGTGCCGCTTGAAAATCTCCCGCGTTACTTGGGAGGCGGCGCGGTAACGGGTGAAGTCCGGGGGAACGAAGATGGCCTGGGGGCACATCCGCTCCGCCGTGATCGCCGGCATCGCGGAGCGCACGCCAAACTTCCTCGCCTCGTAAGAGGCCGCGCAAACCACCGACCGGTTGCCTCGCCAAGCGACCACGACGGGCTTTCCCCTAAGCTCGGGATCATCCCGCTGTTCGACCGACGCGTAAAACGCATCCATGTCGATATGCACGACCTGCCTCATCTTTGCTTAGTATCGTGGACGAACGCGGCCCAAGTTCCGCTTCCATTTTAGTAGATATTTGTCTATACTATCTTCAGACGGAGAACCCAGATGCCCGCAGCAGTTGAAGACAAGATGTCGGTCCAGGCCCAAATTCAGGCGGCGATCGCCAAATATTGGGGGTTTGAGGTGTTGCGGCCGTTGCAAAGCGAGGTGGTTGAGGCCGCCCTCAACGATCGGGATGCCGTGGTGGTGATGCCGACCGGCGGAGGTAAGAGCCTGTGTTTCCAATTGCCCGCCGTGGTCTCCGGGTGGCTGACCGTGGTGGTTTCTCCCCTCATCGCCCTCATGAAGGATCAGGTCGACAGCCTTACCCTCGTGGGAGTGCCTGCGGCGGCATTGAACTCTTCGCTGAGCGCCGAGGAAGAGGCGGAGGTTCGCCAGAAGTTGGAGCGCGGCCAGCTTCGCCTCCTGTACGTGAGCCCAGAAAGGCTCCTCTTGGCCTCAACGCTCCAGATGTTGGAGAAAGCCAGAGTCGCACGGTTCGCGATCGACGAAGCTCACTGTATCAGCGCATGGGGTCACGATTTCCGTCCCGAGTTTCGTCAGTTGGGCCGGATCAAGGCGGTCTTCCCGAACGTTTCTGTGCAAGCCTTCACCGCCACGGCGACGCCGATCGTGCAGCGCGACATCGCGATTCAGCTGAATCTCGACCGGCCGCGAAGATTCGTCGGCGTCTTCGACCGGCCAAATCTCACTTACCGAATCGTGGCCAAGGACGATCCCGTGGCGCGAATCGCCGAGGCGGTTCGGCGATATCCGAACGAGGGCGTCATCGTTTACTGCCTGAGCCGCAAGGACACGGAGTCGATCGCGAAGTCGCTTGAGGCCCAAGGAATCCCCGCCGTCGCGTATCACGCTGGCCTCTCGAACGAGGTGAGGAGGCAGGTAAGCGAGGACTTCGCCCGTGAGAAGGCAAATACCATCGTCGCAACGATCGCGTTCGGCATGGGCATCGACCGCTCCAACGTGCGCTGCGTCATCCACGACTGCCTTCCCAAGAGCATGGAGGGTTACCAACAAGAAACCGGTCGTGCCGGCCGCGATGGTCAACCCGCGGAGTGCGTGTTGCTCTACAGCCACGGCGACGTGGTCCGGCTGAAGCGACTCCTCACCGATGGCGATGAGAAGACCGTTGCCCACCACACGCAACTTCTGGACGAGGTCCAACGCTTCGCGACGTCCCACCAGTGCCGCCACAAGACATTAAGCGAGCACTTCGGCCAGCCGTACGAGGTGGCCGCCGAAGGATGCGGCGCCTGCGATGTCTGCTTGGGCGGAATGAAGCCGCTGGAGAACGGCGCCGAGGTCGCGCGAACCATCCTCCGGACGGCCGTCGGTCTGCTGTCGGGCTCGCGGTCGTTTGGCGTGAATTACTTGGTGTCCGTTCTGACCGGATCACGGGCGAAACTCATACTTGAGCGGGGTGGCGATCAGGCCACCGGGTTCGGCGTTTTCAAGTCAGAAAACGCTTCGCGCGTGGGAGCCTGGGTTCACCAACTAACCGACCAGGGTCTTCTTGAGGTTTCCACCGGCCAGTATCCGGTGGTCTCGTTAACGGGCGAAGGTCGCGCCGCGCTTGAGGAAGGGCGGGAAATCAGCCTCATCGAAAACGTGGCTCTCCTGATGCAACCGAAACCGTCGGCTTCCAATGCCGGCGAGGTCGAGGACGTCGACGACGCTCTCTACGAGAAGCTACGCGATTGGCGAAGGTCGACGGCAGCGGAACGAAGCGTCCCCGCCTACGCGATCTTCCACGACGTGACTTTGAAGCGGATCGCGGCCGCGTTTCCGTCCTCGCTGGAGCGTTTGCTTTTGATTCCGGGGATTGGCGAGCGCAGAGCGGAAGATTTCGGCTCCGCCGTTTTGTCCCTCGTCGCCATGCACGCCGTAGAGACAGGAGGAGCGCTTGATCGCGCGCTTAAGTCTTCGCCGGCCGCGGCCCGAACACCGCTCTCCGGCAAAGCCTCGGAGTACGCCGTCTTCTTCCGGCAAGGCATTTCGGTCGAGGAGATCGCGTCGAAGTTCGACGTAAAGCCCTCCACGATCTGGAAGTACCTCTCGGATTGGGTCGAAGCGGAAAAGCCTGCTTCTATCGCCCCTTGGATCGACGAAGCGACTCACGCAAAAACTCTGGCCGCGCTAACTTCTGCGGAGTCCGAGTTCCTCAAACCCATCTTCGAGGCGCTTGGCGGCACCGTGTCTTATGAACATATCCGGCTCGTGAAGGCGTTCTCAACTCCTGCTTCTTAAGGGAGGAGTTATGAACGCTAGCTCGATCCCACCGTCGCCTACTTATTCGACTTCAGAACATCCCACCACTTCGGATCCTCCGAGCCGCTAACCCACATATAGACGCCGCGAAGACCCAACTGCGCGGCCAGATCCAACTTCGGCTTCTCCGAAACCGCGTCGCAGAACCAAGCCGACCCACCCGTGGTTTGCACAAGAAGCTCGTTCGAAGCCGGGTCCCGCCCCGCCTTATCCGCCCCCGGAATCGCCGAGAACTGGGTCCAATTCACGCCGCGCGGCTTCGGCGGGGTCCAGTCGTAGCCGTAGCCGGGGATGCCGAGTTCCACCTTCTCCTTCGGAATCAAGGACAAGGTGTGATCCATCACCTTCTTGACCCAGGCGAGGTCGGCGACGGGGCCGGCGGGGCCACTTTGCTCGTGCTGGTCGTAGGTCATGATTCGGGCACGATCGACGGCTTTGCCGATGCGGGCGTAGTCCATCGACTGCGAGCCGCTCCAGTCGCCGGGTTCGGTGTCCTTTGCGCAGAGGGCGATGGTCAGCAGCTTGTGCTTGCGGTGAAGCTTCTCGCCCAGGACCTCGACGAACTTACTGTAGTTGTCTTTGTCCTCCGCCTTCATGCTTTCGTAGTCGAGATCGATCCCCGCCACTTTGTCGGCGATCGCGATATTGACCAGCGCGTCGGCATGAGCCGCCATCTTCACCGGATCGTTCAGGAAGTACTCAACGCCCGCAGCACCCAGTCCGCCGTCGCCGACCAAGCCGAAAACCGCGACGCGGTGCTTCCGACCGAAGTCGACGAGGTGTTTGAACGACTCTACTTTGATCCCCTGCACATGCTCGACCAATCCGTCCTTGGTGCAGGAGTAGAACTGCCCGCTCACCGAGTCGAAGCAATCCGCATGGGCCTCGAACCTGGCCTCGGAATTGCCGTCGTCTTCCAAGAGCACCCAGGCTCCGAATTTCGGATGAGAGGAAAGGGCGAGAAGCGCGAGGGCGGCCAGCATGACGCCCAGTATAGTGGCCAGCCCAATGCACGAAAACAGGACCAAGTGGCCAAATTCCTCAGAACTTGACCAAACGAACGATATTTGCAATATGATGGACAGATGCCGGTAATTCCAGGACCTCGACGAAGAAGCGGGAAGCACAGCCAGTTGCTCGACCTTTGGCCGCCGCTCAAGAAGGTCGCCTTCGCCTTTGCCAAGGTCTGCCCGCCCTTTCACCGCTTCGTAAATCGCGGGCTTATCAACGCTTTGGTGAACGCCGCTCCGTACCGGCCGCACGCTTGGAGCACCGTCTCTGACTACACATCCTGGCGATCCCTCACCGACAAAACGTGGAGCGCCCGCAGCTTGCCGGCGCGGCATGTCGATCCCCATTCCTTGCCGGATATCACCGCGCTTCAGGAATTCTTTCGGCGTCCGGATGGTAAGCAGCGCCTTTCCACCAAGTCGACGTGCCTGTTTCCCGCGTTCGCGCAGTATCTCACCGACGGCTTTATTCGCACGGACATGCCGAAGCCAGGAGGCTCCGAAAACACCCGGAAGAGAAACACCTCTAACCACGAGATCGACCTTTGCCCGCTTTACGGTCGAACCCACGCGCAAACTTCCGCCCTCCGATGCAAGAGCGAAGTCTCTGGCCAAAGAGGCCGACTCAAGTCGCAGATGATCAACGGCGAGGAGTTTTCGCCCTACTACTATCTCGAAGGGCTGACCCCGAAGCCGGAATTTGAGGAACTGGATCCGCCACTCGGCATCAACGACAAGACCCCTCCCGAGTATCTCCCCTTCATCTTCGCCGCGGGCGGGGACCGAGTGAATACCGCGCCGCAGGTCGCGATGATGAACACGCTTTGGCTGCGCGAACACAACCGCTTGGCCGGCGAGATGGAGCGCGCCTACCCGAGTTGGGACGACGAAAGAGTCTTCCAGACCGCCCGCAACACGGTGATCGTGGAGTTCATCACCATCGTGGTCGAGGACTACATCAACCACATCTCGCCCGAGTCGATCCAGCTTTTGGCGGACCCGACCGTGGCTTGGGATGCCCCCTGGAACAAGCCGAACTGGATCACGAGCGAGTTCAGCCTGCTGTACCGTTGGCACTCCTTGATTCCCGACACCCTGACTTGGAACGGCCAGGCGTACCCGGTCGGCAACCTCATCCAGAACAACCAAGTGCTGGTTTCAGGGAGCCTTGAGTCGGCGTTCGTTTCGCTCAGCGCTCAGAAAACCGGCCATCTCGGCGCGTTCAATACTGCCGACGCGCTGATGTTCATAGAAGAGAACTCGATCACGCAGGGGCGGGTTTGCGAACTCGCCACCTACTCGGATTACCGCGCCTCGGTGTCCCTGCCTCGACCGAAGGATTTCTCCGATATCTCGCCGGATCCGCGCGTCGTCGATTTTCTGAAGAAGACGTACCGAACGGTCGACGCCGTGGAGTTTTACGTCGGCCTCTTTGCGGAGGACACGGTGCCGAACTCGCCCTTGCCGGAACTTATCAATACGATGGTGGCGATCGACGCCTTCTCCCAAGCCCTGCCCAATCCTCTGCTTTCGGAGCAAGTCTTTAAGGAAGAGACCTTCTCGAAAGTGGGCTGGGAGTCGATCCAGCGCACCTCGAAGCTCGAAGAGGTCATGCAGAGGAACAACTACGGCCGGCCCAACACTGGTCGAATCTCCATGACGCAGGCCGACTGGAAACCTCAGTAGTAGCGCCACGCTGTGACAAGATAGTTTTGGTTATGTCCCTCCTTCCGCTCGCCGGTCTGGTCGTCGTTTTCGCCCATTCGCTCGTTCAGTCACCCCAAGCCAGCCAGAACTCGGCGATCGTGCCCGATGTAAATATCGAATACGACTCGTACGACTGGCTGCACCGGCACCACGATGTGCTGACGGAACAAAAGAAGGGAAATCCCGACATCGTCATGATCGGCGACTCCATCACGAATTTCTGGGGCGGCTTGCCGAAGGCGGGTACCGCCAACGGCCCCAAAGCTTGGGCTTCCACGTTCAAAGATCTACGGGTGCTGAACATGGGATTCGGTTGGGACCGAACCCAGAATGTGCTTTGGCGACTCGGTCACGGCGAGTTCCAGGGCATCCACCCCAAAACCATCGTGCTGAACATCGGCACCAATAATTTGGTCGGCGACGAGACGGCGCGGACGAACACGCCCGAGGAGACGGCAGCCGGAATCGCCGCCGTTGTCAAGGTTTTGAGGGGACGAAGCCCGGAGAGCCGGATCATCGTGATGGCCGTCTTCCCGCGCGGGTTCGAGAAAGGAAACGATTTAGATGCGCGTATTCAGCGCTTGAATGCTCAGCTCAGCGGTTTGAGTAGAGACGCGAAAGTAAAGCTTTTGGACATCCGCACCAAGCTCTTGCAACCGGACGGGACGTTGATCAAGGAGATCATGTTTGACGGCACGCATCCAACGGAGAAAGGCTACGAAATCTGGGGCCAGGCGCTCCGCGAAGCCGGCGTCGTTGAATAGAAGTACGCGAAGCGTGTAGTCCGAGCTTTCGCCTCCGGGCGAAAACTTGGGACAGTCCATAGGAGACGGCGCCATCAATTCGAAACAAGAAAACGGGGCCGAACCTCGTCGACCAGCCAGACCCCGTTCTCTGATCGATAGAAGAGGATTCCAGCCGCCGCCATCGCCTTGGCATCCACCCGAAGAATCACTGGAGTTCCGCGACGCGCGCCCACCGCCTTCGCGGTCTCGACCGCCTCTGAAAGGTGAACATGGTGGCGCTTCATCTTCTTGAACCCCTCGCGAAGAATCGCTGCCTGCATCGGAGCGTGGGTACCGTGATACAGCACATCGGGCGGAGACGAAGGTAGGAGTTGCAGGTCGACCTCTACGCTATGCCCTTGATTCGCACGAATGAGCGTCCCGGATGGGTCGAATGCGAAACGCGACTTATCGTTATTCGCAACCAGAATCTCCAGGTCCTCTCGCGTAAACGAATGACCCTTCCGGCGCATCCCCTCAAGCAAAGCGTCGACGGATGCCCAACCGCCTTCTTGCAACTCCAAACCGATGAGCGCCGGCCGATGACGTAACACGAGCGACATGAACTTGCTCGCGCTCTTCAATCGATCGGGGTCTAGAGGAAGGCTCATGGGATGCGGGAAAGCTACCCTTGATTCGGTCAAACGTGGGCGTTTCGAGCCACGGCAACGATTTCGGACGCCTTGCCCGCCCGGCTCAGTTCCACGGTTTTGGCATCGGGGAGGCCGCCGATCCGACCGAGGATGAGTTGGGCGATGAGGCAATGTTCGGCGTCCCAATCCGCCATCTCGGCCAGGCTGTCGAAGGCTTTCTCGCGAAGGCTGCGCAGGAGAGCCGGCTTGCGCGAGGCGGTCAGCGAAATGAGCATAAAGGAGCCCTTGTTGCGGTCAGTCCAGGTTCCGGAATTGATCATCGCGATGAAGGGATCGGCAGAGATCTCAGTGGCGAGCGTACTTTTTGACATGCCGAGCACGGAAAGAGCGCGGGTCGCGTTATTTCTCACTTCTCCTGATTCGTCGTGGGTGGCGGCAACGAGGGCGGCGATTTGGCGCTTCGAGGCATCGCAATATCCAAGCGCGGTGGCGGCCGCCTCGCGATGGAAAGCGTCGCCGGAGCCGCCGAGCGTGCGCAAAACCACGTCTTCGTTCTTCTGAGCGAGAGAATGCAGCCTCAATTGCGCCTCTCGGAGAGCGGGATAACTTGAGAGCGCGTAACCGCTCGAATCATCTTCTCCGGCGCCATGCTTCAGCGCCTCGGGAAGAAGATCCAGCGTCTTCTTGTAGCACTCGATGAGTTCCGCCGGGAGTTCCACCTTTCCTCGCGGCGTGGGCCGAAACTTAAGGGGATGACTCGACTGGCCAGACAGACCGATGTAGAGATTCCAATCGGTCGCGTTCACGGTAACGGGCGCGATGTCGGTCGCCGATTTTCCAGTTTCCCGGCGGACGACCTCATTGGCCGCTTTGAACACGTCGGACATCTTGTCTTTGGGAATTTCATCTCCGGGATGAATCGGCAGCGACCGCCGAACCTTCTCGGTATCGAGACCGGCGCCCCCGAAGAAGTAGATCTCTTTGATCCGGTACCCGGAATCTGCCCTTTGAGCTTGCAAAGCGCCCCAAAAATAAGCGGTCAACCCAAGGATGGCCAACCAGCGGTTCGACACCATGATAGATAGACGCATAAGCATGGCGAAATGCACGAAGGAGCTTTGATCGCAACCCCGGCGTCCGTCACTCGTCTCAACCCCGTGCTAGCTTGGTTTTTGCCGGTTGTTTTACAGGCGCAGGCGCCCTCGGGGGCTCAGGTTTTGAAGTGGTGTCAGCAGGCTTACGACTCCGCCACCACGCTTCAAGAGGACGTCGCCGCGACGATGAGCACGAACAACTTGACCGCGACGGCGCGAATCACGTTTAAGCGGCCGGGGAAGCTGACCGTCTACGGAAGGTCCATTTTTGGGGCGCCTTACGGGCTCCTCTCCTTCGACGGACTAACTTGGGTCAAGAACGGCCCCATGGGATGGACCAGCCAGAAATCTCCCGAGGTTGGGATTGCGACGGTCACTGCCGTTTCCGGCAATGCAGCCCTCTTGGTGCCGGCGGCACTATTTCACACTTCCTGGGGCAGGTTGGCTGATGCCAAACCGAAGGGACCGGCAACGATGACCGAACTTAAGGGACGCAAGGTGTATCTCGTTACCTCGGGCGGATCCGTTCCACGGAAGTATTGGATCGACGCCGAGACCCACTTCCTTGTCCTTACCGAGTTAACTGCGATGAAGACGAAGATCACCGTCCGCTTCGGCCCGGTTAAGATGAACCGGCCGATATCCGACAAAGAGTTTCGGCGAAAGTAGCCATCTGCAATGCCCCACGTTGAACCCATTCTTATCGACCTGCCGGACGCGCTGATCGGAGGGCGGGTCCTTGTTCGTCCGTACCAAGCCGGAGACGGCGAAGCGCTGTTTGAGGCGGTCAATGCCTCCCTCGACCACTTGAAGGAGTGGATGCCGTGGAGTTCGAAGCACACTGATCCGTCCGCGTCGGAACTGGTTGTCCGGCGCGCGATGGCGAATTGGCAACTCCGGGAGGACCTCACCCTTAGCTTTTGGGAAAGGGAAACCGGCCGATTCCTGGGTGGAACCGGGCTGCACCGGATCGACTGGGCCGTGCGGCGATTCGAGATCGGCTACTGGATTCGGGCCGACGCGGAGGGAAAGGGGCTCGTAACGGAGACGGTCCGGCTCGTCGCGGGCCTGGCTTTCGGACCGCTAAAGGCGAACCGGGTGATCATCCGATGTGCGACGACCAACCACCGAAGCAGCGCCATCCCCCGCCGCCTGGGGTTCCGGCATGAGGGCGTGCTGTTCAACGACGGGATCCGCGATGACGGCTCGCTCTACGACATCGACCTGTTCTCGATGGTGCCGGAGCAGTGGCTAGCGATGGCGGAAAGCAACTCGGAAGGGTAGGCGCAGACCGGCCAAGCGCCGGCGGACTCAAGTTCACCAGGGGCCCCGAATCCGTATCCAGCCCCGACGGTGGAGATTCCGTGGGCTCGGGCTCCGAATACATCGTGCTCGCGATCGCCGATCATCAGGCATTCGCTTGCATTGACGCCATGCACGGAGAGCAAGTGTCCGATGACCTCCGCCTTCGCCTCCCGCCGGCCGTCCATCTCGCAACCCACCACGTCTACGAAGAAGTCGCCTAAGTCGAAGTGGCGAATGATCTCCTTCGCAAACAGCTCCGGCTTCGAAGTGGCAACGAAAAGCTGCCGCCCATCCGCACGCAGGGCCGCCAAGACTTCCGGGATGCCTTCGTAGACGGCATTCTCGTAAAGCCCAACCTCCGAGAAGCGGTCGCGGTAGTGACCGACACAAGCGGTCATGAGGTCGACGTCGTCCGACCCGGCGAGGCGGGCGAAGGAGGAACGGATCGGAGGTCCGATGCACCAGCCGAGCGTCTCGGGGTCGACTTCGCCGAGGCCCATCTGAACGAGGGCGTAGGCGATGCTTCGGGTGATTCCCGGCTTCGGGTCGGTAAGCGTGCCGTCCAGGTCGAAGAGAACGGCGGAAATCATAGCCAGGGCTTTCGTTTCGAGCGGGGCGGCTTGCGGCGGCGGCTTGTCTTTACCATTGCCTCGCCGATCTCCTTCCACATCTGGGTCCGCGCGGCGAGGCCCTTGATGATGCCCATCTTCTGCTCTTTATGGCAGTTGGCGACGCCCTTCAGCACGACCCGTAGAACACCCGCCTTTCGGCGACGCGCCTCGTTGTTGAGGGCGTGTTCGATGCCCAACCGGAGGTCGCCGACATCGGGAATCGCCTCAAACAGCTCGCGGCGCAGGGCCCGCTGGCCGCTGAAGTAAGGGGTGAAGGTGTGCGCGGCGTCGCTCCAAACTTTGCCACCCCGGAAAATCCCGACGCACATTTCGCAGCGCCGCTCCAATAGGGGCTGGATGATTTGGTCGATGTGGTGCCCGGTTAGACCACTCAAGTCGGCGTCCACAAAGGCGATGTAGCGAGCCTTCGTCAGCTTGACGCCGGCGGCCATCGCGGCCCCTTTGCCCTGGTTCTCCGGGAGGATGTGGACTCGGACACCGGGAACGGAGGCCGCCACTTCGGCGGTGCGATCGAGGCTGCCGTCGCTGACGACGATGATCTCGGTAGCCAGGTGCGAGGCCTTGGCGGCTCGCAAAACATCCAGGATGCGCGTCTCCTCGTTGTACGCGGGCAAAATCACCGCGACTTCATTCATCGACGCATCCATTCCCAATCTATCGTGACCGATGAGGGCCGGATTATGCCAGTAAATAACGCCATCAAATTACAGAAGACCCCGGCCCTCCAGCCGCGCACGCACCCGAGACTCGATCCGGCTGCCGTAAGCGTTCCATCGGGCCCCGAGGGTCCCCCGGGCTCCGTCCGAGATTAGGAAACGAAGGTTTCGAAGTTCGCGTTGCGGTTTCCAACGACGCTTGTAAGATTCATCTCCGCGCATGAAATCGAAATGCTGCTTTCCTTCCTCGATGGCCCGCCGAATCGAGGCCGCTACAAGCAAGGTACCCGGCGAATCGGCGCTCTTATCGGGGTCGAAACCCGCTTGGTAGTAGTAGACGGCAGGTCCGAAGGTCATTGCGTAGATGGCCCCGACGGGTTGGTCGTCGATGTGAAGACCGCTGAGCCATAACCACCCATTTTGAGCGGCCAGGGCAGCCCACTCACGGTGGAACGCGACCGAGCGGCCGAGGAAGGCGCCGGGTAGGTGGCGCTTCTTCCAACGCATTTTGTGAAGCTCGAAAAGTTGGTCAAGGCCGCGATTCACGTCTTCCGGGCCAAAGCGCTCGATCCTGGCGCGGCCGGACGAGAACAAATTCTTGTCGAGCTTGCGCACGTCGTACCGGAGGCTCTTGCTCAATGTCGTGAGATACGTGTCGTACTTGTCCGGAAGATCCAGCACGAGGCAAGTGGCCTGAACAATCGGCTCAACCTTAACCGTGGTCGAAAGCCAGTTCGTCTCGCGCTGCTGGTGAAGGTCGACCAGATCGACGTTGTCGCAGGCCTTGATCGCCTCGTAGACGGCTTCGGCAACCGATTGCTCGTAGCCTGCCCGGGCCAACGGCGCGAGATAGTCGGAGGGGCCAATCCCCATCGGACGGAGCACCCGCCAGGGACCGGTGCTTTGGACGAACGGCATCAGGCCGACCAGGTCGTCGCCGTCATGGACGGTAACGAACCGAGGCTGGCGCATGCCGCCGTAGTGCTTCCACCAAGTGGATTGCCACTCAAAGGTCTGGAAAGGGGTCGCGCCAGGGGAGACTTCGGCTAGCTGCCGCCACTCCTGCCGCAACTCATCGAAGAGCCCCGCGCCGGAGCGTAGGCTCGTCTTCATGTCTCAAGTATAGACGGTGGGCTAACTACGCCCCGGTCGGGGTTTTCTCCAACCTGTAATAGAATGTACACGTATAGCTACGGAGGATTTGAATCATGAAAAAGCAACTTGCGGTGATCGCAGCGTTACTGGCGGTAGGGGCGGTCCATGCGGAAGAGATGCACTGGGCGAAGACATTTGCGAAGGCGGCGGCGCTGGCCAAGTCGACCCATCGTCTCGTGATGGTGGACTTCTATACCGACTGGTGCGGTTGGTGTAAGAAGCTGGATGCGGACACCTATCCTAATCCGAAGGTCGTGAAGCTCTCGGAGCAGTTTGTGCCCGTTCACGTCAACGCCGAGAAGGAAGGCGTCGATCAGGCCAAGAAGTACGGCGTGACCGGCTATCCAACGATTCTGTTTCTTGATGGTGACGGAAACGTGGTCAGCAAGGTTGTCGGCTATCTTCCTCCGGCCGGGTTTGCCGATCAGATGACCCTCGCCCTTCAGGTTCAGCACCTGCCGGATCTGCAAGCCAAAGCGAAGGCCAATCCTTCCGATTCCGCGACTCTGGTAAGCCTCGTGATGGCCTACGGTGCTCAAGATAAGAAGGAGCCGATGCTCGCCGCCCTCGCCGGTCTGCGAAAGGCCGACCCGACGGATGCAAAAGGCAATCTTGCGAAGGGTCTGAACGCCGCCGGCGACTGCTTCCAGAACGGCAACAAGCTCACCGAAGCGGAGCCGTATTTTGTGGAGGCCGCCAAGGTCGCTCACGATAAATCGAAAGCCGCCTACGCCCTGATTAGCCTCGCCACCTGCTACATGCAGACGAAGGAGCTCAAGAAGATGGGCGAAGCCGCTCAAAAGGTCCTTGACCTGGGTCCGGCGGGAGCCGAGTACGCCGATCAGGCGAAGCAGATGGTTACGCTGTCGAAGACACAGAAGTGATCAAAAGGGGCGTGGGGATGTCTCCCCCACGCCCTATTGAATTGCTCTTCTTGGTGCTACGCCTTAAATTCGCGGACGCAGTTCGCGATGTATGTGGCGGCCGCCTCACCCAGATGGGGATTTATCGGGAGGTTCAGCACTTCCCTCGACACCCGCTCGGTCTGGGGCAGAGATCCTTCGCCGTTGCCGTACTTGGCGTAGGGCGCGTGGAAGTGGATCGGGACCGGGTAGTAGATCATCGAATCCACGCCCTTCTCCTTTAGGAATCGCTGGAGGCGGTCGCGATCAGGCGTGCGGATCGTGTATTGGTGCCAGGTGTGGTTGTTGCCGGGCTGAACGGAGGGCAGCACCAAGTCGGTGTCGAAGAGCTGCTCGAAATAGATTTCGGAGATCTGCGCGCGCCGGGCGTTCCACTCGTCGAACTTGGTCAGCTTGACGCGTAGGACCGCAGCCTGCAACTCATGCATACGCGACGTGTAGCCGACGTAGTCGTAATAGTAACGCTCGCGGCCCATGCCGTGGACGCGGATCGAGCGGCAGCGATCGGCGTACTCATCATCGTTCGTGAGGATGATGCCGGCGTCGCCCGCGGCCCCAAGATTCTTGGTCACGTAGAAGCTGAAACCGGCGGAGACGCCGAAGTTGCCCGCCATCTTGCCCTCGAAGGAGCACCCGATCGCCTGCGCGGCATCCTCAAGAAGCACGAGGCCGTTTCGCTTCGCGATCTCGGTGAGCGCGGTGACATTCGCGAGCTGACCGAAAAGATGGATGGGCAAAATCGCCTTGGTGCGAGACGTGATCGCGGCCTCGATCTTGGAGGTGTCGATCATGAAGGTCTCGGGATCGATGTCGACAAATACGGGGGTCGCGCCGGTTTGGACGATCGTCTCCGTGCTCGCGACGAAGGTGAAGGCGGTGGTGATGACCTCGTCGCCGGGGCCGATGCCCTGGGCGTCCATCATGATCCGGAGGGCGTCCGTTCCCGAGTTCAAGGCGATGCCGTGCTTGCAACCATGAAGCTCAGCGAGTTCCTTTTCGAAAGCGTTATGGTGGGGGCCGAGGGAGTAGACGCCGCTCGCCATAACCTCGTGGACTACCTGGTCGAGTTCTTTCGACAGTTCGTCGTATTGGGCCTTGATGTCGTAAAACGGTACTCGCATAGCGCCTTTGAGCCGTTTTGATTGTGGCGTATCTCTTAACTTGGGTGCCCACGGCAAGTATCCTTTCCGTTCGATGGCCCACGACCGTACTCTGATTTTGGCAAGCGGCTCCCCCCGCCGCAAGGAGCTTCTGGAAACGTTCGGCGTGCCGTTCGAGATCGTCGTCAGCGACATCGACGAAACGCCCCTACCGGGTGAACTCCCCCACGAGCTGACCGTGCGATTGGCCAAGCTCAAGGCAAAAGCGGTCGCGGCCAAACGACCCGAGGCCATCGTCATCGGCGCGGACACCGTGGTCTCGGTCAAGGAAAAGAACGGCATCTGGCGCCTTCTCAACAAGCCGAGCGACGAGCAAATGGCGCGAGAAATGCTCGCCGCCCTCTCGGATCAAACCCACGTTGTCGTCACCGGAGTGTGCATCTGCTCTCCCCGCGGCCTCGACGCCTTTCACGAAGACACCAAGGTCGTCTTTCGCACCCTGACCGCCGAGGAGATCGACGCCTACGTCGCCACCGGCGAACCGATGGACAAAGCCGGCGCCTACGCCATCCAAGGCGGCGCGGCCCGCTTTGTGCAGAAGATCCACGGATCCCTCACCAACGTCATCGGACTACCCGTCGAACGCGTGATCGACCTCTTGCACACCCACCAATACGAAGGGTAATAGGCCCAAAAACAAAAGGGGGCCGGACGCTGCTTACGCGGCCGGCCCCATGTGCAATCTCAGAGGGAAAGGGTTACTTACCCTTCTCCATCATCTTGTGCTCCATGTGCTTCTTCATCATGTGGTGCTTCATCGCCATGTGCTTCTTCATCATATGATGCTTCATCATCATGTGCTTCTTAGCCATGTGCTTCTTCATCATGTGATGCTTCATCGCCTGGTGCTTCATGGCCATCTTATGGTCCATGCCTTGGGCGAGAGCCGCCGAGAACATCACTGCCGAAATTGCGAGTACCGAAATTAACTTCTTCATTGCAAGACCTCCTGTCGGGAACGTGAGCGTAATGCTCCGACCTCCCTGTAGGTTTCAAGTTTATCCTTGTTGGCGAAAGATTCCAAGGCAGAAGACCTAAATTCACAAATAATTCAGGAGCCGCCCCAGCAATTCGCCTTCCTTCCCTCAATACGCCAGGGTGGCAAAAAGGATTGCACAGTCCCAAATCAAGCGGGACGGCGAAGAGATCGGTCGCGCAATGCGTCGGCCTTTTGCTCCGCTTTCTTCGCGAGATCGGGCTTTCCAGCTCGGCCGTACAGGTCGGCGACAACATGCCAAGCGCGGCCCTCGTGCATGGGACGGGCGACGATAAAACGCTTCCCGGCATCGGAATTCGGATCGACCTGAACCTTTTCGTTCATCTGAATAGCATCCTCGACGAGTTGGGCGAGTTCCAGGTCGTGGCCCTTCCCCTGGCTGGCAGGAACGATTTCAAGATAGACGCCGAAGAGGATGGGTGCGGCGTCCTTCGCCGAAGCGTTGAAAGTAGAACGCGCGAGTTTAATCCCTTCCTCGACCCTCCCTTCCTCGCAATAGACGCGGGCGAGTTGAAGGGAGTCGTTGATTCGCCGATCCTCATTCTTCGTCTTGCGGGCGTTGTCGACCGCGACCTTGAGGAAAGCTTCGGCTCCCTTCCAGTTCCGCGCGTCTCGCAGCATGACGCCGTACTGCCAGGCATCGGACGGGTTGATGGCGCCGACGTCTACGGAACCGACCATTTCGGCGGCGGCCTTCGACACCAGAGCCTGGTAGGTCTTTTCGTCGATCTCGTCCTTGACCCGGCGCTGAAACAGCGCGTCCGTGATCGATTGAAGGTTCTTGCGAACGGTTTTTCCCGGAAGGGGACCGACGTCGGCGGGGTCGTTGGGGTTAGGGATGTGTCCGGTCTGGCAGCCGGCAAGAAATAAGCCGAGAGCCAGACCGAAGAACTTCGCCGATTTAGTCGATAGAGTAGCGCGCATCAGGGAATTGGGCGTCGCGATAGATTTCGCTGCCACTGAATGTCAACATCGTTTTGCCCTTGAGCGCCATGCCGTGGAACGGAGTGTTCTTACTCTTGCTAAAAGTACGGCTACGATCGAAGGTCCACTCGAAGTTCGGGTCGATGACGCAAACCTGAGCGACCGGCGTCTCTCCTGGCTTCAAGGTGCCGGCGTCAAGCCGCATGATCTCGGCGGGCCGGGTGCTCAGTTTCCGGATCGTCTCAAGCGGAGAAAGGATTCCCTTGTGCGTGAGGTGGGTAAGCGTTACCCCGACCGCGGACTCAAGCTGTGCGGAACCAAACGGCGCCTCTTCGAACGGCACATCCACCTCGTGGGAGGCGTGCGGCGAGTGATCGCTCGAAATACAGTCGATCGTGCCATCGGTGAGGCCCTGGAGCAGCAGATCGATGTCGACCTGGGTCCGGAGCGGCGGCTGGATCTTGAATCGGGTGTCGAATTCGCCGACATTCTCGTCCGTGAAGACGAAGTGCATCGGGCAAACCTCAGCGGTGACCGGCGCGCCGAGGTACTTGGCTTGCCGAATCATCTCGACCGCGCCCCAAGTAGAGACGCGCATCACGTGGATCTGACAACCCGTGTGCAGAGCGAGGAGACAGTTCCGCATGATCGCGATTTCCTCGGCCGACCGGGGCATGCCACGCAGACCGAGCACGGCGCTGACCGCGCCCTCGTTCATGCTGCCGCCCTTGGTGAGGGTCGTGTCCTCGCAGTGGACCATGATCGGTAGGTCGAGCTGCCGGCAGAACTCCATCGCCTGCGTCATCATCAGCGAGCTTTGGATGGGGAAACCTTCGTCGCTGGCGGCCACGATTCCGGCTCGCTTCATCGCGCTGAGGTCCGCCAGTTCCGTTCCGGACATTCCCTTCGTGAGGGCGCCGACGGGGGCGACGAACACGCCGCCGGATTCCGGCGAGGCGGCACGGTCGAGAATAAAGTCGATTAGCGAAGGCGTATCGAGCGGAGGCCGGGTGTTCGGCATGCAGCAGATCGTAGTGAATCCGCCGGCGGCCGCGGCTTGAGTACCGGAGACGATGGTCTCCTTGTGCTCGTCGCCCGGTTCGCGAAGATGGACGTGCGGGTCCACGAGGCCTGGGCAGATCCACATGCCGGTGCAATCGTAGATCTCGTCGATCCCGTCGGTCTCATCGATATCGCTGCCGACCTCCACGATCTGGTCGTCCTCGATCAGGACGCTGCCGATCATATCGAGCTCTTGCGAGGGGTCGAGGATTCTCCCGTTTTTTAATAGTGTTCTCATCTGATCTGTTTGGGGTCGGCTCTGGGCGGTTAGGTCAGTCGGTCGCTTAGGCTTCCTTACCTGCGGGTACGGCGGTCTCTTCCTCGGAATCGTCTAGGGGCACCTTGCCGGCTCCCTCATGTGAGGTGAAGCACCAGTAGAGGCTTGCCATGCGGACGAAGATTCCATTTTCGATCTGCGAGGTGATCGCAGACTGCTCGCCGTCGGCGGCGGTGTCATCCACTTCGATACCCCGGTTGATGGGGCCTGGGTGCATGATGAGGCAGTCCGGCGCGGCCAGCTTGAGCGTCTCGCGATTGACCTGATACATCGAGGCGTACTCGCTGATGCTGCTCAGCACGCCTTCCGCCATGCGCTCCCGCTGGAGGCGAAGGCAGATAACGACGTCCGCGCCCGCGATGCCGGGGGCGAGGTCGTGGAATTCCTTACCGGGCAGAAGGCCGGGGTTCTGCGGCATGAGGGTTCGGGGACCGACGAATCGGACCTCGGCGCCCATCTTGCTGAGGAGCCATGCGTTCGACCGGGCGACGCGAGAGTGCTCAACGTCACCGACGATCGCGACCACGAGGCCGTCGAGGTCGCCCTTGCGCTCGATAATCGTGAGCGCATCGCCGAGCGCCTGGGTCGGGTGCTCATGCTGGCCGTCGCCGGCGTTCAGAACCGGGCCGCCAAAGTGTCGAGCGGCCAGCGAAGGCGCGCCGGAGAGCCGGTGGCGCATGACGAGGCCGTTGAGGCGCTCGTAGCGGAGCGTGAGAATCGTGTCCTTGAGCGTCTCGCCCTTGGCGAGGCTGGAACCGCTCGCCGCGAAGTTCGCGGACTTGAGCCCGAGGTAGTGAGCGGCTTGCTCGAAGCTGACCCGGGTGCGTGTCGAGTTCTCGAAGAACAGCATGCCGACGACTTCCTTCGTCAGCTTTGGCACCGCCTTGTTCTCGTAGATACGGAGCTTAAAATCGGCGGAGAGTTCGAGGAGTTCCTCGATCTGCTCACGCTGTAGATGCCGAATTCCTAACAGATGCCTAGGCATTGACCACTTCCCTCTTTTCCAAAACCACGGCGTCCTCCCCGTCGTACTCGTTTACCTTCACGATCACGTGATCGTCTCGATCGGTAAACACCTTCTTTCCACAGTAGTTGGGCTCGATCGGCAATTCGCGATGCCCGCGATCGATCAGAACCGCTAGTTGTACCGTCCTGGGGCGGCCGAACTTCATTAAGCCATCTAGCGCGGCGCGAATGGTGCGCGCGGTAAAGATGACCTCATCCACCAGGATGACCGTTTTGCCGGAGACTTCGAATGGAATCTCCGTTTCATCTTTTTCGAACGAGGGCCGGTCGTCGCGGTAGGGGCGGACGTCCAGCTTCCCGCACGGCACGGTCGTTCCCTCGATTTGCGTCATCAGGAACGCCAGGCGCTTGGCGACCGGATAGCCTCGCCGAAGTACGCCGATTACGACAAGACCATCGGCGCCTTGATTCGCTTCCAAAATTTCGTGCGCCATACGCCCAAGCGTTCGGCGCATGTCTCCCGCATCGAGCAACACGGCTCCCATGTAGGTCCGATTATGACCGCTCCGCGACGGTGTAAGGTGAACGATACGATCGCCTTACCGTCTAGGTTCAAGGAGTCGTGTTGATGAGGCGCGATCGGGAGGGCAACGCGCATGATGGATGAAGTGAAAGAACCAGGTCAGCAGATCGATCGCCGGACGTTACTGAAGGTGGGTACGGGAGCCTTTGGGGTCGCCGCGGGCGCCTTTTTGATCGGCTGCGGCGGCAGCGCGGGGCTTTCGAGCACGGGCACGGCCACCGCTTCCACGGCGACGGGCTCGACAACGGGTGGGACGGCCACCGACGACCAGCTGCTGAACTTCATCTTGAACATGGAGATGATCAAGGCGGAGTACTACCTTCTCGGGGCAACCGGGACGGGTATCGACTCGGCGGACGCCGGTACGGGCGCCGGAACCACAAACGGTGGGCGCCTCGTGACCTTCGCAACGGTGGGGCTCAATGGTCTTGCCGCAAACCTAGCGGCGGACGAGTTGCTGCACGTTCAGACCCTGCGTGCTCAGATTGGTACTTCAGCGATCGCAAAACCGGCGATCGACTTCACGAACGCGTTTAACACGCTCGGCCAAGCCACCTCGATTGGCACGTTCGACGCCTTCGCGAACGAGGAGAATTTCTTCCTTGGCGCCTACTACTTTGAAGACATCGCCGTGACTCTTCAGACCGCGGCGATCGCCGCGATGACGTCGGCAACCAACATCACCTTGGCTCAGGGCGTCTTGGGCGTCGATTGCTACCACGCGGGCGCCGTTCGGTATGCGCTGTTTACCTACAGCAGCGACGCGCAGGCGAAGAGCTCGGTGATTTCCACGTATCGGGCAACGAACGGCAACGGCGCGGACGAGCCGATAGCGGGAACCACGGCGACGCTCCCGACGATCGCCCCGCACGACACAAACGGCTTGGCCTTTCAACGAACATCCCAGTTCATCTTGAACTTGATGTACTTGTCAGCAACGACAACCCCCGGCGGCTTCTTCCCGAACGGCATGAACGGCACGATCCCGGCCGCGTTCAAGCGACGCGCCACGATCAAGAAGAAGTAGTTTTCTTCGGGCTATGCTTCGACATGGCTACGTTTGAAGAGTTGCAAGAAAGACTCCGTCATCCGCCGATCCCGGCGGATGACGACTGGATCAATGCGAACGCGGAGTTCGTTTGGCCGATTCCGTTGTGGGCACGAACGCCGCAGGTTGTCCGTAGCCCGAACGGTTTCCCCTACTTTGTGCTTTGGCCATCGCCTAGTGGGGAGAATTGTCAGCCGGCTTCCGTGGCCGCGATCTTCGAATTCGCCCGCGACAACTTTTGGGGCATCGTCATTTTCGACGACGATAGCCGGCCACTTTGGGAGTTGACGCACGGCCAGATTCTCTCCTGGCAGCTATACGGAAAGCCAAATCCGCCTCGGTTCTGGAATATCCCGAAGGAGGAGTGGGGAGCGGAGGGACTCAAGGACGTGGAGATGTGGTTGTTGGGCGCGCCCAGCGAAGAGATGCTTCCTCCTTTGGTTCGCCGGTCTCTGCGCTACGCGATGAAGGAGCGGCTTGGCATCGAGCGTCCGCGGGTTGGGAACATCGTTCGACCGCACCAGCCAGGGGTTGGTCGCATCGTCTTCGATCTGGATCCTGCGGTCTTGGGCGGTGAGCAAGGAGTCGAACGCGCCTACCACCTTTTGGTCTGGTATTTCCCCTACTGCATCCCCAGCCTCGGGATGGCTACAATGGCGAACTCTTCTTGGATGGTTGAGTTGTAGGAAATTAGGTCGCCAATTCGGTGCGTCACAATGCGACAAGAGAGGAATCGAAGACAATGCCTATCCCCGCAGAATTGCAAGACATTCTTACGGCTGATCCGGAGCATCTGAGTGGTGCGGTGCGGTTTAAGAACACTAGAGTTCCCGTTCAAGCGCTTATCGACACCCTCGATGGAGGCAACCTGGCAGAATTCCTCGCAGGATGGCCAAACGTCCCGCGTGAATCCGCGGAAGCAGTCATCCACTGGGAGCAGAATCAAGCGCGACGTGCGTTTGGGCTTGAGTTGGGCGACTAGTGCGCGACCTACAGGTCCACGGCCGGAACTAGTGGTGCGTCCGGCACCGGACGCGGTGAACGCGTGGTGACCGCGCCGGCAGGCAAGGGCCCAAGCGGACCCGTGGTACGCCGATAAGTCTTCAGCGGCAAAGACAAAGGCACCATCCCCGGTTGGGTTTCGAACTTCGACGCGGCCCGACGCGGCATGAATGGGCGCTCGAAAATCAAAGAGAAGATGTACGTGCCGATCAAGACCGTCGGTAGACCCGCCCACAGCAGATAGGCGCAGATCGACCACTCGTCATTTGCCGTCGCGGGGCGAGCGCCATATACGATCTGGAGGATCGGGTGGTGCATTAGATAGAGCGAGTACGAGAAGCTCCCCAGCAACACCAGCGGGCGCTTGGACATCAGGCTGATGAGCGGGCCCTGTTGGGACGTGGTCAGCGCATAGCAAAGCGACGAGACGGCTACTGCGATCGATGCATCGCCGGCGGCAAGCGGATCGCCATGGGTCGCGAAATAGCCGATGAGTCCGGCGCCGCCCAGGAACACGAGCCAACCGAACCAGGGACGCGTACCTACCTTCAGGCTTGGCCGGTACGCGAGATGCGCGGCGACCATTCCCGCTACGAACATCGGCAGGTACCAGGGGTATAGCTTCGGAGCGCGGGGGACCCACTCCATGATCGCCAAAGCGATCGCCGTGGTGCTCACAAGCGTGAAGAACCGGCCGGTCTTTACGACGCTCAGCACCAGCAAGGGGAACAGGACGTAGAGCTGCGCCTCAAGCGCGATGCTCCACAAGACCCCGTTGATCTTGTACATCCACGCCGGATCGAAGTTGTGGACGAGGAAGATGTGCGCGAGCACGTTCTCCTGCGTTACCGGCAAGAAGCGCGAGAGGTCCGGCTGGTTCGCGGTTACCAGGAGGCAGACCGCGACCGAGAAGGCAAGGCATGCGTAGTACGCGGGCAGAATCCGCTTGGCGCGACGCCGGTAGAAGTGCTTCAAGCCGCCGACCTTTCCATCCGCCCGAGAGAACAGCGAAAGCTGCAGGCAGAAGCCGGAAAGTACGATGAACGCCGCCACTGCGAGGTGTCCGAATTGGAACGGACGCATCGCGGTTTGCAGCCACTCGGGGGCGTGGTCGTCGTGACCGAGCAGTCGCGCCGGATCGGCGAGCGAGCAGATATGGCCGAGAACGACGTACAACGCGGCTAGGCCGCGTAGCGCTTCCAAAAAAGGAAGCCGCGACACGGGTAGGGTCGCCGGTGCCGGACGTCGCCGCATTTCCTCGATAGTATCTCGCCTCGTTAGGTTTAAGACGCTCGTAAGGCGTGAGGTTGTCGGAATTTGTTCCTATCTAGCTTCGATGGCGGCCCAAAAGCCTCGGCGGGGGACGATAATGGACGTGAGGACGCCGATGACCTACGCCAAGCCGCACCTATCGCCCGACGAAGTTCGCCACTACGAGACCGAAGGCTACGTGCTTCACAAACGACCCGTTTTCGCTCCTTCCGACTTCGCCCGGCTGAAGGATATCTTCGAGGAAGACCTCGACCAGTACGGAGTGGACGGGCTCGACGTCATCCACTTCAAGGATCCGCGGCTCTTGGAGTTCCTGCTCAGCGACGTGATCTTGGATTTGGTCGAGCCGGTGGTCGGACCGAATATCGGGCTTTGGAGCAGCCATTTCATTTCCAAACCGCCGAAGGTCGGGAAGGCGACGCCTTGGCACGAGGACTCCAGCTACTGGAACGGCCGCATCTCGACGATGGCGAAGATCTGCACGGTATGGCTGGCGGTTGACCGGGCGACCCCGGAGAATGGCAGCATGGCGGTGATTCCCGGCAGCCAAACGAATGGTTTCAGCGCGTACAAGCCGGTGGACGCCGCGGCGAACATCTTTTCATCTGAGATCGAGGCGGTGGACGAGTCGAAGGCGGTCTACTTCGAGCTGGACCCAAACGAATGCTCGCTGCATGAGGGCCGCATCATTCACGGGGCGAAGGCAAACACCAGCGAGTTCCGGCGCGCCGGCTACACGATGCGCTACTTCCCCACCACCAGCCACATCGTGCCCGAGCGGAATCGCGGCCACAAGATTTGGCTTGCTCGCGGGGTGGATATGGCGGGCAATATCTACGAAAACGCCTAACGTGGGCCGCGGGTTCACCCTAGGCGGTCACGGCGAGCGGCACGAACATCCGATCGCCGCCTACACGGCTTACGCGGTTTCTGCCCTTACACCGCGAACTTCTCCGTGACGGTTCGGCCTTTCTGGAACTTCAGCTTCTTCACCTCGCGGCCGTAACGGACCGACACCTCGCCGGTCGAACCGGCTTTGATGTGGGCCGAAACCAGCTTGCCGTCTGACCACGTTAGATCGACGACGTGGCCGCCGCGCGCCCGTAAACCAGAGATGTGACCGTTCGGCCAGGCCGAAGGCAAGGCCGGGAGCAGGTGTAACTCCCCGTCGTGGCTTTGCAGCAGCATCTCGGCCACGCCGGAGGTGAAGCCGAAGTTGCCGTCGATCTGGAAAGGTGGGTGGGCGTCGAAGAAGTTTGGGAACACCCCGCCGCCGCCGTGATAGTTCGGGTCCTTCTCGCGAACCAAGGTCAGGGCGTCTTGGATGAGGCGAAAAGCATGATCGCCGTCTCGGAGTCGGGCCCAAAGGTTAATCTTCCAGGCGAGACTCCAGCCGGTACCGGCATCGCCGCGAATCTCAAGAGACTTACGAGCCGCCGCAAAGAGATCGGGCGTGCCGCCGGCGGTGATCTGGTGGCTCGGGAAGAGGCCGTACATGTGGGAGACGTGTCGATGGTTGCGCTCGGGGGCATCCATATCCCAGTCGTCGAGCCACTCTTGGAGTTGACCCTCGTGTCCGATTTGCATCGGCGCGAGTTCAGCCTTCAGGTCCATGAGGTGCGAGCGGAACTCGCCGTCGGTATTGAGCACCTTCGACGCCTCGATGCATGCCTCGAAGAGGTCGCGCACGATCTGCATGTCCATGGTCGGGCCGGCGCAGAGGCCTTGGCCGTTGTGATGGGAATTTTCGGGCGACGTAGAGGGGCACGTCACGAGGAAGCCTCGTGTCGGATGCTTGACAAGGGTATCGACGAAGAACTCGGCGGCGCCCTTCATCACGGGATAGTTCTTGCGAAGCATTTCGACATCCCCGCCAAAGAGGTAGTGCTGCCACATGTGGGTTGAGAGCCAGGCTCCTCCGCTTGGCCAAATTCCCCAAGCGGCGCCGTCGATCGGAGCCGCTCCCCGCCAACCGTCGGTGTTGTGGTGCAGGACCCAACCGCGCGCGCCGTACTGAACTCGTGCGGTCCGGCCGCCGGTCTCCACTAGCTCATGGAGCATGTCGAACAGGGGCTCATGGCACTCCGAGAGCGCACAAGTCTCCACCGGCCAGTAGTTCATCTCCGTGTTGATATTCACGGTGTACTTCGAGCCCCAAGGTGGCGAGACGCTGTCGTTCCAAAGACCCTGAAGGGTCAACGGAGCCCCGCCCCGCCGAGAGCCGGCGACCATTAGGTAGCGGCCGAAGTGGAAGTACAGTGCGGCGACGGCAGTATCCTCGCCGCGATGGAACGCCTCGATTCGCTTGGCGAGCGGAGTCTTCTCTTTCGCCGAGTCCGGCGCCCCAAGCTCGAAAGAAACGCGGTTGAATAGGGCCGCATGATCGGCTACGTGGCGGGCGTGAAGATCTTCGAACGACCGGCCTTGGATGGCCGCTAGGTGGGACTCGGCCTTGGCGACGGCGTCGCCGCTGATGTCTTGATAATTCTTGTAGCTGGTCGCCATCGAGAGGATTAGCTCAACATTCTTCGGACCGGTGATCTCAATCAGGCGCTTGGCGACGGTCATCTTCCCGGTCGCGCCCCGCACTTGGACCTTCGCGGCGAATTTCACCTTGCCGTCGATTCCGTCGGCCGCGCCAGAGGTCCCCGTCATGAGGATCGAGCCGGTTTCCGAAGGATGGTCCTCCCAGCGATGATGTGGGCTGGACAGTTCGAGCGCAACGTGCAGGCCCGCCGGATTTGTGGTGCTCAGGGAGATCACGACGACCTGATCCGGGTAACTCGCGAAAGCCCGGCGCACGTACTTGTGCCCGCCTGCCTCATAGGACACGGTATGGGTGGCCGTCGCGAGGTCGAGAGTCCGTGAATAATTTGAGACGGCGCCCGCGTTCGGCCAATGGAGGGTGAGGTCGCCCAGGGTCTGATACGGCATCTGGCCGAGGGGTCGGCTCATGAACTTCGCATTCGCGAGGTCTTGGGCTTCGTGGATCTTTCCCGCAAAGACAAGCTCCCTAATCTGCGGCAGTGCCGCGAGCGCCTCGGGGTTATCGTAGTCGTGCGGCTGGCCCGCCCAGAGCGAGCCCTCGTTCAGTTGGATTCGCTCGGCTTCCAAGCCGCCGAACAGCATCGCACCCAGGCGGCCATTGCCGATTGGGAATGCGTCGGTCCATTTTTCCGCCGGCTTGTCGTCGAGAAGAAGCATCGGCTTAGGGGCGACCAGGGGCCCCTTCGGTGCTTTCGCAAAACTCGCCGCGGGGAGCGTCGCCGCGGCGAGTCCTCCCACAATCACGGTTCTCCGGCTGAGCCGAACGGCATTGTCCTCAGTTCGTTTGTCCATATGCGTTTGCGGGAACGTTACCTGTGTAAAAGCACCGTACGGCGCACGGAGGGTGCGTTTCGTCACCGCCTTAACCGCCGCCTGTTCTTAACCGGGTAGCCGTTCTAAACTCAACTTGTGCAGACCCTAGCCCTCGCGGCGCTTCTCCTCGCAAACATCATGCAAACCTCAAAGGCTCGGCCCGCACCGCTACCGGCGGTAGATCCCCAAAACGACTTGTGGTTCACCCAGCCGGCAACAGCCTTTACCGGTTCTTGCCCACTCGGAAACGGACGCCTTGGGGCGATGGTTTTCGGCGGTGTCGAACATGAAAGGGTCGTCCTAAACGAATCCACGATGTGGTCGGGTTCGCCACAAGACGCAGATCGCACGGAAGCCCACGAGACTCTGCCCGAGATTCAGCGCTTGCTCCTGGCCGGAGAAAACAAGAAGGCACAGGAACTTCTTCAAAGCTCTTTCATCTGCAAGGGCGCGGGGTCTGGCAACGGCAATGGGAAGGATGTTCCCTTCGGCTGCTACCAGGTCTTCGGCAACCTGCACATCGAAACACCGGGGGCCAAACCGGAGAACTATCGCCGTGTACTCTCGCTGGACCGCGCGGTGGCGACCGTCGAATACGACGAGGGCGGGGTGCATTTCCGGCGCGAGGCGTTCGTTTCGGCTCGCGACCAGGTGATCGTCTACCACTTCACCGCCGACAAGAAGGGGCGCATCGACTTCTCGGCGACCCTGGACCGACCAGATCGCGGGGCGGCCGGGGAAGATCAAGCCGACTTGATCCTACAAGGCCAATTGGTCAGCGGAAACCCGAGTGTCGAAGGGGTCAAGTTCAACGGAAGGCTGCGCGCGGTGGCGAAGAGCGGCACGGTCTCCACGAACGGAGCCGCCATCCACGTACAAGGCGCAGACGAGGCCACTCTGATCTTCTCAGCCGGCACAAGCATGTTCGATCCAGACTTCGCCGCCCACGCTAAAGAAGCCGTCGATCGGGCGGCAAAGCGGACCTACGACGGCCTTCGCTCGCGACATGAGTCGGACCATCGGGGCTTCTATCGCCGTGTCCACATCGACTTGCCATGTGGCGCCAGCGCCGGGATGCCGACCTTGGATCGACTCAAAGCCGTCGCTAAAGGGGAAGACGACCCCTCTCTGGCCGCGCTCTATTTCAACTATGGGCGGTACCTGATGATCGGTTCGTCCCGGCCGGACAGTCCCCTACCCGCGAACCTCCAGGGGATTTGGGCGGAAGAAACGCAGACCCCTTGGAACGGCGATTTCCACCTCGACATCAACGTCCAGATGAACTACTGGCCGGTCGAGGCGGCAAACCTTTCCGATTGTCACCTGCCGCTGCTGAAGTTCATCTCGCAGCTCGTCCCGAACGGACGGAAGACGGCAAAGGCTTACTACAACGCGCCCGGCTGGGTGGCCCACGTAATCACGAACCCTTGGCACTTCACTTCGCCTGGCGAAGGTGCGAGTTGGGGTTCGACCTCTTCCGGGGGTGCGTGGTTATGCGAGCATCTGTGGGAGCACTTCGCTTTCACCCGGGACCGGGCATATTTGGCGACCGTCTATCCAGTGCTGCGAGATTCGGCCGAATTCTTCCTAAGCGCAATGATCGAGGAACCGACGCATCGTTGGCTGGTTACCGCTCCCTCGAACTCGCCGGAGAACTCGTTTATCGATAGCCACGGCGACGAGGTAAGTACCTGCATGGGGCCGACGATCGACAACGCTATCATCCGCGAGCTGTTTACGAACGTTTTGGCTTCCCAAAAGGAGCTCAAGATCGAGGACGATTTTGGGAAGAAGGTGGCGGCGGCGCTCAAGAAACTGCCTCCACTCCAGGTTGGCAAGAATGGGCAGATCATGGAGTGGCTGGAGGACTACCGGGAGACCGACGTTCACCATCGGCACATTTCGCCCCTGTACGCGCTCCACCCGAGCAATCAAATCTCCGTGGACGCGAACCCGGTTTTGGCAAGGGCGGCGGCAAAAACGCTGGAGCGCCGTGGCGACGACGGTACGGGTTGGTCGTTGGCGTGGAAAGTTTGCTTTGCCGCCCGGCTACACGATGGGGATCACGCATGGAAGCTTTTGAAGCGTCTCCTACACCCCGTTTCCGCGATGGATATGGAGATGAATTTCGCGGGCGGAAGCTACGAGAACATGCTTGATGCTCACCCGCCCTTTCAGATCGACGGCAACTTCGGCGCTACGGCGGGGATCACGGAGATGTTGTTGCAGAGTCAGGACGGGGTGATCCACTTGCTTCCCGCCTTGCCCAAAGCCTGGGGAAGCGAGGGTTCGGTGAGCGGATTGCGCGCAAGGGGCGGGATGGTCGTCAGCATCGCTTGGAAGGACGGCAAGGTCACGAAGTACGAAATTTCGGGCCGGATGGCGAAATCCGCGCGCGTAAAGATGGGCTCCTGAGGGCGGTGACCCGGAAAAGGAGGTCTCGGACGCCCGTGACCCAAATTCCGGGTTCTCGCGGAATTGGGATGGGCATCCTAAACTATCATTAACGACTGATCTTTGCGATTTGGAGTTGAATCCCTGGACCTAGGCGTTTAGATTCATGGCATGCTTACTTGAAATGAACCCGAGCGAGACGCGGAGTGCCTATAGCATCGACCCTTCGACCCGCATTTCCCGGGTGTCCCTCGTCGTCGCCAACCTTCAGCGATCGGTTCGTTTCTATGTGGAATCGCTAGGGTTTCGCCTTGCTTCCGAGGATCGCGGTTACGCGACGTTACGAGTTCCGGGGAGTCAGGACACGGTTATCGAGTTGTTCGAAGAGTACGGAACAACGCCGCGGCCTCCTCGCACGATGGGACTCTATCATTTCGCGATTTTGGTACCAACGCGACGCGACCTGGCGCGGTCGTTGAAACGCTACGTCGAGAAGGGGAACCGGATTCAGGGAGCCTCGGACCATGTCGTGAGTGAGGCGCTCTACATGGCCGACCCGGACGGTAATGGCGTCGAGATTTACCGCGACCGACCCGCGGGCGGATGGGTTTGGACGAACGGTGAGGTCGGCATGGAGACGTTGCCGATGAGCTTTCACGATCTGCTCGGAGAGTTGGACGGCGATACCGTGCCTTGGGACGGTATTGCCGCCGGAGCCCGTATCGGGCACATGCATTTGCACGTTCCGGACCTTCGCGAAGCCCAACGCTTTTACGTGGATGTCATGGGCTTTAAGGTTACGTCGCGAGTTCCGGGAGCGGTCTTCGTTTCCGCCGGCAATTACCACCATCACATCGGACTGAACACGTGGGCGGGCCGGCAACCGGCGCCCAAGCGCGCGGCGGGTCTGGAGAGGTTCGAGATTCAGCTTCCAAGTGCCCAGGCCCTGGGGATATTGGCGAACCGGCTCAATCATGAGGGCCCTGGGCTAGATCCGAGTTATGACGGGATCATGGTTCGCGATCCTTTTGGAAATAAGATTGTTTTAAGCGCGCCTGTGGTCTACAGCGAAAGTGGCTTGAGAACCGCTTAGCGACGCAGGCTTGAAACAGGCTGATCCTTCACCCAATCGGCCTTCGGTTTCTCATATCTAGGGCCGCCTTGAGCAATCCAGAGGACGAGGAAGCCTACGACGAGGATGGCTCCGATTCCGAACAGCCACCAAACTCGCTTTTCCCAACTAAGGTTGGTCCGACGGTGCTTGGCTTCGTTCGCCCAAGCCCGGTTGGGCGTTGCGCCGGTGCGGGTTTTGAGAAGGTGCTCGTCCAGAACGCGCTCTGCCTCGCCTTCTTGATCGTCCTTGACGAGTTGTTCGATGTGCTTGCGGGTATCGGCGTCTACCTCGTTGAGGTCGCCGAGTCCGGCACGCCGGTACGAGGATCGGTCGACAAACTCCTGGTCGGCGACGACCTGCTCTTCCGTTCGTTTATTAGAGAATTTCGAGTCCATGGTTTGTCTTTTGGGGTCTGACGTGGCATCCCTTGGTCGTAGGACTCGTCGGAGCGTCGCCTTGTTCTTTGGTATGATTCGCGCGCCGCATCGGCATATCCGAGCACAATGCGGAATGGCTGATCCAAGTTCTGAACCGCCGTACGTGGCGGCGATTCGGGCGCTGGATGCGATTTACGGCCGGAGCGGCGAGGTTGAGCCGCTTAGCGGGCTTGACTTCCGCACGGCCGCGGTTCTCGCCGGGGTTGTGAAAGGCGCGCCCTGGTGGAACGAAGGCCAGGGCGTCGTTTCGTTGCAAGGCGCCGATCTCAGCCGCCTCGTGGCGAGGGAAGCTAACTTTGAGGGACTCTCGCTGGAGCGCGCGAACCTCGAAGGCGCGGACCTGAGCGGCGCGAACTTCACTGATGCCGATCTCGGGAAATCCCAGCTCCGGCAAGCCCTGCTGGAGGATGCGATTCTGACGCGAGCACGGTTTCGGTTTGCAAATCTCGACGGGGCGGCTATGGATCAGGCGCGGATGTCGGAGGCGGATCTTTGGGGCGCGAGCCTCTGCGGAGCCGAACTCACCGGCGCGGATCTACGTGGCGCGACTCTTTGCGACGCCGACTTGACCGGCGCCGATTTTTCCGGGGCGGACCTGCGAGACGCCAATTTGACGGGAGCCAAGCTGAACGGCGCCCGCTTCAGAAAGGCACGGCTGGATAGAGTGGATCTCAGCCAGTGCGAAATGGACGGCGTTCACCTTGACGGCGCGCATTTGGACTACACCGTCCTTGCTCGGGATCAGCTCGGCGGGTCGGTAGGCGAGGAGCGGGAGAAGAGTTTCATCGCCGCGTCCCGGGCGTACATGGCGCTTGAGGGGAACTTTCGCCGCAACGGCGACCCGGACGGCGCAGTTTGGGCATACCTTCGCCGCCGTCGGATGCAGAAATTCCAATCGTTCGAAACCGCCCACGCCGCATGGGCGGAAGGCGATCGTAGCTCCGCGATGACCGGGTTCGCTCGCTACTACTCCGACCAATTCGTGGAGCTCCTTTGCGATTACGGAGAGAGCATCCCCCGCGTCCTCGGGGCCTTGGTGATCTTGCACCTCGGTTTTACGGCGATCTACAGCTTGACCGGGTGCGTGACCGATACGGTGAACGGCCGCGTTTTCGACACCCACAATCCTTTTCGGTTGGCCGTCTTCAGTCTTTGCTCAATGACCACATCCACCGTCCCCGCCGGCATGGTGCCCCGGTCATTGTTAACGTCCACCTTGATGGGGTTCGAGGCGTTGTTAGCCATCACCTTGGCCGGCCTGCTCGGGTTTGTTATGGGTAACCGGATTCGGCGTTAGGTCAATTGCTCGATCTTTTCCAATAACGTATTCAAATTCACCGGCTTGGTTTCGTATTCGTCGCAGCCGGCGGCGATCGCTCGCTCCCGGTCCCCGGACATGGCGTGGGCGGTAAGCGCGATGAGCCTCAAAGCGACGAACTCCGGATTTGCGCGGAGGCGGCGGGCGACTTCCCAACCGTCGATCCCGGGCAAACTCAAATCGAGGAGCACGATGTCCGGGCGACGGGACGCCACGGAGTCGAGGGCGGCCAGACCGTCGGCGGCGATCTCTACTTCGTAGCCTCGCCGCCGCAGGCGCCGGGAAAGCATGTCCGAATTTTCGGCGTTGTCCTCTACGACGAGGACGTATTTCACGCTCAGTTCATCGCTCCGCTCGCGTGAGCGGCCCTAATACTGGCACTGACCCGAGCTTTGAGGATGGCGGGAACGAAGGGCTTCGGCACGAAGTCGGCGGCGCCGAGTTCGAGGCAGCGCACGATCGTATCCGTGTCATCGACGCCCGAGATCATGATAATCGCGGTGTTTTGCAGCTTCGGATCCGCCTTGACCTTTTGCAAGACCTCCCACCCGTTGACGTCCGGCATCACGATATCCAGGAGCACGACTTCGAAGGGCTTGCCCTTTTCCGCGGCGTCGCTCAACATTGTCAACGCGTCGCTCCCGTCGCCTGCCTCGGCGACCTCGAAGCCCTGCTTGCGTAGCATGCGGCTGAGGACGTCGCGGTTACCCGACTTATCGTCGACTACGAGAATGCGACCGCTCTCTTGAGCCGAAGGCGGTGCATAGGCTTGGAGATAGGCGAGATCGTCTTGCGCCGGTTGGTCAGCAACCACGGCGGCCGCATTCGCGACCATCAGCTCAATCGGCGAAAGCTTGGACTCGGCCGTTTCTCCGGGGCGAGGAATCGAGGCGGTTGGGCTAGAGCTCTCGATCAGGCCGAGCAGGTCTTGCCCGGCCGCCTCGATGCGGCTCACGTCGGCAAGCAGCCCAGGCTCGTTGCGGGAGGCTAACTCATCGCGCAGCAACTCGCAGTAGCCGAGGATTTGGTTCAGCGGCGTGCGCAAGGAGTGGAGGAGCGCTGAGGACACCGCGCCGCCGCTTGGAGGTTCGAAACTGTAGGTGGATTCTTGGGTCATTTTGTTTCCTGTTCATTGCGCGCCAGTAAGGCATTGATCTTGCCGAGCAGACGCGGTAATTCGATGGGTTTGGTGTCGTAGTCGTCGCAACCGGCGGCGATGGCAAGGGCTCGATCTTCTGCCATGGCATGGGCGGTTAGGGCAATCACGGGAGTGCCGGCAATTTCGGGTTGATTGCGGATGGCCCGGGTGGCATCCCAGCCGTTCATGCCAGGCAGACTCATGTCCATCAGCACGAGGTCCGGATGACCGCTCAAGGTCATCGCGTAGCCCTCGTTGCCGTCGACGGCGCAGGTCACCTCGAAGCCGTTTCGAATCAATCGGCGCGAGAGCATGTCTCGATTCGCTTCGTTATCTTCTACCAATAGAATCGTAGGCATCTTTAGTTTTCCGTTGGCGGCTCAAGAGGCTCGTAGGTCGGGCGGATCACGCGTCGTAGTTCGCGAAGCAAGCCGTCCTTATCCAATCCGCCCTTCTGCAAAATTCGCTCCACATGGCCGTTCAAGCGCTCACGCTCGGCCGCCGTCAGATCCCGGGCGGTCAAGACCACGATCGGGATGTCCTTCCAGCGAGGCTCCGTGCGCACCGCCTCCGCAAATTGGAAGCCGTCCATGCCCGGCATGTTCAAGTCGAGGAGAACAAGGTCGGGAGCAGCCGCCTCCATGCGCTCGAGACCCTCATTGCCGTCCGCCGCTTCCTCCACGATCCACTGCTCGCGCGCAAGGATATTGCGGACGATTTCGCGGGCATCGGTGTCGTCCTCGATCACGAGGACCCGGCACTCTCCCTTGCGGGGGCGGATGCGGCGAAGCACGGTTAGGAGCCGTTCGCGCTGGATCGGCTTCGTCAAGAACTCCGTCGCACCCAACGAATAAGCCATGTGCTTGTCGCCACCCATCGTGAGCATGACGACGGGGATATCGCAGGTGTCGGGGCTTCCCCGGAGAAGGGTCAAAACTTCCCAGCCGTCGAGGTTCGGCATCATCACATCGAGAGTGATCGCGACGGGGTGGAAGGTCTTCGCGAGTTCGATGCCTTGGACACCGTCCGAGGCGAGGAGCACGCGATAGCCCTCTTTGCTGAGCGTGCGGCTCAACAGGTCCCGCGCTGCCTCGTCGTCGTCCACCACCAACAGGGTCGGTCCCTGGCCGATGGGAGCTTCCACCGCGGCCGCAATCGGAACCTCGGCCGGGTCCACAGGCAGGATGAATGTGAAGGTTGAACCCTGGCCAAGTTCACTGTGAACCTTGATCTCGCCGCCGAGCATTTGCGCAAAGCGCTGGGTGATCGCGAGGCCGAGGCCCGTGCCCCCGTATTTGCGAGTCGTCGACGGGTCGGCTTGGCTAAACGGGGCGAACAGCCGGTCCTGCTGCTCGGGAGTCATACCGATGCCAGTGTCTCGGACTTGGAACCAAACCTCGGGCTTAACGCCCTGGTGCCGTGAGACCGTAAGGCTGACCGTTCCACTTTCTGTGAACTTCGAGGCGTTCGAAAGGAGGTTGAGAATCGCCTGCCGCAGCTTTACTTGGTCGGTGTGAAGCGTGCCCAGGCCTTCTTCCATCACAACTTCGATGCGATTACGGTTCTTGTCGACCAGCGGCTGGACGGTTGCGACGGCTTCTTTTACCACCGCGTCGAGATCGACATCTTCGAGGAATATCTCCATCCGTCCGGCTTCGATCTTGGAGAGGTCGAGGACGTCGTTGATAAGGCTTAGGAGGTGGCTTCCGGCGGCGGAGATACGCTCCAAGTCGGGTTTGAGGGCTTCCCCGACACCGAGATCGTCGGCTTCTTCCTGGAGGATTTCGGAATAGCCGATTACCGCGTTGAGCGGGGTGCGAAGCTCGTGGCTCATGTTCGCGAGGAATTGGCTCTTGGCAAGGTTTGCGGCCTCGGCTTCTTCCTTGAGTTCGATCAGCGCCGCCTCGGCGTATTTTCGCTTGCTGATATCGGTGTGGAAGCCGACCCATTCGGTGAGGTCGCCCTTCTCATCGAGTACCGGCGCGGCGCGCATCGACATGTAGCAGTAGTCGCCGTTGGCTTGGCGAAGGCGGTGCTCGGCCCAGAATGTCTTTCGGGTGGTAAGGGCTCGAGTCCAAAGTTCCCTTACCAGGGCGATGTCTTCAGGGTGGATGGCATCAAGCCAGCCCGCACCGTAACTTTCGATCTGTGACTGGCCCGTATAGGCTTCCCAAAGAGGCTGCGGCTCTACGAAGGTGCCCGAGGCGCTGGTCGTCCAGATGATCTCGGAGGTGGCCTCGACCAAAGATCGGAAGCGCATTTCGGAGGCAGAGAGCCGCTCCCTAGCGGCGGCAATGCCTCGAGACGAGGTGAGCAGGACGAAGAAAAGCAGGAGACTGCCGACGCCCACGAGAAGGCCGACGATAGTGGATTGGATCCGTAATTTCGCGATTCGGGCGCCAATATGACGACGCTGATCTTCTTCCAGCCGGTCGAGAACCCCGCGGATCTCCTCCATCACCTGGCCGTGGGTCTTTTTTATTTCGGCGGCGGCAGCGGCGAGACCTTGGGTCTTCCTAGTCTCAATGACGCTGTCGGCGCCCTTCACTTTCGTATTGACCAAGTCTGCAAGTTCGTCAACCTGCGCTTTCGCGATCGGACGGGCATCAAGCGCCTTGTGAAGACTTGCGAGCCTATCCGGCACATCCCGTTTGGCGGACAGGTGGCTTTTGAGCAGACGATCGTCGCCGCTGAGGATGAAGCCACGAACGCCCGACTCCGAGCCGAGGATGGAATCTCGAATCATCCCGAGGTCATGCAGGACACCGGTGGCGGCTTGGGTAGCTTCCGCGTCTTGGAGAAGCTGGACGTAAGTCGTGAAGAATCCTCCGGCGATCGCAAAAAGCACCGCCATTGCGGTGATTAGCCCCCACAACGGGCGTTTGCGTTCGAATCGGAGCATCACTTGGCAGACCACCCCGCTACTTGCCGTGTTCCTTGCCATTGCAAGTCAGGCGCATTCAGACCAGAGGAACCGTCGCACGTGAGCCACGGTCGTACCTGCGGAGACTCTGTAATATGATTGAAACAATAGCGATTCGAGGCGAGAGCCTAATTAAGCGACCGGTTGTGAGCATGGAGGACGGCAAGAAGATTGGAAGCGTCCACGACGTATTCGTGGACGCAACGACGATGCGGGCGACCGGCCTCTTGCTGAAAGGCGACGGCGGTGAGTTCACTCTGCCGTTCGGCGCGATCCGGAGCATCGGCGAGGACGCGATTACGGTCGAAAGCGTCAGCTCGACCCAATCGTCGCCCAGCAGCGACCCGACCTTACGCAATATCTCCGACCTGAAGGGAACGCCGATCGTGAACGGGGAAGGCACGACCGTGGGCGAGTTGCACGATCTAAATCTGGAACCTACGTCGGGAACGATCCTTGCGATTGAGTGCCGTAGCGGTGGCGTCCTTGGCATCGGCGCGCACGAGGATTGGATCGACGTCGCGAAGATCCGGAGCCTCGGGCCGAAGATCATTACCGTCGAGTGGACAAAGTAGAGATCCGTTAAATCCAAAAGCCGCGTAGGCCCTCAGGGGCTACGCGGCTTTTTCGGGCAAGGTGAAGCTGAAGGTGGCGCCTTCGCCGGGGGCGCTCTCGGCCCAGACTCGTCCCGAATGCCTCTCGACGATTCGGCGAACGTTGGCGAGGCCAATGCCGGTGCCGGAGAACTCTTGCTCCGTGACCAAGCGCTCGAAAGGGCGGAAGAGTTTGGCGACGTAGCGCATGTCGAATCCGATGCCCTGGTCGCTGACGAAGTAGACGGAGTCCTCGGTCCGCCCGACGGTGACGGTCCCTCCGTCTGGAGAGAACTTGCACGCGTTCTGCATGAGATTCAGCAGGACGAACCGGACCAGAAGCGGGTCACCGTAGGCGGTAAGGCCAGGTTGGATCTCGAACTTGCAACCACGCACTTGGTGATCGCCCCGCAACTCGATACCCACGTCCTGGGCGAGCTTCGAGAAATCGAAGGGCTTCGGCCGCATTTGCTCTCGCGACAGGCGAGAAAGCTTGAGCAAGTCATCGATGAGCTGGGCCAGGCGATTGGCGGCGACGACCTGCCGTTCAAGGTTATCCAAGACATCGTCCGGAAGACCGGTCGGGTGATCTTCCAGGATCATGCGACTGGTGCCCGCGATGGCCCGTAGCGGCGCACGCAGGTCATGAGAAATCGAGTAGCTGAAACCCTCCGCCTCCTGATTGAGACGTTCCAGTTCCACCGTCCGCTCCGCGACGCGGCGTTCGAGGCCCTCGTGAAGGCTACGCACCTCGTACTGCCGCTTCCGGGCGCGGAGGGCGACCTGCACCGCGCTGATCAGAGTGATAGAGCGCAAGGGCCGTTCGAGCAAGCTCACGTTGCCCACCGGGTCGAGGCGGTTTACGAGTTGCCAGGTCTTGACGGAGTCTTCTTCGCCTCCGGTAGTAAGCAAGATCAGTGGAAGGTCCGACCACGGCGGTTGCCGTTGCAGGACCTCGCAAAGCTTGATGAGGAACTCCCTGTGGACGGCCTCTTCAGTGATAACGACGGCCCCGGCTCCCGCTTGCATCTGGTTGCAAAGCACGTCGATGCTGTCCGCCGCTTGCGCCTCAATGCCGGCGCGGCAAAGCATGGCTTCGACGAGCTTGGCGTCCCGGCCCCTAGGAGCCAGGATAAGCACGCGCAAATCGAGTTCAGTGTTTTGCGGGTGCATAGGCTAGCCGACGAGTTTTTCCGGGACCTGTTCCTGAATCGGTACACCCGTCATAACGCCGCGGAGGCCCTCAAGCGATTTTCCGACTTTAATCGCGCCGTTTTCCAGAAGCAGTTCCCGGATGCTTCGATCATGCTCTCCACCTCGCCGCTTCAAGATGGAGATGGCCTGCTTGAGTCTGCCGCGGTGTTCGTAGAGGCGGAACAGCAAGACCGTATCCGCCAAGTAGCTCACATCCACGGGAGCATTCGCATTGGTTCCAAGCATGCCGTGTTGGGCCACGACAAGGAACGTGCTCACGCTCATTTGTCCGAGATAGGCAAGCAGTTCGTGAAGTTGAAGGATGAGGAATCGTTCCTCGGGCATCGCGTTCAAATAGCCGTTCAGGCTGTCGATGATGACGATCTTGGCGCACTGATCCTGCGTTTCGGTTCGGACCTTGTGCATGAACTCGCCCGGCGAAAGCTCGGCCGGATCGATATAGGAAACGCTGACCCGGCCGGCATCGACATGACCCCGCAAGTCCATGCCGAGCACTTCAGACCGTTTGTAGAGCGTTCGCGGAGATTCCTCAAAGAGGTACATCGCCACTCGGTGCCCCATGTCCGCCATGGTGACGGCGAACTTGGTCGAAAGGGTCGATTTGCCTGATCCCGCCGGTCCCATCAAGAGCGTGCTCACGCCAAGGTCGATGCCGCCCCCCAGCATTTCATCTAGCTCCGGAATGCCCGAGCTCAGAATCGCCTCCTCCACCTTGCGACGGTGTTCGGACGCGACAAGCCGGGGATAGACGATTAGGCCGCCCTTTTCCATCGACATGTCGTGGAAGCCGCTGCGAAAATTGACGCTTCGAAGTTTCTGCACGCGAAGGCGGCGGCGGTCTCCGCCATATAAATTGCTGGACTGCTCCAGGTAGATCACGCCGTGGGTGATGCTCTCCAAATGCGTGTCCGAAACATCTGCGGAAAGGTCATCCAGCAGCATGACGGTGCACCCGCGACCCACAAAAAACTGTTTGAGCGCCAAGATCTGCCGGCGGTACCGTAGCGGATCCCGGGCGAGAAGACGCATCTCCGAGAGCGAGTCGAAGACGACCCGGCGCGGGTTTACCCGCTCAACGAGAGCGAGGAGCGCCTTGGTGGTTTCGCTTAGCTCGACTTCACTCGGGTGAAAGACGGAGTTTTCGGCGTCCAAGCGGAGATACTCCTCCATCGAAGACAGCTCGTGCAGATTGATTCCATCGAGCGTCCAGCCGTGGGATTCGGCGACTTGCTCAAGTTCTTCCCGCGTTTCGGAAAGGGTGATGTAGAGAACGGGCTCTCCCTGCTTTACGCCTTCCCGCAGGAACTGCATGGCCATCGTGGTTTTTCCCACGCCCGGGCTACCTTGGACCAAATACAGCCGGTTCGTTGGAAGTCCGCCCATCAGGACGTCATCCAAGCCTGCAATTCCCGTTGAAGCGCGCTCTAAATTTGATTTCATAGTTGCTACAGCGACTCTTTTGGATATCTCCCCTTTCTGGCGGTCCATGTAATAGCAACGACGCCGCCTCCACATAGAAGCAAAACATGGCGTTTAGGTTTCACGGCTGGTGGGCCATTTGGCGACATTCGCCTTGTCATGCATTCGGACGGCGCGGGCGGGTTCAATTTGGATTCCAGGCAAGACGAAGCGGTCGCCCGGGTAGTTAATTTATGATCCGCGTCGCACTGGTTGGTTGCGGCCTCATTAGCGAGGCCCACATTCGTGGCTATGCCATGCACTCCGATCGCGCCGCGATCACGACGGTTTTCGATCTCGATCCTTCGAAAGCTTTGGATAAGGCGGCTTTGATCCCGGGCTGCCGGGTGGCTGCGTCGTATGACGAAGTGATTTCGGATCCGTCCGTGGATGCGATCGAGCTTTGTACTCCGCCTCACCACCATCCTTCCGCTTGCATGGAGGCGGCACGCGCCGGTAAGCACGTTTCCTGTCAGAAGCCGTTGGCGCGGACATTGGCAGAGTGCGACGAGATGATCGCGGTGGCCGCCTCTTGCGGGACGATCATTTATTACGGCGAGGTTATGCGGACATCGGTCGCGACCCGGTTCGTGGCTTCGGCGGTGGCGGAAGGCCGCATCGGCCAGTTGGTGGGGATTCAGGGGACGTACGCTCACTGGCAGGGGAACGAGTACCTGGGCACGGCTTGGCGATACGATCCTCGCATTTCTGGGGGCGGTCAGTTGCTGGACGGCGGGATTCACGCGATCGACCAGATCTCGGCGATCGGCGGCCCTGTTGAAGCGGTGACTTGCTTCACTAACCGGATTCGGCCGGAGCTTGGCGGCGAGGATTCGGCGGTGGTTGGTTTGAGGTTTGCCGGCGGCTACCTTGGAACCTTGATGGCGACCCAGGCGGCGGGAACTCACTTCCCCGGCCCTGGTCTTTCCGTGTTTGGAACGCGGGGGATCTTGACGGTGGGTGGACCTTACGGAGTGGTGGCTCTGCATGCAGACGGTCTTCCGGACCGTCGCGAAGTTTTGGTGTCGGAGTGGAAAGACGGCTTCGGCGAGATGATCGGGGCGTTCATTTCCGCGGTCGAAGGAGGCGAAGTTTTGTCGCGGGCGGAGTACGGCCGCGAAGACCTCCGAATCGTACTAGCCGCCTATCGGGCGGCGGAACTGGGTCGAGAGGTCCGGTTGCCGGAGATGGAGGCGTAGGCCTAACTGATCGTCGGGTTGCCGACGACCTTGACCACGAGGATCACGTCTAGGATGACCGTTACACCGATTCCCACGTAAGTAACCCACGGAATCGGTACGAAGGCAAAACACAGTATCGCGGCAAGCCAGATGGCGCCTAAAATGGCCGCTTCCTTCGCGTAAAGGTCGCCATCGATGAGACCCCAAATCGTCAAGACCCAGAACAGAGGGAAGACGAGCAGCAACGTTGTCCGTACGGCCACCCGTACAATCTCGTTTCAAGGTCGGTCCCCCTTGGGTTTTGCAATTCCCCGCCAAAGCGTTCGCGGCCAGTCCCTTCGACTACAATTCGACTAGAGAGACGCCGGGGTTGATAAATAAGCAGTTAAGCGATAACGCTTCCGTGCTGGCGATTCGATCCGAGTCGTATGACTTGATCGAGGCGAAAGGGGACAAGAGCTTCGCCGTGGTGATGGTGTGGGTGGCCGCCGTCTTGCCTTTCTTGATTCGAATCCTTTTGGTCTCCAGCCTGAATGCGACGGCGGTTCTGGCCTGGTTTCTCCTCATAACGCTTCACTTGAGCGCGACGATGATGATGCGGGGCCGGCGGCTGAGAAGGAGCCACATCAAGGCGACGCACCGAGGCATCAGCCTCTTCGATGGAGACAGTTGCCTGTGGACCGTGGTCTGGTCGGACATCGACAGGGTGTCCCTCCGAGCCTATCGAATGCCCATGCGGTCTTTCGGGGAAGCCTATGTGATCACGCTGAAAGACGGCCAAGAGCGAATCATTCCGAGCCGCTCTCATGTCTTCGGCCAAATGCCCAATGGGAACGCCTTTGAAGACCGCCTCCGAAGCCTAGGCATCTTCATCGAGTACGATCGCAACATACGATGGCTTGGCTTCTTAAGTTTCTAGCGGTGCATGAGGAGTCAGGATGCCGTAAACCAACGCCCTATCCCACCGCGTCCAGGAAACCGCTTCGCGCCATATAGACCGTCCCATCCGCGCCGATCGAGGTAGCAAACGTGTATCCCTCAATCAACGGCAAAGACCAGACGATGACGCCTGTCGCGACGTTGACCGCAAACAACTGGCCGCCGTTGAGATAGCAATTTTGGAAGAAGGTCGTGCCGGGCACGTAGACGATGCCGAGGGCCGTCGCCGAGCCTCCCATAGATCCGAACGGATTTAGCAGGTCCGGGACATCGTTCCAAGTGACGCCTAGAGACCCTTCTTTTATCGCAGAGGCGGCATTCACCCCCGTGTATATGGAACCGACGAACGCAGGCGAGAGGATGGCCGGCGGCCCACTCCCCCGCATATAAGGATCACCAAGGCTCTTACCGTCCGTGCTGTAAAGGGCTTCCCCTTGCGCTCCGACCCCGATCTTGCCGTCGGGAAAGATGTAAGGCGTACCGTAACTGGAATCGGCTGTGGCCCATTTCACGGTTCCGTCCGGGTTTACCGCCCGAAATCCATCGTCCCCTGCGGAATAGTAAATGGTTCCGTCTAGCCCTATGGCGGCGGTCGTTTGACCACCCGGCCCCGCCTTCGTGTTTTTCACGGTCCATTTCAGCCGTCCGTTTAGATCCAACGCAACCAGTTCGTTGACGCCAACGACCAGAAGCACGCCACTGTTGGTTAAGGCAACCCCGCCTCGTAGAGGTCCCCCAATCTGGTAGCTCCACTTCTTCACCCCGGCCGAGTTAACCGCGTACAAGGAACCCTGCAGGCTAAGGCAATACACGGTTCCATCCGCGCCGATGGTCGGGGTACTGACAAGCGGACTGTCCGCAACAAACGACCAACCCAGAGAGCCATCCGGATGAAGGGTTTGCAAAACTCCGGAGACGAGCGGCGCGTAAAGCGTGCCGTCCGAACCAACCGCCGGAGCATCCGAAGGGCCGCCCCCATAAAAAGTCTTGTCCAATGCCCCGGCGAGCGAAATCCGTCGGACGACCTGCCCCGTCGCAATGAAACCGTACCCATTGAAACGAGCCATGCCGGCCGAAAGGTACGCCGAGCCATCGCTTCCTACCTGAGGCGCCAGGGCCAAATGACCGGGAATTTCGACTACCCACGACCGCGTGCCGGCGGGAGTGTAAGCCAGAACATAAGTGTTATTCGCCGGGACGATCGCACCGTCCGGCCGCATGGCGATCGACCAGTTTGCGGTCGTCAAATAGTCGGGACCGGGCAAGTCGCGATGCCACAAGGATTGTCCAGTCGTTGAGACAGCCTGTAGGGATCCAGAAAGCGCCGATCCCTCGACATCATACAGAACGCCGTCCGAACCAATAACGGGATTCGTTAGCGCCGATCCTTGCCAGAAATAGCGAACCGATCCATCCAAATTAAGCGCGTAAACATGAAGATGTTGGCGCTGGACATCCGATGCGTCGTACTCATCGAGATACAGCTCCCCTTGCGGTCCGACCGCGCCGACAACGGATCGGATCACCGTCGGCCGGTCCCAGCGAACGGCGCCGCTTGACGAGAGCATGGCGACCCCGTCGGACGATTGAGCGTAGACCGCGCCTCCGGACCCTGCCAGGAGAGACGGGCCGTAGCCGGCCACGCTCCATTTCAAGCTGCCACTCGCGTTGACCGCAAAGAGCGTTCCATTGCCTGTCGTGAAAATCGTGCCGGTCGAATTCACAACTGGAGTGCGAATGAGCACGTTGGTAAGCGCAAGGTGAAATTTGATTGCCCCGGTCGACCGGATGCCAACGAGACCGGACGCCGTCGTTACGTAAATGCTCCCGTCCGGTCCTGCCGCCGGCGCCGACATCTCCCCTGGGCCGAGATCGGTGGCATGAAGCAACGCAGTATCCGGTCCAAAGATAAGGAGACGATTGGTTGCCTGACTGCTGCACACTACGGCCACCTGCCCTTTGCCGTAGGCCACGGCACTATAGACACCGCCATAGAAATCCACCGTCCACTTGAGCTTGCCTTTGGCGTTGGGGGCGCTGTTTGAAGAGGTGTTTTGGGCGTTCGCGTACGGTTTCGACCAGGGGCCGTTGTCGAGGGCTCCGCTCGGGTTGACGGTCAGGACCGCGCTATGGGTAGCTCCCAGTGCCGTACCGGAGATCGTCGCCTTGGTCGCGGACGAGACGTAGCTCGTCTTTATCGGAAAGCTCACCGACGTTTGCCCGCCGGGAACGAGGACGCTGGCATCGACCGTGGCGCACTTCTGGCTGCTCTTCAACGTGACCTTGACGCCTGCGCTAGGGGCTGCGCTGCTCAGTTGAACGACCCCGTTCGCGGAGGTTCCCGCGGTTACGCTCGCCGGTAAGGTCTTGAGCCCGGTAAACGTCGGCGGATTGATCGTCAGGGTGAGGCCGATCGAGGCGGTCCCCAGAGTGGTCGTAATCTTGGCCGTCGTCTTCGCGAGGACGGCCTTCGTCACTACGCTGAAGGTCGCCGTGGTTTGCCCCGCCGCGACGGTAACGGGCGCAACCGTGGCGTTCGCACTACTCGAAGTTACGGAGACGACAAGACCGCCCAGAGGCGCGATGCTGGACAGGGTGACGGTTCCGGTGACCGTCTGTCCGCCGCCAACGGTGGAAGCGGAAAGCCTAAAGACCTTCAGCGTGGGAGCGGTTACCTTGAGCGCCGCCGTTTTCTTGGATCCATTCGCGGAAGCCGAGATGGTCGCGGTTGCGTCCTTGGCGACCGCGATCGTCATGACAATAAACGAAGCCGTTGCCGTGTTCCCGGCCACCTTTGCCGAAACCGGAACGGTCGCCGCGGCACTGTCACTCGCCAACGTAACCGTCAGCCCGCTCGCAGGCGCCGCCGCGCTCAACGTGATCGTCGCCCTCGAGTTCGAGCCTCCGCCGACGCTCGTCGGCGACAGGGCAAGGTTCGCGATGGACTGTCCGTAGCTCGCGGCTACGGCCGAAAAGAGACAAGCAAGCGCAACGATGCGATGGCCAAGCATAAGAAAGTCACCTTATATGCGCTCCAACCGAAAATTGGCAGGAACAAAGGGAAGACACTCGCCGACGCGAGTGTCGTTCGCTCCGACCTTAAAATGATTGCCCGGCTTAAGGGTCTGCCGGCAGCTACAAATGTACGAGGGTCAGGATGCCGTAAGACAACGCGCCGACTAATGCCGCGGCCGGGATGGTGACGACCCAGGCGAAGACCATTTGCTGGGCGACCTGCCAGCGGACCGCCGAGAGTCGCTTAGAAGCCCCCACGCCGAAGATGCTTCCCGCGATGACGTGAGTTGTGCTGACGGGCATCCCCTTCGCGCTGGCGAGCATGATAACCGTTGCTCCCGAGACCTCGGCCGCGAAGCCGTTTACGGGCTCCAGCCGGATGATCTTGTGGCCCATGGTGCGGATGATTCGCCAGCCGCCGGCGGCGGTGCCCATGGCCATGACGCTCGCGCAGGAGATCTTGACCCAGAGCGGGACGTCAGGCGTCGCGATCAGATGCTTGGAGAACAGGGCCAGCGTGATGATGCCCATGCTCTTCTGGGCATCGTTCTGCCCGTGCGAGTAGGCCATCGCTGCGCTCGAAAGGAGCTGCGCGTGCCGGAAACCATTGCCCACCCGGTGCGGGTTCGTGTTCGCGAAAAAGTACGCGATCGCCTTCATCAGCAAGAAGCCGATCAAGAATCCGGCAACGGGGGACAGGACGAGGGGGATGAGGACCTTGCCCAGCAATCCATGCCACTTTACGACCTCCAATCCACCGTGCGCCATCGCCGCACCGACCAGGCCACCGATCAAGGCGTGGGAGGAACTACTTGGAATTCCAAACACCCACGTGACGATGTTCCACGTGATGCCGCCGATGACCGCGGCGAGCACCACCGTCTCCGTCGCTACGGACTGCGCCACGATGTCGCCCGCGATCGTCTTGGCCACCGCCGTAGCGATTAAGGCCCCGACGAAATTCAGGATGCCCGCCATGATGATCGCCTGCGTAGGCGTCAAAACGCGCGTCGAGACCACGGTCGCGATCGCGTTGGCGGTGTCGTGGAAGCCGTTGATGTAATCGAAGGCGAGCGCGAAAACGACCACCAGAACGATTAGCAGTTCAGGCATATTTCACGATCATGTTGTCGAGAACCTTGGCGACGTCCTCGCACCGGTCCATGGCCGACTCCACGCGTTCGTAAACCTCTTTCCACTTCATCAGGCTCAAAATTTCGAGATCCGACTCATGGAAGAGGGTGCCGAGAGCTCGGCGGAAAACCGTATCGCTGTTGTTCTCAACCGTGTGAATCTTCACCAAGGTCTCGGTCAGCGTGCTTGACTTGGCAAAGTTGCCCCGCACCTCCGCGATGGCGCTGGCCACCAGGGCGGTGATCTCCACCAGTTGGTCGGCCAGTTCCGGGAGGTCCGGACGGCAAACCTTCAGGCGGTACAAGTCGATGCGCGCGCCGACCGCCTCGATGTAGTCCGTAATATCGTCGAGCACGTGCGAGAGCTCACTCAAATCCTCGGCGTCGACCGGCGTAATGAAGGTCTTGGCGAGAATATTTTGGAGCTTGTGGGTGAGGTCGTCTCCCTTGTGCTCGATTTCGAGCAGGGTTGCCGCGTGCTTCTCGTGGCTTTCCATATCGCCGACGAGCACGAGAAAGGCCTGGGCGGCCTCCTGTGCTACACGGGCTTGTTGATCGAGAAGATCGAAGAAGATCTCGTCTTTGCCGAATTTCAGAACGGAATTCACCCCGACGTCTCTGCCCACCTCAAAAGGTTAAGGCCGAAAAGTCAAGGGCTATATACCCGGCAAGGGTGCGGAGTTGTGTTAAGAAAACCTTCAGCCCTTTGCCCTGCCGAGGGCCGTCACCGGCCACCGAGACCGCTTGTTGCGATGCCCTTGATAAAGTATCGCTGGCAAAACAGGAACATAACGATCATGGGCAGCATGTGCAGCACGGAGCCCGCCATAAGCTGCCCGAAGTTAGAGCCGTTGGAGTCCTGGAAGAGTCGCAGACCAAGGGATAACGTATAGTTTCGGGGTGAATTTAGGTAGATAAGGGAGCTCTCGAAGTTGTCCCAGTTCCCCATGAAAGAAAATACGAGAATCGTCGCGAGCGCGGGCTTGCTGAGGGGCAAAATGAGCCGCCACCAGATGCCGAAGTAGCCGGCTCCATCCAAAAGCATCGCTTCGTCGAGCTCGGTTGGAATTGTTAAGAAGAACTGACGAAGAAGGAAAATATTGAACGCGCCGCCACCGAGGAACGCGGGAAGGATCAGCGGGAAGAAGGTGTCGATGGCCCCGAAATGCCGCCAGATCAGGAAGTGCGGGATCATCGTGACCTGGTACGGCAGCATCATCGTCGCGAGCATCGCGTAAAAGAGGAAGTTTCGACTACGAAACTTAAACCTTGCGAATCCATATGCCACGAGCGAGGCCGAGGCGAGCGCGCCGAAGGTGGCCAGAGTGGTGATGAAGAGGGTGTTCTGGAGGAAGGTGGCGAAAGGCAGTGCATTCCACGCACCAGCGTAGTTATCGAGCGTCGGGTGGTGCGGGATAAACCCCGTGGGGTCTTGCGCCATCTCCACCTCGGTCTTCATCGACGTCGAAATCGTCGAGAGGAACGGAATGATAAACATCGCCGAGCCCGCGATGAGCGCGGTCGGCACCAGAACTTTGGCTACGCGGCTCATCGTGCCTCTCCTTCGTAATGGACCCATCGCCGGGAGACCCTAAACTGAAAGAGCGTGAGGCCGAGGAGGATCACGAAGAGGATCCAAGCCATCGCGCTGGCCTTGCCCAACTTGAAGTACTCGAAAGCGTTTTGGTAGAGGTAGAGCGCGTAGAACAGGCTGCCGTGGTTGGGTCCGCCGCCCGTCATGATGTAGGCAGACGTAAACACCTGAAAAGCCCCGATCGAGCCGAGGATGAGGTTGAAGAACATCACCGGCGACAGGAGGGGGAGGGTGACGTAGCGGAACTGCTGCCATGCCTGGGCTCCATCGAGCCTTGCCGCCTCGTAGTAGGTCTCGCTAATCGACTGGAGCCCGGCCAGGAAGATCACCATTCGAGCTCCGCCAACGCCCCAAAGCGACATCAGGATGAACGCGGGCATCGTCCAGTGGTCGTCCTGAAGCCACTGGGGTTTGCCGAACCCGAATGTGTGGAGGATGACGTTAAGGATGCCGTGGTCGGCGTCGAACACCCACTTCCACAGGAGTGCCGACGCCACCGCCGGCACCATCGTGGGCAGGTAGAAGAAGGCTCGGTAGACCGCGATTCCTTTTACTCGCTGGTTCAGGAGCATCGCGATCCCGAGCGAACCGGCGATTCCGAGGGGCACCGCGACCAAAGCGTATTCGAGCGTGTTCCTTATCGCAATCCAGAAGAGCGGATCCTTCAGGAAGAGGCGGCGGTAGTTTTCGACGCCGACGTAGCTCGTCGTTGCAAGGTCGTCCTTGTGGAACGAGAGCCAAAAGGAGACGAGCATCGGACCCACGGAGAAGATCAGGAAGCCGAGCAGCCACGGGGTAATGAAGAGGAACCCCCAGAACCCCGGGCTCCTCACCCAACGCTTGAAGGCAGTCTTGGTCAAAAGCCCGGGTCCTCGGCGAGGGTCTCGTCGATCTTTCGCTTCGCGCGGCGAAGCGCGGTGCCGGCATCTGGCTCTCTACCGGACATCAGGTTGTCGGTCTCCGCGGTAAGGATCATCGTCCACTCGGACCAGCGGGGGTTGATCGGTAGGATTCGGCCTGCCTCGACGCTCTTGGTGAACGCTTCCGGATGCGCGGGAGGGAGATGGCCGTCCAGGAATTCTTTGGATGCGGCGACGGCCTTACGGCTCGGGAAACACCGGCGGATGACGGCATCGAGTTGAATCTCGGCTTCGTAACCGGTGTAGAAGCGCATGAAGCGCCAGGCTGCATCCGGATGCTTGCAGCTCGAAGCCATTACAAGCTGGTTGCCCTTGATGACGGTGACGAGCGGTTTTTCACCGCGCGGCGGCGGGCAGATGTCCCACACAAATCCCTTCGCCGACGCCCGGTACTTCGGCGACATGCCCATGAAGTCGAAGACCATGCCCACCCGGCCCCCTTCGAACACGAATGCCGAGTTGTCCTTTTGGGCCGGCGTCGGCGCAACATGATCCTTCCACACGAGATCGCTCAGAAACTGAAACGCGGCAACCGTCTGCGGCGAGTCGACGACGGAGTGCTTCATGTCGGGCGAGAGGTAGTCCCCGCCGAAGTTCCAGACGAACACGAACCGGCCCGTGGCATCCGGGACGAGGGTTCCGAACTGTTTCGGCTCGCCCTCCTTGTCGAACTTGGTGAGCACCTTCGCGTACTCCCGATACTTGGGGATCGTCCACTCGTTCTTAAGGAAGAGCTGGTAGGGGTCTTCCAGGTGCGCCGCTTCTAAGAGGGTGCGGTTGTAGTACATCACGATGCCGCCGAAGAGGGTGTTGAGGGCAAAGTAACGGTCACCGACTTTGCACTCCGCCATCGCGGTCGGATAGAAGTCGCTCTCGCTGAACGTCTTGTCCTTCTTCACAAACTCGGTGAGGTCGTGAAAGTAGCCCTTGGGCTGAAGGGATGGGAAGACGTAGTGGTCGATCCTCATCACGTCCGGGGCCGTGCCGGAGGCAAGCATCAGGGTGGCCTTCGGCACGTAGTTGCTGGACGGAACGGTGAAGAGCCGGACCATGAGGTCGGGGTTCTCTTGGTTGAACCGGTCGACGAGTTGCTGCTCGGCCTTCAGCTGCTCGGGGTTGCCCCAGGCCATGTAACGGATGCAGGTTTTGCCCGGAGGGCAGGCCTCGGTGCGACACCCGACGAGGCCTAGCGCCGTCAAGGCGGCGGCGCTAAAGGCGCCCGATATGAGGGTGACTCGATGCCAAAACTTGGACATTTCGCCTTAGTTTCTGGCCTTTGGGCATCGGGATATGACCACGGCGACAGTGCGCGCGGCAGGCGATCTGAGCATGTCTTGATTTTATGCCTTATGTGGCTTCTTGAGGAACGGGTTTGGACCGTTTCACTTGCTCAATTCATCAATCGAGTGTGGCTGGAGGGTGCGGCCAAGTTGGTGTATCGGGTCACAAGCAAGCAGGTATTGAACCTCTCAAGGACAAATCCGTCCACGTCGACCTTCATTCGGACCTCCGATCGGCTCCGGATTTGGGATCTTAATTTGCACGGCGACTTGAGACATCAAAACCGAAAATCTAACTGAAATGTGAAATCCACGTGGCAGCGGCAGGACGAACAATGCGAACAGCGGGAAGGCGGACAGGAATCACAATCCGAGTTCTTTGGCGGCTTTGAGGAGGCGTTCTTGGCGCGCTTCCAAGGTTTTTGGAGAGGACAAGCTGTTCGGTAACGCAGCGGCGAGTTCAAAGTTACGTGTAAGCGAATCGGAAACGAAGAAGTAGTCGGGGAAGATATTGAGAATGAATTTGTCGATCTCGATCCTCTTTTTGGCGTTTCCAATGCTGGCGAAATAGGCAAAGCCCGCCATCGATGCTTGGATAAGAAACATAAACGTGCTGGACTCGCTACTGGGTAGGAATTGCGAGACAACAAGCACCGTAGTGCCAAATGCCAAAACCATGAGTCCAGCCCGCACAATCTGAACGGGCTTCATCTTTACAAAGTGAATCGACCCCACCCATTCCGCCAGGCGAACTTGGCGGTCCGTCTCCGACAGAAGCGTGCGTTCGGACACCGTAAGTGCAATGATGCCACGGCGAGCGAGTGAACCTATATCGGATACCCGGGCGACGGTCCTTACGGCCTTCACCTGAATGCCGTTTCGCCGGGCGAGGGCCATGGCGTAGTCGTAATCCGGGTCGCCGGGGCCGAGTTCGGCGATATACCGGTCCGCGCCGATGTAACGCCCAAGGTGCCAGAGGGCGCTTGCGCTCCATAGACCAGCCACCGCATAGATAGCAGCCATCACTGGGGTCGCATATATGCCCAAGGTTCCGGGATTGCCGGTCGACAACAGGTACGCGCCCGCCAAGGCGCACCAGCCCACTAAGAATTCGCGCGTTCGAAAATCAGTCGGCGGGATGGACCGCCGCCCTTGCCTATACCAAGGCAGCCGAAACACCAAGGCGGCGCCCATGTTCGTCACGATCGCCAGAAAGCCGCCGATAAACACAGCCAGAGCGACCGACGTGAACACAGGAACTATCTTACGAGGGCTACCACATCCGGTTTCGCGACACGTGCTTTTTACGTTGGTGCTACATTCGGTGGATGGACGAGAAGGAGCCGGATGCAACGATGCCGCGGCGGGATTTTATTCGGTTGACCGGGGCGGCGGCAGTGGTCGCGGCGGGTGGACCGGTGCTGCGCAAGCAGACGACCTCTGAGTTCGCAAAGCTTGTTCCAGCAGAGAAGGATTTGCCGGCGGATTGGGTGAAGTCGCTGACCGCGCGAGGTGAGCGGGCGGTTTACCGGGGCAAGGACCTGAAGTTTATTGGGATGCCGGTGGGTGGAGTCTGCGCGGGGCAGGTGTTCCTTGGCGGCGATGGCCGGCTTTGGCTTTGGGACATCTTCAACCAGATCAAGTTTGGGGTGGTCGAGAAGACGATCCTATTTCGCGGTTCGCAGCTCAACGCGGGCGGAGGCGCCAACTATGTCGAGTCTCCCGAGCAGGTTCACCCCTTCGTCCAGGGTTTCGCGATCGAGGTCCAACGGGGAGACACGGCGATATGGCGAAACTTCGACTTCAAGGGCTGGAAGGACATCCGGTTTTCGGGTGAATATCCGATCGGTTTTGTCGAGTACCGCGATCCGGATATGGCGGTTACGGTCGACCTAGAAGCCTTTTCCCCCTACATTCCCCTCGATACCGAGTCAAGCAGCTTTCCCGCTACGGTGATGCGCTACACGGTGAAGAACACGGCTCCAGAGCCGGTTTTCATTCGGATTGGCGGATGGATGGAAAATCCGGTCGGCCTCCACACCACCACGCCCTTCGAGGCCACGCGGCAAAATACCGCCGGCGAGGGAGCGGACCATACGCGCGTGGATTTCACCCTGGTGGAAAGTCCTCCCGAGTCGCGCCGCGCCGAAATCGTTTTCGATGACTTTGAAGGCGAGAAATACGACAAATGGACGGTCACCGGGACGGCATTCGGCGACGGGCCAATTGAGAAATCCAAGATCCCTGACTATCAGGGCGATGTTGGAGGGCATGGCAATCGGGTTGTGAACTCGCACAACGTGCGCCATGGCGGCACGATTGAGCAGGGGGACGCGGCGACCGGACGCATGGTCAGTCAGGCGTTTACGGTCGAGCGGCACTACATTCGCTTCTTCATCGGCGGCGGCAACCATCCGGACAAGACCTGTATGAACTTGGTCGTCGACGGCAAAGTCGTGCGCTCCGCGACTGGTCATGACAACAACAAGATGCGGCTCGACCAGTTCGAAGTCGCCGAGTTCAAGGGCAAGATCGCACACCTGGAGATCGTCGATGAAGAGACCGGCCCCTGGGGCAATATCGGCGTCGACGATATCGTCTTCACCGATCAGCGGAGCGGGAAGCCTGTGCACGAACGCCCCGATTTCGGTGAAATGTCGCTGGCGGCGCTGGGAAAGGCGGAAGTCGTGCACTTCAACCATGGCTCGCCGAGGTCGCTATTCTCAAGCGACGTTTCGCCGGACTTTCCAATGGACGATCGCCATCCGGAGTGGCCGCTGAGCGGCTTAGTTCAGACGAAGGAACTAAAACCCGGCGAGGCTGCGACGTTCACCTTCCTCATCTCCTGGCGGTTTCCCAATCTGGCTTTGCCGGTCATTGGGGCGGCGGGGCATCACTACGCGCAGAAGTTTCTCTCATCGGCACAAGTCATCGAAAGGCTATGCGTTGATTTCAAGGATGTATACGAAAAGACCAAGCTTTGGCATGCAACTTGGTACGATTCGACGCTTCCTTACTGGCTGCTCGACCGGGTCGGAGCGACGTCTGCCACGCTCGCAACGATGACCTGCGTGCGGTTCGCCAACGGTCGTTTTTACGGGTGGGAAGGCATCGGCTGCTGCGAGGGGACGTGTGGGCACGTTTGGCAATACGCCCATGCGATGGCACGCCTCTTCCCCGATCTGGAGCGGACGGTACGGGAGAAGGTGGACTTTGGGCTCGCCTTCCACCACGAGACGGGAATCATCGAATTTCGGGGCGAGTACGGCAACGGGTATGCGGCGGACAGTCAGGCGGGCTATGTACTCCGCGCGTACCGAGAGCACCAATGCAGCGCCAATGATAGGTTCCTCAAGCGCATCTATCCCCAGGCCAAGAAGGCGCTGGAGTACCTGATCGAGCAGGACGCGGACGGCGACGGGATTATCGAGAACCGGCAACACAATACGCTCGATGTGAACCTATACGGCCCGTCTTCTTGGCTGACCTCTTTGTATCTCGCAGCGCTGCGGGCGGGCGAGGAGATGGCGATCGAAATGGGGGACATGCCGTTTCGGGACAGGTGTCGCGCGATCTTCCGATCGGGGACCAAGAAGTTTGTGCCTGTGCTTTGGAACGGCGAGTATTTCATCCACAAGCCCGACCCGAAGTACCCAGATGCTTTGCGATACGGCGACGGGTGCGAGGTCGATCAGGTGATGGGTCAGGGCTGGGCATGGCAAACCGGGCTCGGCCGGATCATCGACGAGGCGCATACGAAGAAGGCGTTGAAGGCGCTTTACCGCAATAACTTTTTGCCCCACGTCGGGCCATATCGAGACCGGTTCAAGCCGGGTCGCTGGTATGCGATGCCGGACGAGGCGGGTCTGTTGATCTGCACCTTCCCCAAGGGCGACCGCGAGGAGATTCTCGGCAACAGCCCGACTTGGGCATCGATGTACTTCAACGAGTGCATGACGGGGTTCGAGTACGAAGCCGCCGGCCACATGGTCGCCGAAGGTCTCGTGACGGAGGGCTTAGCCGTGACTCGCGCGGTTCATGACCGTTACCACCCCTCGCGGCGGAATCCTTATAACGAGGTCGAGTGCAGCGATCACTACGCGCGATGTATGGCGGCCTATGGAGTGTTCATCGCGGCTTGCGGCTTCGAATACCACGGTCCGAAGGGGCATATCGGGTTTGCTCCGCGGTTCTCGGCGAACGCCTTCAAAGCTCCGTTCACAGCAGCGGAAGGTTGGGGAACCTTTGAACAACGCCTCAACGGCCGGAACTTCGAAGTGCGCCTAAGCCTTCACTACGGCTCCCTCAACCTCAAAACGATCGCGTTGGAGCCGCCGACGAGTAGCGATTCGGTTACCGTCAATTGCCGCGGACGCGACCTCCCCGCCACCGTAACGAGAGAGGGCCGTCGAGCGCTCGTTACGCTTGCCAACGACTTCCTCGTCTCTCGCGATGAGACGCTTACCATCGTCTTTGCTTAATGTCTTCGTACCGAACCTGGTGATCCTATGACCTGTCTCGCCGCTCTTTTTGCCCTCGCCCTGCCTTTGGCCGCGACCCTTCGGTCTCCCGCCCCTCAGTCGGATTGGAAGACGGACTTGAAACGGGAGTTACCTCTCCTCGGCCACCGAAACTGGATCGTAATTGCGGACAGTGCCTATCCATGGCAGACCTCGCTCGGAGTGGAGACGGTGGACACGCGCGCGGATCAGATCGAGGTGACCAAGGCGGTGCTGGAGGCGCTCAGCCATGTCGAGCATGTGCGGCCGATCATCTTCATGGACTCCGAATTGCCGTTTGTCCCCGAGAAGGATGCGAAGGGCGTCGAAGCCTACCGAAAGGAAATCGCCGCCGTGCTCGGCTCACGCAAGGTCACGACGCTGCCCCACGAGCAGATCATCTCGAAGCTTGACGAAGCTGGCAAGACGTTCCACGTCCTCCTGCTGAAGACGAAGATGACCATCCCCTACACCAGCGTCTTCATGCAGCTCAACTGCGGGTACTGGAGCGACGAGGCCGAGCAGCGCATGCGCGAGGCGATCGCGGGGCACGGCTAGCCCCGATGCTTCAGATGAAGCCGAACTGCGAACGATGCGAGATCGCCCTGCCGATGGACTCAGATCAGGCGCGCATCTGCTCTTACGAGTGCACGTTCTGTGTAGCCTGTGTGGAGGGGGAGTTGGCCAGCGTTTGCCCGAATTGCGGGGGCGAGTTGTTGCCGAGGCCCCGGCGCACGAACTGACGCAAGCCATAATCTCGACTAAGGGAAGGACGATGAGTTACGAAATCAAGAATCTGCACATCGAGCCAAACAGCCCTGAAGAATTGGGGCTAGAGGCGATCATCGCCCGTGACCACGTATCGCCGGAAGAAGCGATCCGCGGTCTTTTGCGCAACGCATCTCCGAAGCGAACCCCGGCCCAACGCATGATTGGTCTGCTTTCCAAAGATGCCGAGCTTGTCGATGAAATAGTTGAGTTGAGCCGCGAGGGACGCCAAACCCCCTCGACACGCAACATTGGCCTTTGAAATGCAAAAGGCACTGCTTGACACGGACACCCTCTCGGAAATCTTAAAAGGAAAGAGTCAATCCGTAGTACGCCGAGCCGGCGAATACACAAGGGTGCACGACCAGTTCACCTTCACGGCAGTCAGTGTCCATGAGATTCTCTATGGGCTTTATCACAAGGACGCTAAGCGCCAACTTGCCCAGGCAAAAGCGAGCTTTGAGGAAAACGAAGTAATCGTCCCAACCATTGAGGACTATGAGACTGCCGGCCGGATACGTGGGGTCGCTAGCAGCAAAGGACACCAACTTGCCTTAGACGACTGCTTGATCGGAGCCGTAGCGGCTCGCTTGGGATTGCCGGTAGTAACCGGAAACACGGACCACTTCTCAGCGATGCAAAAAGCTGGCTTAGATGTTGAGCTTGACAATTGGCAAAAGCAGTCGCCTCCACTCGAATAAGTTCAAAGGTAATCCATGATTCTTCCCCTTCTGCTCCTCGCTCCGCCCGACGTCGCGATCCTGGATCTCACCGGTCTCAAAAGCGGGGCCCTCACCCGAGCCGGTAGCTGGGACGAACTCCAAGCCGCCACCGCGCTCCAAGGGATCGTCAACCGGAAGGAACCGCAGCTCTACGTCCACTTCGTCGGACCGGAAGCGAAGCTGGACAAGTATTGGCAAAACCGCCTTGACCAGACCTGGATGAAGGGGTGGACGCACTCGACGGTCCCCGACCTCTGGGCCGCCATCTCCGGGTTCAAAAGCTCGATCAAGGGCCTCGTGGTGTGGGACGAGCAGGTGCCGGCGACCGCGAACGTCGCGATGACCGCCGCCGGCGTCGAAGACCTGCTTCCCGTGAGGTTCGACCGTTCGATCGGTTCGCTCTACATGCGACTGACTCGCCAGATGCATCTACCGGTGCGGGAGTGGCTGATCCACGAAGACGGGACCGCAATGTTTACCGGTAGCGGCACGATTCCCGGCACTAAGGAAAGAAGCACGGGGAGCGCCAAGAACGACGCCTATGTCTGGGCGATCGACCATTACCTGGTTCCTGGCAAGTGCCAACCCGGTTGGATGGGTTACTACCCCGACGCGACTTGGATTGCAACGCCGCATGAGATCCCGCTAGAGCGCACCCTGGTCGAAAACCAGGATTTCTTCGTCTCCAAGCGGGGCTTCATCTTCGACCTCAGTCCCTGGGAAGACGAGCGCCCGGACGACGATCCGCTCCAGCCACTGGGTACCGACTCGACCACGCTCAAACGCATCCTGAAACGAGAATACGAGCTCAATCGGGGCCACATGACGCAGGTCTCCGGCTTCACGCCTTGGGATCAGAAGTACACCGATTTCACGGGCCGCAAGCACGGCGGGGTCGCGACCGAGTGGCATTACGCGGAGATCCTGAGTAGCTTCAACGCCTTTATGGATGCCGACGCGCCGGGGCTGCACGCGATGGCAAATGCTTCCGTCTTCACCCACGAGCCGATGCATCCCCGGTACGTGCAGCACAACCTGCCGTCCGACCACGACTTGATGCATCGAGGCTATCTGACCGACTCCGGCAAGCTGATCCCTAAGGCTTACGTGAGCATTTACGTTGGCGATTACGACTCCGCCGCCTGGATGTACACCCGATTGCCGGACATCTGGAACGACCCCGCGCGTGGGACGATTCCCCTCGGATGGGCCTTCAATCCGGCACTCGAAGCCCGCTTCCCCACCGGCCTAACCATGACCCGGGATACGGCAACGCGGAACGATTTCTTCATCAGCGGCGACTCGGGGGCCGGCTATCTGAATCCGGGCGGCTTGCAGGCGCCGCGCAAGTACAGCGGCCTGCCGAGCGGCGTCCATGAATGGGCGCGCTTCTGCGCCCCGCTCTATTCCAAGTGGGACCTCGGGATCACCGGCTTCGTGATTGACGGCGACGCGCCCGCGATGGACGAAGGCACCCTGCGTGCCTATTCGGAAATTTCTCGCAAGGGACTGATCGCGCAAAAGGTTCCCCTTCACGGAATCGTGGAAGACATGCCAATCCTTCGGATGGGCGCGGACCTGCCCAGTGGCGACATTCCGACCGCCGCTCACACCGTAGCCGCCGGAGTCGCGGATCCAGGCAAGGCCAGCTTCTCGATCTACCGGACGATCCTCTGGTCGCCGAGCGACCACAAACGGCTCTTCGACGAGATCCACCGGCTCCGCCCCGATGTCCAGATCGTCGATCCGTACACGTTGATGCGGTTGTTGGCGTTGTCGCAGAAGAGATCTAAATCGCCCGGCGATTTGTAGTCCAAGCCCTGGCTTTGCCAGGGCTTGGACTACACGCTGCGCGTAGCGTTGCTATTCGTTATGATAGAGCTATGTACCGTACCTGGCGGCCACTGTCGGCTCTCGCCTTACTCGCATCTTTAGCGGCGTTCTCCGGCGCGCAGCAAACCCCGCCACCGGCGATTCCCCTCGCCTTGGCGCCGGCCGTCGACGACGCGCCGACCAAAGCGAAAAGCTACGACTGGATGCTGCGGCACCAGGCCGTGGTAGACCGCGTGCACAAGGGGCCGGTCGATTTGCTGCTTGTCGGCGACTCGATCACCCACGGGTGGGCGGGAGATCCCGGCGATCCGGGCGGCGGCCAGGGGCCGCGCGATCTTTGGGACCGATACTTCAAGCCTCGGAATACCGTCAACCTCGGTTTCGGCTGGGACCGGACCGAGCATGTGATCTGGCGCCTTCAAAACGGCGAGATCGACGGCGTTCACCCGAAGGTCGCGGTCGTGCTGATCGGGACGAACAACCTGTGGCGCGACTCCACCGACGACATCGCGGCGGGCGTGAAAGAGATCGTCCACATGATCCACAAGCAGAGCCGCCGTACGAAGATCTTGCTCCTCGGGATCTTCCCCCGCGACCACGAGGTGGACAGCGCCAACCGGAAGAAAATCGCCGAAGTGAACTCGAAGATCGCCGATTTAGGCAAGGAACGGGGGGTCACGTACCTCGACCTCGGGCCGAAGTTTTTGGAGGCCGACGGCACGTTGTCGCCGACGGTTATGAACGACTACCTTCACCCCAACCATCACGGTTACGAGATTTGGGCGGAGGCGATGGAGCCGACTTTGGCGAAGCTGTTCGGGGACGCCCAGAAGTAATAAGTCCCCCGGCTCGCGAATACGAACCTGGGGACAAACGACGAACTAACGCAGCTTTAACACGTAACCGACGCCGAGCGGCTCGTTGCCCGCATATTTAACCGAGCAGGTCTTCTCGGCAACATCAGTCACTTCGACGGTGCCCAGAAGCTTGTCTGGGGCACGACCGAGGGACTCGCCGGTGTCCGGGTCTTTGATCGCGACGCCGGGCTTGTAGACCTGGAAAACATCGCCGACCTTGATGCCGTCTTGAGTGCCGCAGGCGACGAAGATACTGCCGCCGTCGACCGAGGCGATCTTGATCTCCCACGGGATGTTCTGCATCTTCATGCAGATCTTGTAGACGGCGCTCTCAATCGCGTGCCGGGTGGCCAACTCGGCCGGGTCAGACTTGGATGCGCCTCCGGCGGCGCTAAAGCTGCCGACGCTAAAACCAACCGCGCCGCCGCCGGATTTCGACGAACCCTCGGCTTTCTCGCTGTAGAGCACTTCCGAGGTGTTCGCGTCGAAAATCTTGACGTCGACGACGACTTTGGACTCGTCGCCGCCGCCACCAATCGTGACGTGGCCGAGCGAGATGCCGCCGCCTTGCTTCTTGGCATGGGGCTGGAATTCCGTGACGGAGCATCGAACGATCACCTGCGCGCCGAGAACGTTCCCTTTCTTCACCGCCGAAGGATTCTTCCCGATGTCCTCGCCGATCTTGATTTCATCCTTGATGTCGCCGATGTTCTGGCGCTCCAGCACTCGGAAACGGCCGGTGCTCTGAAGCGCGGTCGTCATCATGGTGCCCAGCTTCTGGCCGACGTCTTCGGCAGAGTTGAAGCCGCTTGAAGAGCCATAGTAGGAGCTATACGTGGTCCAGGTACTCGCGGGGATGTCCATCGGTGCGACAGCGATGCGCTTCTTCGGCCCGTGGTATTCGGGCAGCGTTTTGCCGTCTCCCTTCTGATCCTGGGCTAGTGCCGTAGAGTACAGCGAGAGTACGAGAAGTGACGTCGCGGCAACTGGCAAGTTAAAGCGCATGACGTCATCGTAACACAATAAAACCGCGCCAACCGGGACGTTTAGCCCTTCGCCCAACTAAGGGACGGAATACGAGAATGTGTCCATTGGCTCGTAGTGACCGGGTGAAACACGACCCTTGAAGGTGATGGTCGCCTTCTTACCATCGATCTCAACGAGCATGTAGCCGTAAGTCTTCGTGATGCTCTTCTCGCGCTTCAGGGACCAGATCGTGTTGTTCCCCGAGTACGGACCCGCGTTGTAGAACGGGGCGCCGGAAGTCCCGGCGACGAATTGGTGCATCACCGGACCGGGGTTCGTGCCTGTCTGGGTGACGGTCATATGGTCGTAGAGGTGATCGTGGCCGCAGAAAAAGACGCGGGCGCCCGCATTGATGAGGCTCTTCCAGAAGATGTCGCGGGCGTTGGGCACGCTGTCCATAGTGTCGGCATGGCGGCCGTCCATGAAGGCGGGCTCGTGACCCATCGCGAAGATGAAGGGCTTCTTATGCTTGGTGAGAACATCGTCTAACCAAGGTTGGTTGACTTGCTCGACGCCGGTCTTGTACTGGTCTAGGCCGATCGCGAGAACATTCTGCTCTTCCACGTAGAAGCTGAGGTTCTTCTCGGTGGCGGGACCGTTTTGGGGCATTGCGTAGGAGCCGGTGAAAACGGAATCCCATACGCGCTCCGCCTCGGTGCTGCTGGCATCGTGATTGCCTCGGCACGCCAAAACAGGGATGTGCTTATCGTAGAGCGGCGCCATGATGCCGCGCCAGGCGAGGAGTTGCTTCTCGAAGGCGGCGGGATCCTTCTCGTATCCGTGGACCAAGTCTCCGGTCCACATTAGGAACTTCGCCTTCTCGTCGAGGACGGCTTGGGCCATCTCGCCCGTGATCAGCGCGTTGACGCCATCTTTGTCCTCGGTCCGCTTGCCAGGGTTATCTGAGCGGCCGTCGCCGGCGACGACGAAGCACCACTTTTTAAAGGCAGGCACCGCCTTCGGGGCGGCATAGGAGGGGGACAACAGGGCGATGGCGGCGGTGAGCAATACCACGCTTTTTATATTACCGATGCCACGTTTTCGTGACCCTATACAGAGGGGCGTTCCAACCGATAACATTGTTATCGTGGAGTTGCAAAAAGACGAGACATTGGAGAGACTCACGGCCGAGTGGGAACAGCAGAAGGTGGAAGGCGATGCCGCCGTTCAAGCCTTCATCCGGGCGACATCCGCCTTTCGTCAAACCTTTCTGCTGGACTCCGTCCGGACTTACCTGAAGTCGGACGCCAACAAGGCGTTCGGTTACCTGGACGAGTCGCGCCGGTATGCATTGCGGGACGACGTCCTGCGGTTCATCGAGACGGACCCCCAACGGGTGAAGATGTGGCTCGACACGGTGTCTTGGCCCCATCGTAAGAAGCTGGTTCGCGAGACGGATCGCGAGTTTAACAAACCTTCTCAGGAGTATTCGCAACTCGAAAACACGGTGCGCGGCATGACCGATGGTCTGGCGCTGATATTGAAGAAGCACAGCGTTGGGCAGATGAAGGATACGGAGACGGTGCGCAAACTTCACGAGGCCGCCGGTTTGACGGAAATGTGGAGCCCGGAGATGAACGTCGCCTGGAACAACATCGAGCGGGTCAAGAAGAAGGTCACCGAGATCGACCGCGAGCGCGATGAGCGCTTGGCGCTCTTGGAGCGCGAAAAGATTTCGCGTGAGATCGACGAGCTATTCCTGGGTCCGCAAGAAGACGAAATCTAGATATCGGCCCGCCCTATTGACCGTGGGCTCGCGCCCAGGCGATACGGGCCTCGATATGCGGTAGGAGGGTATCGAGTTCCTCCATCATGTATTTCGAGGCCATCTTCCCATCGCGTCCAATCACGAAGAGCGAAGGGTAGCCGAGGTAGCCGAGCTTCCAAGTGGACATCTTCGACGTGTCCGCCTGCCGAATTTCTTCGACGAACATGGTCTTCGCATCCTTGGCGCGCCGCCGCCAGAGCTCGTTGCAAGCCTCCGGCGTATCGACGCAGACGGTGAGAAAGACCACATCGGGTTGCTTGGCCGCCATTGCCTCCAGCTTTGGTTCAAGCGCCCGGCAGGGTGGGCAAGCGAGCATGCCGAACTCCAACACGATGATCTTGCCCCGCAAGGAAGACAGTTGAAGCGTCGAACCATCCGGACGACGGAACGCCACATCCGGCGCTTGCTCCCCCACAATCGGGGGAGTTGGCGGAGGGGCGGACTGAAACATCATCGAGACCCTGCCTTGGCGATCTGCTGTTGAAGGGTGCCTCCTTTGGCCGCATACAAGAACGCGCGATGCCCGGACATCGTGAAATCCATGCCTTCTACGGCGAGATTCTCCGGCACAAACCGCGTGGGATCCGCGCTCGTCGTAACCGACTCCAAGGTGTACTCGAACCGCCATTCGGGTTTGCCCATGTCTTCCTTCGCAAAGTAGTCCGAGTGTGCGTTTCTTACCCAGACGATCGTTCCCGCTACGACCGTTTGATGCAGAGGTTTCCACCCCGAGAGCGACACCTTGTCGCCAAGATCCGAGTTGCCAAGCATAAGTTTCGCGACCGCCCCCTTTGGCCCCATCGTCACGTGTCCGAAATCGCGATAGATCGGCTGCTTGTCGAACCCGGATAGATAGAGCAACTCATTGCCTCGTGTGACCGGAAAGAGGGGAACCGATGGTCCGGTGTAAGGCATGTTCCAAGTCCAATACTGGACCGTACCGTTCACAAGGTCTCCTTGGCTCCCATACTTGCCGCCGGGCGCACGGTAGCAGAAGTAGTAGGTTTGTTTTCCATCGAAAAGGTTCACGAAGCTTCGAGACCGGTCAGTAGGCGCGGTCGGCCCGTCTTCGTAGTACAGGTTTTTGCCGTCGGACGAAGCTAGCGTGATCATTTCCGTACGCGTCGGGGCGGGACCGGTCATTTCGGCCACCTCGCGGTCCATGTCTTCCTTCTTTATACGGTCCGCATCGAGGTCCTTGGCAAGTTCGTTGATTCGCTGGGTGTACGCGGCGGTTCGCATCCGGTCGGTACGCGCATCGGTGATCGTCAGGCGATAGACGAGGGTGAACGGCCGGTCAAGCATCGCGACCTTGGGCAGAGGCTTCCCAGGTTTCACGGGCGCGGTCGCCTTAGCTTGGACCACCGCCTTCGCGATGGTAGGTGTCTTGGTGACCGCAACCGTAGGTTTGACTATAGGCGCGGGACGATGAAGTGTCGTCGCAGCGCCCGCGACAGTGAGAAGGGTTACGGCACCGCCGATCAGAAAGAGAGGTGTGGTCATGAGAGGAAAGGGTTTTGGAAGAGCAAGGAGAGCGAGTCGCTCGGAAAGTCCGATCGGAGCGGCGACTACGGGCACGTATTCGGCGCGAAGCCGCTTCAAGGCGCGTTGAACGCGCATGCGCACCGCGTCCTCCGAAACACCCTGCGCCTTGCCCACTTCCGCAAGGCTCATGCCTTGGAGAAAGCGCAGCACCACCGCCTCGCGCTCGGGAGCGCTCAGCGCATCGAGCGCCTGGAAGAGCGCTCCATCGGTACTGGATGACGGAGCTTCGATGCTTTCGTCGAGCGAAGTAGTCGGTCGCCGGCGCTCGGTGCGCAGGACGTTGCGGGAAGTTAGCCTTGCCGCGGCGTAGAGCCAAGGCACGAGCGAAGTTTTGACGCGAACCCGTTTCGCCTTTCGGGCGAGATCCAAGAACACCGCCTGAGTCGCGTCCTCCGCTAACTGGGCGTGACGTACGTCGCGCAAGCACGCGGCGAAGACGAGGGAACCGTAGCGCTGGGTGAGAAGGCGAAACGCCGCCTCGTCTCCCTTGTGCGCATACCGCCACAGCAATGTCTCGTCGTCCGGTGGGTTCATGGCTTCAAGCTATATACAGCCGGAAATCGCAGAAACCGAACAAAGGAACGAAGAGAAGCGACAAAGAACGCCTTTGGTTACCGACTTTACGAGCCGGTCATCTCATATCCGGGTGATTGATCGTTATGACTGTGCCGGGGGTCAAATTCTCCAATCGCTCCAGCACTTCGCCCGCTAATGGGGCCAGTTTTGGCAAGCTGTTTTTGGGTACTCGCAAGTAGATGACCGCCAGGTTTCGTCCGGCCATGTTCTGCTGGAACTGCATATTTCGGTCGACGGTCACCATTGCCGAGAAGTCTTCGGCCTCGGCGGCGGACAACAGCTTTCCATTTGAAAGCTGTTCCCATCCCAAACGCCCGCAGTGAATGACCTCATGTTCAGGCAAGAGCCGCTCGAATTTGATCGGCATACAATTGTCGAGCAGGACTTTCAATGAACCAATTCTAAACCCAGCGCGCGCTTTGCTTGGCGATTTTCCCAATCCAGAACCGGATTGACTTGGTCGGGAGTGAGGCTCGGATAGTTTTCATAAAACTCTTCGAGGGAGACGCCATCGGAGATGTTATCCAGAAGCATCACCACGGGAATGCGCGTTCCGGTGAAGCAGATGTCCCCTCCCATAACTTCAGGGTCACTGCTTAGAATGTTCTGCAACTCGCGGGGGATTGTCATGGCGGTCGAATCCTGCCTAGGTCGATTCTACGCCCAAGCGATCTCTCCATATCCCTTATCCCTAAAATCAGCTTGAAATGGCCACGACCGATCAGGCGGATTCAACAACTCCTTCACAACGCGCACAATGGACGGGGACGCGTTGTTATGTTTTTCGCTGCCATTCTGATTGCCATGTCCGCTACCGCCGATTTGCCTTTATACGCGCCTCACCGGCCGGAAGGAGACTGGTTGCTGGGCCAAACCCACACGACCTCGCACGTCTATAAAACCGAACATGGTATCGCCCTCTCGAACGGGCTCGTCTCCCGCGTCTTCCAACTGTCTCCCGACGCCGCGACCGTCGCGATCGACGACCTCATGAACGGCGAGCCGCTCCTGAGAGCCGTCGGCCCCGAAGCCGTCATCGAAGTAGACGGCAAGCGTATCAACGTCGGCGGACTGCAAGGTCAACCCAACCGCGCCTTCCTCCTCGAAAGCTGGCTCAAAGATCTCAAACCGATCCCCGAAGCCCTCAAGTTCAAAAGCTACGAAGTTGGCCAACCGCAGCAACGGATGCCGTGGCACGACAAGCGCCGCGCTGCCCCCGCCGAGTGGCCCCCCAAGGGCGCCGCGCTTACCCTCAAGTTCGCCAACGATCAGCTCGAAGCCGACGTGACTTACGAGATCTATGACGGCATCCCGCTGATCGGCAAGCACGTCGAGATCCACAACATCGGCGACCATCCGATCAAGGTCACCGGGTTCGAGACTGAGAACCTCAGCCTTACCGAGGCCGAATCCGTGGTCGACGCGAACTCCGAATGGCGCAGACCGCCTATCACCGTGGTCACCGACTTCAGCTTCGCCGGCATGGCGATGGGCGCTTCGAATCGGGCCATCAACTGGGTCCCCGAACCGGAATACGGCACCCAGGTCAACTACGACCTCAAGACCCCTTGCCGCCTCGTCGTAAGACCGCCCATCGGACCCGCCTCCACGATCCAACCAAAGCAGAGCCTCAAAACCTTCTGGACCTGGATGCTCGTTCACGACTCCACCGAGCGAGAGCGCCAAGGGCTCGCCGTGCGCAAGATGTACCGCACCCTCGCCCCCTGGGTCACCGAGAATCCGTTGATGCTCCACCTCACCACGGTCGAGCCGGAAGCCGCGCACCACGCCATCGACCAAGCCGCCGAAGTCGGCTTCGAGATGATCATCCTCTCCTTCGGCAGCGGCCTGAACATGGAGGACGTCAGCCCCGAGAACATCAAGAAGTTTAAAGACCTCGCCGACTACGCCCACAAGAAGGGCCTCGAGCTCGGTGGCTACTCCCTCCTCGCCAGCCGGCACATCGACGAAAAGAACGACGTTCTCAATCCGAAAACCGGCAAGCCCGGTGGCGCGGTCTTCGGCTTCTCCCCCTGCCTCGGCAGCGAGTGGGGCATCGCCTACTTCCAGCATCTCAAAACCTTCCTTGATCAAACCGGCTTCGCCTTATTGGAGCACGACGGCAGCTACCCCGGCGACGTCTGCGCCTCGACCGATCACCCCGGTCACCACGGCCTGGAAGATTCGCAATGGACGCAGTACCAAACGATCGCCGACTTCTACCGTTGGTGCCGCCAAAAAGGCATGTATCTGAACGTGCCCGACTGGTACTTCCTCGCCGGCTCCAACAAAACCGGCATGGGCTACCGGGAGACGAACTGGTCGCTCCCCCGCGAGCAGCAGCACATCCACGCCCGCCAAAACCTCTTCGACGGAACCTGGGAGAAAGCGCCGAGCATGGGCTGGATGTTCACCCCCCTCGTCGAGTACCAGGGAGGCGGCGCGGCGGCGACTATCGAGCCCCTCCACGAACACCTCGCCGACTACGCGCTCCACCTGATGAATAACCTAGGCTACGGTGCCCAAGCCTGCTATCGAGGACCCCGTCTCTACGACACGCCGGAAACCAAAAGCATGGTCGAGAAGTGGGTGCGCTGGTTCAAGCAAAACCGTGAGATTCTGGAGTCCGACGTCATCCACGTTCGTCGGGCCGACGGTCGAAATCTCGACGCCGTCCTCCACGTCAACCCCGCGCTCCCAACGAAGGCGATGGCGGTGATCTACAATCCCATCGAGAAACCTTTGCGGCAAGAAGTGGTGCTCCCTCTTTACTACAGCGGATTGAAGAACTCGGCGCGCGTGCGGATCAACGATGGTCCGGAGGCGCGATACGCGCTAGATGACGCGCACCACCTGAAGCTCACCGTCGAGGTCCCGCCAAAGGCTTGCGTGTGGGTGGCCATCCATTGACCCGAGCCTCTAAGAAACCTGGGGATAGCGGACGCGCGCTCTTCATCATTTCTTTCTTAAGCCCGGCGGTCCTCTTGTACGCGGTCTTCGTCATCTGGCCACTGTTCCAGGCGTTCGCGTTCTCGATGTACCGATGGCGGGGAGTCTCCGCCCATCGCAAGTTCGTGGGGATGGAGAACTTCGCCAAGCTCGCCCACGACGAAGCCTTTGGCAAAGCGGTCAAAAACAACCTCGAACTCCTGATCGTGGGGGGCCTCATCGTTCTGGTGGTCTCCGTCGGTCTCGCCCATGCGATGCAGGGCACGGGCAAGATAGCGAAGGCGCTACGTAGCGTCATTCTCTTGCCCCAGATGGTCTCGCTGGTCGTCGTCGCGATCCTCTGGACGTTCATCTTTAACCCGAACTTCGGCCTGCTGACGAGCGGCATGAAGGCGGCCGGCCTCGGCAAATTTGTCCACACTTGGCTTGCCGAACCGCAAACCGCCCTCCCCAGCGTCGGCACTGCCTTCGCCTGGTACGCGATCGGCTTCTATGCGCTGCTCTTCTCGACCGCTTTGAAAAGTCTGCCCGAGGAAGTCGGCGAAGCCGCTTCTCTCGATGGCGCGACGGGTCTTCGCCGTTTCTGGCGAGTGACCTGGCCGATGCTTTGGTCGGTCAAGCGGATCGCGGTGGTCCACCTAACGATCACGGTCATGAATGTCTTTGCCCTCGTCTTCCTAATGACCCAGGGTGGCCCCGACCGCGCGACCGAAGTGCTGCTTACGTACCTCTACGAGAACGCGTTCGTGAACTCTCAGTTCGGCTATGCGACGGCCGTCGCCATTGCTAACTTCATCATCGTGATGCTGCTAAGCCTCATCTTAATGGCCGTCTTTAGGCGAGACCCTCAGGAGCCAAGGAAGGTGCGAGCATGAAGAAGCTACCGGGCGCGCTGGTTTCGTTTTTCTTCCTGATCATCATCGTGATCCCGATCCTCTGGGTCTTCATCTCGTCGCTCAAGACGGGTTACGAGATTACAAGCTTCCCCTGGGCGCTCCCGAAGGCCCCGCAGTGGATCAACTTCGGTCATGCATGGTCGGAGGCGGGCATCGGCCACGCCTTTATGAACAGCCTGTACGTGACGATCGGGACACTGGTCATCCTGCTACCGATCGGCGCGATGGCCGCCTACATCCTCGCCAAGTACCCGTTCCGAGGCAGTTCCCTGATCTTCGGCACGTTCCTCGGCGGCATGATGTTCCCCAACTTCCTGGTCATCGTCCCGCTGTTCTTCTTGATGAAGTCGATCCACTTCGGTTCGACCCAGCTCCTGGATACGAAGGTCGGCCTGACCGTGGTCTACGTCGCCTACTCGCTCTCCTTCACGATCTTCGTCCTCACCGGCTTCTTCCAAACCCTGCCCGGCGAGCTCAGCGAAGCGGCGATGATCGACGGGGCGGGCCACTCGACGACGTTCTGGAAAGTCATGCTCCCCCTGGCCAAACCCGGCCTTATCGTGGTGGGAATCTTCAATGCGATCGGCCTCTGGAACGAGTACAGCCTCGCTTTGGTCCTGGTCCCCAGTGAGGCGAACCGCACGTTGCCTTTGGGTATCGCAAACCTCACGATGACCCAGCAGTATCAGAGCGACTGGGGGGCCTTGTTTGCCGGCCTGGTGATCGTCATGCTCCCGGTCGTCATCGTCTACAGCATCTTCCGCGAGCGCATCAATCAGACGATGTTGGCGGGTGCGGTTAAGGGTTAATTCCCGGTCAAAGGTTTGACCTTGGTGTTCGTTGAAATCCCCGATGCGCGGCGCAAACAGGAGGGTCTAAACTCAACTTCATGTTGCTGAAATCGCTGAACTACTGGTCGCTGCCCGGGGGATTGGAGGGCACGCTGGACCCCGTTACCGCCGCCCAGCAGGCGAAGGACGCCGGGTTCGACGCGATTGAACTGGCGATCGGTGAGGCTGGCTCCGCCCTCGGAGTCGATGCGCCCGAAGGCCGCGTCGCCGACATCCTCGAAAGAATCGAAGAGATTGGGATGAGCGTGCCGAGCGTGGCGAGCGGCCTCTACTGGGGGCGGGCCCTCGGCGATGCCGACCCTGCCGCACGCGCCCAAGCCAAAGACGATCTGAAGTCGATGATCAAGATCGCGGCCCAGCTCAAGGCCAAGACGCTCCTCACCATCCCCGGCGCGGTTGAAGTGTTCTTTCTGCCCCAACGAGCCGTGCAACCGTACACCGAGGTTTACCACTATGCGGTCGAAGGGCTGAACGAAGTCCTCCCGACCGCCTCCGAATACGAAGTCCGGCTCGGCATCGAGAACGTTTGGAACCGCTTCCTTATTAGTCCGATGGAGATGGCGGGGTTCGTCGACAGCTTCAACAGTCCGTGGATTGGGGCGTATGTGGACGTCGCGAACATGCTCGCCTACGGATTCCCGGAGCAGTGGCTGCGCACCCTTGGCAAGCGCGTCGTCGGCGTCCACTTCAAGGATTTCCGCCGCGCCGTCGGGACGATCGAAGGGTTTGTCGACCTCCTAGAGGGCGACGTAAACTGGCCCGAAGTTATGGCCGCGCTCGGTGAGATCGGCTACGAAGGCCCGGTTGCCGCCGAGATGATTCCGGGTTACAAGCACTACCCGATGGTGCGAATCCACAACACCTCCAGAGCCATGGACGCCATCCTCGGTAGATAGCCTGACAAACGAAAAGGTGGCCCTCCCCCTTGCTGGAAGGCCACCTTGAATGGTCGGTCGAAAGCCTAAGGCTTACTTACCGCCGCGATTGCCGCCGCCGGCCGGTGCTTCGAACTTGAACGGAGCGCCACCCATTGCGGTCAACTTGGTCTGCTGATCCGGAGTGAGAACCTTGGCGAGCTCTTCGTTCAGGGTCTTCTGGTTGGCTTGCATCGCTGCGCCAACGGCCTGTCGGTCCATATCGCCGCTCTGCTGCTTCTCTCGAAGATCTCGACCGGCTTGCTGGAACTTCTCCTGCAGGCTCTTGACTTTGGCCTTCTGATCGTCGCTCAAACCGAGACCGGTCTGAACTTCAGGATTTTGAATCGCCTGAGGGCCCATGCGCTGAATGAGCAGCTCATGAAGTCGCTTGACTTGGTCGGCAGTCAAAATGGCTTCGACGGCCTTGTTAGCCTCTTCCATTCGAGCGCGCATCGCCGCCGGATCCGGAGGAGTTCCACCGCCGCCGCCGGCTCCGCCGCCGCCACCAGCGCCGCGACCGGGGCGAGGAAGCGCCTCGATCTTGGTCTTCTCTTCGTCGGTGAGCTTCAGCTCAGCCTGAACGTCCGCACGTCGGACAAGGGCACTAAGGGTGTTGCCGCCACGCTGGCCGCCCCGACGCCCTTGGCCCTGGGCGAAGCTGGAGCCAACCAATACGGCGCAGGCCAACGCAACTACAATTCGTAGGTTTGCTTTCATGAAATCTTTCCTCCGGGCGCCCCGCACATTTACGAGAACAGTGGCGCTGATCTCAGGTAGATACGAACCCTTCGCGAAGATGTTCAGTAGCGTTCGATTAAAAAAATCACACCCTAGTCCTGCTCGCCCTGACGAGGCGTGGGTTTCACCTTCCCCGAGTGAATTCGGTTGAGCCCCCGGTTGGCGTCTCGCACCGCGTCCACGAAATCCCAGTAGGGTCGATCCAACCCGTCGATAAAGCCGACGTTCTCATTTTTGCCCCCATAGTCTCCGAGGACGGGATCGTCGACCAATTGAGGCCAGAGGGCGCCGATGGCGTCCGGGCTCACCGCCACGTGCTCGACGAAGTAGCGGTACTCGTAGCCACGCGCCTTCTGATCCTCCACGGCGATGCCGGCGGGAGCAAGCCCGTTTGCTGGGACCCCAAAAGCGAAGCGGCTGACCATGACCGGTTTGCCGGTCGCCTTTGCCGCCGCTTTGATCGCGGGCAAAGGATCGTTGCTGATCAGATTGAGACTGTCGACATCGAACAGACGTCCTAGCGCCGCGATCTCCGGCATCGTGCGGGGACTAAAGCCGATGCCCAGGTTCAAGTGGTTCGGGTCGTGCCGCCGGAAGACATCCGAGAGGGTGCGCAGGTATCGTTCCGCGGTCGCAACGAACCATTCGTTTCGACGGGACGGTGTGTCGTTCCCGGCGATGGCCGCGGTGAGCGAAGCTTTTGTGGCGGAATCCGGTCCGGCCAGCACGGCGCTCACTGAGATTTCGGGCGTCAACATCCATTTCGGCTCGTCGGTTAGGAACACGCCGACGATGCGGTGATCCTGAACCTTGTCGTCAAAGCCGCGCGTCATCAACTCATCGCGCGATTTCGCCCAATCATCTGACCAAACATCGGGCAGGGTTTCGTCAGGGGCGAAGAGATTGATCGTATAGCTGTCATCGTGAATGGCGCCGACATTGAGCCCCCAAGCGTCCATTAGACGCTTTGCCCGCGCCACCACGCCGTCATAACCGTTTGGCCATCGCGTGGCCACAAGGTCATCGTAAAAGCTGCGGATGTCCTTGGTCTGATCGCCGGTCAAATAACCTCGACGTTCACTGATCGGCGTCGGCTTGCCGAATCCGGTGTTGCGATAACCGGTCGCGAACATTGGGTGGCCGAGCGGGTCGACGAGCCACGTGCGCCCGTCCGCCTTCTCCAGGTGGAAGAACTTTCCCGCGTTCAAAGTGACTTTCGAGTCGCCGCCGAATTCGTCCAGATCGCGGTCCTTGGTCCCGAGGCGTCTCGCTTCGCCCTCCCACTCGCGTTTCAACTCGTTTAGGGTTCGAAGGTTTTTGGTGACTTTAGATGCCGTCCACTGACCGAGATCGTTCACCACCGGCAGCGATTCCAAAATCTCCGACCCAGGATTTTGCGCACTCAGTTTGAGTGACCGGATCTCAAACGTGAGTTCGTTTTGGGGATGGTCGACGGCGATACCTAGCTTCCGCACCGTTCCCAAGGGCCCGCTCGGCCCTGTCGGCTCGATCCGGCAAGCATGATCTAGCCACGCCGTCGGGTTCCCATCCGAGAACATCCGCAAAGGAATCGCGATTCGCGTGAGAACGTTCTCGCCGAAGGGATGCACGGTCACCGCCCGCAGGCCATTGTCCGTGTCCAGACGCACCTGGTACGGCTGGCACCACTTCTGCTTGATCTCAAGGACGAGGAACTTCGAAGGCAGCCATTCGCCGGCGAGACCCTCGCCCAATTCCCGGATCGTCCAAAGGTTTTCCGCTCGGTCGCCGAAAAATGGAACCTTCAGAAGCTGCGGGTTCTGGCCCCGGAGCACTAGGGCGGACAAAAGAAGCGGCGCAAGCAGCACACCGTTATAGTCCCCCAAAAATCGGGCAAGTGATTTGTGGGGGCGCTTCCCGGCGTTCCAATTTACGCCGCGACGACTTCTCGGAAGTTCGCCTCTTCGATGTCCAGCAATTGACCGACCAATTCATCCATCCGCAGCCGGGCCGCGAGGATGAACGAGTCGCCGCCACCGTACACCAGATACAGCCAGCCATCGTATTCGTAGGCGCCGCAGGCGAAGACGACGTTGGCGACGCTATCCGGGTAGGGGCCGAAGACTTCGAAGTCAGTTTCAGGGCGCATGAAATCGTCCATACGGGCTCGGACGATCGAACTCGGGTCGTTGGGGTCCCACGCATTGAAGTCGTAAAGGAACGCGTCCAGCACGTACTTGCGGCGGGTGCCGGAAATGTAGTTGCCGGTGTGCTCGATGCTGAGATAGCGGCCTTCGCCGATCTTGATCGGCGTAGCTCCCGCGCCAACCCAACTCTTTGCGTACTCGGGCGAGCGCATCGCCTCGTGGACGGGACCGAGGTCGGTGTACGGACCTTCGACGTCGTCGGCAACCGCCAAACAAGTCGCCCAGGTTTGGATCGGACCGATCATCGGGCGGTGGAGCATGACGGCCTTGCCATCGATTCGGTCGGGGAAAAGGACGCCGTCCTTGTTGCTCGTCTCGGCGAGCGGGGTCGAGTTGCGGAAAGCCTCGCCCGTACCTTCGGTCGGGCCGAGCTTCGTCCAATGAATCAGATCGTCTGAACGGGCAAGGCAAACCGAGCCGCGCCAGGCTTCGTCGTTCTCCGTCTCCGCCACGAGGGGGGTGACCCCGCAGTAGGCCATCCACCAGTGATTGTCGACGCGGGTGACGCGAGGGTCCTCGGCGCCCTGGGCGTCGGCGAAAGTGTTGTCCTCACCGGGGACCAAAACCGGGGTTTCGAAGCGGCGAATCAGCGTGAGATCGGGCTCGTGGATAGAGAGGCCGATCGACGATCGAGTCCACGGATGACCGGGATCGACCTGGGGACGGGCCCGGTAGTGGAGCACGACGATACCGTTGGGATGCAGGGCTTCGGAACCCTCTCCGAGAAGCGCGGCGAATGTCGCGTGATTTTCCGGCGTGGGTTCCAGGAAGGTCGCCGAGGCGTTAAAGGTCACGCCTGACTCCCAGGCGTTGTCGGTCGGAGCGATGAGTGGTTTGCCCCCGAAGAGGCGCTCGATAGGAAGGTGAAAAGGCATCGCGATCTCGCAGAGCGGTTTGAGCCGAATTCGTTTTTACTAAACCGCCAGGTCCCAAGCTCCCCGGTCCAATCCGTGGGCACAGAAGCTATTTCGGTTCGCTACGCAAGAAAACCAGGTTGCTACCTGGTTGTTTAGCGGGGGAGGCAGAAATTGTGCCTAAAGTGCCGATTCAGGCCACAAAAGACCTACGGGCGTCGGCCTCTTAATCCGCGATGTACGGTCTTCATTCCGTTTTCATGGTGCGGCGTCTCAATGGGGCCACTATGAAATTGCGCGGACAGTTTGTGTTGGTCTCGATCGCCTTGTCGGCTCTCTCGATGGGTCAGGCTCCTTATGCCCTGGAGATGCAGCGGCGTTCGGCCCCCGCGTCCGCCTCGGTCTGGCAGACGAATTCTCCGGAAGTCAGCGAGACGATCCAACTTCTGTCCCGCTTCGACGTCCAAAAGGATCTGGCGATCACCGCCGAGGAGTACAGCCAACTCTCGACGATCGCCTCGCGATTATCTGGGCAGTTGGTTTCGGAGGATTCGGTGCGGACGAGCGTCGCCGCCGTCCTCACGGCCGCTCAGGCCAAGCGCCTGACGGAGTTGCTCGTGCAGTCGATGGGCTACGGCTCGCTCGCTCTGGCGGATGTACGGGAGAAGCTGAATCTAACCGACACCCAGCAGTCCCGCATCTCCGACACGATCACCCAGTACGACAACGCGAAGCGGTTGCTACGAAGCTCGGCCGCAAGCACCCAAGCGGCCACGCAGGCCCTCTCCTCATTGAAGCTGCAGGCGAATGAGTTGTTGGCGAAGGTACTGACGGCGGACCAAGACAAGGCCTTGCGGGCGTTGGCCGGCAAGGCCTTGGGTTCGTAGCGCGATGGCCATCCCGGTTAGGCCGGCTGCCCTCAAGGTTTCAAGCACTAGAATGTGTCCAAGAACCACGCTTGCGATATGATGTGAAGGCTAGGCACGCCCCGGGCCTTCCTGAGTTCGGCGGTCAAATGAAACGTAGAATGAAGAGCGGTCGTCCAGAGAGAAAACATGCATCTCGTCCCGCTTCCTGACTCGATATATTCCGAAGTGGAAAGGGCGGCCGAAGCCCGAGGTTTGTCCGTCGAACGATTCTTCCAGGAAGCGGTCCAATTGCATTTGACCGAGGGGTTGCATGAGCCGAAGCCACTGCGCCTGACGGATGAGCAAGCGGCCCTAGTACGTCTAGCTCAAGCGGACGTCAAGGCAGGAAACTTCTTGACGATGGAGCAGGTGGAAGAGCGCCACGCCGCAAATAGAGCTGCATGGCTGAAAGCAAACCCGCTCTAGCCATCGTCGTTTCCCGTGCGGCATTTGCCGACTTGGAGGAAATATGGCAATACAACGCAGAGCACCGAAGCGTGTCTCAAGCCGACCGCTGGGATGCGTTTTTAAAGCAAAGCATCTATTCCCTTGCCCATACATACGATGACGGGCAGCAAGTTCTGAACTTCCCGGAACTTCGCAGCCTCCTCTGCAAGAAAGGACGGAAGGGCGATGGACACTATCTCATTTACGAGGTAGATGAGGCTGAGCGGAGGCTTACGATCATCCATGTCTTCCACACGAAAATGGACGTGACGGGGAGATTGGAACGGGAGTTCTAGGGAGGCGCTCCCGCCGACCCATCTCTCTTCCATTCAAATCCGGCCTTCACGGTTGTTGGCCGTGGCCATCCCCAAAAATCCGCCGAGACCGGGGCGGTACCCTTATAGGGTTATGAACGTCCGAGAGCTGCGCGAACTATATCTGAGGTTTTTTGAATCAAAGGATCACTTGCGCTTCGCCGCCGGGTCGTTGATTCCGTATGACGTGACGGGGCGGCTGGATGAGTCCTTGCTGTTCAACGGCGCGGGGATGATCCAGTTCAAGCCATATTTCCGCGGCGTCGCCCGCCCGGAGAAAGCGAGGCTACTTACCTGCCAGCCGTGCGTGCGCACGAACGACATCGAGGAAGTGGGGGACGATACCCACCTGAGCTTCTTCGAGATGCTCGGCAACTTCTCGTTCGGCGACTACTACAAGGACGTGGCCATCGACCTGTCTTGGGAGTTCTTGACCTCGCCGGAGTGGCTCGGGCTTGATCCCCAAAGGCTGTCCTTTACGATATTCGAAGCGGACGACGACGCGTTCGCGACTTGGAGCAAGCACCTTCGCTCCGTCGGGATCGATCCGGCATCGCGGATCATGCGGCTGGACGAGGAGTCGAATTTTTGGCCGGCGGGGGCGTTCTCGAAGGGACCTCCCGGTCCGTGCGGCACGAACTCGGAGATGTTCTACTGGGTGTCCGACGAACCGACGCCGGGACCGGGCTACACCCACGCGGATTGGGTGCGCGACGATGCCGCGAAGAAGTGGGTCGAGATTTGGAACGACGTCTTCATCCAGTGGGAGTGGGAGGGCCACCCGCGCCCGGACGGCAAGGGCTACATCAAAAATGGGATGAAGGAACTCCCGTTCCGGTCGATCGACACGGGAATGGGGCTGGAGCGCACGGCGCTGGTGCTCGGCGGGTTCAAGACGATTTACGATACCGACGTCTTCCAGCCGATGCTCGCGAAGCTCGATGCGCTTGTGGCGTCCTATGGAGCTCAAGTCGATGCCGAGAAGGGTAAGCGGGCTCGCCGAATTATCGCGGACCACCTGCGGACGGCTTCCTTCTGCATCGCAGCGGGCATTCTGCCCGGGAATAACGGACGGGGGTACGTCCTGCGGCGCTTGATCCGGCGGGCGACCTTGCAGGGGCAACGAGTGCTTCGGTTCGATGAGCCGTTCCTGCATATCGTTTTCGATGGGCTGGTCGAGGCGATGGGCTCCTTCTATACCGACCTCGTGGACCTCAAACCGACCATCGTCGAGACATTGCGGAGCGAGGAAGTTCTGTTCCGGCGCACGTTGACAAACGGGCTGCAGCGCCTCTCCGAGCAGATGACGGGGATGGCGGCTTCGGGCGTGACCGAGTACAGCGGCGCGGCGGCGTTCCAGCTTTACGACACGTTCGGCTTCCCGCTAGAGATCTCAAGGGAGATTCTCGCCGAGGCCGGTTACACGCTGAACGAAGACGATTACGAAGCGGCGATGACCGAAGCTCAGCACCGGTCCCGCAACGCGCAAGAGCGCGAGTCGGTTTACGGCGGCGTTTCGAAAGACGACGAATCCGTCGTGCTCGACGCGCCGGAGACGACCACGTTCGTCGGCTACGACGCGACCGAGGCAACGGGCCGAATCGTGCGGATGCGGCCGGGGAACCGGATCGCTTTGGATGTGACACCGTTCTACGCGGAATCGGGCGGCCAAACGGGCGACCGGGGGGCCCTGGTTGTCGAAGGCGGCCCATTGGACGGCACGTCCTTTGCCGTCGTGAATACAACGAAGAGCAGCGGCATCTTCTGGCACGAGATTTCCGCCGAAGGCGAACTGGCGCCCGAGACATGGCTGGGGTCGGTGGTCCGAGCGCAGGTTTCCGGTGGCCGACGCGACCGGATTCGGCGCAACCACACTGCGACCCACCTTCTCCAAGCGGCTTTGCGGCAGGTGCTGGGGACTCACGTGACGCAGGCGGGCTCGTACGTCGGACCAGACAATTTGCGGTTCGACTTTACGCATAGCAAAGGTCTGTCGGCGCTGGAGCTTGAGCAGGTGGAGCGACTGGTGAACGAGCAGGCTTTGGCGAATACGCCGGTTACGACTTACGTCGATCTGCCCATCGCGGAGGCTCGCGCCAAGGGTGCGATGGCCCTGTTCGGTGAGAAGTACGGCGACAAGGTCCGCATGGTCGAGATCGGCGACTTCAGCCGAGAGCTTTGCGGCGGCATCCATGTACGCACCACCGGTGAAGTGGGACTCTTCAAGATTGTGTCCGAGTCCTCAGCGGCAGGTGGCGTTCGCCGCATCGAAGCCATCACCGGCGAAGGCGCGTACGAGTGGGTCCTGGCGGAGACAAATCGTCTGCGCGAAGCGGCGGCATTGTTGAAGGCGGCGCCACGGGATATCGTTTCCGCGGTCGAGCGGCTTCAGGAGTCCGTAAAGGATGAGCGAAAGCGACGCGAGAAGGCGGAAGTAGCTTCGATGGGCGGATCCTCTTCTTCCGCCGATTCCGCTTCGGTTCCGGTCGGGTCGGTGGTTTTGTGGCGACGCGACTTCGGCGATGCCGATCCAAAACTGGCCGCTTCCGCCGTTGACAAGGAAGCCGACGGCAAACCGAACCAGGTGACGGTCGCGGCATTGGTAACCAACGGCAAGCCGCAGTTCATTGGCAAAGCCGGCGCGGGCGCGGTCGCTTCAGGCGCGCACGTCGGAAACTTGCTGAAGGAATTGGCCCGGATCACGGAAGGCGGGGGCGGTGGTCGCGCCGATTTCGCCACGGCGGGTGGGAAAAACGTGGCCAAGATCCCCGAGGCGCTCGAAGCGGCCCCGGGGATCTTGGGATCGATGTTGAAGCCCGCGTAAAGCGGGCTTACGCATGGAGAGCGCCGTGTTCCGCTGCCAACGGTGTCGTCCCCCGGTGACGGTTGGCATGCAGGGTCAAAACCGCCATCGGGACTCGGACCATGGGCAGTACCAAAACAACTCCGGCGGCGGCCTGGAAAGTCGTGATCCACGCTGGCAGAGCGATCCTCGCCAAAGGAAGCAGGACGACGCCGGCTACGGCCAACGTGGTTGCCCACCGCTGAATCACCGGCTCTGAGACGAGGTCATGCCTTCGCAACCGGCCGACCACGAAATGAGCGGCGATGAGCTTCGCTACCACCGCAACCAACATGACGGGCGTGATCCATGGCATGAGCTCGCCGACAAGGTCACCGCGATAGGAATACCGGTTCACCATGCCGATGAAAAAGGTGATCAGGCTGATGGGCACGATAACTCCGACCGCCCCGTGCACGAACACATGTCGAGACAAGCGCAACCACATCGCCGACACACTTGAGCGCCACGTGTAGAAGAACACCAGCCCTAAGCTCAGCACCAAAGCGACAAAGAATTGGAGCGTCATGTGGTGCCATAGCGCCGCCGCGATCGACATATCCCGACCGTCATCCGTGACGCGGCTGCAGAGAAACAGGATCGGACCGGGTAGCAGGATCAACCAGGTGACCGCGGTTGCCCGCAACGCCATCCGCAGCTTCGAGGCGATCAGAGCAGCGTCGGAAAGGGGACGCATGCCAAAGAAAGTGGCGATCGACCGATCGGGGTTGAGCACGTCTCGCTCACTTCCGCAGCATCCCTCAAACACGCCGATCCAAGCGCACAGCAGATACGGGAAGAGATACATGGACAGAGGCGAAACGAGGAGCGTCCACCCAAACGGACGCAACTCCGGAAACATAAGGAGGGGAAACAGGTACCCCGCCGCCAGAATCACGCCGACCGTGGGAAGGAAGCGGCCGTTCCGGCGGTTCTCCAACCAGTCTTGCGAGGCTTGCCCCGAGGCGAAGGGAGCCGCGTGATCCAAGCTACGCCGGCGCAAGGTCGGCCACGGCAGCTCCGAGTAGCTTCCCGACCGTCCCTTTGCCAGCCCGGCAAGGCCCACTGCCGCCGCGAACAAAATGTAGCCGCCAAAAACTAGACCCAGGCCCTGCGGAGTCATGCCCTTGTAGAGCAGGGTCGGAGCGGAGGCGGCCACCGTAATGACCCACACGATCGCGAGGACGGTCTTCACATGCGGGCGGGAAGTTGTGCTCCAAGCAATGGCCTGGATCGTGACCACTAGGGCCGAGAGACCGAGGGCGGTAACCCAGGCTCCCTCCCCGACCCCTACGATCGCCGCGAATACCATCCAAAGCCCCGACAGCATCACTGAGCCGTAGATCATCGGCAGGAGCGCGAGCACCGGCGTGCGAACCGGGAGCAGCATGAGTTGCCTTGGGTATCCACAACCGGCGGCGGCAAGGTCGGTCTTCTCGGATAGCGACGCCTTGTACAGCACCGACATCATTGACAGTCCGGCCGTTACTCCACCCGCGACTTCCAGGGTCAATAGATAGCCATTGAATTCTCCGGAGTCCATGTGAAACAACCGCAGCACAATTAGGCCGAGCACGCACATGCCTATCTCAAGGCGGGTTACCCGCCACAGATACCAAGCCAAACCCGTGATCGACCGATTCATATCGCACTCCTACTCGCCGAATGGGCGACAAAAATCTCTTCCAGGCTGAGCCAGCGGCGATCGACGACGGTGGCCTTTGCTAGCGCCGAAGCCGCCTCCAAATTGCCCCCATCGCCGGTGTAAACCGCCGTCCACTCCGTTCCCTCGCCCTCCCAATGGCTCGCGCCAGCCAAGATAGGTGACGAAGATTTGTAGTTGTCGAACCGGAGCGTGACCTTTAGATGGGCGTGCTTCAACGCGTCGAGGTCTTCGCAGAAGACGAGTTCGCCATCGCGGATCATCGCGACCCGATCCGCCACTCGCTCGATCTCCGTGAGCAGGTGGGAGGAGAAGAGCACGGTGCCGCCCTCATCGGCGACGGAGCCGATGACCGCGCCAAGGATGTCTCTCCGCACGATCGGGTCGAGGCCGGAAGAAGGTTCGTCAAGGAGGAGGAACTCCGGCTTGATCGCGAGGGCAGCCATCAATCCGGCTCTCGCGCGCTGGCCCTTGGAGAGGGATTTGAGCTTCGCTTTGCGGTCGAGGTTGAAGTTACGGCAGAGCTGGTCGGCGTATTCCTGGTTCCATGTGGGATAGAAGCCGGCGGAGTAGCGTTGCAGCTCGTCGATCCGCATCCAGCCGGGGAGGGCGTCTTCTTCCGCGAGGTACCCAATGCGGCTAAGGACCTTCTCCGGACTTTGAATCGGGTCGAGGCCGAAGACGCGCACGCTGCCGTGGTCCGGCTTGAGGAGGCCGAGGATGTGCTTTATGAGGGTGGTCTTGCCCGCGCCGTTCTCGCCGATCAGGCCAAGGACGGTGCCTTTGGGCAGCTCAAGGTTGACGTTCTTCAGGGCTTGCTTGGGCCCGAATCGGCGGCTGACGTCTTGGATTTCAATGGTGTTCAACTTCGAACCTCGTTCGTTTGAATTTCTTGGCGGAGCTCTTGCAGGGTTTGGGGGATTCTTGGTGGCTGTTCGCGCAGAAGCGCGTCCCGTTCGTGGAGGAGCGCGACCACGGTGTCGGTATCGACGTCGAGCTGCCTGGCCTCGACCAGTAGGGTGTCCACTCTTTCGGCGAGGATTCTGATGCGCTCGGCCTGGATCAGGGTCGGGGTTCCGCCGGTGACGTAGGTGCCGGCAGTTCGGCGCTTCTCGACGATGCCGGCGATTTCCAGCTCCCGATAGGCGCGGGCGATGGTGTTCGGGTTGACCACCAATCGATCCGCAAGGACTCGGATCGCGGGAAGTTCATCCCCGCGCTCAAGCCGGCCGGACGCGATCAGGTGCTTGATCCCGTTGACGATTTGGAGATAGATCGGCACCCCGTCCACCGCCGAAACGTGGAGTTGAAGTGCCGGTGAAGATGGCGACCCCTCTGTCATATTGTATTAGATCAATGATACAAGACGATCGTTCGATTGGGTAGCGGAATTTTTTGCATTTAACGCTCCGGCCCTCGGCAGAGGTAGACCACGTCTCGACCGAAGGGAAGACGCCGTGGGACAGCATATTGGAGACGGCACCCACGGAAAAGCACCGACCGCACATTAAAAGCCTGCAAGGTCGATAAATGTCGAATCGTTTAGTATTATAGGATTAGGAACCGATGTTGCTCCTCCTTCTCCCCTTGACCCTCTTTACCACCCCAAAGGCGGTCGCCCACGGGCACATCGTGGTCGATGCCACCAAAACCGGCGCCCGCATCCCGAGGAGCCTATACGGGGTGTTCCTGGAGGAGATCAACAATGCCGGCGAGGGCGGGCTCTACGCGGAACTGATTCAGAACCGGGGTTTCGAGGACGCCAACCTTCCCCCCGCCTGTACGCTGCAGGGCGACCAACTCACGACGCCCAAGAAACCAAGCTTTTGGGAGGGTTATTCGAAGGACTGGACCATGCCCTGGCCGTACGCCGGCCAAGGCGAGACCCCGGCTTGGAGCATCTCGGGCGCCACGATGCGCGTCGTCACTGACCATCCGCTCACCCCCGCCAGCCCGCACGCGGTCGAGATCGACGCCCAGCCCGGCGCCGCGTTAGTCAACGAAGGCTTTTGGGGCATGGGAATCGTGAAAGGCGCAAAGTACAACCTTTTCCTCTTTGCGCAGCCCCTCACCTACCGAGGGGCGCTGAAAGCCGAACTGATCGGCCAAGACGGCCAAATCCTCGCTCAAGCCCCCGTGAAAGTGGGGCCAACCGATAAGTGGACCAAGCTCACCGCTACCCTTAACGCCACCAAGACCGACCCTAAGGCCAAGTTCGCCCTTGTTACCGAGGGGACGGGCAAGCTCCTCGTCGATTTCGTCTCCCTGATGCCCGCGAAGACATGGAAAAACCATGGTCTCCGGCCCGACCTCGCCCAAATGATCGCGGATCTCAAGCCCGGCTTCGTCCGCTGGCCGGGCGGATGCGTCGCGGAGGGGATCACCATTGAAACCCGTCCGCAGTGGCAGCAAACCCTCGGCCCACTGGAAGCGCGTGCGCCCACCTTCGTCCCGTGGGGCTACTGGGTCTCGAACGGGTTTGGCTACCACGAGTGGCTCCAGTTCTGCGAGGATATCGGCGCGGACCCGCTTTACGTCTTCAATGCGGGAATTTCCTGTGCGTTCCGCAGCGGCACTTACCTTCCCGATAGCGATCTCCCCGGGCTCATCCAAAACACCCTCGACGCGATCGAGTACGCGGTCGGTCCGGTGACGACCCCATACGGAGCGATGCGGGCGAAAGCGGGGCATCCGAAGCCGTTCGGGATGCACATGGTTGAAGTGGGCAACGAAGACCAGGGTGCGAAGTATGGGAAACGGTTCGCGACGATCACCGCTGCCATCAAAGCCAAGTATCCGCAGATCAAGGTCGCTCTTAGCTCATGGATCGGCGGTATCGACCACGCCGCTATCGATGCCGCTGGCCCGAACCTCAATATCGTCGATGAGCACGCGTACCGGCCCATCAACTGGTCGGTCCAGAACTTCGACTCGTTTGCGAAGTATCCGCGCACCGTGCCGTGGGAGCTTTACGTTGGCGAGTTCGCCACCAACTCGGGGGTCGGACGCGGCAACATGGCGGCGACAATCGGCGATTCCGCCTACATGATGAGTATGGAGAAGAATGCCGACCTAGTGAAGATGGGCTCGTACGCACCCCTGCTGGAGAACATCAATAGGCGAGAGTGGGAGGTGAACCTTATCCACTTCGACAGTTCTCGCGCGTTCGGCCGGGCGTCGTACTATGCTTGCCAGTTGTTTGCGCAGAACCGGCCGGACGTGAATCTTCCGACGACGGCCTCCTTCACAGCGACGGGTGAGTCGCCGATTGTCGGCCCCATCGGTCTCGGCACATATGGCAACTCCGCCGAGTTCAAGGATGTTAAGGTTGACGGCCAACCGATCTCTCAGTCCTGGCACGTGAGGGACGGAAATTGGCAGGTAAAGGATGGCCTATACACTCAAGCCGATCCTGAGGGCTTTGACAACTGGGGTTTCTTCGGTAACGACTTTCACGACACGACGCTCACTTTGAAGGCGCGTAAGATCGCCGGGCGCGAGGGCTTCGCGGTTTCGGTGGGGAATGCAGATGGCCGGCGGGTCCAGTTCAATGTCGGAGGCTGGGGCAACTCACAGCACGGCCTGGAAGCCGAGGGCGTCATCCGGCAAGTTCGCGGCCATGTCGAGACCGGCCGCTGGTATGACGTCAAAGTGGAAACTAGGGGCCGCAACGTCAAGGCCTACTTGGATGGCAAGCTCATCTTCGATGAGACCCTCCCTCGCATCGACACTCTTCTCTCCATCGCGGGCCGCGACGAGAAGACCGGGGAGATCGTGGTGAAGGTCCTCAATACGGGCAGCGCTGCCGCCGATGTCGATCTCGATATCAAGGGCGCGCGCCTCACCGGCGGTAACGTCTTGCAACTCGCCTCCGACGATCCGCGCGCAGAAAACTCGTTCGGCAGTCCGGAAAAAATCGCCCCGAAGTCAGCTTCCCTACAAACCGAACAAAGCGCCCTAAAGCACCGATTCCCGCCCTATTCGCTCTCCATCCTTCGCCTAAAAACCCGCTGATGCCTGGGATAAATCTATGACCACCCTCATTCTCGCCCTGGCCCTTGCGACCACCTCGAACGCCATGCCTAAGCCCGTCGCCTCTCCGTTCCCCCTCTCCGACGTTCGCCTCCTCGGCGGTGCATTCGAAAAGAGCCACGAGGCCACGGCTAAGTACCTGCTGACCCTCGATCCCGAGCGCCTGCTCGCTGGTTTCCGTGTTAACAGTGGCCTCCAACCAAAGGCCGAAATCTATGGTGGATGGGAGACGGGCGGCCTCTCCGGCCACAGCCTCGGCCACTATCTTTCGGCGTGCTCGCAGGAGTACGCGCACAGTGGAGACGCCCGTTACAAAGCGAAGGTAGACGCGATTGTGGACGGTCTGGTCGAGTGCCAAGCCGCCCGCCCGGACGGTTTCATTTGTGCTTTCCGCTTCGAGCACGACTTCGACCGGAAGCGGATCGACGGCATCTGGGCGGACGTGAAGGCGGGCAAGCTCCACAGCGGCGGCTTCGACCTCAACGGCATGTGGTCGCCGTGGTACGTGCACCACAAGGTGCTCGCCGGACTGCTGGATGGCCAGGCTCTTTGTGGCAACTCGAAGGCGCTCGGCGTCGCGGAGAAGTTTGCGGATTGGGCATACGAGGAGACGAAGGAACTTACGCCCGCCCAGTGGCAGCAGATGCTCGGCACCGAGTACGGCGGAATGAACGACTCGCTTGCCGAGCTTTACTCGCGCACCAAGAATTCTCGTTACTTGGACCTGTCGCGGAAGTTCTACGACAACCGTGTCCTTGAGCCCTTGTCGCGCGGCGAGGACGACCTTGCGGGCAAACACTCCAACACCCAGATTCCGAAGATCATCGGACTGGCGCGGCTCTATGAATTGACCGGCGACGAGAAGGATCGTAAGACCGCCGAGTTCTTTTGGTCAAGCGTCGTCGATCACCACAGCTACGCCATCGGCGGCAACAGTAATGGCGAGTACCTCGGCCCACCGGACAAGATTGCGGACCGCATCACGACGAATACGTGCGAGACCTGCAACACGTACAACATGCTCAAGCTGACGCGGCACCTCTTCGAGTGGAACCCCACCGCGAAAGAAATGGACTTCTACGAGCGGGCGTACTACAACCACGTCCTCGCCTCGCAGGATCCATCGACGGGCATGGTTACCTACTTTGTGCCGCTCGCGACTAACTCTTTCCGCGGATACAGTAACCCTTTCGACGATTTCACCTGCTGCCACGGGAGCGGCATGGAGAACCATACCAAGCATGGCGACACCGCTTACTTCCACGACGGCGGCAAGACTTTATGGGTCAACCTCTTTATGCCTACGGAGCTTTCGTGGAAAGAGACCGGGCTGAAGATTCGGCAGGATACGTCGTTCCCCCTGTCGAATTCAGTTTCACTAACCGTCGAGGAGGGGCGGCCCCGGTCCTTCGATATGCTGGTTCGGCACCCGGGCTGGGCTACGGGACCGATTGAATTCAAGGTGAACGGTTCCGTGGTGGCGACTTCGACCGAGCCATCCTCCTATGCGAAGATCCACCGGACTTGGAAGAAGGGCGACAAGCTTGAGTTCTCGCTTCCCATGGCTTTGCGCGCGGAGCCGACGCCGGACGACCCTAAGAAAGTCGCCCTGCTGTACGGACCGATCGTGCTCGCGGCCGACATGGGCGATGCCCCCGGCGGCCGGCGGGGACGCGGTGGGCTTGGCCGGCAGAATGCTTCGATGGTGTTCCGAACGCCTGTGCTCGTCACGAACGATCGACCGATTTCGGAGTGGCTTCAACCCGTCGCCGGTTCGCCCCTGACCTTTGTCGCCGCCAATGCGATGAAGCCGGCGGACCTCACGTTTTCGCCCTTCTACGGCATGACGGATCGCCGCTACGGCGTGTACTTTGACCGTTTCACCCCCGCCGAGTGGGACGCGAAGGAGTCCGAGTACCGCGCCGAAGAGGCACGCCTCAAGGATCTCGAGGCACGCACCGTGGACCGCATGATGATCGGTCAAATGCAGCCCGAGCGCGACCATAAGCTCACCGAGGCTCGCAACGACGTGCGCGAGCAAAACAACCGAGGTACCCGCCAACCGTTACCGGGCGGCTGGTTCGAGTTCGACATGAAGGTCGACGGATCCGTCTTGAACGACCTGGTGATGACCTACTGGGGTCTCGATCGGGGGCATCCGGATTTCGGGATCTCCGTAGACGGCAAGGAGATTGCGGCGGACACGTTGGAGGGTCGCCCCCACAACCGGTTCTATGACGTGACCTATGCGCTACCGGAGGCGGCGACGCACGGGAAAACGTCGGTCAGGGTTCGGATCGAGCCCCGCCCGACCAAGGCGGGTCCGGTGGTCGGCGGCGCGCGGGTAGTTCGGCGGGCCGCGCAATAATCGACCAACCTTGTAGGCGGCGACCGGATGTATGTGCCGCTCGCCGTGACTGCCTATCGCATGCCGAAATCGATGCGGCGATTGATACGAGCTTGTGACGAGAACGTAACATCTGCCCTCCGTCTTACGCCGGGGACCGCAAGCGGCACATACATCCGGTCACGGGCTACATGGGTTTGGCGGAGAGCAGTGAACAATCGTCGCATCGTGGCGCACTCATCTTTTCAGGAGCATGATGTGAACGTCCTACTTTTCGCGATTGTCTTCTCCACGTCGTCCAGGGGTCCCAAGAACGTGACGCTTCGTCCGGTTTGGACGATTCCGCTTGGGAAGCGTGGGGGGAGCGTGTTGGAGACGCCGAAGGGTCCGGTGGTGTGGGGCATGGTTGGCCACAACATGGACTCGGAGACGTATCTCCTGAACCCGGCCAATGGTCGTCGGGTGTGGGAGCGGAAGGAGTCACCCGACTATTCGTCCACGTCGCTCATGTACAGCGTCGGGCAATCCGTAGTGGTGGTGGGGGCCGATAAGACGATCCAGGCCTTCATTCCGAACCACATCTACCTCCTCGACCTGGCCACCGGCAAAACGTGGGCTCAACAAGGAATCGGCAGCTACTTTGGCTTCGACTTCAAGCCCGGGATCGTCGATGACAACGCCTTCTTCCTCGTGCCGTCCAACAAGAAGGTCAAGCAGTCGCGCCTCTGGTGGGTCAATCCGGCCAATCGCCAGATTTCCGAAGTAAAGAGCTTCGCCGATGGCAGTCGGGAGACCAACCCACGCCTGATCAAGCTGCTCGCCAACCGGACCGTCGGCTTTTCCCGCCGCGTCTATCATTTCGATGCCCAAATGCATCCCCACCGCGTCGAACTGGACACGAAGGATCTCGGAATTGCCAAGTCCGCGAATTTGGTGGAAGACAAATACGTCCTCACCAGCTACAACGGCATGCGCGAGTTCGGCCACGAGGACGAACCCGCCCCGGTTCTGGCCGACTATGACTCCGCTCGCGCCCTGTTCCGAATCTCCAAGGATGGGAAAGCCGTGCGGCAATGGTCGTCCAAATCCGAGCTGAAATATCCGCCGGGCCATCACGATTTACGCCATGCGACCCGAACCGATCCCCCGTTGGGAACGCTTACGGGCATGGTGGGAGCAAATAATCACCTCTACGGACTGACGAATACCTACCGCGCAAACCACCAATGGCCCGTGCGGAGTCTCATCGAGTTCGACACCAAGGGTCACATCCTCACCCAGCACGCCGCCAAGGAGTTGAATACGGATGGCTCGGGCCACGCCTGGATCCTCGATCAGCCCATCGGTTTCCCACTTACGGAATCCCGCCTGGTTCTTCACCCGTTAGAGGACGTAAATTCTTCGGTAACTCTCGAAACGAAACTTGGAACTACCGTGTTTTCCCTCTCCATTTCCGCCGACCGCCGAGAGTTCACCTTGGTTGACAGTGATGGCCTTTCACTTTACCGACGGTAATCATTCGCAAATCAAAGAAAGATTTTGGCCTCGATTAACACGACCCCACCAAACTTCAGGAGCACGATGTGATTGCTTTAGCGCTTATGATTACCATGGCAGGTTCGGCCAAGAACCTAACTCTCCACCAGGTCTGGTCGGCGTCGATTTTGCCATATGGTGGGATGGTTTTGGAGTCCTCCAAAGGACCGATCATCTTTCGACATACAAGCCCTACTTTCGAATCCGAGTTGTATCTTGCGAGTCCCGTCGATGGCCAACATATTTGGTCGCACAACCATTCCGCGAATAACCCATCCTCGGGCTACATGTATAACCTGGGGCCATCGATCGTTCAGGTCGGCGTACGCAACGGCCAGGGCTTTATACCGGATGAACTTCATCTCTTTGGCATGGAGGATGGTCGGCTAAAAGCCACCCAATTCATCGACGACGGTTACATTGGTTTCGACCAGAAACCCTTCATCGTCGATGGCAACGCGTTCTTCTTAGCTCCGTCGAACAAATGGATAAAGGTGTCTCACCTTTGGCGGGTGGACGGCAACGCCGGCACAATTTCCGAGGTGAAGAGCTTCGCGGACGGGTCGACCGAGACCGACCCACAGCTTGTCCGCCTTCTCGCAAACAAAACAATCGGATTTTCTCGATGCGTCTATCGTTTCGACTCCGCAATGCGAGCCAAACTGGTTGACCTCGACGATAAGGAACTCGGGCGGCCACGGCAGATATCTCTCCTCGATGGGAAATACATCCTTGCCGATTATGAAAGCGGCCACATGCTCGGTCAAGAAGATGAGCCGAAGTCGACTCTGCCTATGAAAGATTCGGCAAAAGTGCTTTATCAACTTGGCGCCGACGGAGATACGAATCGTCTGTGGATTAACCGAATCGTGTTCAAACACAGCAAGGACGGCCTTCCCACGGGGATGGGAACGAGCTCTTCCCTTGGTACCCTTCACGATACATTCGCTTTCAAAGGCCGGATTTACGGCCTAATCTTTACTCCCAAGATTCTTCACGGTCTCGGGTATGGGCGGAACCTTATCGAATTCGATACGCAGGGCCGAATCCTCCATACTTGGCCCTACGAACAGATAGTCTTCAACACAAGTGGAAGCCCATGGGTCGCCGAGCAAGGACTTGGATACCCGGATACTTCTGGCTACCTCAAGCTTCACCCGATCGAAGACTTGACAGCCACTATCACGCTACCCACCAAGCCCGGTCTTCGGATCAGCAGTCTCTCCATCGATCCGAAGAGGCAGGAGTTCGCCCTGCTTCAGGAAACAGAGCTTACGGTTTTTCGCTGACGCAAAAGGCCCCCGGCCGGAACGTTGCACTTGTTCGGCTTAACCGGAGGACCGGCGCCCACCGACTTGAACTTCAGGTACGCGGTCACCACGATGATGAAGGCCACGACACCGAGGATCCGGAGATTACATGCCGAGGGGCGAATCTCTACTTCGCTTCTTGTTCGGCAACGTGGTGAATGGTGTCGAGGATGATGTCCTCGAGGTCACAGATGTCTTCATTCGTGACCGGATGGCGCACAACTTGGTGGCCAGGGCCCTGGCTGAGGTTTGAGATGTAGCCCCGATAGACATCTCGCCCACTTACAACGATCATCACGATCCCACCGTCTGGTTTGACATCCATCGCTGTACACCACAGGCGCTCACCCACAGGTCGGTGGCTATAAGGGCTGATCGTTACGAACGGGCGTACTTTGTTTAATCGCGGGGATTTCGTTTCTTCCCCTGCTGTCGAGGTCGCCTCTTTAGGACTGGCGAAACGGTTCGCCTCTACGCGAAAGGTGGCGCCGTCGCGGAGTCTTCGCCCGATCCAAGCTCCGGATTTCGCGTTTCCGGACATCATTTGAACCTTGTAGTCGCTGGAGCGAGGATCTCTCGGGACCATGCCGCTTTGAGCGTTTGCGGAGCCAATGAGTGCGCAGATCAAGAGAGGGATTGTCGTGCTTCGTTGTTTCATCATCCCGTTCGTTGGTGATCGTACAAGTACGTTTGGTTCAAAATATCTTGTGCGGAGGATCGGAAGAACTGGCTTCTCCGAACGCTGAACCAAAACCGAAAGACTCTCGCCGCGATCTAATTTTGGTTTGGGCGAATGTCGTGAACGATCCTCACAAAAATACGCACCTATTTCTTATCAGGAGCATGATGTGAACGTTCTACTCGCGATCGCACTGGCCGCATCGGCCAACTACCCGACTAACGCGACCCTTCGGCCCGTCTGGTCGATTCCGGTTTCAAAGTCGGGAGGATTTGTGATGGAATCGCCCGCGGGACCGGTCGTGTTTAATCGCGTTCGCCCGGAGTATGACGTTGAGATTTGTTTGCTGAGTCGCGCGGATGGGCACCGCCTGTGGGAGCAAAATCAGTCTGCTGAGCATGTGGCGACCTCGATCATGTACAACGTCGGGCAATCTGTTGTGCAGGTCGGCGTAACGGAGGGTCAAGGCTTTACTCCAAACCAGCTTCATCTTTTTGACCCTGCCACGGGGGAAACCCAGGCGCGACAGATGATCGATGACGGCTACGTAGGTTTCGACTACAAGCCCAACGTCGTCGATGGCAACGCATTCTTCCTCGCGCCCGCGAACAAGATGATCAAAGTGTCGCGCCTTTGGTGGGTCGATGCAGGTGGCCACAAGATCTCGGAAGTAAAGAGCTTTGCTGAGAACACACCGGAGACCAACCCCCGCCTCCTCGAATTGCTCGCCAACAAAACGATTGGCTTTTCCAGGCAGATTTATCGCTTCGACTCCCGAATGCGACCGCGACTGTTCAACCTTGAAGATGGCGCGCTTGGCCGCCCCCGGTCGACTACGCTTATCGCGAGCAAGTACGCGCTTGCCGGCTATGCCGGCGGGCAGGAGGGCAATCGCGAGGACGAGCCACGGTCAGCCCTTCCGATGGGCGACACTGCGCAAGCGTTTTTCGACTTAAGGGATGACGGGAGTGCGACTCGCAAATGGCTATTCAAATCTGAGTTGAAGTACGCCCCGCACTCCAGCAGTCGGCGCGATGCGATCCGTAAAAGTCCGCCCCTCTCAACACTTAGAGAAGCGACCGCCATCGGCGACCATCTTTACGGATTGATAGATACGCCCGATGCGCTCGTTGGTCGGCGGCCCACTCGAAACCTGGTGCAGTTCGATGACGAGGCCCATCTCCTCAATCCGCGCGCCGCGGAAGAAGTCTATACAGATATCGAGGGCCACGCGTGGATTGCTGAACAAGGGCAAGGCTATCCCATGGACGAAGGTCGGTTGGTATTGCATCCGCTAGAGAATTTGGCGTCGTCCATCACCCTCATAACAACGCCTGGAGCAATAGTTGGTTCGCTCTCGATCGATCCCAAAAACCACGAATTCGCACTCGTGGCGAATGGCGTGCTATCCGTATACCGGTAACGAGTGAGCCGACTATGGCTTAATGCCACGTCGAGCGTCCATGTCCGCGACGCGCCTAATGGTGTCGATAAGCATGTCTTCAAGGAGCTTAACGTCGGCACTGGTTATTGGATGTTTGATGATCTTTCCGTTCGCGTCTTTGGTCAAGTTCGTGATCAGCCCCTGATACAAGTCTGGACCGTTCACAACGATGAACAGCATGCCGCCAAGAGGATGTTCGTCTTCCGGTGGCAGATAATAGTGCTGACCAATGGCTCGATGGGTAAAGAAGCTTTGTTTTGTGAATACACGCTTACGCGGCGCAGAGCTAGCGGAAGTATCGGAGGCCTTCTCCATCGCTTCAGCATCGGAAGATAAACGGGCTGCCCGAAGCATGAATGTAGCCTGGTCAGATTTGCGATGAGCCATGAAGTCTCCGCGTATTCCTGAGCCTTCGTAAAACTTTAGGTCAAAAATGTCGCCGTGGACATTCAAGGGGAGCATGGCCTCGCCGCGTTGGGTCGCAACTGCGAAAGCCACACCGCACACGCCAAACAATGCTGTCGAAATTGCGGTTCTATATCGGTTGCTCACCAACGTTCTCCATCTAGCGAATGTAAAAGCTCCCGACCGAGAGAATTCGGCCGGGAGCGGAAGACCCCGTTCTACGGTTTGCCGGGCGCACCCACCGGAGCGTCGGCTGGCGCTCCTGGCGGTCTCAAGCCCTTGAACCCAGCCGGAACGTTGAACTTGTTCGGCTTAACCGGAGGACCGGCGTCTTCAGGCTTGAACTTGAGATACGCGGCCACCACGATGATGAGGGCCACGACGCCAAGGATTCCGTAGATTGCTTGCGGGGGGACTGCGTTCTTCATGCGGCTATTTACTTGGATCCCACCAGGTGCCCCAGAAGTTCAGGACTCGGGGAGTCAGGTAGAAGGTCGACCAAGCGTTGTTCGGAGTATAGTCCCCAACGCTGGACTTGCCGGACCACCAAGCGAACGTCTGCGCGCCGCAGTCTCCGGGAGTATTGTCGACATAGAACATGCCCTTGGCGAGGACCGCGTGGCCGTCCATGATCGCCGAGGGAAGGCCCATGTTGTGCCATCGCATTGCAGCGTGGCCGGGCGAGTTTGCATCGCCGCGGGCGCCGGGCGACGTCTCAACGGGCTCGAAGCAGGACGGCTGCGTCTCGGTGAACGCGAAGCATCCCTGGTTCGTACCCGGGATGTCGCACGAGGCAGCGATCATCAACTCCGCAGAGTGCTCCTGGGCCGCCATCACGCGGGGGGAATAGCCGTTCTTGGGGCAGGTCATTCCGCCGTTCGACCAACCGAGGGTTCCGGTGGCCGTCCAGTCGCCCCACGATCCCCACTGATTGGTGGCGACCATCGGCCGGCCGCCAACGAAGTTCGGAATCGGGGACGAGGCGTCCCAGGCGAGGTCGATGTTCTTTACGTACGGATACATAAGCTGGATCGCAAACATCCCTTGCGGCCAGTCCTGCCACGGTGTGACGACAGTGTCGTCGACGTCGTTGGCATACATCGAGACGGCGAGTGCGTTCTGCTTCAGGTTCGAGATCGTAACCGTCCGCTTCGCGGCCTGTTTGGCTTGGGCGAAAACGGGGAACAGAATCGCGGCAAGGATCGCGATGATCGCGATAACGACGAGGAGCTCAATCAGAGTAAACGCCTTGGTAGGTTTATGGGAGAAAGATTGCGTCATTGCGCTGGCCTCCTAGGTCAGATCGGGCAGGCAAGCCCGTGGAAAACATTGTAACGCAGAATCATTCAATACTGAACGATTTTTTGTAGGTTGGTTTTGGCGCGACGATGGACAATCGTTTTTCCGAGGAATGAACCAGGGCGGCCAACCGTGTAGGCGGCGACCGGATGTATGTGCCGCTCGCCGTGAGGGCGTCAGGTAGAAACGGACCCCTCTCCGGACGTGGAAGGTCCGGAGAGGCCGCGTCAAGTGCGACGCATGCCTTCATTGCGGGGACCGCGAGCGGCACAAACATCCGGTCGCGGGCTACAAGTGTTGCGCGGTTATCGCGTTGCCGCGATCGGCACCGAAGGTGCGCAGGCGATGTCGACGTTCTCGGCCGACACCTTCTGAAGCAGGTTCACCAACTGCTCGCATTCCGCCGGCGTCAGCGGGCTCATCGCCTCGTGGATACGCTCCAAGTGGCCGGGGTAGATGCGGTCGAACATTTCTTCGCCGGCGGGGGTGAGGCGGACGTAGACGATTCGGCGATCGGTCGTGTCGCGTTCGCGGATCGCCAAACCTTCGCGCTCCAAATTGTCGACTAACACGGTGATGTTGCCGCCGGACTTCAGGATGTACTTCGCGATGTCCCGCTGCGACAGCGAGCCATGGATGCGGAGGACCTTCATCGTGCTGAACTGGCTGGCAGTCAGCCCTTCGATCATCAGGCCTCGGCTAACTTCCGAGTGAAGTGACTCGGAGGCGCGCACCAGGCGCACATAGGCTTGGACAGCGGAAGATTGGCGAGTAGGCATCATAGGTCCCTGAATTTAGGTGGTTGACGGCTGCACTGCCTCTTCCTTTATCGTTTAATGATAGACGATCCTATACTTTATAGGTCGCAGGGCATTCTTTCTTGACCGAAAAAAGTGAACAAAAGCTGCTCATCGTGGACCGTATTGTCCTTTTTTCTTCTAAAGTGGCTTTCAACGGGGTGGCCCATCACCGGCGACTCCAAAAGCAAATGATGAGCGGTTATGATTATCGTACGACACGAAATCGTTTAACGCTCAACGATTTGAGTAAGCTTGCCGCGTTTCGCCCCCGCCTTTCGACGAAGAGAAAAACCATGAGCCTAGTTCGCCCTGCATTTGGCCTGAAAGCCTTTCTTGCCACCACTGCCGCCAGCGCTGCCCTTATATTCTCTGGATGTACGCCCACTCCGGATCACGGCGGCACGACGACTACCACCACCGGAACGACGATGGGGGGTGAAGTTGCCAAATCCAGCGGCCTCAAACTCGGCTTCGCTCAAGTCGGTGCGGAGAGCGGATGGCGGAGCGCCAACACCGAATCGATCAAGTCTGAGGCCGCCAAGCGTGGCGTCGATCTGAAGTTTGCCGACGCCCAGCAGAAGCAAGAGAACCAGATCAAGAGCATCCGCACCTTCATCGCCCAAGGCGTGGACGTCATCGCCTTCTCCCCCGTTGTCGAGACTGGCTGGGAACCCGTGCTGCAAGAGGCGAAGCGGGCGAAGATCCCCGTGATTATCTCCGACCGACGTGCGGACGTTCCCGAGGACCTGTACGCAACCTTCATCGGCTCTGACTTCATCAAGGAGGGCCAGATGGCCGCCGATTGGCTGAAGAAGAAGACCAACGGCACTGCGACCATCGCCGAACTCACCGGCACCCCCGGCAGCGCCCCGGCCAATGACCGGTCCAAAGGCTTCAAGGATGCGATCGCCGGTACCCCCGGAATGAAGATCGTGTTCTCCCAGACCGGCGAATTCACCCGCACGAAGGGCAAGGAAGTTATGGAGGCCCTTCTCAAGAGCGATGTCGGCAAGACGATCAACGTCGTCTACGCGCACAACGACGACATGGCGCTTGGCGCCATTCAGGCGATCGAGGAAGCGGGCAAGAAGCCGGGCAAGGACATTATTCTCGTCTCCGTCGACGGCATCAAGGACGGATTCCAGGCGATGGTCGACGGCAAGCTGAACTGCAGCGTCGAGTGTAATCCTCTCCTCGGCCCGATGATCATGGACGCGGCAGAGAAGCTCAAGAAGGGCGAGAAGCTGGATAAGCGGACCGTCGTTCCCGACGGAGTGTTCGACCAGTCGGTCGCCGCGAAAGAGCTGCCGAACCGCAAGTATTGATGGCGGCGCTCCTTGAGCTTCGGCAGGTCGGAAAGGAGTTCCTCGGGGTTTCGGCCCTGAGGGATATCGATTTCGACCTGCTTCCGGGGGAGATTCATGCCCTGATGGGCGAGAACGGGGCGGGCAAAAGCACCCTCATCAAGACCCTGACCGGCGTGTATATGCCGGACTCGGGGTCGATCTTCTTGAACGGAACGCCAATCTTGGCGCACGCGCCGGGCGACGCAGTGCGGCTCGGGATCAGTACGGTTTACCAAGAGGTCAATCTCGTCCCGAACCTGACCGTGATGGAGAATCTGCTGCTCGGGCGCGAGCCTCGGGGGCCGTTCGGGATTCGATGGAAGGAGCTTCGGCGGCGCGCGGAGGCAGCTTTATCTCGCGTAGGCTTGACGTTAGATGTAGGCGTCCGTCTCAGCACGCTTTCGATTGCCATCCAGCAAATGGTCGCCATCGCCCGGGCGCTGGACGTCTCCGCGAAGGTCCTGATTCTGGACGAGCCGACCTCAAGCCTTGACGCCTCCGAAGTCGAGAGCCTCTTTAACGTGATGCGACGATTGCGCGGTGAAGGGCTTGGCATTATCTTTGTCAGCCACTTCTTGGAGCAGATCTACGCGATTTCCGACCGGATCACGGTGCTGCGAAACGGCCTGAAGGTAGGCACTTGGCGCACCGCTGAACTGAGTCGCCTTGATCTTGTGACCCAAATGATCGGTAGGGATGCCTCCGCTTTGGACCGCTCCACTTCGGTCGCTGCCTCAGAAAGGTCTACAACCGGTGAGCCGATCTTGGCCGGCAAGGGTTTGGGGCGACGAGGAAGCGTGACCGGAGTCGATCTTGACCTTCGCGCGGGCGAAACGGTCGGGCTTGCCGGTCTCCTCGGCTCCGGTCGAACGGAAACGGTGCGGCTTCTCTTCGGGGCCGACCATTTCGACGCTGGAAACTTGGCCGTCGACGGCCGACCGGTAAGGAAGATGCGCCCGCGCGATGCGATCCGGCAGGGCATCGGCTTTCTCTCCGAGGACCGAAAGCACGAGGGGATCTTTCCCGAACTCACCGTCCGCGAGAACATGCTGATCCTGCTCCAGGTCCGGTACGGCTGGTACCGGCGCCTCTCGACCGCCAAGCAGAAAGCGACCGCAGGCGAGTACGTCCAACGCCTCAATATTCAGCCGCCCGACATCGAGCGTCAAATCCAGTTCCTAAGCGGCGGCAACCAGCAAAAGGCCCTGCTTGCACGTTGGCTCGCGGTCGATCCGAAGGTGCTGCTTCTCGATGAGCCGACCCGGGGCATCGATGTCGGCGCAAAGTTCGAGATCATGACGTTGGTCGAGGATCTTCGGCAGAAAGGGCGCGCGTTCATCTTCGTATCGTCTGAATTGCCCGAGATTGTGCGCTCGTGCACACGGGTCCTCGTCATGCGGGATCGGCGTCCCGTCCGCACATTGAAGGGCGAAGAGATCTCCGAGGAAGCGATCGTAAAGGAGATCGCCGCACCTTGAAGCGACTCCCGTCTTGGGCCTGGGCCGCGCTCGTTCTGCTCGCGGTGCTCGTCTTCAACGCCCTGTTGACACCTGGCTTCTTCAGCATCACCGTGCGGGATGGCCGACTGTTCGGGAGTCTCGTCGACGTCCTCAACCGTGCCGCTCCCGTTGGGTTGCTCGCGCTGGGCATGACCTTGGTGATCGCGACTGGTGGCATCGATCTCTCGGTCGGCGCGGTCATGGCCATCGCGGGGACAGTCGCCGCCGGCCTCATCGCCCGCCCAACGGGGAGTCCGTTCCAAGGGGGTAAATCCGCGCCTGGACTCGCGGTTCCGCTCGCCCTTTGCGTCTCCCTGGTCTGCGGCTTATTCAACGGCATCCTCGTCGCGGTGCTCGAGTTTCAGCCCATCGTCGCGACCTTGCTGCTGATGGTCGCCGGCCGGGGCATTGCGCAGCTCCTTGCGAACGGGCAAATCGTGACGTTTTCGAATCCCGGTTTCGCCGCCATTGGCCGCGGCGCCTTTCTCGCCTTGCCCAATCCGGTTTGGATTTTGGCGGCCGCGTTCGCCACCTTTAGCCTCGTGACCCGGGGGACCGCACTGGGACTCTTCGTGGAGGCAACGGGCAGCAACCCGGCCGCGGCTCGCTTCGTGGGTATCGATGCGCGGATGGTAAAAGTGGCCGTTTATGCCCTCTCCGCAATTTGCGCCGGAGTCGCGGGGCTCATCACCACGGCCGACATTCAGGCTGCCGACGCGAATAACGCAGGTCTCTATCTAGAACTCGATGCGATCCTCGCGGTCGCGGTCGGCGGCACCGCCCTCCAAGGCGGACGATTCTCACTCGCCGGGACGATCATGGGCGCACTCCTCATGCAGGCGCTGACGACCACCATTCTCACCCGCGGCGTTTCGCCAGAGATGACCCTGGTGCTCAAGGCGGCGGTGGTCGTAGCCGTGTGTTTGCTGCAAGCCCCTGCGTTCCGAGCCTCGATCACGGCCCGATTCAGGAAGGTGGCGACGTGAAGATATCAAACCTGCGCGAGCGGTTGCCCATCCTGATAACCGCATCCGTACTCGTGGTAATGACCCTGGCGGCGGGGCGACATTTCGACAATTTCCTGACCCTGCGAGTCTTGACGAACCTGCTTGCCGACAACGCTTTCCTGGGCATCGTCGCGGTCGGCCTCACCTTCGTAATCCTCACTGGTGGCATCGATCTTTCGGTGGGTTCGGTAATGGGTTGCTCCGGAATCATGGCCGCGTCGCTCATGAAGTTTGGGCATTTGCATCCGCTCCTGGCCTTGGGCTTGCCCTTGGTATTTGGCGTATTGGTGGGAGCCGCCCAGGGGTTCCTGATCGCGACGTATGCGTTGCCACCTTTCTTGGTGACGCTGGCGGGACTATTCTTCTGCCGCGGCCTCGCGCTGCGCATCAGCTCGACGTCGCTTCAAATCGACCATCCGTTCTTCCGTGCCTTGACCGAGTGGTCGATCGAGTTACCCGCCAAGGCCTCGCTGACCGCACCTCCGATCCTGTTTCTCTTGGTCGTCGTCGCCGGAATGGCGCTAGGCCGACAGACTTCCTACGGCCGCGCCGTCTATGCGATCGGCGGCAACGCTGCTTCCGCCCGGTTGATGAGCGTGCCAGTTTCGCGGACCGTGATCCTGACGTATGCCCTGAGCGGATTCTGCGCCGCGTTGGGCGGGGCGGTGTTTACGATTTACACTTCCAGCGGCAACGCGATCTCTGGGACAGGATTGGAGTTGGACGCGATCGCCGCCGTGGTAATCGGCGGGACGTTGCTGAGTGGAGGGTATGGGTCGGTGTTTGGGACTCTGCTAGGGATCTGTATTCTAGGCATCGTGCAGACGGCGATCACGTTCCAGGGGACGCTGAGTTCCTGGTGGACCCGTATCGTGATCGGGATCCTACTTTTGGTGTTTCTATTGATCCAGAAAGCGGTGGAGTCCGCGGCGCGGAACCGCACCGCCGCTTGATCACATCGAATCTTCTATTTCCGCTTTGCCCTCAAGGCTTGCACAACCTCACGTTCAGCTCGGTTGGGATCCTCGACTAACGAGCATTTGATGTCGACTAACATCGTCGCCCTCGTCTTCAAATCATAAGCCGGCCACTTGCGAACGCCGTTGGCATGGGGATGACCCGTTCGGGCGAAGCTGGCCCAAATTTCCCCCAAGTTCCGCGCCGCCACAAACCGATCCGGCTTGTTGCCCATTAAGCCTCCGAGGTCTGGGTTCTCGAACTTAGATTGGATGTCCGTCGCGTGCCCGGCCCTTAGTGTCCAGTCGGTGCCTTTGATCGGGTATCCCGACTCGTAGTCATAGCGATACATGTAGACGGGCGCGCCATGTTGTCGGACCTTGCACTCCGCCTCAGCGAGGGTTTCGCTCCACATTCCGCAGGTGGACATCGCGATGAAGAGCTCAACGGGAGTGGCGTGGGGGCGTTCGCGGCGAAAGACGGCGAGCATGGCGTCGGCATTCTCCGGACCCACCGCCGAGGGGAGGCGGGCGACCATTTGGGCGTCGTCCATCTTGAAGACGGTCGGGTCTTCCCAGTAGAAGAACGTCGCCTCGTCGCGGTTTTGGCCGATCAGAAGGGGGATATGAGCGGCGTATGGAGCAGGCGCGGGGTCGAAGGGGTGTTGAGAGACGAATTTGCCATCGAGCATAGGGCCGAAGTCGCCGGGCAGGTGTACGGCCTTGCCTCCGGGACCCTGGCCGTTTTGGAGGGCGAGGAGTTGCTCAAGGGGCACTTCTGCTAGCTGATCCGGCCGTACGCCGAGGGCATCGAGGACGGCTTTGGCGACGTTGTTCGCCCTTTCTCGCTCGGAGACGCGAAGGGTGGGGCCGCTCATGACCCCGGCCTTGTGGAACAGACCTTCCGCCGAAGGCATCGCCATCAGGACAGAGGTCTTTGCGCCCCCGCCGGATTCGCCGAAGACCGTCACATTGTGTGGATCGCCCCCAAACGCGGAGATGTTCTCGTGCACCCACTTCAGCGCATCGACGATGTCGACCATGCCCGCGTTACCGGATCCCGCGAACTCTGATCCTCCGATTTCATCGAGGCAGAGGTACCCCATGATCCCCAGACGATGATTGCTCGCGACGACCACGATGTCGTGATTCGCCGCAAGCTGACCTCCATCCTGCCCTTGGCTGCCTGCCGAACCGGTTCGGAATCCTCCTCCGTGGTTGTAGAAAAGAACGGGCCGCTTCTTTCCATCGATTGCGGGAGTCCAAACGTTGAGGACGAGGCACTCCTCGCCGGGCACCGGCTCGCGCTCGCCATAGACGGTCTTCGCCGACTGGGGGGCGGGCGTCCCGAGTTTGGTCGCGTCGCGGATACCGGTCCATGGGGTAACCGAGGGCGCGGGTTTGAAGCGGTTTTTGCCCGTCACCGATCCACCGTAGGGGATACCTTTAAAGGCGAGAGCGCCTCGGCAATGGCCACCCCTTAGCTTGCCGTGGGCGGTTTCCACGATGACCCACGGCTCGGTCGTCATCGTTGATTTCGCCAACGCCATCGTCTGTCCCAGTCTTAGTAGCGGGGTCGCGAGAACGCCCGTTCCCGCCAACAGTAAATCTCGACGGCTCAGGTCATTCGTTCCCATGCCTCATCTTAACGCGTCAGGTTGTTGTTGCGCGATTCGTGTACTACGAGCAGCCTTAATGCCATACAGGTTTTCTCGCTATACAATGATAAAGATGAGGCGGAAAGCGATGTCCCTGGTCGAGTTGCTGGTCGTCGTCGTGATCGTTTTGGTTGCGGCGGCAGTGCTCTTTCCCGTCTTTGCTCAGCAGCACGTCGTATCGCGGAAGACGGTTTGCCTTTCCAATATCAAGCAAATCGGCCTTGCCGCGCTCATGTATATCGACGACGCCGACAACACTTATTTCCGGGACAAGGTCAACTGCGGAGGGACGCCGGCGAATGACTACCAGGCGGTTGAGGTTTGCGACGCGTACAAGGCGAAGAGCGTTTTGAGCGCGGAGGCTCCGGATCAGAGCAACCCTAGCACCGAGGGTGGATCGGCGTCATCTCCCGCCAATGAGCGGCTGTTTTGGGCATATACGCTCCAGCCGTATTTCAAACACTTCTCCTTACTCCGTTGTCCGCCGGCGATGAACAGCTTCTATCCCGGTAGTGGCGAAGCCGTGAGATTCACGGCGGGACGCGGCGCCGAGAACTCACAGAATTTTGGCGGGGAAAACAGCTACGGGGTCAATTTCGGCTGGATCACGGCGATCCCGGCGAAGGGTGGCCTCGCGACGCCGGTAAAGTCCGCCTCGTTACCCCGGCCGGCCGGTACGATCCTCTTTACGGATGCGGGATTCTACGAAGTGGGTCCAGACGTGACCAATGCGACCGGTCTAACGGTCTGCAACCATCTCACCGCCGGCGTCTGCCCGACGCCGGGCGCGGCGAACGCGGAATATGTCCATCTCATCGGTGGACTGAACGCGGCCAATCAACATCCCTATTTGGCGAGTTATTGGGCCAATCAGGGCGGTGGCAGATATTCGCAGGACGGCGGAAATCCGGCGTTCATATCCTCCTCATCGAGCCCTACAAACGGCGTATTCGTCGAGGAAGGCAGCGCACGGCATGGGAGTCGCTTAAACGCGGCATTCTTCGACGGACATGCAAAGAGCCTCGCCATTCCGCAGACGATCGGCGACATTTGCTATTGGACGACCGACGTAGAGGGCAAGCATCCAGCTTGCAAATAACTCGCTTCGGAGTTCATCTCCGTTCGTTTCCAGTGCTTCGATCGATTGCTTTTCGGCCAAAGAAACCTCTCGACCACCGATCGAAACTCGGAACCCTTTAGCAGGCTCCCGTCAAGACTTCGCGACCGAGGTACGAGCCGGATGCAAATGTTTTAGAGGGCATTGTTGCGACACCATCGCCCTGGTCCCGGCTCTTATCAAACATATGTAAGGCAGACCGGCAAAAAATATCGCGTGCCCTTCAGGCCGCCTTCGCGTTAGGGCCTTTTCTTGGGCCTCCGACCCGGGCTCCGAACCTAGAGGATCGATGAACCTTCGCCAAGTGAACCCGTGGGGCTTGATTTGAGTTGGAAGCGAGATTAACCCGAAATCCATTCTTTACGTAAACTCCGCGCCATGCCCGACGGAACCGAATATCCCTACGACACCCATCTCGACATCAAATACCCGCCGCTGACCAAGGTCGACGTGCCGGCGCTGGTCGCGGCGAACACCCATCCTTGGCACAACCAGACGCTCTGTCAGGTGAACGACTCAGTCGTACGGCTGGGCATTCTAAAGGGCGAATACCATTGGCACAAGCATGATAACGACGACGAGTTCTTCTTCGTCCTCGAAGGTCAGTTCCTGATCGACTTAGAAGACAAAACCGTCGAGCTTGGTCCAAACGAGGGGTTCACTGTGCCTAAGGGCGTCGTGCACCGAACGAGGGCGCCGGAGCGGGTTGTCATCTTGATGGTAGAGACGGCGGCAATCGTACCGACGGGCGACCAATGAACAAACTTACGGCCCTTTTCGCCCTCGCCGCCAGCATCGCAAGCGCTCAGGACACAACTCACGGCATCGATCTCAAAGGCATGGACCGGAACGTAAAGGTCGTGTCGCCCAAAGATCTGAATTCGTTCGCGAACGGAAAGTGGATCAAAGACACCCCGATCCCGAACGACCGAATCTACGTCGGACTCGCCCCCGATGTCCTCGAACGCACTCAACTGCGCCTGAAAAAAATCTGCGAGCGAGAAGCGGCCGCGAAGAAACCACTCAATACGGTCGAAGGAATGGTGGGGTTGATGTACCGCCTCAGCATGGATGAAAAGCGGGCGGAGAGGGCCGGCATTACTCCGCTTCTCCCGGAGTTGAAGAAGATCGATGGAATTCGCGATGCAAATGGCCTTATGCGCGTGCTCGCGGACCTGAATGGGATCGGCGTTTCCGGGGGGTTTGATGTCCAGGTCAACCAAGACGATAAAGACCCAACCCACAACATCTTCATCATCGGCCAGCCGGAATTCATTCTCAAGGATCGTGACTTCTATCTAAAGGATGATGCAAGAGGGAAAGAAGCGGTGTCCCGCTACTTCGAAGTGATTTCGACTTTCTTGTCCCTCGCCAAGCTTCCCCATGACGGGGCGACGGATGCGCTGGAAATGGAGGTGAAGTTCGCCGAGGCCTCCTCGAGTCCGGTCCAATTGCGCGACCAGAACGCGAACTATCATCCGATGGCAGTTTCTGATTTGCGGGATTTGATGCCGCACACGCCTTGGGGCGAGTACTTTTCTGCCCTCGGCACGCTCCCCACACGTATTAATGTGCGGCAACTCGGGGCGATGAAACGCTTTGACGAGATGGTCACCACTGTTCCGATGGAGCAGTGGCGAGCGTTTCTTCGCGTAAAGCTCCTCGTCGAATACGCCCCCGAACTCTCCGGGATTTTCGTTTCGGGAGACCAATATCTCAAGCAATTGATCTCGGGAGCCAAAGGGGATGCGCTGCGCTGGAGCCAGGCCACTGCGCGAGTCGAGAAGGGCGCATTTGGGAGTGCGCTGGGGCAGCTTTACATCCTCGAAACGTTCGGACCGGAAGCCAAGGTGCGGGCGCGACGGATGATCCAGAACCTGCAAGACGCCCTCCATGATCGAATATCGGAGCTGGATTGGATGTCGCCCGAAACGAAGCGACACGCCCTCGACAAGCTCGCCCAGGTGCGGGTGGAAGTGGGTTACCCGGACAAGTGGACCGATCTCTCCGACCTTCACCTCCAAGATGACACCCTCGCGGAGAACGTCATCCGCATTTACCGATGGGAAGAGAAGCGAGCGCTATCATCGCTGAAAAAACCGGTCGACCACTCCGAATGGCCGTTTAGCCCGACGACAATGAACGCCTTTTATAGTCCGCGCTTGAATGAGGTGCTCTTCCCCGCCGCGATCCTGCAGAAGGGCTTCTTCGATCCCGAGGCGGAGGATGCGTACAACTTCGGCGCCATCGGCGCAATGATCGGACACGAGTTGACCCATGGCTTCGACGACACCGGGAGCCAATTTGACGGAACGGGAACGCGCCGGAAGTGGTGGACTCCCGAGGATAAGGTTAAGTTCGATGCGAAAGGCAAGGAAATCGTCGCCCAGTTCAGCGCCTACAAAAGCGACGGTGGATTACAGGTCGACGGGAAGCTTACGGAGGGCGAGAACATCGCGGATGTTGGCGGCCTGGCGATCGCCTACCTCGCGTATCGAAAGTCGCTAAACGGGGTCGAACCTCCGGTAAAGGATGGCCTCACCGGCGATCAGCGATTTTTCGTGGCATACGCCCAGATTTGGCGGCTTAAGCTCCGGCCCGAGATCGAGAAGTATCTGATCACGAACGACACCCATGCCCCCGAGACGGTGCGGATCCTCGGCCCGGTCGCGGATTTCCCGCCGTTCTACAAGGCCTTCGGTCTGCCCGTACCGGCAAACCTGCCGCATGTCTGGTAAATCGCTATGGCCACCGAAGCTTTCGACGACGACCTGAGCAGATTTGAGGCGCAGGGCGGGATGCCGTTGCCACCCTCCGAGGATCAGGGCTTCGTTGAGTGCGACGGGGCGCGGATTTGGTACTCGGCTTACGGGTCGGGAGCCCCCGTCGTCTTGTTGCACGGCGGACAAGGCCACGGGGGGAACTTTGGGGCGCAGGTTCCTGCGCTGGTGGATGCGGGCTACCGCGCGATCCTGATCGACAGCCGAGGCCACGGCCGAAGTACGCGTGACGAGCGACCCTATTCCTATGACCTGATGGCGGAGGACACCTTGGCCGTCATGGATGCGCTCGGCGTCGACCGGGCGGCTTTCATCGGTTGGAGCGACGGTGCGGTCATCAGCCTTGCCATCGGTATGCGGGCGCCGGAACGCACAGCGGGCGTCTTCTTCTTTGCCTGCAACGTGAACGATGCCGGCACGAAGGAATTTGTCTACACGGAAATCTTAGGGCGATGTATGGCGCGCCACATTAAGGATTACGCGGAGCTTTCGTCGACTCCGGATGATTTCAAGGGGTTCGCGGATGCGGTTCAGCTGATGCAAAGCACGCAGCCGAACTATTCGGATGAGCAGTTGGCGGCGGTGACGGTTCCGTTCCTAAGCGTCCTCGGACGGAACGACGAGTTCATCAAGGTTGAGCATGCCGAATACCTTGCCCGAGTCATTCCGAACGCGAAACTATTGATCCTTGAGGACGTCACCCACTTCGCTCCGATACAACGCCCCGCCTTGTTCAACAGCGCTGTACTGGGTTTCTTAAAGGAAATCGGCCTTAGACGAGCCTCGTGAGGAAAGCGCCGGTCGAACGTGCCAAAGGACCTATCAATTAAGTCCGGAAATCGTATGATGGCGGCATGAAATGTCGCGCCGTTGCACTACCTTTACTTACACTATTAGCCCTCGCCGGCTGTGGGGGAGGTGGCGGAAAGTCCGGCCCGAAGGGGATCCAGAACGGAACGTTTCAGATCGTCTGGCCGGCTCGGTCGCGAACCCCTATCACGAACCCGCTTACCTCGGCGCTATCGGCATCCATCACGCTCAAGAGCGCGGGGTTGAAGGGCGCCGATATCTCGATGACGATCAATCGGGATGCATCAAGAGTCGCCGGATATACGGCGACGTACACCGTGCCCCAGACGGTCTATCCGAACGCCGCGACCGCGCTTAATGCGACGTTCTATGCGCAGGCTGGCGTCTCGGGCGCGGTAGTCGGAACGGCGACGGCGAGCGCGGTCGCGAGCGGCACCACCGTGACGTTTGGATCGATCGCCTTGCAAGGCGTGATCAAGAAAGTCACGGTGACACCAGCAACGATGATCGCGGGGAGTGCGGCGACCCAGCTCACATTCTCCGGCACCGACGCCGCTTCGAATGTGGTGGCGGTGACCCCAGGATCCGCGATCTGGGCGGTGACCTCGGGCAGCGCCTTCATAACGCTGACCCCGGACGGCATCGCGAGTCCGGTCGCAGCGGGAACGGCGATGGTAACGTCGACCGTCGATGGCGTGACGAGTGCGCCGGTTCAGATCGTGGTTCAGCCGATCTTGAATAACGGCTCCTTCCAGATCATGTGGCCCGCGCGATCGCGTAGCGGGCTCACCCACTCGCTCTCTTCGGCCCTCTCGGTTGCGGTTACCCTTCAAGGCGCGGGCGCCGGAGCGGCGAACATTTCTACTTTAATCGACCGTGATCCGACAAAACCCGGCGCGTACACGGGCACTTACTCGTTTGCCCAGACGATCTACCCAGCCACCCTGACCACGCTCAATGCGACGTTCTACGCCCAACCGGGTGAGACAGGCGCCGTTGTTGGGACGGCGACCGCGCCCGTTACCGCGAACAGCACGAGTGTCCTGCTTGGAACGATCACTTTGGACGGCACGATCAAGAAGGTAACCACGGCCCCGGCGACGTTCGCGGTAGGCGATGCGGCCGCCCTGTTGTTCTTCACGGCGACCGATGCGGCTTCCAACGTGGTAGCGGTTACCCCCGGATCCGCAATTTGGAAAGTCACTTCGGGCGGCGCATTCTTGACGATTACCCCCGACGGCATCGCGACTCCGGTCTCGGCGGGAACGGCCCAGGTGACGGCCACGGTCGATGGTGTGACGAGCGCTCCCCTTTCGATCGTGGTGAACCCGATTCTTAAGAACGGCAACTTCCAGATTTCCTGGCCGGCACGGTCTCGCGCACTGACGAATCCGCTAACTTCGGCCCTGTCCGTCTCGGTTGTCCTGAAGGGTGGCGGCGCAGGTGGGGCGGATGTCTCTACGAAGATCGACCGCGATTCGACTAAGATCGGCGCCTACACGGGCACCTATACGTTTGCTCAGACCATCTACCCGAACTCGCTGACGACGTTGAACGCGACGTTCTATGCGCAGGCCGGTGAGCAAGGCGCGGTCGTGGGAACGGCTACAGGGTCCGTCACCGCGAACAGCACGAGCGTTTTGCTTGGCACGATCACCCTTACCGGAACGATTACGAAGGTGGTGGCCCTACCCGCGACACTCACGATCGGAACGACGGCGCTCTTGAGTTTCAGCTGCACCGATGCTTCCGACCATGTCGTCGCGGTGTCTTCGGGATCGGCGATGTGGTCGATCAGTAGTGGCGTCTCGTTCTTAAAGCTGGCGAAGGATGGCCTCGCGACCCCGCTCAAAGCAGGAACGGCAGACGTGATCGCGACCGTCGACGGGATCACCAGCGCCCCGGCGGAGGTCGTGGTGAACTCGGCGACTCTGTCCGCAGGCCCGTGGACCAAGTTCCACGCGGATGTCCGGAACACGGGCTATGGCGGCGGCGCGGGCGCGACGGGCACGGTCAAATGGCACTTTGGACTCGGTAACGCCTACGCCTGGAGTACTCCGGCCATCGGGTCGGACGGCTCCCTTTACATCGGCACGAATAGCAGCTTCGTCGCCGTCAATCCGGACGGGACTCAAAAGTGGGTCTTCAGCCTTGGCAACATCTTCTTGGGCAGCCCGGCGGTCGCGACTGACGGGACCGTTTACGCGGGCGCCGAGAACGGGCTGTTCTACGCGTTCACCCCGACAGGATCTGTGAAGTGGTCCTTTAAGACGAACAATGGCATTCAGGCTTCCCCGACCATTGCCGCCGACGGAACGGTCTACATCGGCTCTTATGACGGCAAGCTCTATGCACTGACGCCGAGCGGTGCGCTCAAGTGGTCTTACAACACGGGCTACCCCATCTTCAGCTGTCCTGCGATCGGGGCTGACGGAACGATCTACGTGGGAGCCGGTACGAATAAATATCTGCACGCCCTTAACCCCGACGGTACGGTCAAATGGACGTTCAAGAATGCCGGAGGCGACACCGCCGAGTCCCCGTGCATCGGTTCGGATGGAACGATTTACATAAATTCCAACGACGGATTTTTGTATGCGGTCAACCCGGACGGCAGTCAGAAATGGGCGTGTTCCGTTCACGGCGGCGACCCGGGGCTTCACACGTCGAGTCCCGCCATCGCTCCGAACGGCACGATCTACGTCGGTTCGCTTGACAATAATTTGTACGCGGTCAGCTCCGCCGGCTCCGTGCTGTGGAAGTTTGCGACCGGCGGCTTGGTCCAGTCCAGCCCAGCCATCGGATCTGACGGCACGATCTACGCGGCTTCACGCGACGGCAACACGTATGCGGTTAACCCGGACGGTACGAAGAAGTGGTCCGTCAACACTGGAAGCGGCCCCAGCAGCCCCAGCGTTGGAAGCGACGGCACCGTGTATGTTGCGGCGGATTCGACGTCGAGCCTTTACGCGATCAAGTAGGCAAATCGTCTAAAGTCCGTCCCGCCCTCGCACACCCCGGCGTGCGAGGGCGTTCCATTGCGCGTGTCCAGCGAACATGGCTGACCCTATCGATAACCTAGGGAGTTAAATGGAGCCAGTCCAGGCCGGGAAAGCTTCGGAAATCCCGGTCGAAAGATACAAGCCTAATCTTGCTTGCTTCGGCAAAGGCGGCGAGGTATGCGTCGGACCAGGTCCGGGGTTTGATCGCGCCGGATTGCACGTAGTGATCTAGCAAGATAGGACAGCGTTTCGGTTCATTCGCAAAGATCACGGATCGATCTCCACGCCAGTTTCGATAGGTTTGCCAGGCTTCCTCGACAGAAAATGCGGGCTTTCCCGTAAAGGGAGCATTCGAGAGGACCCGAACGAGGCCCATCATCGTTTGGCTATTGAAAGCGATCTCGGCATTTGCCTCGTAGATCCAATATTTGACAGCGCGGTCGTGGTGGGGGTGCTCTAGGACGCTCAAAGCCACCCAGACATTTACGTCCGGCAGGTCAACCAAATCCGGCTCGCTCTAGGTCTTCGCGCAGAAAAATCGCCTCGAGTTCGGCGTTTGTCAGGGCGTTGAATGGCTGTCCTTGGGTCGAAAGCGTCACAGGAACTGGCCGCCCTTGCCCCTTCGGGGTAGGAGCCTCCGAAGTCGAGTCGGCCCGTAGACCCGCATCCAATATCGTTGCCACGAGATCTTTCAGCTTCACTCCGCGAATGGCGGCAGTGGCCTTAGCGCGACGGAGAAGGTCGTCCGGGATATCAATCGTCGTCCGCATGCAAGCATTTTATCATCAATGATGTTTTGATGCGCGGAGACTGCGGGGCTGACCCAAGTCAGGACCGTATCGAGATTCCCGAAGGATCTACTTACCCGTAACGCGAACTGACACCATCTGGATGTCGCTGATGCCGATGAGGCCGCCGCCGTGGGCGATCTTGTCGCGAACGATGTTAACCTGCGCGGTGGTATTCGTCTTGGAATCCCAATTCATCACGACGCGGACATACTCGCCGAGGCCGGCTTGGATGGGGGGACTGGGTTCGCCGTTGGTCCAGATTTCGAAGTCGGGAGCCCACTCGGAAGTCGCGACCTGGTGGGGCGGGGGGCCGGGTACGGGATAGCCGGAGAGGCTGATCACGTTGAAGGAGATCTGATACCGCGTGTTCGGCTGGCACTTGACCTTCGTCGACCATACGACCATCGCCTCTTTGCCGCCCGCGTTAGCATAGAAGACGTTGTTCTTCGGGTTCGGGCTACCGGCCGGCGGGAACGCTTCCGGGGCGATCAGCTCGTGAAGCTGCGGCTTATCAAACCGGGGGGCGATGGTGTAGTAGCCGCCCCAAAGACAGTTGAACGAGGGCTTGATATAGGGAAGCTCGGACGTGAAGCCGACGTTGCCCTGCGAGAAGTCGCCGTTGGGAATCAGGTTTGGTCCCTTCGCACCATCGATAGGATGGGCAAAGAGGCTGAGAGCAAGCAGGGTTGTGCAAATAGGGAAAGGCATGGCAACACCAACGGGGCTAGTTACTGAATTCTAGACGGTTCGAGCCCAGCCGACGTTACGAGTTCTTAGATCTCGCTCTTTTCGGGATAGGCTGAGCCGACGTTCAACCGTTTGTGGGCGCTTTGCATCTATGTCTGCGTTCCTTCATCCAGAAGCGAGCGAGAGACACTATGAACGACCTTGAAATTGCCAGGCGAATCGCGGCGGGAGATGCGGGGGCAGCCGAGGGGCTGATCCGCGATCACTACCCGTCCGTCTTCCGGCTGATGCGGCACCTAACCGGTCACCGGGAAGACGCGGAGGACCTGACCCAACAGGCGTTCCTCGTGGCCCGCGCCAAAATCGACTCCTTTCGCGGCGGCTCCGGGCTGAAGACCTGGATCCACCGCATCGCCTTCAACGAATACGCCCAGTGGAAACGCAAGCGAAAACAAACGGCGCCGTTGCGCCCCGATCAGCCCACCGACGATCCCCGATACCAATCGTTCGTGGTCGGCGAAGCGCTCCTCAGCGCGCTTGCCTCGTTACCGGACAAGCTTCGCGAAGCATTCATTCTCCACGAGGTCGAGGAATTGAAGGTCGAAGAGGTCGCCCGAATCCTCAAGGTTCCGACCGGCACGGTCAAGGCACGGTTGTTCTATGCGCGGCGAAGGCTTCGCGCATTTCTGGAAGACGGAGCGGAGGTAACGACAAATGAATCAAAGCAAGCGATCATCTGAATCTAACTGGGTCCACGACCAAGCCCAGGCTCTGCGGAGCGAAACCCCTTCGGCTGGAGCCATCGACGACACGATCGGCAAGGTACTGGCCTACTCGGCGCCCGTTGCCGCCAAGCGCCCAGCCTATCGATGGCGAATGGTGCCTCTAGCTGCCGCCCTCGGCGCGGGCGCCTTGTTCCTGGTCATCACGACCCAGCCGGCGCATGCCCGGAGCCTGCACGACATCGCGGAAGCGGTTCGGCATCAGGCGACCCGGCATTCGTCAACCTATCGGCCCGACGCTAACGGCAAGCTTGTTCTCGCCAACGAGGACTGGATTTCCGGACGCCGGAACACGATGCTGTTTGTCGAACCGGACGGTGCCAAGACGATTACCGGTTATGACGGAGCGCGATCGTTCCGCTATTCGACAAAGTACGGTGGCTTCATGGACGACGTCGAGCCGTCGGAACCCCCAGTGGAGGATATCGATGCCTACCTGCACATTCCCGGCGGGCGTCTACTAAAGCAGGCGCACGTAGGCAATGAGGACGTGTATTCCCTTTCGTTCAGCAACATGGCGTTCGATCTCTACGTCAACCCGGCCACGGGGCTTCCGATGCATCGGGACGTCTTAACTCACTCCGGCAAATTGATCGAACGAAATATTTACGACTATCCCAGCTCGATTTCTGCGGAGACCTTTGCTCCTCCCGCCGGGCTGACGGACTTTCCCGCTTTGAGGCAAGAACTTGCCTCCCGGCTTCACGCGGCTGGCCAGACGAAGTCAGTCGGCGGGGTAACCATCTCGCTAAAGGCCGTGCTCGTCTGCAAGTCGCATCTGTTGGCGCTATGGTCGGGCGGCGCCCCCGGCTCGGGTGGTGACGTTTGGGTCGAAGGTGTGCCGAAATCCCGGGCTAGGGCTAGTCAATCCCAGTCGCCGGACGGCTTCTCGGTCGCGGGCGCCTGGTACGTCAACGCCAAACTCGACCAACCCTTCACCATCAGCATCCCCGTATGGACCGAGGACCGAACCCGCCCGATCCTCGGCCGGGACGGAAAGCAACTGGGCTTCCAACCAAAGTTGGTCGGCCACGCGGCCTTCCAAGTCTCCGACGCGATGCAGGCCGAAGACCCCGACCGAGTCGTGTGGAAGCCCGACGGCAAGGCCGTCGGCGTCGCCACCGACGCCAATTCGAAGGTTAACCCGTAGGCGATATCCCTGGTCCCGAGCTTTGCCTCGGGGCCAGGGACATTACTAGGGAGTCAGCATCAACGACAGCGACCGGGTCTTGTACCCAAGCGGGGACGTAAACGTAAGCAGCACCGGCGTGTTCCGCGTCACCGGCTTGGTGAAGAGCGCGAACGGTACCGTAGTGAACCCGGTGTTCATCGCGAGGGTAATGGAACTGTCACCGAAAGGACTGAGGGCGACCAGCGGACTGTTGCTTGACACCGTACCCATCATGGAAGAGGTGCACGGCTCAAACAGATTGAATGTACCAACGGCGAAGGCCCCGCCCTTTACGGATGAGGACGCCAACGTGATCGAAGTCAGTTCCGGATGAACGGTGACGGAAACCGAGTGCACCGGTTTGAACGTGGTGCCGTCGGCAGCGACAAACCCCGAGTCCAATCGCACCACTTTGTTGCTGGTAAGACCGGCAAAAGTAGTCGCGACCGGCGTCGAGTTGAAGAGAGGGTCCGTAGTCGGCATATTGAAACCGGCGATCGAGGCAGGAGACGTGCTTGAGACCGCCAGAGTTTCCGGCCGCAGCAAGTACTGATTGGTGTTCGCGATGACGCTGAACGAATTCCCTTCGCCCACGTCCGTGCGGTCGGCTGAGAAGGTGAAGCCGCTCGTGAGCACCTGGAACGAGGCGCTTGTCCTTTGTCCCCCCAGGGTCGCCGAATATTGGATCACCTTCGTCCCCTCGACCCCGATGATTTCCCCCGAGTTGAACGTCTGCGAAGATGTGGAGGTACCGGCCGCGAAGAACACGTTTAGGTCCTTTCCAAGCTGCTTGTTGGTCGGACTAACGACGACCGTAGTGTCAACGGGTACAGATCCGGAGAGCGTCATGTTCAGCAGTTGGCGCTCGCCCATCGGGATGAAAGAATAGGCAAACGCCATCGTTTGAATCTGAATCGGCTTCAGCGTAAAGGCGGCGGAGGCCGAGCTTCCCGTCGCCGCCGTAGCGGTCAAATTGACCGTCGTGGCCGTGGGCACGGAACCCAGGTTCACTGCGGCCACGGTCGGCCCACTTGTTTTGTGGGCGTCCAGGCCCGCGATGATGCAGATCTGGCCGCCCGGGATCGCTCCCGCGACATCGCCGGAGAAGGTCACGGTTTGGCTTGTGGCCGGCTGCTCGAAGGGGTAAACGTAGGCGGTCAACGTGCTGCCCGCCGTCGCTGAAGTCGGCCGCGCGACCAAAAGCCGTACGAACGGTTCCACGGTCACTTTGAACTGAGCGCTTGTGCCGCCGCCAACGGCAATCAGGATGACGTCGGTAGGAATCGCAACGTCGTTGGCGGTAAGGGTGAACTTGGCGACGCGCTCCCCCGCGGCGACGTTGTGATTCCCAGTATTGCCTCCATCAACCTGTAGGATGGGGTTGGTCGAAATAAGCGACAGCGTTGTACCGGGCGCTTGAATGAAGTACACGCTGACCGTAACGGTTTTACCAACCCCGCCCGCGAACGCAGGGTTCGCGCCGCGATCGGACGTGATGCGGGTCAATCCCTGCGTGAAGGAGGGGTCGATCACGCTGACGAAGCCAATCGTGCCCGTGCCCACGCGGCCCGGGTAAGTGGTAGTCGAAGCCGAGGAAGCGACGGTGAAATTAGGGTCGCTGGTCGAGCCGGCGACATAGATCCGGTTCGATATGTCGGTTACGACGGAAGTGATCGACGTGGGGCCATCGCCGCCAAAGTAGCTGGCGTAGGCGATTGAGGACAGGGTGGAAGATAACTTGACCACGCCCTGCGGGGTGGCGTGTCCCGAGTAATAGTCGTAAGAAAGAGGCAAAGAGCGGTAACCCGCCTCCGAGAAGAGAACGTTTCCGTTAGCATCCACGCTAAGGCCGTTGATCTGGACCGGGTTACCCGTTGGGTCGGCAAAGGAACTGGCGTTCGTCACGCTTGAGAAGTCACTGGCAAACTTCACCACGTAACCACCGGCGACTCCGGTGGAACTCGACTGCCATCCTCCACCCGTCGCCGGTAAAGACATATGCCCGTTCGCGTTGGGCGAGACGTTGGCGGCGGCGAAGATGTTGTCATTACCGTCGACACAAAGGCCGGCCGCCAATTCTTGACCTACGGCTCCAATCGAGGACACGGCGCCGACGGTGGTAAGGGTGCTGTCCAATCCAATAACGATCACGTCGTTTGAACCAAGACCCAGGTCTTCCGCGTTCGAAAGCGGCACGGAGATCGGGGCTGTCGTCGCAAATTCGATGTAGACATGGCCTTGGGAGTCGACGACGGGGGCGGCGTAGTTCGTTGCCGGTAGCCCAAACGAAGAGCCAAAATCCGCCGTGCCATCTGCCAGGTAATGAAAGAGGGCCAAAGTATTTGGCTGGGTAGTAGCGATCAGCACGACGCCGCCGGAAGGCGTTGCGGCCACGAGAGGCGGCGCCGTGCCGAGAGTAGGGTTTAGGAATTCGCTATATGTGACGCTTCCTGAACTAGGATCAAAGCGAGCGATGTATCCCGCGGAAGGCGTGCTGCCACCCGTCTGAAAGAAATCCGATGAAGTCGTCAAGCCCGCGACGGTTGGAAATCCGAGACTATCGACGACTACGGAAGTCGGAAAATCGATGGCACTTCCCCCGAACTCGGTGAACCAGTCCAGCGTGCCGTCCGGCTCGAATTTCGCGAGGAAGCTATCGACTCCTCCCTCGATTCCGTTGCTGGTCTGGCCGCCCAGCGCCGAGATGCCCGTGAAGGCCGAAGAAGCTCCGCCGCCCGCAACGAATAGATTGCCGAGCGCATCGGGGGCCACTTGTGTAACACCGCTATCGGAGGTCCCATCCCCGCCGATGAGGTTCGACCACACGAGCGGGTCGATGACGAGGGTTCGGTCCTTGCGGTAACCCGTGGTATCGAAGCTGACGGTTCCGTCCTTGTTAATGTGCTGCAGGGGGAAGAAGTGGAAGTCCACTCCCTTGTCGCCCTTTTGGTACGCCATCTGCCTTCGCTCTGCGACCTCGCCCCCCTTTAAGCCGTAGATCAAGGCGCCGTCCTTGTCGACGTGAAGGTTCTTCGCGTTGCGGTAGCGCATGCGGACCTGATTCGGGTCGGCGCCGGGGTGGACGACAAGATCGTAGCGCGGACCCTTCTCCAGCTTGTCGAAGTAAGTGATGAGGTCGATGCCGGGATAAAGGTCTTTGACGGTGGCGGAGGCGAAGCCTCGAACGCCGGCGGCTTTCCTTTTGCCGAGGAAGTAGTTCATGTGCCCCGGCTGGGCGTCGATACCTTCTGCTTTCCCTTTGCCCGTCGCGCCAACGAAGTCTACGAAGACCGGCTGATGGAAGGTTTTGTCGTCGGGAGCGGAAACCCAGTCATAGACAAGCCCGTTGTTGGTGACCCAAAGATTGAGCCCCTTCATCCTCGCCATAAACTTGGCATTCGGGTCCCACTGACCCTTGTTCTCGACGAATTTCGAGTCTATAGAAGCGAGGGATGGCGTCCCCGCAGGTTTCATCGGCTGGCCATTTTGTCGCGAAGCCGAAATCGCGCAGAGCATTGCGAGGAGCACGAGTCAGCTTAGCTGTTATTAACCACAATAATTACGGCAACATGTGATTTGTCGCTATTTCGTATAAATGCGGGTAATTTTTGCCACCGCCCGACGAACCATCCAAAACCGACGAAAGGGAGACCTCCCGATGAGACGCCCCCCTCAATAACTATTGCGCCGGAACAAAGGTGTTGTGCTGGAGGGTTGCCGGCTTCGGCCTCGAGGGGGTGTCCGGCAAGGGCGCGGGGGCGCCGCAACCGGCCAGGAACGACGCCGTGACGACGATCAAGGCGAAGAATGTGCGTTTGGAGATTGTCTTCATGGAAAGGATGGACAGGGCAGTCTCAATTGTCGCGGGTTGGTGAGGGCTTCCTGATTATCTTAGGCACATTCTCACCACGAGGATTCTGGGGCCGAAGGCGACCAAAAGCCTCAACTTAAAACGCTCTCGCCCCCAGGGCGCTCAGCCCGGAAGCGAGAGCAGGATGCCACAAATCATTGGGCTGCCTCAAAGACAAGGCCGCGTGAGACAGCCCCAATGGACGGAACTAGTGTTGGATATCCGGGCGGAATAGCGGCGTGTGGCAGTTCTGGTCGAAGACGGCTTCGTAGCCTGACCACGAAGAATCGATCGAGTCGGGAACGCCCGCAGCGTTGTATCCGGCGAGGGGGAATGGATCGTACTTCTGATCGCCCGTTCCCGCCGGCCGAGACTTGGCGTGGCCGTCCGTGAATGCCCAGTTCTGCTGCTTACCAAACGCCCACGAGGTGTAGTGGATGTTGCCGAAGCCGGACTGCTGACCGTTCGGTTTGCCCGAGTTGTGATCGTCGTGCTCGTTGCATCCACTGACGTCGCCGCCGTTGTTGGGTCCGCCTGGATCGAACACGCAGGGCGAGTTCGGGCTCGGGCACTCCAAGAAAGGCTCGGCATAGGTATCGCCGATACGGGCAACTTGACCGAAGGCCGGCCAGAAGATCGGCTCGCCCGACGGAGACATGACGCTCGTGGCGTTGGCCTGGCTGAGCAGGCCATTGAACATGTAGGACACGTTCGCCGGTTTGGCGTCGCCAGGCATCACCGCGATCGCGCCGGCTTGCAGGGGCGCGCCGGGCATCGCCAGCATGTCGAGGTTCTTGACGTAGGGACCCATCGCATTGAGCATGTAGGTCTTGCCGCCCTCAACTCGCTTGCCGTCGCCGGAACATCCGCCGGTGTCCTGCGCGGTCGCCGAGACGCTCCAAGTCGCCGGGACCAGAATGCGGGAATTGAAGTCGTACGTCCCGTCACAGGCTCGGCCGGACTGAAGGCCAAAGGTGTCGTCGTTATCGCTCGTATACATCGCCGAGCCCAAAGCAAGTTGCTTTACGTTCGACAGGTCCGCCGTCTTCTTCGCGGCGACCTTCGCTTGGGCGAAAACCGGGAAGAGAATGGCGGCAAGGATCGCGATGATGGCGATCACCACCAGCAGTTCAATCAGGGTGAATGCGTTTCTTCGTGGCATAGAAATCTCCTCAAGGAAGCCGCGAACACGCTCGCAAGCCCCACTTCGGCGAGAGGCTCTCGCGCCAATATGGTACGTGAGTTAATTTTAACTTCCGCGTTGGGCTTTTGCGAACAATTCGGCAAGAAAACTGCGCCTTCATTAAGGCGCAAAGATCTATTAACAAATCGCGGCCAATCCTTCAAAAGGGTCCGATGAGCACCCGGTCCGGGTCTACCGAGCTACATCCTGACCCATGCGCGGTTCCCTAGTCCCGGCAAATGCTTTGTTATACTGCAGGCGTGAAGTTTCGTCTGACCGTGGCGCTTTGTTCGGTTTGCCTGGGGATGGCGGGAGGGCGTCCTCTTGATCACGGCTGGTTGCTCGTGGTCAACCAGGGGGACAAGACGATGAGCGTCGTGGACCCGACAACGCTTAAGGAAGTCGCCACCGTGGACGAGAAGCAGACGACCATGCATGGGCATGAGGTCGCGGCGGGGCCGGATCACCGGACGGTTTACATGCCGATTTACGGTAGCACGGGGGTCGGGAGCCCGGGTCTGGACGGGCAGGAGATGCTCGTCATCGACCTCCCCAGCCGAACCATCGCCGACCATATCGATTTTGGGGGCCGGGTGCGGCCCCATTGCGTGGTCTACGAGCCGGTTAAGAAGCTTCTGTACGTCACCACGGAACTCGATAACTCCGTTACGATCGTGGATCCCAAGACTCGGAAAGTCGTTGGCACGATCCCCACTGGTCAAGCGCAGTCCCATATGCTGGCGATCACGCGGGATGGCAAGCGGGGCTATGTCGCGAATGTCGGCCCAGGCAGCATCTCGGTCCTGGATCTTGAGGCGCGGAAGACTTTGAAGGTTATTCAGGTGGCGGACCGCGTGCAGCGGATCGTGCTATCGCCGGACGGTCGGTGGGTGTTCACGTCGGACGTGGCGACGCCGCGTATGGCGGCCATCGATACGGCGACGAACATCCTCACGAAGTGGATCGATTTGCCGGGGCATGGATATGGCTCGGCGGCGACCGCCGACGGAAAGTGGCTGCTGGTGCCTATTTCCGACAAGGCTTTGGTGGCGGTGATCGATCTGAAGACGCTGACGGTGGTTCGCTCCATTCCGGTCGTGGCCGACCCCCAGGAAATGCTTATTCGTCCGGATGGGAAGTTCGCCTACGTTGCGGGCGGCGCGGCGAAGAAGGTCGCCGTCATCGACCTGTCCCAGTGGAAGATGACGGCAACGATCGATGTCGGGAATTACCCAGACGGGTTGGCCTGGATGAGGTAGCGTCTCCGTCCGGCTACCGCCCATTCGGGCGACCGTCTCCGATTATCGTTCGGCGAACAACGCTTGAAGACGCGCGTAATCCATCTGGCCCTCCGAAAAGGGCTCCGAACTGCCGGATTCAAGGAACTCGCGGGCGAGTTTTTCGCCTAGGGACCAGAGAACCTTCGAGATGCCGGAGCCTGCGCTGAGGCGGCGGACGCCTAAAGACTCGAGCCGCTCGGCGTCCGCCAAGCCTGGCCAGGCGAGGACGTTAATTGGCAGATCGACCGATTCCACGATCGTTTGAATCGCGGCATCGTCCACCACCGCAGGGACGAAGAAGCTGTCCGCGCCGGCGGCCTTGTAGATCAGCCCTCTCCGGATCGTCTCCTTGACGGCCTCATCGCCGGTTAGCGACCGGTGAAGATAGACGTCGGCGCGGGCGTTGATGAAGATGTCGGCGCCCTTTGCGGCCGCAGTGGACTTAATCGACTCGATCTTCCCCGCATGGACTTCCGGCGATTTGTTGCTGTCCTCCAAGTTAATGCCGACGATGCCGGCGTCCAGCAATCCCTTGATGTTCTCTGCAACGGTTTTGGGATCGTCCGAGTAGCCGTCCTCGAAATCGAATGTCAGCGGGACTTTGATCGTGCGCACGATGTCCGCAGCTAGACCAGCGAGGCGGTTGACCGGAATCTTGCCGCCATCCTGGTACCCCAGCGCCCAAGCGACCCCCGCGCTCGTCGTTGCGACGGCAGAGGCGCCAAGACTTTCAACCAGGCGTGCACTCCCGGCGTCCCAGGCATTCGGGAGACGCAAGATTCTTGGTCCGGTGTGCAGTTGTCGAAAGATCTTGGAGAGTTCGTTCATGTCAGGCCCCTATAGCTTCGTCGCGAGACGCGCGTTGGTTCCCACCTTGGCGGAAAGGGGCCTTTGGTTCCTTCAATGGCGATTTGACTAACCGTAGGTCGGCTTCTGGGGCCATCCCTCGGGACTGTCTTCGAAGTCCTCTTGGCGACCGTACGGCGTAATGTCCAGCAGTTCGTAGCTGTTCGTCAGATTTTCCGTGCCGCGCGCGTAGGCGGAGTAGGTGTGATAGATATCCTCACCGATGCGGAAGAAAACGCTGATTCCATGCTCCTCGCCTTCTGACCCCCCAGGCCGGAAGTTGTACTCAAACGGCTTCACTGCCGCGTCGTGGGTGACATCGAAGTCGTAATTGAAGTCGCTGCCCAGCGAGGAGTACCAGGGCACGGTCCAGCCGTGGCGCGCCTTGTCCGCTTCAAGCTTCTCAAGCGGCGCTCGGGAGATGAGCGCGAAGGTCGTATCGCGCTCTTTGAGCATCGAGAGATCGCCCAGAGCATCTACAAATCCCGTGCATCCATCGCAACCATCGTCCCACTCGGGGTCGAACATGAAGTGATAAATGATGAGTTGCCTGCTTCCCTCAAACAGATCGGCGAAGGCGATCCTCCCCTGCGGCCCATTAAAGAAGTAGTCCTTCTCGATCGGAACCATCGGCAGGCGGCGGCGCTCCGCGTTCACGCGATCGTACTCTTTCGTAAGGGCCTTCTCCCTCGTAAGGAGCGCCTTGCGTTGCGCCAGCCAGGTGGCTTTGTCGGCGATTGGAGGATGGGGGATTCCGGTCATTTCTAGTCCTCGATTGCCTGGTAGGCAAGGGTCGTGCAGTCGATGCTCGCTCGAACGTCCATCGGGCTCGTCATCATGCGCTGGTTGAAGAACATCGTGATCATCTCTTCCCTGGGGTCGTTGCGCCAAGATGTGCCGAGGCCGCCGGTCCACCCGTAACTGCCGACCTTCGGCCCGATGGTGTCCGTGTGCGTCGTTACCGACAGCCCGAATCCCCACCCGTCGTTGTCCCAGAATCCGGGCACGAACGGTGACAGTTCCTTCTGCTTCGGCGTGATGTGATCCATCGTCAACAGCTCGACGGCAGGGCGGGAGAGGATCTGGGTGGCGCCTCGACGGCCCATGTCGAGAAGCAATTGCGCGAAGCGCAGATAGTCTTGGGCGGTCGAGACGAGACCTCCGCCACCGGCTTCGAATTTCGGCGGGTGATCAAAATGTCCGCCCTTCGCGGGGTCGAAAATGGAGAGCCGGCCATCGGCGTCACGACGATAAGCGGTGGCGAGGCGGTCCACCTTGTTCGGCGCCACTCCGAATCCCGTGCTGTGCATTCCCAAGGGATCGAAGATTCGCTCCTTCATAAAAGCGCCGAGGCTCATACCGGAGACGCGGGCAATGAGGACGCCGGCCACGTCGAGGCCCGAGTGATACATCCAGCGCTCGCCGGGTTGATGGAGCAACGGAAGGCGGCCGAAATTGGCCATCCACTCGTCGTTCGTAAGGTCGGGAGGAATGGGGCTGGGGCCGACCTTAAGCTCGTCGATCAATGCCTGCACTGGATATTTGCCTGGCTGAGCCATGATCGCGCCCATGCCAAGACGGGATGTGAGGAGGTCGCGAAGGGTGATCGAGCGATTGGCGGGGACGGTGTCGTCGAGCGGGCCTTCCAACGAGCGGAGGACTTTCCGATCGGCGAGTTCGGGAAGCCAATCGTCCACGGGATCGTCCAGACGAAGCTTCGTCTCCTCGACGAGGATCATGGCGGCGACTGCGGTCACCGGTTTGGTCATCGAGGCGATCCGAAAGATCGTGTCGCGAAGCATCGGGGCGCCCGAAGCGACGTCGGCTTGGCCGATAGTATCGATGTAGGATTCTCCCCGCCGGCAAGTCACGACAACGGCCCCCGCCGTTTCGCCCCGTTCTATATATCCGGACAAAACCTCACGTATGCGGCCCAGCCGTCGGGTCGAAATTCCACTCGTCGATACCATCGCGTGGTTAGACTACGATGTCGGACAAAAAGGTCGCAAGACGAGACCCTATTCCGCGCTCGGCTCTACCCTTAACGTCAACGCTACGCCTGCCAAAAGCACGGCTCCCCCGACCGCCTGACCAAACGTCACCGCTTCACCCAACAAGGCCCAAGCTAGTAAAGAAGCAAAGACAGGCTCAAGTAAGGTCGCCGAGGTGACCTGGCCGGGGGAAAAATACTTTAGGGACCAGTTCAAAGACGTGTGGCCCATCAGTTGCGAGAACACGGCCATACCCGCCGCTCCGGCCCAAAAGAGCAGGCTTGGCGGCGGCATGAACGAACGTTGGGCCAACGCTCCGACCCACAGAGCCAGCGCGGCGCCAACGTAAATCAACGTCACCGTACGGCGAGTCCCCAGGGCGACCTGTAGTTTTTGGGAATAGACGAGGTACGGCACAACCAAGATTGCCCCCGCCACGGCGCAAACGTCCCCCACCCAGGCCGGATGCAAAAGTATCCGCGAGGTCGACACGGGCTCGCAATAGGAAAACACAAGCACGCCGGCAAAGGCGAGCAAGAGCCCCCACCAAAACCACTTGCCAGGCTTCAGCGAGGGGACAAAGAGGGCCGCCAAACCCGCGAACAATGGCGAAGTCGACACCAAGAGCGTGGACCTAGCAACCGGGATGTAACGCAATGATTCCATCCAGGTCAAGAAGTGGAGGGCCTGACAAACGCCCGCAATCAAAAGCGGCCACACCATCTCGCGCGTCAGCTTCGCGGGCTCCGCGGATCGGCGCACGAAGGAAAAAAGCAGCAAAAGCGAGGACGCCAAGGTCACGCGCCACAGAGAAAGTTGGAATCCCGTCCCCCCAACCTGAATGCCCATACGGGCAAACAGCGCGCCTCCCGCGATCATGGCGACCCCGAAAAAGAGCACAAAGGCCTGGGTCGAAGGTCTCGCTTTCATCGGGTTCCGAGCTCAGATTTCACAAGTTTCTGAAACGATTGTTATTCCAATCAAAACAGAGGTATAACTCGGAAAGGTCGACATGGCAACAAGAGTCGAAGATCAGATTTGGAGCGCAGAGGGAGCGCAAAAGCGAGCCGCCGTTCGCCGGATGTTCGCGGACATCGCCCCTACCTATGATCTGTTCAACCGCATCATGTCGGTCTCGCTCGACCGTCGCTGGCGAGCCCGTGCTGTCGCTACATTAGACCTCAAACCGGGCGATCGCGCCCTCGATGTGTGCTGCGGAACCGGCGATTTTCTCACTCCTTTGATGGCGAAGGTCGGCCCGACCGGGGTCGCAGTAGGGGTGGACTTCTGCCCGCCGATGTTGGAAGTGGCCGCGAGGAAGCTCCAAACGGGGCGGTTGAGTACCGGCGACGCCTGCCAACTTCCGATCGCAAGCGCCCAGTTTGAAGCCGTGACCGTCGGCTGGGGCATCCGGAACGTTCCTGATGTCGACCGCGCCCACTTGGAAATTGCCCGAGTTCTGAAACCAGGCGGCAGATTCGCCTCTATCGACATGGCACGGCCGCGAAATATCTTCGTCCGCACCGTGTCCGAGTTCGTGATGAACTCCGTTTTGCCCCTCATGGGCTCCGTGATCGGCAAGTCGAAGGCGTACACCTACTTGCCGAAGAGCATCCAAACTTTTCGCTCCCGCGAACAACTCGAGGCCTCAATGGCGAGCGCCGGGATGGTCGATATCGGCCACCGCGACCTATTTTTCGGAAACATCTGCATCCATTTCGGACGCCGACCCGAGTCTCCCGCAGAGGTTCCGCCCGCGAACCTCGGAGAACCCAAGCCATGACTGCTCCCGCCCTCGCCCTCTTCACCAACGGTCAACTGAATCAGGACCTCCTCGCGTACATCTCGGATGAGGTCCACTACGTCGAGGAAGAGCTCCTCAACCAGATTCGCTCCAACGTCAGCCTCGTGGAGCGCGTCGGCAAGCTCACCCTTCAGGCGGGCGGCAAGCGCCTTCGACCGGCCTTCGTGAGCCTTGCCGCGAAGGCGACGGGCCGCGATTTTAGCGTAGAGCGCGCCCGCTCCCTCGGCGCCGGGTTGGAGATGATCCACATGGCGACCCTGATCCATGACGACGTCATCGACAACGCGGCGACGCGGCGCGGCCGTCCGACGGCAGGGGCCGAGTTCGGGAATACGGCGGCGATCTTGGTGGGCGACACGCTTTTGGCGCGAGCGATGCTTCTTCTTTCGCGCGACGGCGACGTGGATTTGGTCCGTCTCGTTGCCGAAGCCGTAGTGGACGTGGCTCAGGGTGAGGTACGCGAGCTTGAAGTCCGGGGCGATTTCGACTTGGACGAGAAGTCCCACCTTGAGGTGCTGCGCATGAAGACGGCCAGTTTCATCGAGTGTTGCTGCGAGGTCGGCGGGATGATTGCGGGGGCGGACAAGAAGACGTGCGAGGCGTTACGGGTCTACGGGCACCATGTCGGCATGGCGTTCCAGATCGTCGACGACCTGCTCGACTATCGGGGCGACCGCTCCAAGACCGGCAAGCCGAAGGCCACCGATTTCAAGGAAGGGCAAGCGACCTTGCCCCTGATTTACCTTCGCGAGCGGCTTTCGGACGCGGAGTCAAATATCGCCCGCCGCCGATTTGGGAACAACCCGAACGACGACGAGATTCGAATGCTTACGGATTGGATGGATACGCGCGGCGCCTTCGCCCGTGCCGAAGCGGTCGCCCGTGAGCATGTCGAGTTGGCCCTTGGGGCGCTTCACGTACTGCCGGATACCTTCTCGAAGGAGCTTCTGGAGACGGTCGCCGAGTACGTGTTCCGCCGCGAGAAGTAGACTTCGCCCGGCTATGTCGGATCAAGTCTTTCTCGCTCGCGATACGAATCAGGCGCTCGGCATCGGCGAATACGCCCTCTGTTTCCTCGGCGGTAACGGCGCCCCGAGCGAGGCCGTTCTCAACCGGACCAAGCTGTTCCACACCGACGCGGTGTTCTGCGGGCTCTCCGCATTGGCTTTGGGGACGAACGCACCGGTCATTTTGCGGGCGGAAGCTCTCGACTATCCCGATCCTACGGGTGCCACCGTGTTTGGATCTCCAGAGCGCGTAAAAGCAGAGAAAGCCGTGGTCGCGAACTCCTCCGCCGTGCGCGAGTGGGACTCGAACGGCACGAACTTCGGCTACAACCCGTCCCTTGGCCACACCGCGGGCGAGTTCGGACACAACGATTTCTATCCCGTCGCCGTCGCCGCATGCCAGCAAAGGGGTCTGGATGGCGCGACGGCCCTGCGCGCGATGCTCCTAATCGACGAGATTCGCGGACGATTAGCGGAAGTTTTCTCCCTCAAGACTTACAAAATTGACCACGTCGTGCATGGCGCGATCGCTTCGGCCGCGGTTTATACGGCTTTGATGGGTGGCACGGCGGAGCAGATCGAGAGCGCCATCGGCATGTTCGTCGCCCATTACATTCCCTGGCGCGCGATCCGAGCCGGCAAGCAGCTCAGCGACTCGAAGGGGGCCAGCGCGGCGATTTCGACCGAAGCGGCCGTTCTGAGCGCGAAGCGAGCCCTGGCTGGTTTTGTGGGTCCGAAGGACATCTTCCGTAACCCAGAGGCGCTGTTTAGGCAGTTCGAGAAGACCTCCGGCGATTCCCCTTTCGATTTGGTTTTGGGGTTGCGCGGCGACGACTTTGCGGTGATGGGAATGCACTTCAAATTGGGTCTCTATGAGCACCAATCGGCGGGCGCGCTTCAGGGATTGATTAACCTTTTGGCGGCTAATCCTGCACTTAGGTCTTCGTCCGCGATCGAACACATCCTGATTCGCGCCTACGAGCCCGCCTTCGGCATTATTGGCGATCCGGCGAAGCGCGATCCGCACACGCGACAGTCGGCGGACCATTCGATGGTGTACATCGTGGCCACGCTGCTTCGGAAGGCGATCGAATCTCCGTTCGAGACTTCAGTGCCCGACGATCTCTGGAAGGCGCTGATGCTGGCTCCCGTGGACTACGGCGACGAGGCTCTGGTCAACCCGCTGACCCGCCAAATCATGGAAAAGATTTCCTTTGAGCATGGCGGTCCGGAATACGACGCGCGGTACCCAGATGGGATTCCGACGAGCGTGGTCGTTACTTCTGGTGGTGAGTCCTTTGATTCCGGCCTCATCATGTACCCCCTCGGCCACGCCCGCAACGTGGTCTCCGATCTCGACGGGGCTTTGGCCCACAAGTTCCTCATGCACGGCTCCTTGGGCTTGCCCGAAGGTTCGGACGTCTCGGCGGCGGTGGCGAAGCTGAACCGCTTGGATCAGATGTCGGCGGACGAGCTTATTGGGATATACGGCTAGATGAGTCTGGTCTAGTTGATCGGCGAAGTGGGCCCAATGAGGGCCCACTTTGGGCCCTCATTGGCGTAAAATGCTATAGATGGCGACGATCAAGATTACAGGCGTCGATGACGATACGGCTCGGTTTGTAGTCGATCGCGCACGGGCATTGCACTTCAAAGGGCAGGCGGAATACCTGCGCAATCTGGTGCGAGAGGACATGGCGCGGGCGGCTGCAGAACGAAGGGCGCAACTGGTCAACGTTCTTGAACCGCTCCACGCGCACGCCGAAAAGGAAGGCTTCAGCGACGAGGAAATTCTTGCGGTGTTTGAAAAGGCTCGTGACGAAGTAGCGGCTCAAAGGGCGATGAAGAAGAGCCTCAGAGAGAAGTGAACTTTTCAGGCAAACGCTTCGGAGATGAAGCCCAACGTCCTCGGGTTGTCTTCGATTGCATGCTGTTCCTTCAAGCCGTTGGAAAGGGTGGCAACCATGCTTATGGGTGCCTCAGTCTCGCGATGGATGGAAAGATCACCCTATGCATGAGTGAAGACTGCCTCGATGAGATAAACAGAGATTAGGAGACCCAAAGATTGAAGAAGGGAAACGTTTTAAGGAGCGATTTCCCGCTGTCCGCATTTTGGATCCTCAAGAATTTTTGATGTACTACTACCGCGATCCTCAGGCTCCCTCGTAAGAACCCTCTCCCCGGTCGAGAAAAACTCCGCCGGGGAGAGGAAGTAGCCTACGGGTTCGTGACGACTTGGACGTTGTTCAAGCCCCAGGATTGGGTTCCGATGGTGCCGGTTAGCGTTCCGGTGAACGTCGCGACGAAGCTGCTGGACGTGTCTACGTCCGTCAGCGTGATGTGATACACCGTATCGTTGTATAGGATCGCCGGAGTGAACGAGTATCCGAGCGAATTTATCAATGGGTCGCCAGAACCAAGTCCGGTCCCGGGAGCATTGGTTCCCCCGTTCGGATAAGTCTGGTTATCCCCGCTGATGTTCGAGAACGTCTGGCTGAACGCCGTCGCCCCGCCGAACTGGACGGCGAAATTGCCGTTCGTCGGGAGACCGGCCCAATTGCCGATGATGTACAGGTCGAAGGACAGTGTCACCGACGAGTGCGGCGGCAAATTCCCAAGCGTTAGCTGTGCCGGTGAATTCCCGGAGAAGCCACCCAGGTAGTGAGCGCCACTCGGCGAAGTCGACACAGTCTGGGGAGAAAACACCGATGGGGCTCCGCCACCAAAGGTGTAAGTAATGTTAAACGGCGCTACGATCGTGACGGTCGCGGTGGCTTTCGCCGAGGAACTGGCGAGGCTGGTCGCAGTGACGGCAAATGTGCCGGCAGTCGAACCCGCGGTGTAGAGACCCGCCGCAGTGATAGTTCCGCCCGTTGCCACTAGGGTGCTGCCGCTTTGGAAAGCACCGGAGACTTTAACCGAAAACTGCTGGGTCTGCAGTTCGGACAGGGTGACCGTGGAAGGGCTGATCGTAACGGTGATCACGTTGACCGTGATCGGGGTCGATATCGAGGCAGTCGGATCGGCGACGCTCGTCGCCGTCACGGAGAAGCTTCCGGGAACTACGCCGGCGGTGAAGAGTCCGTCCGAAGTGATCGTGCCGCCCGTCGCGTTCCAAGTGACCGACTGATTCGTCGAGCCCGTCACGCTGGCGACGAACTGATAGGATTCGCCAGTACCCACGAAGGCAGGGTGGGTGGCGAGTCTGACCGATACGCCGCTATTGCGCACGATGACCGTGGCCAAACCCGCTACCGTGTTATCAGCGGCGCTTCGAGCGGTGATTGTCACCGTGCCGGCGGAGGTGGGCGCGGTAAAGAGTCCTGTCGAGGAAATCGAACCGGCGGTCGCCGCCCAAGAGACGGCAGTGTTGGTTGTGCCGGTAACCGCAGCTGTGAATTGCTCGGTAGCTCCCAAAGTCAAGGTACTCGTCGAAGGGCTCACCGATACGGCGATTCCTCCACCTGCAGAACCGGTCACCGTTACCGTCGCCGTTCCGCTCACGCTGGTCGAAGCGACGCTCGTCGCCGTGATCGTGACCGTTTGCGCGGTCGCGGGAGCGGTAAAGAGGCCAGTACTGGAGATTGTTCCTGCCGATGCCGTCCACGTCACCGCCGAATTGGTGGTTCCGGATACCGCGGCCGCGAATTGAAGCGTCTTCCCGGCGGCTACCGTCCCGGTACTCGGCGTGACGGCTACGGTAATCGTGGGCGGGGGTGTCGTCGAACCTGAGCCCGAAGACGAGCCGCCGCAGCCACTCATCAGGCCGACCAAGAATACGAGAAGCAACCCGGTCAGCCACCGGCCACCGCTCCCCGTCAGCCGGGTTATCAAGGGTGAAATTTTCAAGCGATATCCTCCACTAGACCGGCAGCATCGGGCATGCACGCCCCAACCTCGGCGCCGGTATCAGTTGGGACGCCCCCTCACTCTCAATCTGTTCGCATGAATTGTGAAGGAGGAATGAAGAGGATCCATAAACGCGATCGCAAGGGTTCGATCGACCATTCATCCGGCCCCGGCAAGTACGCTCCGCCCCTCATCCAGCCGCGGGCGGGCGGAAATCCGGCCCCCGGCGAGGGTAGGCAACGCCTCGACCGAACGGGAGATGCCGTGGGAGGGAGTCTTGGAGACGGCCAAACATCTGAAACCACGTCTAAGACCAGAGACAAATAGGCACCCCGGTATCCTTATGGTCCGATGCCGGAGTTGCTGTTTGAGTTAGGATGCGAGGAATTGCCCGCGACGGCGGTTCGCCGCGCGTATGCGGACCTGCTGAAGGGTCTGACCGACCTCTTTCAGGAGGCCGGCGTTCTTGGCTCGGCTGGCCAAGCCTACGGAACTCCGCGGCGGCTCATCATTGGCTTCCCCGACCTCCTCGAAACTCAACCGGATGTCACGAAGGAGCAGCGAGGCCCCGCCCTCAAGGCCGCCTTTGGGGCGGACGGGGCGCCGACCAATGCTCTGCTCGGGTTTTGTCGCTCGCAGGGCATTCAAGTCGAGGATCTGCGGCGCGACGATCAATACGTGTGGGTGACGAAGATCGTAAAGGGCCGTCCGACGAGCGAACTGCTCGCGGAGTTGTTGCCAAAGGCGGTTCGTGCCCTCACGTTCGATAAGACCATGCGCTGGGGAGCCAACCGGATGCGGTTCGCCCGACCGATCCGCTGGATCTTGGCCGTGTTCGACGGCGCAACCGTGTCTTTCGACATCGAGGGCGTGCCTAGCGGGAATGAAAGCCGTGGCCACCGCTTTTACGCTCCGGAACCCTTTGCCGCCACAACCCTCGCCAGCCTGCTCCAAGGGCTGCGCGACCGCAAGGTCGAACCCGACGCCGAGATTAGAAAGAACGCGATCCTGGCCCAAGCCAACGTCGTCGCCGACGGTCTTCCGGACCTCCCAGACGCCCTCGTCGAAGAGAACACCTTCCTCACCGAGTGGCCAACCGCCATCCAAGGCGCCTTTAAAGAAGACTTCTTGAACCTGCCGACGCCCGTGCTGGTCACAGCGATGGCCAAGCACGAGAAGATGTTCCCCGTCCGCGACGAGGATGGGAAGATCACCCGTAACTTCGTCTTCGTGCGCAACTCCGGTGAAGACGACTCCGTCCGCAAGGGCTGCGAGTGGGTACTCAACGCACGCTTCAACGACGCGAAGTTCTTCTTCGACGAAGACTCCAAGTATTCGCTCGCCGACTTTCTGGAGAAGACATCCGCGATCGTCTTCCAGGAAAAACTCGGCACCGTCCGCGCCCGCGCTGACCGCCTCTCGGCTTTGGCCGGGAAGTTCGCGCTTGCCACCGGCGGAGATGCCACCGAGGTTGCGGATGCCACCGCCGCCGGTCTCTACGCGAAGGCCGACCTTAGTTCGGGTTTGGTCGGCGAGCTGACTTCGCTTCAAGGCGTGATCGGTGGCGAATACGCCCGCCGGGACGGCTTCTCGGATTCCGTGGTGCGTGCTCTGTCCACTCAGTACGACGCGTCGAAGAACGCTCAGCCAACCTGCGCAGGAGCCCGCACCGCGGTGCGCCTAATCATGGCGGACCAGTTCGATAAGCTGGCCGGCTACCTCGGTCTGGGCCTGGAACCCTCCGGCTCTTCGGACCCCTATGCATTGAGAAGAGCCGCGAACATTCTCATCGAATCGGCGTGGAACTGGCCGACGACGATCCCAGATTTCGAAAGCTTTTTCGACTGGGCGCTGGATCTGTACGCGGGCGTTGAACTCAAGGCCGATGCCGCCCGCGTAGCGGTGCGGAACGTGTTTGCCTCACGCTACCCCGCGCTGCTACCCGAGGTTCGATACGACGTTCTCGAAGCCGCCCTCGTCGACCCCCTCAGCATCGAGCCGCTTCGCCCCCGCGCGGTCAAGTTCCGCTGCGGAATCCTGACCGAACTGTTCCAAGACGCCGAGTTCGTCCAGACCGCAACCCGCCCGCTGAACATCGTCAATGCCGCACGAAAGAAGAACATCCCGATGGGGGATGCAAATGAGTTGCCAGGCCTCGATCCCAAATCCTTGGACTCTAATGACGGCATCGCCCTGCTGACGCTTATCCGCGGCGGAAATGCCTTGTTTGAAGCCGCGGAGCGAGAAGACGCCGCCGCCGTCACGGCCTACCTCCGAGAACTCGCCGGTCCCATCAACCAATTCTTCGAAAACACGATGGTCATGGCCGACGATCCCGACGTCCGCTACGCCCGCCTCACCCTGATGAACGCCTGCGCCCAACAGTTGCTGGTCGCAGGAGATTTTTCGAAAGCGGCCGGCTAACCCTACCGCGACACCTCAAAGCGAAACGGGGTTCTCGGATCAACGGAGAAAAGTCGCCGGATTTCCGGCTCAAGATCGCCGGTGGAGCCACTCTCACTGCTTGTATTTGAGAAGGGGCTTTCGGCTTGTCCGTCTCCGATAAGGACGTTTTGGTTGAAGCTTGTCGACTTCACCGTGCCGAAGTGTCCGTAAGCGAACTCAAACCGGACTCCAGATAGGTCTGCGGAACGCGACAGCACCAGGACCGCGCCTGGGGTGGCACGGACCCGGCGGATCATGGCATGCAGGCTTGGCAGGGTCAATGGAATCCCTCGCCGCGGCTGAACTTGACGTTGTTCCGCCGTGGTCGCGCGCCACACCTTTACGCCTGAGACGGTCATGGCGATCAGGCGGGCGGTGGTCAAAATATCAGCGCGGGCGGGATCGTTCTTGGCGAGAGCCTCCGCCTTTTTTAAGAGAAGTGGCAGAGTCGGCAAGCCCACGGTTTGGAGCGCTTGAAGAGCGGCGCGACGCCTTGCGGCATCTCTATTCGTTACCGCCGCGAGTGCTGGTTTGAGGTTTTTCGAAGGACGCATCAAGGGCTCGTAGAGCACGGCGTGAACAAGCGATAACCCCTGGCGGCGACGGTAGATATTGAGGTTTTCGATCCGTAGAGCCTCCGACTTAGCCTCGGATGTGGGTTCGAAGTAATGGTACACCGAGGGAAATAGTTGCGCCAAGGCGAGGGCCGCGTAGTCGGAAATTCGGGGCACGAGGAATTGGAACTCCTTCACAAACTTTCCTCCTCCGATCGTCGAGCGCGTGTCTTCCAGCTTCTTGGCGCACAGGTCTTCCAGCGCGCGGGAAGCGGCCGCTCGATCGACTGGCGTGCGACGGTTCAGATCGCCAAGGAATTTGGGATCTTCAAGGATAAACCCTTCCCGGTGACTTGTCAGGCTGGCAAGCAACCAGACGCTCAGCCACATGTTCTGTATGTTTATCCTCGCTGCCACCGCTCGGATCGCGTTCTCGTGCCCGCAGTGCATGAGGAATAAATAAAGGTTTACGTCAAAGTCGCTCCCATCCGCCTTCAGCTTGGGAACTTTGTGATCGAGCTCCGCGATCATCGCAGCAATGGCCGCATGTTCGTCATAGCGAGATAACAAAGACGCGGCGAGCAACCGCGATTCGCGATCCGGTCCGTCTACCATCGTCTTCCGGACAAAGTTGTGCCCTTCGGGAATTCCCAATCGGTCTACGATCGGAAGGGCGACCAAAAGATCGCGACCACGGTCTAAGTGATCGGCACGGACCACGCGAAGGACTCGCTTTGGTGCAATGACGCCTAATCGACTTAACCGCGTTTCCACGTAAGGTTGCCGCCCGGTAAGTTGATGTTCTAGAGTGGCGACTTCGCCTACTTTCCGAGCCAAGGTGAACCACCGGGATGCCTCTTTCTTTATCGAGGCGGCGGTCGCATCGTCTATCGTTTGGCACCCCTGCGGCCAAAACTCTTGGCCAGATATGCGGCTTAGAATTTGCGCGGCGCAGTCGCGCACCCGGATTAGGATTCCCGGCCCTATGCCCCTCATCGCGTCCCCGAGAGCGTAAGTGAAGCGACGATCTTCAAGGGCTTGGATCAGCGCGGGAACGGCGTCAAAGCCGGCGGAAGTCAAATCTTTCACGCTGGACGCTTCGCGAGATGGCCAGTAAACGCTGAACTCGCTAGGGTGAGCAAAAACCTCTCCGTCGACATTCTCGAGTTCGTAAATCCACTCCGCGATCATTTGAGCTCGAGTAGCTTTGGCAGGATTCGGTTTGACGTGGGCACGCCTTTTCGCCACCGATGCGCCAATCTGGTCCGCGACCTCTTCGATGATTTTCCGATCCCCAATTTCGGGATATCGGTGAAGGCATTGCCGGACTTCCAAAAGGAGATGTTCGCGAGAAACCGTCGTATTCGAAATATCTTCGAGAATCTGCCGGCTCGCGTATTGCCCGAGCTGCTCGCCCAAAATCTCGTGTGTCACGGCTTCGCTGATGACTTTCGATATGAGCTGACTCGCGGTTGCCGTGTCCCCTCGGTTTGCGATGACTCTGGCGATTACCGCGATTGTGGCGATGTCTTGAGGAGGTTCATATCCTGTGCCAATGTTCGAATACGGCGGCAGCAGATCCGGTCGGTTTGGGTGCAGAGCTTTTATTGCGTATTCATGAAGCCAAGACTTTTGGTCGAGGACACGATACGTGGCCGACGGAAAACCCATGACTTCGTCGCTGGATTCTCTTGTCCGCACTTCGGTGAGGTGGAGGCCAAGAACCTGGAAGTTCCGCCCCGTCGTCATGAGGAAGCCGACATATTTGGACCGATTGCCTCCGGTGGTCACCTCCACCAAAGGCTTCCCGAGGAACCCACAATTCAGAGAATCCAGATACTGGTAGATCCGCTTGGCCTCCGGCTCGACGGATTTGGATTGCCCTTGAATCACCAAGGCTGCGAGAATGGTAAAGATCATTTTTTTACCGACTGATACCAAGCGACAACCCTTGCCTTTGCCCCCTTCGCCGCTCGATCATCGAGTCCCGACCATTTGTCCGGCCAAAAATCCTTGTGGGCTATACGGCCCAGGATGATCAAAACAAGATCCCGAACTCGCCAAGGTCTACCATAACTGCCCATATCCTGTTTGCCGAGACAAAAGGTAAACCGACGATCGTCTAGTGCGGCGATGAGCTGAGGAACGGCGACCATGCCCTTGTTCGCGAGCAAGTTAAGGCTCGCCGGAAGCGTCGTGTAGTAGAAACCGTGTGGCCCAGAATACGCATTGGTTGCATCTTGCAAGTCGTCGATCCACCTGGCAATCTTCTCCTTCGTGGTCGCCGTTTCAACTCTGAATCGAAGTCCCCTCGACCTATCCTTCGTCTGCAAATTCAACTGCGCCGCATATTCCGCCGCTTGCGCCCCCTCCGTCGTTTTTGGAAATCGTCCACTCATCATGACGGCGTGAAACATCAACCGCGGCCGGTCAAAAGAGCGGTCCGGGATTTCGTAAACCACATCTTCCCAAGCCCGTCGAGCAGCGACGTCTAGAAATTCTTCAATGAAGCGATTGCCCAGCGGATCGTCGTCCATACCGTCGATCGCCTCATGCATGAGGGCGATCGCGGTCGGCTCGTCGCCAAAATGGGACGCCATTCTTGAGGCCACCGCGAAGGAAAACGCATCGTACGGTAACGGATCCTTCTGAGGTCCGACCGGCTGATTCCCAAACTTTCGCATCGTCTCGAAATGCTTGCGCCGAAGCTGAACCATGCTGACCTTCGCCCCGTTTAGCCAGGTCAAGAAATCGATCCGGCGGAAGGTCGCCGGAGCCGGCATATAGAAGTTCGGACGCGCGTAGGCAAGATCGAAGCGCATCACCCGAAAATCGTTCTTCGCAGGCCCCACAAGGAATCCGTGCTCGATAACGCTGGTTCCATCCGATCGCGGCTCGGTGACTTCGACGAAATCGGACTTCAACAGCCGGTAGCCGATCCGGTCGATGCAATGGTAAATTCGGGTGCGTTCCTCCTCGAACGGAGACTTTGCCTGGAAACCCGCACCAAAAATGGCAAGCGCAAAAAGCATGGTTGAGACATTTAGAATGCCCCAACTTATGAGATCGCAGAATGAATTGTTGAACTCCCTGGGCAAATAGGACGCCCAAGGAATTCAACTCTCGCAGCCTATGGAATGCCGAGAATGTTCGTCTCGCGATCAAAAAACGCGAGCGTCGTCGCAAACGTGGTCGGATTGAATAGCGTGAACGCGACCGTTTTGCCCGCGAGCTTCAGGCTTCCGACGCCGCCATTGAAGGTCGCCGGGATGCCCGTAACTGGGAACGACTTCAGATCTTGGAAACGGGCGGTGTTCACCACGTCAAGCGTCGGGCTCTCACCATTCGCGCCACAAGTAAAGGCAACTCCATAGTTACCCCGCTCCTCCGGAGCTAAAAGCCACACGGACGTGGTTACGGCAAAGGCCCCCACCGGGTCCGCCGTCTTCTGATTGAACGCGGAAGGACCCACGAACAGCTTCGCCTTGTCGAGTTGCAACGGCAGAAACTGCGGCGAGGGGTAAGTCGTTACCGTGCCGGAGAATCCGCCGGTCGTATACGGATAACCCACCACTGAGTTATCTAGGGCGCCGAACACTGTGTTGCCGTCGTGCGAGAACTTGATCTGCAACAGGGCGGGCGTGCCGAAGGAAACACTGAAGGTCTTTTCCGATACGCCGTTCTTAAACACGCCGATGCCGTAGGCGGGAAACGGAAGCCCAGCGGACTGGGAGATCTGGACGGCGACCGTGTTCTTGTGTCCGGGGCGAACCGAGAGCCCTTGGACGTTGGCCCCGAACCCGCTGCTAACCGAAAAGCTTTGGTCGATCTGCTTCGTCGCAATGTCGATCCGATCGACCGTACCGCCGAAGCTGAAGTAGAGCTTGCTGTCGTCGTCAGAGAGGGCCAGATTGCTTCCGACCTGCGGAATCGCAAAGCTTCGGATGATGGTGCCGGAACGCGGATTCACCACCGCGATTGTCGCGGTGTTCGCCGACGCGGCATAAATAAGGTTGCGTTGAGCGTCGTAAACAAACGACGACGTGGCGATACCGGTGTCACGGACGACAAGGGGCGCTTGCTGCGCCAACGCGGCATTGGCGAGAGAGGCAAGACCGGCGAGAATCAAAATCGACTTCTTCATAGGCATACGGCGTCTTCACGCGTGCGACCACCCGCACCGCCCCCCCCCATCGCAATCAAGCGGGTCATCGAAAAGTTGGGCAAGCCTTCTCGGGAACGGCAAAAAGTCCGGCGAGGAAGCCGAAATTCGAGTTCCGGCGGGTTGGTGTACCCAGGACTATTGGCCCGCCCTAAAGAGCGCGCAACTGCGGCCAAGCGATTTCGACCCCCTGGCTAACCAAAATCGATTGGTATTCCTGCAACAACCGCGGACTATCGTGGACCTGGGCGGGGTCCAATTCACGCCGGATGCAGAAGCCAGCGAGGATGCCTACGGCCTCGCCGATGTTCCACTCCACCGGGTGCATGCGGTAGCAGCCGTTTGTGATGTGGGTGGTGCCGATGTTTTTGGCGGCCGGCAGCAGGTTGCGCACCCGAACCGGGATCAGTGCGCCTAATGGAATCTGAAACGGCAAGGAGCTGGTGTCGATATACGCCACCCCGCTCGTGCTCGGATGTAAATCGATCCGGTAAGCGCCGACGCCCACGGAGTCCGAATACTCCCGGCCCCGGTCTCGGCCCTGATTGCAAGCGGCGGAGACGTCTTGCTCTCGGATGGTGGTGCGGGCGACGATTCGGCGGGATTCACGAATGTACGCGGCCTTCGCGAAGCCGTCGTCGGTCCCCATGATGTCGGGGCGCAAATACAAACCCGGGTAGCCAGCGCCGCCATCGGGACGGGGAGCCTCCGTCTGTAACCAATACAACAAGCACGCGGAAAGCTCTTTCGCATCCAACAACCGCTCAGCCGAAGTCTCACCGCCCGACAAAGGCACGTGGTCGCACGCGGCGGGGTTCCAGTCCTCGTCGACGTCGACGACGGAGCCGAGGAAGTAGTCGTTCATCGGCCAGTTCACGATCGTGACCGGGTGGGGGACGGTGCCGGGCTCGAAGCGCGACGGGCTGAGGATTTGGCGGTAATTGAACCAGCCGAGGCCGCCGTTTTCCGCGAAGAGAGGTAGCTTGCGCGGCTCGTTGGTCTGCGGCTTGAGGTCTTCGAGGCCGATCAGGGGGCCGGGCCAGAACGGGGGGCGGAATGCCTTCCAACCCTCGTATTGCTCCGGTTCGTCCAGAACGCGGTCGGAGCCTTCGTCGTGGGCCATCGCGAAGACCCAGGTGATCGCCTGCACATTCTGGGGCTCGGCGGGTCCGGCGAGGGCGTTCGGCTCGTCGGTTTCCTTTTGAGATTCCGCACCAATCACGTACTCGGTTCCGCTAAGCCTCAGCATGTCGCCGAGTTCGGTCGCGTCCAGCACAAAGGGAGCGGCGACGGTGAGTTCCTCGCGGCTCCTTACCGAGACGCAGGTGACCGCGCGCACGCAGTCGCCGTCCATGTGGGCCTCGACGGGAACGTATTCGAGGACGACCTGAAGCTGCCCGGTCGCAATGTAAGGGGCCAGCATTCGCTGGAGAACTTGGTGGCCGACACCGGGCTCGTAACAGAGCCGGCTAACCCATCCACCGCCGGGATTGAGGCCAGGGTCTTCCCGGAATTCCCGCAGTAGCGGGGTGTGGTCACGGTAGTGATTCCTTACGAGTTGCCGGTAGCGGCGGTAACGCGCGGTGCAGCCGAATTGCTCGATCCACGGATGCTCGTCGGGAGGCACGGCCTGGCTGGTGAGCTGTCCGCCGATCCAGTCCGTCTCTTCGACGATGACAACATGGCACCCCATCGAACAAGCTGCCAGGGCAGCGGCGCACCCACCGGTGCCGCCCCCCACGATCAAAACGTCGCAGCTTAACTCGCGCATCGCCGAAGAGGCTACCTTTACGAGGTAAGTCGAGTCGCCGCTAAGGCGATTTTATGGGGTGGGATGTTCGGTCGTGGAGACGGTTACGCCCCAAAGTTCTTCAATCCACCAAAGATCGGAACAGCAAGATCTCCGGCGAACGACCGAAGGCGACTTTGTCGCCGTGGGCGAGGTAGCGGCCCTCACTATCGACCTCCTGGCCATTCACGCGCGTGCCGTGGGTGCTCGACATGTCGCGGAGGAGATAGCGGCCTTCGTGGACTTCCAGCACCGCGTGCTGGCGCGAAACGGTGGGGTCGTTGAGGAGGATGTCGCGGTTTTCGCGACCAATCGTCGTGAACTCGCCCTTGATTGGAAAACGTTTACCGACGGTCGGACCGGCGATTTGCTCAAACTCGGCGGCGATAAAGGTTGGTTTGGACGGACGGCGGGTGACGGGCCGATCGAGAGTCCCGGGAGCCTCGTCAGGCGAAGTCAAAACGAGGCGGTCTTCGACGGGCGCGGCCTCCACAATCGGCGCGGCTTCGATTTGCAGCCGGCTTCCACCGACGATCACCTCGAACATTCCATTGATCTCGACCTTGCCGCCGTTGATCTTCACTCCGTTCACGAAGGAGCCGTTGCGGCTCATGTCTTCGAACAGGATCCGGCCTTCCGGCAGGACGGTGATTTCGGCATGCTGGGCGGAAACGGACGAGTCCTTTCCGAGCCGGATTCCGCCAGTGGCTTCCCGGCCAATCATCGTCCGAACCTCGTTGAGCGCAAAAATCTCGCCGATATGCGGACCAGCGAGCACTCGCACACGGCCAGCGACGGGCAACTCATCCGGCGAAAATCCGGGCAAGTTGACCGTTTGTGTCGGGGGGGCGGATTCTGGGGAAGCGGGAACCGGAGCGGATCCAACCGGGAGGAGGTCCGTGGGGGGCGCGAGGATGGGAAGATCTACGTTCGTGTCGTTGGCCGGAAAGACCGGGGCTTCGGAGCCCGTGCGCGAGGCGGGACGCGCGGTAACGCGCATCCAAACGTAAGCGCCCGCGCCGACAACGCATAGCGCACTTCCCACCCACATCAAGGGATCGGTGAGTAGCGAAGAACTCATGGTTTTGTCCGGACTTTTGAGGCGCTGCCAAACCGCATTGTGATGCTTTACGACGAAGAACGTGGACAAGCTCACCAAATCGGGACGTCTCGTTAAGATTTCAGTATGGAAAGTGGGCCTTTTTCGCGCCAAAGAGCTTAAGCGGGAAACCTCGTTCTTGCCAAATGCCTCCGGAAAGCTTAATAATGCAGTCCTAACGCGATAGTGATCGTTGTGGTTGCCACCGACCGCGCCATCCCCGCGGATTCCGTCTGAGCTCCATTCCTACCATGAGTAACCCCGAAAACATTGGCAAGTACAAATTGCTTGGCGAGCCGATGAATGGCGGTATGGGAAAGGTGTACCCGGGCCTGGACCCTACCCTGGGACGTAAGGTCGCGATTAAGGTATTGCATGACAATTACGCGAGTGATCCGAGTACCGTTAACCGCTTCCTAACGGAGGCCCGCGCGATGGCGCTCATGAACCACCCGAACATCGTCAGCGTTTACGACGCGGGCGATGCGGACGGCACCACGTTCTTCGCGATGGAGTTCGTCGAGGGCGAAAACCTCGGCGAAATCCTGCCGCGGCGTAAGAAGTTGCCTCTCAGCGAGGTCTGTGGAATCGTCATGCAGATCGCGAGGGCCTTGGATTACGCACACGACAAGGGCGTCTTCCACCGCGACGTCAAGCCGACGAATATTTTGCTCACCCACGACAAAACGGTCAAGGTGACGGACTTCGGCATCGCGAAGGTCACCGGCATGACGAGCGTGACGGAGGTCGGAAAGGTCATCGGCACCGCCGAGTACATGGCGCCCGAGCTTTGGCATGGCGAGAAGGCGACCCAAGCTTCCGATCAATACGCACTCGCCGTACTCGCGTTCGAACTACTGACGGGCAAGACGCCGTTCGGGGGCGAATCGCCCATCGCGAAGGGTTACGGACATGTCTCGCGCCCGGTTCCGATCGTGGAGTTGGAGGAGAACGAAAAGACTTCCGAGGGGAACGTCAACAGCGCGGTAAGCCGGGCAATGTCCAAAAAGCCAGCCGAGCGGTATCCGTCGGCGGTGGCGTTCGCAGAGGACTTGGCGCGGACGGGCGGCGTCTTCAAGCCGAAGATGCCGCGAGTGAAACTGCCCAATCTTCCGGCCATGCCGGACATTCGGTCGATCCAGCCGCACTACTTCGCCATCGGCGGCGCAGCTTTGGGATTTTTGATCCTGCTGTACGCGGTATGCGGACGGCATCCGGCGGAAGTGGCCAAGACTTACACTGCGCCTCCGCCTCCTCCGCCTCCCCAAGGGCCTTGGGACAAGAAGTACACGGATGCGATCGCGGTGGCGGATCCCCTGATGGATCGGAAGTTTCAGGACTCAGAGTTCGCAAGCCCGGACTTCAAGGCGAAATACGAGGAAGATCATCAGAAGATTGTGAAGTCGGCGAGCCTGCTTACCGGCGCTTCGGACTCGCAAGCAACGCTCGACAAACAAGACCCGTTGCGGCACTACAACGCGATGGGGCACTGGTACCTCGCCCATGATCAGATGCGGTACTTCATGAACGCCTTTGCGACGGCCTTGGCGGCGGGGCATAACGACGCGGGATCGCAGGTGAGGAAGGATATTCAAACCCAGGTCGACGGCATGTGTAACGAATACCGGCTCTACCTGGAAAAGGAGCCCGACAGCTATTTGAAGGACCAGAAGCGTTTCGTGGAATTGGGCGCCGTCGTCGATACGCTGCGGGACAATCACTTTAAGAGCAGCAGTTCTTTCGATAGCTTTTTAGAAGAGCTTCGTCAACGAAAGCGTGAGGTAAACGGCCCATGAGGTTCACGTGGATCGCCGCCGCGGCACTATTGCTGGTATTTGCAGACGCTGCAGGGCAAAGCGATATCACCGTACTTCGAAACCTAGGAAAGAAGACGCCCAAGCCGGTAGTTAAGAAGGCGATACCCGCTAGGAAACCGGTTGTGAAGGTAATCCGGCGGCGGACGCCGCGTCCGCCACGTCCGCCACATCCCGCCCCTTCTGGCGGAACGAAGAATGGCCACCCAGCGAATGGAAAGGGCCCTAAGAATCCTCCGCCGCCCGTACCCGCTGTAAATATCAATAAAATAGAATTGACACGGGTGTTCGCCGATGTGACCGTGCCGGTCGTCGACGAGCGGTCTATGCCGGTGCGAAACCTTCAACTCACCGCGACCGTGACCCATGAGGCGGATGCGAGCGGCCCGGAACGGATCGGTACGCCCGTGCCGGTAACCACCGACGACAACGGGTACGTGAAGCTATCCGGAGTTCAATTCCCGGCTCACATCGACTTCACCTTGCCGGGAGCGGGCGGGGACGCAATAACTTTCGAAACCAATCTTCGAGGCCCGAACACGGTTTCAATGTCGGCTGGCGAAGTAATCGTACAGGGCACGCGTTTCACGAAGGTAAACGATCGAACGGCCGACGGAGAGCCAATTTCCGGGCCGGTTACGCCAACCGACCGGCCGAACGTTAAAGCTCAAACGGTTACGTACAAGTTCAAGCAGTACGTCGCTTACAAATCGGACGCATTGATGACCAAGCGGCAGGTGGTGGACTTTCGGATTCCGAAGCCCGCAAACGCCTCCGGCTTCGCACCTGGGAGCCTCAAGGTCTTCCGGGGCGATACCCCTGTCGGGGTTCGCGACGATGGCGATAGCTGGGCCCTTCGGGTGCCGCGCAAAGAAGCCGTCGGGGATGCCAACTGCGATGGCCAGGGTAGCGTAGCCACCCCCGCGACCTTTACCGTCCGTGGTTCGACTCCGGCGGCTTATTTTGCCCGCGACATTGCCCTGAAGGACATCAACATTTACGAAGAGAACGTGCTGCCCCAGGCGGTGCTTTCGCTGGTTTCTCTGCGGCCGAACTCAGTGAATATCGGAGGGAGCCCCGTCGGCGATTCCTTCCGGCTCAGCCCATACTTCTGGGCCCACCGCGGAGCCGGCCAGCTTTTTGGCAAAGAAGACACGGATTTCGCGCATCCGGACGAGATTTCGGGGCGGGTCGCCCTCAGCATGCTCGGCATTCGAAATATGCCGAAGGCGGACGACGACTCCAATCACGAGAGCAAGCACTTCTTCCAGGTCCCCGGTCCCAGCAACGAGCGGTATCGATTCGGACAGTGGATTTGGCTGCTCGACCACGGGCTCGGTCTGCGATGCCGTCCCGAAGCCGAACACCGGACCTCGGGACGGACTTCGACGGGACGCGTTCTCCCAGCGCCGGAGGATTTCGGGATTCTTGAGGGAATTCGCTTCATCACGAAGACCGCCGGCGATATCGGCGGAGTAGTCGCGGTCGGCGCGAGTCGAACGCAGGTTTACGCGGCCCTCGGCCCCCCAGACGATAGCTTGTCGTCCATCGAGTCCAAATTAGGTATCGGCATCGCGGCGGAAAAGAGCCGGAACCTGCTGGGTTCCCCCGACATCGAGTGCGAAGACGAGGCATTTTTCGGCGGCGCCATCAAGGTTAAGTGGGACGGAAGCGTCGTGAAATGGTTCGAGATCGCCCGGCCGATCCAGATGCTCTACGCGGGGACCGACCCGTATCCGAGTGGCGACACCGACCCCGTCAACCATGACAAAGCGACGATGAAACTGGGCTCCGTTATGGGCGTGAATTACGAGAGTGGCGAGTTCCTCGTCAATCTTGGGAGCGAGATCAACGTTCACCCGAGTAACGGTAGCGAAGAGGGGACGATTCTCGAGCTCTATCTGCTCGATTCCGTGGATCCCAAGACGGGCTACCACCGGGGAGACCTGGAGTCCCTGTCTATGTGTGGCGGCGGGCACGGAAGTGAGTGGTTGGAAGTGGTAAGCGCGGGGCGCGGTTACTGCATCGCCAAGCCCCGCATTAAGCGGATCGGCGGAACGTCGATCGCGTACGGTGTTTTGCCGAGGTTCGCATCTCCGGAGAGCGGGCTTCTCCGGGTTCGGATCAAGAAGCTTTAGCCGCGCCATGACGACTTTCTCCACCCTCCCGACGGAAGCCATCCGCGTTGCTTTCGATGCCGAGTGGGCGCGGATCGCGGATAGCATCTTTCGCTATATCCAGTCGAAGGTGTCGCCCGACGATGCGCCGGACGTGTTCTCGGAGGTCGCGATGCGGGCGTTTCGCTCCTATGCGAAGGAGCGCGTCGACTCTTCGTTTCTGTCGTACGTGTACACGATCGCGAACAACGAGTGCTACCGCTACTACGGCCGGCGGGCGCGGCGGCGGGATCGGGAAGGCGAGGCGATGCCGGACGATGTGGTCGCTCCCGGCGCCGAAGCCGATCCCGCGGACAACCCCATCTTCAAGGTCATCCGGCTAGGTCGGGAGTCCGGCGACCTCATCGACCGAGAGGCGAACATCCTTTTGGCCCGCGCGGAAGACCCCGACATGGGTTGGAACGAGATCGCCGAGGCTCTCGATCTGAGCGCGAACAATTGCGCGGTGATTCATTGCCGAGCCGTGCCGAAGCTGGCCGTGCTCTGCTTCACGAGGGGGCTCGACCTCATCGGAGGGCGTGAAGCCGCCGACGCGGCCTTCCGACAGGGCCGCGGCGAACTCACGGATCGCGAGGAAAACGTCTTCGTCGCGCTCGTCCTTGAGGAACGCAGGAGCTACCGTCACCCCGGCTGGGAATCCGACTTCCGAAGCGCCTGCCGAAAACTTTCAAGATTTTTAACGATTGAGTAGGCCGTCTGTAATGGTTCGGGAAAGCCTGGGGTCTGGTCTGGTAAGGCGCGCTCTTAACTGAGCGCAGAAGAGAAATGTACGACAACAACGACAACCGAAACGAAGGAAAACAGGAGGCGGCCGTGGAGAAACCAGAGGCTCATTCGTTCCTTGGAGAGCTCACCGATGGACGTAATGTCGTCGTGGACGGCGACGTGGCCAACTTCGCCGAATACAACAACCAGCAGGGCGAAAACGACTTCGGCTACGAAGGGACTTGCGGAATCGTGAGCGTCAAGAACGTCCTCAACGAGTTCGGCGTTTCGGCGAACGAGCAGCAGGTCGTCAGCTACGCGGTCGAACGGGGGCTTTGCAACACGGGCGCCGGAGAGATACAGGACGCACGGTATCTCGGCGGCACCACAATGGCCGGTCAGGCCGAGATGCTTTCGGAACTTGGCGTACCGTCCCTGGCGGAAAGCGGTCTGACCGTGGATGAACTCGCGGAGCGCATTACCGATTGCCACGGCGCGATCGTCGAGTTGAACGCGGGCGTGCTTTGGAACCAGCCGGCGCTTTACGATACGGGCCAGGCGAACCATGCGGTTACCGTCACCGGCGTCGCGCGAGACCCCGAGACGAGCGAAGTGATCGGCGTTTTCATCAACGATAGCGGCCAAGGAGTGGCTGGCGAATTTGTCTCCCGAGACACCCTGGAGCGGGCGTGGGAGCGGGCCGGGGGCAATGCGGTCGTCACCAATTCTTCCTATGTTTAAGCAATCCGGAACCCTTATATGAGCCTGCAAGACGCGTTCGCGCAGATGAAAAACGGCGCCTTGCGCCGTAACGAGATCCCGGTGGGGCACTATTTGTCGCTGCCCGTGCCGACCCTGCGCTTCCGGAGGCCGGCGTTTGCCTTCTTCGCGGCGCCGGCGATCCACCAGCCGGGCCAGTCCGCGCAGGCATTGGTGCCGGACCGTTGGTGGGCGGTCGATGCCGCCACGAAGCGTCTCGTCGTGTACGCGATGGACTTCGCCATGCCGTTGGTCAGCATCCCGGCAACCGACGACAGTGTCGCGGACGCGCCCGACGTCGATATCGCGATGTTGGAAGAGGCGTTGCGAAACGCCGTCAGTCTCTTGGACGAAGCCGGGGCTCGATTTTTCGCAGGCGCGCCCGCGAGCGCGGCGGTCGCGGAGCAACTCGGCCGGGACATTGCCCTCCTCACTCCGCCAGTCCTTCGCTCGTTTTACGAGTCCATCGCCCCCGACTTCTTTGCCTGGCTGCGGGATCCGCAGTAGCGCCATTCGACCTCTGAACTGCACGAAAATGCTTTCCCTCGCCGTTCTCCTGCTATCAACCTCTTTCCGGTCATCGACCGTGCAAGCGAAGAAGCCGGCGGATAAGGTGATGGTTATCGGCTCGCCCTTGAAGATATTGGGGGCGGTGACCTGGACGCCGGCGCTGACCCTCGGGGTTCTGATGGACGCCGCGTTGCCCGCCGATACCTCCCGGGCGGACCGCGCGCACATCGAGGTTTGGCGGGACGGCAAGAAACTCGTTCGGGATTACTCGAAGAAAAAGGGCGATGACGGCCCGTTCAAGTTGCAGAAGGACGACGTCATCTTTGTGCCCTACGTCCATCCCAAGACCAAGAAAATGCTCCTTCTCGGAGCGCCCTCGATTCCCGGAATCACCACGGGGGGCCTGACGGTAATCGACTCGCTCGATACGCCGCTAAAGTTTAACGACAAGACCGCCGCGCTCTATTGGCCGAAGAGCGTAAGGGGCGACATCCACGCGAACGGCAAAACCGTCATCGAGCATAAGGAAGTCGCGGGCGAATTCGAAGCGCCGCTCACTTTCAAACCGGTCTCGGATAAGAACGCGGTGCTGGAAAGCGAGAGCTCGATCATCGAGGTCGTACCGAAGGAAGCGACCACGAGCCTCTTCGTTCCGAAATCCTTCGTTCCTTCTGCGCCGACGCAACGGTACGACCCGAAGTCCGATGATGTCACGGTGGTCGGGGCGGTCTATGACCCCGGCAGGTTCCCGTTTGCCGCCGGCGCAGACGTAAGCTACTACACCGAACAGGCAAAACCCACACTGTTCGCGGACCGCGTCCACATTTATCTCATCAGCCACGAGAAGCACGCGGTGTCCGAGTTCGCGGATAACGCGAAGCTGGCGCAGCGAGAGGTTAAGGGCGGCGACACGATCGTGGTGGTGGACAGGCCACTGCCGCTTATCGTGGGTGCGATCGGAGCCGTGAAGCGGCCGACTATCGACCTGGCAAACGAGAGCAGTAAGATTCCGAGCCCGTTGCGCGAGCTCGACTTGGTGGCCGACGTCATCCCGAAAATCCAGGTATTGAATCCTTCCACTGCATTAGTTATTATTCTTAGGAACTACTTTGGGGACCGCCTGGCCCTGCGGCTCGATCCCTATGTACTGGCGGACCTCACCCCCAAGCTGGGAATCAAGGTGCAGCCGGGCGATCTCGTGTTCGTGGCCGATAATGGCGCGGGCAATTGGCAATACAGCGAAAGCAAACTTCTCGAGATCGCGAAGGAGTTATCGAATTAGGTCCTTAGACGATGCGAACAAATTTGGCCCTCGTTTTGGTCCTCGCGGCATCCCTCTTCGGGTTGGCGGAGAGGCCCTACGCTCAGTCAAAGAGCGGAGATAGCGGGAGCCTCACCCGGAAACAGGCTCCGCAAAAGGTGGCGAGCAACCGGTTTTCGGTTTGGGTAATGCCTAAGGACCGGTTTGGCAAGCCTGTTGTGGGGCTCAGCGAAACCAACTTCACCGCGACGGTTGAGGGCAAGCCGGCAAAGGTGGCCGCCGTGACCCGGTCCTTCAATGCGCGGGGACGGCTCGGATTGGCGCTCGTGTTGGACCTTCACGAGCCTTCGGAGAGCACACGGGTTGTATCGGCTATGCGTAAGTTTGCGCATACCATATTGAATAAATTGAGCTCCGCCAACTTGGAAACCGCGGCGGTGGTCGCGGTGGACTCGAAGGGCGCCCGGCCAAGCAAGTTCACCGCGTCCATTGACGAGCAGACCGATTTTGTCGACCAGCAGAAGGCCGACCACGGCTTGTCCACCCGCCCGCTCTACAATGCGGCGGCAAAGGCCGCGAACCTCAATGACACGGCTTACGAGAACCCCCGCATCTCGGTTGTCCTCGTCACCGCCGGAGGCGGGAGGACGGACGCAGGCGACGCAAAGTCCTTGCAAACCGCATTGAAGACCTCTGGCCGGCCCCTCTTTGTCGTGGATTTCGGCGCGAACGCAGATGAGAAACTCACGCGGATTGCGAACGAGTCCGGCGGGAAGTACATTCCCGCGCCCAGCATCGAAGGTACTGGGGCTAACACGGCCGCGGGCGAGGTGCTCGGGCAAATTCGTTTTGCGATGGAGGATGCCTACGCCGTCGTGATCGAAACGGCCAAGGAACCGGACCCCATTCCGGAATTCGACCTCACCTACCATCGCGGTTCCGATTCCGGTACGACCTCGCTCCGGATACCAATTCCGCTTTGGCTTTATTTCGCTTACGCGCTGATCCCGATCGCAATCATCCTTGTCGCCTTTTCTAGCCGACGGGGCGGACGAATCGGGGTGTACATCGAACGGATGACGGGCAGCGGATCCGATGATGGGGCGACGCGCGGGGAGACGAACGTGGTCGAAGGCGGCGGCTTTTACACCCAGGGCCGATCCGCGATGACCACCGCGCCACCAGATTTCGCCGACATGACCGGGAACACGACCCATGCCGAAACGCAGAGTTACGAGCAGTTCGACCGGGGTTCGACGGTGGGATACATCGAGCCAAAGCTGCGGGTGACGCCCGCGTTCGGAGAAACGATTGTCATCTCCGCAAAGCACCAGTTGAAGTTTGGCCGGGAGCGGGGGGACGTGATTTTGAAGGGCGATATGACGGCGTCCGCGCTGCACGCCGAGATCAGTTACGAGGATGGCGTCTGGTCGATCGTCGATCTCAATAGCCGCAACAAGGTGTTTGTGAACGGGGAGAAGGTGACCCGCCAAGTGCTTTGCGATGGCGACCGCATCAAGATCGGCAACGCGATCATCGAGTTCTCCGAAACCGGCGAGTTTACGCCCACCTTGGCCGGAGAGGCGGTCTAGCCATGGCGTTTCAACCCACCGATTTTCGCGACTTCGACCCCACCGAGCGTCCGCTTGTGGATGAATGGGTGAAGGTTCGGAACGTCCGCCGGCGCGGGGCAAAGCCGGCGGGGTTGCGGAGCGTCATGATCGGAGTTGGCGCGCTGGGGCTAGTGCTCGTCTCGTTCGCAGTTGTGCGAGTGGTCTCCTCTTCCGGGTCCGCTACGAAGCCTCCGGCGGTCACCCACCCCGCGCCGCCGGTGAAGACGGGAGTGGTGCTCTCGCTCGTCTTGCAGCAGGAAGATAAGAGGCCTAGACATCCGGGGGACCTTGTCAATGGAACGCTGACCTTGGTCGGCGACGACGAATCGTTGCATCACGTCAACCTGAAGGCCGCGCTTCAACCGGTCGCCGACAGTGACGTAAAGATCGTCAAATCGAAGGGACCCTTCAAGGCCGATCCGGGTTACCTGCACCAATACGTTCGCGAGATCCAACTGCGGATGCCCATCGTAAAAGAGGCGGCGCCGCTCATCGCGCACATTGAGGCGAGGAACCTCGTGCCGGGCGTTCGCACGACCCGGGCGGAGCCCGTCCAGGTGCGGGTCGCGCCGAAGCCGCCGCCCGAGTTGGTGAAGCCGCCCGTAACTCACCGCGGAAGCCATGGGAAGGAGCCGGCTCCTCCCGAGCCAGTTACCTCGATGAAGAAGCCGGCTCCGAAACCGGGACTCGAAGTCGACCCCATCGACAAGGACCACTAGCGATGAAAGCTCGAGGTGACCTTCCGTGAATTCGACGAACCTGCTGCTTTTCGTAGCGGGCGGCTCGGTCGTCTTCGCCATGATCCTCGTTTACCTGCTCAAGAATTTGCAGAGCGGGAAGTCCGGACGGGGGCTCGAACTGATCCACGTCCCCGACGCCGAGCGGCAGCGGGTCTTCATTCGCTTCTATCCCCTACCCGCGCGGCAGATGCTTTTCTTTCCGCGCCGATCGATCCGCATCGGGCGGCCGCACAAGGGCGAGCCAGTTCCGGATTTCGTGCTCTTCGACAGCCGGGTTTCACGCAGCCATGCGGAGATTGTGTGCGAGAAGGGCGCGTACTACCTGATCGACGCGGGCTCCAAGAATGGAGTCTTCCTCAATGGGAACCGCGTCAGTTCGCGGATCCGGCTTGAAAACGAAGACATCATCACGATCCTCCCGTACAAGCTGCGCTTCCTCGATCCGAAGGGCGCAGTGGCGGGGGAGCTTGGCGATACGAGTCCGTTCCGGTTCAAGGGCAAGCTCGCGACGGGCGGAATGTCGGTCGTGTACCGGGCTGAGGATATCCGAAGTCGCGGCGCGCGGCGGGATATGGCCGTGAAGCTGCCGAAGGAATACAAGGAAGACCTCGCCGAACGGCGGCGGCGGATCACCGAGGAGGCCGAGATTACCGGCCTGATGGACCACCCGAATATCGTGAAGTTCGTCGAATCCGGCGACCTTGCGAGCGGACTGCCATACCTCTGCGTCGAGTTGGTCGAGGGCTCCAGCCTGCGCCGACGGATGAACGACTTGCGATCCGAGGGACGCACCATGACCGAGGTCGAAGCGCGAAGAATCGGGGCCGAGATCGCGGATGCGCTCGCCGTGGTCCACGCCAACCAATACGTCCACTGCGACATCAAGCCGGAGAACGTGCTGCTCGACCCTTCAAACCGGGTGAAGCTGGCGGATTTCGGAATCGCCTGGCGCATCGGCCGGCCAGGACCGAACAAGTGGGGCGCGTACCATTACATGGCGCCGGAGCACATCGCGGGCCAGACCCCCGTCCCCGCCACCGACAGCTACTCGCTCGCCAGCACCCTCTACGAAATGCTGTGCGGAGTCTGCCCGTTCGAGGGGAGTCGCACCGACGTCAAGCGCAGCCACGAGACCCACGAAACGATCGTCGCCCCGCGCAGCCGGATCCCGGACATCAGCGACGACCTGAACGACATTTTGATGCGCATGCTGACCCCTGAGCCTGGACAAAGGCTCTCCGACCCTAAGCAAATCAGCCATCTCCTTAGGGGCCGAGTTTAGTTCTAATGAGTCAACCCACCCGTTTGATGTCCACGATCCGGCCCTCCACGCTGGCGATGCTCGACCCTTGTGTCGGCATTTCCTCGGATCGCGGCAAGTCGGCGAAACCAAACCAGGATCGCGCGCGAGCCTTTGTCGGACGAGGGGGCGAAGGGACCGTACTCGTCCTCGCGGACGGGATGGGCGGCCACGCGGCGGGGGAGATCGCAAGCGACATCGCCACCACGACGATCGTCGAGGCGTTCGAGACCCGTGGCTTCACCGACCCGCAACGCGTCTTGGAGGAGGCGTTCGCCGAGGTCAATCTGGCGATCATCCGCGACGCCCAAACCTCGGAGGAACGAAAGGGGATGGGAACTACGCTGGTGACCGTCGTGCTTTGCCAAAACCAACTCTTTTACGCCCACGTGGGGGATAGCCGGGCGACGCTATTCCGCGGCGACTACTGCCGGCGGCTCACAAAAGATCACCTTCGGATCGTGGAGACAGACAACTTCCCGGAGAACAAGGCGAAGGGGCACCCGCGCTCGAACATTCTCTCCCGCGCGATGGGGATTCGCGAGGTGGTCGAGCCAAGTTTTGGGACGATCGCGGCGGAGGAAGGGGACCGGATTCTGCTCTGCTCGGACGGGATCTCCGAGTTCGTCCATGAGGACGAACTGGCCGAGTTTTTATTTACGAAAGAGCCGGCGACGGCGGCGGAGACGGTCACGAAGCGGGCCATCGCCCAGGGAAGCCACGACCATTGCACGGCGGTCGTGGGGCGAATTATAAAGTTTTAGAATTTTCTTGTAATGCCTGTAATGGATCGGTTGGGTCGCGGGTCAATCCCGCCAGAAGGTCAACTCGCTTGACCAACGGAGTCAGTGATGTCAATTGAATTAAGTGCAATGAAAACTGAAGTCGGGGCGGAATCCGCCGAAGGCTATAACGAGCGAGTTGGCGCTGCCCTCGGTCATGTCGGTGAGGCGCGCGGCCAGTTGGTCGAAGCCCAAAACTCCCGCGACGCGGAGCAGCTCAAGTCCGCGATGGGCAACATGCGCAGCGGCCTCGACAACCTTTTCCAAGAGGGCCTCGGCGACGCACACGCCGACCCTGCCGCGATGCCGAACGAGGTGGCCCAGCTTGAAGGCACCATCGGTGCGAATCCCGGAACCGTTAAGGCGCTGATGGGACTGCGCGACAAGGCCGCCGAGGCTGAGGTCGACATGTCCAACCCCAATGTAAAGATCGACCCGGCCCACTTCGACGGTCTCGTCGATTCGATGCGCGAGGCGACGGCCGGAATGCCGACGGAGCTCGCTCCTTCCGAAGACGCCGTACCTACCGAAGCCGCGCCGACGGAAGAGACGCCCGAGAGCCAGTCCGCTCCTGCCGGTGACGGTACGGGCGATGGCTCCGCCGACGAAGACGGTGACGATGACGAGAAAGCGGGCGCGACGGTCAGCGAGACCGCGGTGAAGCCCGGCGATGCGAACGCGAGCCAGTCTGAGGCGACGATCGGCGAATCCGGCGACCTCGTGAAGACGGACGCGAATGGCGTGCCGATCATCGAGGGCACGGCTCAAGCCAAGACGGAGGCGGCGCCGGTGGCCGGCATCGAGGGTTCGAAGCCCGTCGCTCCGGTTGAGGCCCAGACTTCGAAGCCGGAAGGCACGATCCCTCCTCCGGCTCGCGCCGATGGCGCTCCGGTGGCTCCCGCTGCCGACGGCGACCTCCTAAAGACGGATGCGAACGGCGTGCCGATCACCGACGGTGTGGCGGTCAAGACCGACGCGCCTGCCCCGAAGGCCGACGTTCCGCTGGCCCCGGCCCCCGAGACCAACGGCAAGTACAACCTGGAGAACGGCCGCCTGGTGGATCCGGTTACCCACGCCCACTTCGAGCGCGGGTCCATGCTCAAGATCGACGAGGCCACGAATCTTCCGATCAACGACAAGACCGGCAACCTGATCGACCGCGCCCGCGGCTTCGAGTTGGATAAGAACACCCAGCGCCTGATCCCGATCTCGGCCGAGCAGCAGATCGACCCGTTCACGAAGGAAAGCGTCGCATTGCCGGACCACGGTCTGGAGCAGGATGCGGAGCGCAGCACCCCGGAGTCGACCCTCTATATCAACCCCTACAACAACCACCGGGTGAACCTGGAGCAGGGTTGGGAAGAGGATTCCGCAGGCCACATGATCGACCTCAACCGAGGCCTCAAGATCGACCCGGAGTCGGGCCACTGCTTGGACGCGGTGACCTCGATGCCGATCGACCGCGAGACCGGTTTCAAGATCGACTTGTCGACGAACCTGCCGATCGACCCGCAAAGCAAGCTGTTGATCGACAAGGCCAATGGCGTTTACCTCGACGCGGATACCCAAGCCTTCGCGGGTCGAATCCCGGGCGCCAACCCCGTGGCCGTAACGACGGAGATTTCGGATGCCACTGCTTCGAAGGGCGAAGCGACCAAGGGTGATATCGGCGACCTCGTGCAGACCGACGCGAATGGCGTCCCGATCACGGACGCTTCTTCCACCGCAGCGCCGGTCGAGGGTGCACGCGAGTCCGGCAACGGTGAGATTCCGACCGAAGCTCCGGCCGAAGGGCAGGACGAGGCAGCGCCCCAGGAAGACGTTAACGGCGATGTCAACGAGGAGCCGGAGATGGACGACCTTGGACGTCTGATCGATCACGGCACCCAGTTGCTGAAAGACGTGGCCGACGCCGGCAAGCTGTTCGACATGCACACGGGTCACCCGATCTTCTCGCAGCAGTACGTGCAGCACCCGCACACGTCGGAGCTCTTGGAGCGCGGTTCGGGCTTTAAAATCCACGCTGAGACCGGCCTCGCCATCCACCCGGAGACGGGCAACCTGTTGGACCGCGTCAATCACATCGAGGTGCATCCGGTGACCCGCGAGGTCGTCCGTGAGCTGCCACACGAGATTCACCCGTCGCAGTTGCCGCTGACGTTCGGCCGGCACCACTAATCCATCCGGCCAGCGGCAGCTATAGTCCAAGCCTTTGCTCTCCGGAGCAAAGACTTGGGAGGGTGTTTTGGAGATGGGTTTGTCTCCAGTACGCTGTCCCACGTCTTTGCCCCGGAGGGCAAAGGCGCGGACTACACGCCATCGGCGTTAAAAGGCATTCGCCAAGACCTTTAAAGTTGCAAACTAAATGAGCATGCTCGCTCCAGGTTCACCTGACCATCCCAATCACTCCACGGCGCTTTCGGCTCCGGACGAATTCCGGAGCCGAATTCATGACTTGAGCGATGCGGTGCTCTACGCGCTTGAGCGGAGGCACCTTGAGTACTTGGATCTGGACCACTTTCCGGCTTCGGAAGAGGACTCGCTTCCGCCGCTGAACCCCGGCGATTTGCAGATGTTGCGCATCGAGCAGATCGGGCACGGGACAGGGATGGACCGTAGCCTGGACATTCTCAACATGCAGAATGTGCTCGGCACGTTTCGCGAGGGGCGGCATAGCTTCGTTTTCGGTCTCCGCTCGACGGGTCCGCAGGTGCACATGTACATGGGCGCACGGCGGATGACGGACCCCGAAGGGCCGCGCCGGGGCCGGGGTGCTTTGCCAGGGGAGCGAGTGGCGCCGGATTACGCGGCGTTTGACTTCGTCCAAAACCTCCGCCACAGCATCGAAGGGAACTTGCCGGGGACGACTTTTCATAGCTACGACCGCGCCGACCGAGTCGTGTGTCCGGCGAACGAAGTCCTCGACCAGATCATTCAGCCGATTCAGGACTTTCCCTTCCTTAGCGCAATCACGGGGATTCCCTCCCTACGCACCGACCGGCAGGATCAGAGCGCGCAGAGCCTTGACCGCTTCATTCAGGCGATGCAAGGGAAGCCCTACTTAGTACTCGTGATCGCGGAACCGGTGCCGGACCGGCAAATCAACGACGTGCTGTCGGACTGCCTTCGAATGAACAGCGACGTCCACTCGTGGGTGAAGACGTCGTACGGCCAGACGGACGGCACGAGCACCGGGACGACGAGCTCAGAATCTTCTGGGGAGAATTCGGGCGGAAGCAGCGGATCGAACAAGAACGAATCGTCCGGTTCGGCCGATACGAAGCAAGGGGGAGCGGTTTTGGGGGGCGCGCTGGGAGCGGGCGTTTCACTACTCATGGCGACCACGCTGACCCTTGCGCCTGGCCTGGCCTACGCGCCCATTGCCATCGGTGGAATGGTAAATACGATGGTCACGGGGCGGAAGGGCAGCGCCTCGGACAACATCAGCAACAGCTTTGGCACGAACGAGTCCCGCAGTTGGGGCGAGTCCATGACCAAGACCTCTGGCTCCTCCGACGGCACGTCGAACTCACGGTCGGTGAACTTCGAGTACCTGAACAAGACGGCCGAGTACTGCGAAAAGGTCATCGACGGCTACGTGGAGCGGCTTCAGAAGGCGAAGAACCTCGGGCTATGGAACGTCGGCGTTTATCTGTTGGCAGAGGACGCGAGCACGTTTGCCCAGGGCAACGCCCAGCTTCGCGCGCTCTTTTCCGGCAAGTCCAGCCACCAAGAGCCTATCCGCTCTTTGAATCTATCTGCCCCCGGGGCTCGAGATCGCGTTGGCCGAGTGCTGGAGTCGCTGACGAATCCGATCGTATCGCTCCTGATGCCGGGGTCCGGCGAAGAAATTCCGCACCCCCTGGGCAAGCTGCACCGGGGTCTAAGCACGCCGCTCAACACCGAAGAATTGTCGCTCTTCGTAAACCTTCCCCGGCGCGAAATGCCGGGCTTGAAGCTGCAGCTCTTTACCGATTTTGGGCTCAACCCGAAGCCCGTGAACTCGGCGGACTCGATTTCGCTGGGCAAGGTCGTGGATAGCGGGCGCGAGTTGAATATCCCCGTCGGGATCGATTCCGGCGATCTTACGCGCCACCTCTTCGTCACCGGCATCACGGGCAGCGGAAAGACGAATACCTGTTTCCGTATCCTCAAGAGTCTCAGCCGGCGCGAGATTCCGTTCCTCGTATTGGAGCCGGCGAAGGGCGAGTACCGTGACTTGCTCGCGCATCAGGACGTGCCGGGGCTGAAGGTTTACACGCTGGGGCACGAGATGATCTCGCCGTTCCGGATCAACCCGTTCCAGTTCGTGCCGGGCACCAACCTCGTCTCCCACCTGGACAACCTGAAGTCGATCTTCAACGCCTCGTTCCCCATGTACGCCTCGATGCCTTACATGCTCGAGGAGGCGGTTCAGCAGTGCTATGAGGAGCGCGGATGGAACCTGATCGACTCCTCAAACTCGAATTTCGACATGGAAGCGGTGGTCGAGAAATGGCGCAATGGGGAGATGGACTACTCCTACGCCGACTGGCTGCCAACTTTGACCGACCTCTTCCATATGATCGACAAGGTCATCAAGAAGACCGGCTTCAACCAGGAAATCGGCGGCAACTTCAGCGCGGCGTTGAGGGCCCGGATCAAGAGTTTGTTGCTGGGAAGCAAGGGATGCATGCTTGACGTGCGCTGCGGCTTGCCGTACGAGCAGCTTTACAACGCGCCGACGATTCTTGAGCTAAGAGGCGTGGGAGACGACGACGACAAGTGCTTCCTCATGGCGCTGATCCTCGTGCAGCTCTACCAATACCGCGAGCAGTTGCATCGGTGGAATCCGGATGCGCGCCTGAAACACCTCACGGTTTTAGAGGAATCGCACCGGCTACTGGGCCAGTCCGGCGGGCCGACGGGCGTCTCGGAAGTGGCCAACCCGCGCGGGAAGGCAGCGGATTCTTTCGCGAACATGCTCGCCGAGATCCGGGAGTACGGCGAGGGGTTCTTGATCGTCGACCAGACGCCGGCGAAGCTGATTCCCGACGTCATCAAGAACACGAGCGCGAAGATTTTGCACCGGCTTTCCTCCCCTGACGACCGGCAGACGATGGGCGCGGCGATGGGGATGAGCGACGACCAGCAGAAGATGATCCCCCGGCTGCGCGTCGGCGAGGCGATCTTCTTCAGCCAAGACCAGGAAAAACCGGTTTGGATTCGAATTCCGCGGTGCAAGGGCGGCGGCGAGGTTCGGGTTACGGACGCCGACGTGATGGAGACCATGAAGTCGTCGGTCGCAGACATTCGAGCCGCCGACAAGGCGCGTCTCCTGCGCATCGAGCAGGAGACGAAAGACCGCGAAGCGGCGGAGAAGGACGCCATGAAGCTTCGGCCGAAGGAGACGAAGACCGCTACCAAACCAGTGGCAGCAAAACCTACGTGGGGCGTACCCGCGGCTCCCTCTCCGGCCGCGCCGGCTAGCGCTCATGCCCCGGCCGCTTCTCCGGTAGTGCCACCCGCCACTACCACGCCAAAGCCGCCGCCCGTCCCTACCAGCCACATGGAACTTTTCCTCACTCCCGAGGAAGCGGCAAAGGGGTGCGAGCGTTCGGTCTTAGTCTTCGGCAAGCAGAAGAGCATCAAAATCCGCCCCGGCGTCGTGCATGGGTCGCGAATTCGATACACGGGAATCGGCGCCACGGGCGTCGATGGGCGCGTGAGCGATCTCGTAATCACCGTTTGCACTCGGGACTAGCCGCAATAAGGAGACACCTAGAACCCTTGCGGTTCCGAGGGCAACGTGCCATTCGCTCGCAATAGCGGGTGTATTATGGAGGCGGAGTTATGCCGCCCGAAACCGCTCGCCACTTACTTGGGTTTGATTTAGGTTCAACCAACGTACGGCTTCGTAGCGCGACCAGCTTCCCAAATTCCCCCGTCGCGGAGATCCGCGAGATCGTCCTGCCGGATGCCTTGCCCGATGGCGCGGTGCCTTTCACCGCCGTAGTGAACCTGGAGGGAGATCTGATCTCCATCGGCTGGGACCGCCGTTTTCGGTCCCGTCATGAGGGGTCGTGGACCGGCGACCTCCTCAAAGCGATCGAAGAAGAGGTTGCGGCGGATGCCGAATCCTTCACGAATTCGCGCCCACGTGGGGCCGGAGTCCAGACCCGCTCCCGGGACTTGCAAATGGGCGCGCGCGTGCTCCAGGAGATCCTTCACCGGTTCGAGGAACGGTTTATGGGACTGCGGCGAGCCTCCGGTTGGGCGGTCGCCGCGGGTTGTCCGCTACGCTGGGGCGATGAGGAACGGACGGCCTACACCCAGTTTCTCAAGGAAGTTTTCCCCAGCGTCGACATCTCGGTAGTGTCGGAGACATTGGCGGTCATTCGCGCGGGGCTGGACGCGGACCCTTCGCTCATGCGTTTCGAGCGTCAGCCGGTCCTCGTTTTCGATAGTGGCGGGAACGGTTCGTCTTGCACCGTCTGCCGCTTTAGTTCGGTGGAGGGCGAGCTTCGGATCGCGGCGGAGCGGGTCTCGATTCCGATACTCATAGCGGGCAATGATTTCGATATCGCCCTCGCGGAACATGTACACCGGACCGCTCACGAGGTTCCCAAAAGCGACGAAGCAACGACGATTTGTCTAGCTTGTAAAGAGAAACTCTGCATTCAGATCGCCCAAAATCATCCCCGCCCGATGGTTCGCCGCCGCTTCCCTACAGGCGGGGATCATTCGGATACCGTGGAGTTCGCGCTGGATCGCCGAGGGTTTGAGATAGCGACCCAAGGCCTGACGCGACAACTCAAAGAGGCGTTGACCGACGGCCTGCGGTCGCTGGAAGGGACGCGCTTGTCCAATCCCGCTTTGGTGTTCATGAGCGGAGGGAATTCCCGTAATTTCATCGTACAAAAGGTACTTCGGGACGTACTGCCATTGGCGACGATTGCGAGCGGCGTCGACCCTGGGATTGCGGTGAGCCAGGGGCTCGCGCTGATGGCCTCGCCCTTACCGCCGAAATTGGTGACCGACCCTCCGCCCACCGCTCCCGTGGAGGCCGTTGCGCCGCCTCGCCAGATCCCGGCGGCGCAACCCTCGGACATGCCGACGCGATTCAACGAGCCAACGCCGCGAAAGCGGACCAACGAAACGACCGCGCCCTTCGGTCAGGCAAGGCTGCAGTTGAATTCTGGCCCTCACTCGCTAGAGATCACGGTCGAGGGCAAGGTGTCGATCGGCCGTCAGTCCGACAATGACTTCACCCTGCCGCCTGAAGATCAGTCCGTGTCGCGCCATCACGCGCAGATAACCGAGATCGGTAAAGGCATCTACGAGTTCGAAGATCTGAACTCGAAGTTCGGCTCGAAAGTAAACGGAAGGCCGGTGACCCAGGCCGTCCGGTTGAAGTCGGGCGACCGTATCAAGATCGGCAAGCACGAGATCGTTTTCTCGATTGAATAGCGGGCGCTTTCTGATATTCTTGCGCTGTGCGTTACTTCGTAATCGCGGGAGATGGCAATAAGTACGGCCCCGCGGATATCCCCACATTGAATTCTTGGATTTCCGAGGGCCGTTTGGTGGCTACGCAGATCCTGGAAGAGGAGACCACCGGCGAGCGCATCGAAGCATCACGAGTAATGGGGCTCAACTTCATGACGGGTTCGGAAGCGGTGCCGCCGCCGAACTTCGCCCCCGGCCAGAACTACCAGCAGTACTACAGCCGCCAAGGCGGAACCTACGACGACGGCAGCAAGGACATCCAGAGTGCCTGGATTTTCGCCGTCTTGTCCTTCATCTGCTGCGCGCCGATTACGGGGCCGATTGCCCTCTCTTACGTAAAGAAAGCGGAAATGAAGGGCAATCCCAATGCGAACGCCCCCAGGATCGTCGCGATTGTCGGCATCGTGTGCTGGGCGATCTTGCTTGTATTCCGTGGCATCGGAGTCGCGGCGGCGCTGTCCCGATAGTAGCAACCTAACGCTCGGCTTTCGGATATTGTAATTCGTGCGTTACTTTGTCATTACTCCGGATGGAAACCGGTATGGTCCGGCCGACATCGCGACGCTAAACGCCTGGATCGCGGATTCCCGGCTTGTTCCTGATCAAATGCTTGAGGAAGAGGGAACCGGCATGCGCCTTCAGGCCGGCCAGCTACCCGGCCTCAATTTTGCCGTTACCGGCCCAAATCTTCCTCCACCCAACTTCGGGCCGGGGCAAACGTATCAGCAGTACTACACGCGCCCCGGCTTGCCTCCGGACGATGGGAAGAAAGATCTCCAGATTGCCTGGATCTGTTCGGCGTGTTCGATGGTGGGCTGCTGTTGCTGCCTCGGCGTAGTCGGTGGTGTCCTCGGGCTCGTTTATGCCAAGCAAGCGGAAAAGAAGGGCGTAACGAACGTGACGGGGCCACGTGTCCTCTCCATTATTGGCCTCGTGTTGTTTAGCGCATATGTGGTGTTCCAAGTCGTCTTGATGTTTCAGGACGACGGAAGAGGCGGCGCCTTCGACCGCATGTTTAATTTCCCTCACTAAGTCGTGCGTTACATCCTCATTGCCCGGGAAGGGAGACGATCTGAGCAGATGGGATCGAAACTCTAAACGCGTGGATCGCGGAAGGACGCCTTCTCTCCGATCAGATCCTGGAGGAAGAAGACACCGGCCGGCAGGTAACGGCCGCAAATATCATGGGGCTCATTCTTCCCCATTCTCCCACGCGGCAGGATGACGGGAGCAAGGAGTTAAGCATCGCCTGGTTCGGCGCGCTCATCTCCATACTGCTCTGCTTTGTCTGGATCGTCGGAGGCGTACTTGCGATCGTATATGCCAAGCGAGCGGAGGATAAGGGCATCCCGAGCGCGATGGCCCCACGGGTGATCGGCATTGTGGGCATCGTACTGTTCCTGTTATTTGTCCTGCTTCTAGTCCTCTTGGCATCCAACCCGCCACAATTCATGGCTTTCTGACCCCTTTCGGATAACCTAAACCGTGCGCTACTTCGTGTTCGCGCCGGACGGAACGCGTTTCGGACCGGCGGATATTCCCACCCTGAACCAATGGGTACTCGAAGGGCGCTTGCTACCCGAGCATTGGTTGGAGGACGAGACCACGCGCGTGCGGTTGCAAGCGGGACAAGTTCCGGGAATCGTGTTCATGGTCCGGCGTCCCGAAGTCTCTGCGGGCGAAGCGCCGCCGCAGGTCTATCAGGCAGTGTACGGCCGGCCGGAGTATGCGGGCTACGACGACGGCAGCGGAGATATCCGCATGGCCTGGATGTACATCGCCCTCGGTCTGCTCTGCTGCACCCCATTCATAATCGGCGCGTTCAGAGCTTGTCGCCGCGCCCAAAACAAAGGCAATCCCAAAGCCGCCTCCACCCGCACCGCCGTATGGGCCCTGTTGTTCGTCTCCCTACTCCTGAATATTTGGGGGTTCCGTGCGTTGTCGGAAGCGTTCTCCGGCGGCCTCGCAGGCAGCTTCAAGGACTACCCGTAGGGCCCCGCAAACGCGATCTTTACGCAATCCTTACGCCAAAAGGCATTTCATTTACACATCATGAAGAGTCGCTTCGCGTTGAAGCGACCTTTACATGATCGAACGACCGGCTTCCTGGACGCATCGCCTCCGCCGAATCTTGCTTGGGGCTCCGATCCCCACTTCGAGTGCCCACCATGAGCGGCTTTCGCCGTTTTTGGGGCTACCGGTGTTTAGCTCGGACGCGCTAAGCTCCGTCGCTTACGCCACTGAGGCGATTCTGCTCATCTTGATCTACCTCTCGACCGAGGCGCTCAATTTGCAGATCGGGATTTCGATGGCGATCGTGGCGCTCATCGTGTTCGTGAGCATCAGCTACCGGCAGACCATCCACGCCTACCCGAGCGGGGGCGGATCGTATATCGTCGCCTCCGAGAACCTGGGAGCGAAGGCGGGACTCGTCGCCGCGGCGGCGCTGCTGATCGACTACATCCTGACCGTCTCGGTTTCCGTCGCGGCGGGGATTGCGGCAATTCTTTCCGCCTTTCCCCAGATCAGGCACGTCGTGCCGAACGCGACGGTGACGCTTTCCCTGATCTGCATCGCGATAGTGGCGTTCGCGAATCTACGCGGGTTGCGCGAGTCTGGGAAGCTGTTTGCCTTCCCCACTTACGGATTCGTGGTCGCGATGGCAGCGGTGATCGTCGCAGGGGCCTGGGCGCTGCACCAGACGCCGGTAATTCCGCTGCACGTAGACACCGACATCCTCGGTAAGGAGGCGCACGCGGCGAAGTGGTTTATCGTCCTGCGCGCGTTCGCGGCCGGGTGTACGGCCCTTACCGGAATCGAAGCGGTGAGCAACGGGGTTCAGGCCTTCAAGGCGCCGGAAAGCAAGAACGCGGCGAAGACCCTCGTGATGATGTCTTGCCTGCTGACCTTCCTCTTCTTAGGTCTTGGCTACATCGCGCTGCAGCTTCCGCACCACTACAACCACTTCAGCATCTACGAAAGCGACAGTCCCCACTACATGACGCTGACCGCCCAAGTCGCGGCGTTCGCGTTTGGCGAAGGGAGCGGCGGGTTTTACGTGGTCCAGGTCTTCGTCGCGCTCATTTTGATCCTGGCGGCAAATACGGCGTTCGCGGATTTCCCCCGATTGGCGAGCCTCATCGCGCGGGACGGATATCTCCCCCGCTATCTAGCCCGGCTGGGCGACAAGCTCGTCTTTCACAACGGCATCGTGGTGTTGGCGTTCGCGGCGGGAGCGTTGGTGCTCGTGTTTCACGGGCAGCTCGATATGCTGTTGCCGCTCTACGCGGTCGGCGTCTTCACCGCGTTTTCCCTCTCTCAGGTGGGCATGGTGATGCACTGGCGGCGCGAGCGGCATCCGGGATGGCGGCATAGCGCGACCATCAACGGGATCGGCGCAACGCTCTGTATCGCGGTGACGCTGATCATCGCCTTCACCAAGTTCACCGAGGGCGCTTGGATCGTCATCGTGCTCATCCCGATGATCTGTACGGTCTTCATCCTGATCAATCGGCGGTACGCGGCGATTACGCAGCAGCTTGCTTTGGGAGATACGCCTCCGGCGCCATCGACTACCCCGCGGAAACATATCGCGATCCTATTGGTGCCGCGCGTGCATCGGGGGATTCTTTCGGCGCTTGACTACGCGCGGCAGTTAAAGGGGGAGTGCCATGCGGTTCACGTGCCGATCAACGAGAAGAATCTTTACCAGGTGCAGCGCGAGTGGGCGGTCTATGCCCCGGATGTGCCGATGGTGGTTTTGCCCTCGCCCTACCGATCGCTAATCGAGCCGATGTCGCACTACGTGGACCAACTGCTGGATACGGACCCTGATGTATTGATCACGGTCATTGTTCCGGAGGCGGTGAGCACGAAATGGTATCAGAGGCTGCTCGCCGAGAACGTGGCGCAGCAGTTGAAGGTCGCGATGGCCTCGCGCCCGGGCGTCGTCGTGGCGAACCCTCGATATTTCCTGCAGTAGATCGGCAGCTTCGGCACATGGGTAGAAACGCGAAACCCGTGTAGGCGGCGACCGGATGTATGTGCCGCTCGCCGTGAGGGCGTCTGGCTGGCCGCGAACTTTATGTTCTCGTCACCGCCATCTGTCGTCAACCTTAGTGCGGGGACCGCGAGCGGCACATACATCCGGTCGCGGGCTACATTGGTTTGTCGCAATTTCAGGGGCTTGGCGACTATTTCCAGCCGGTGACCATGGCGGCTTCCGTCTCGTTCAACGGACCTTTTGACTCCGACGCCAGGTTGACCGCGACCCACTCGGAGCGGCGCATACTGACGACGGCGTGACGCACAGAGGACTGGCCAGTTACCCAGCGTAAGAGATGATCCGCGACCCTCTCTGCATCGATACCGGCTTGTTCGAGACGCCAACCGCGTACGAAGGGGGACATCGCGAAGGTTTTGACACCGCGTTCCGATGCGGCCCCGAAGAGGGCAGCGGCCGATGGGTCGAACACGTTATAAGGCGCGAAAACCGCCGAGAGGCCTTCCGATTCAACGAGTGGAAGGTGCTTGAATTCCGCCATGCCGAGGCCGATGTCCCTCACACGGGCCTGCAGCACCCATTCCTGCGCTAGGGCGATCTCTCGATTGAGGACATCCGCGTCGTCGTGAGCGTGGATTACGAGCATGTCGAGCACCTCGGTTTGAAGCTCGGCAAGCATCTCATCCAAGCTGTTGCGGTTGAGGCGCGAGGGAGGCACAAGCTCGTGCTCGCGGTTCGGGAGCCGGAAAAAATTCCAGGCGGTGATCTGCGCCTCGTCCCGTCTTCCGAGGGTTTGGAGAACCCGGCCGAGGGCGACCCGCTCTTGGTAATAGGTAGTGTCGAACCAGGAAATGCCTCGGTCCAGGCATTCGGAAACGATGGCGCATTGGTCTTCGAACCCCGCCAACGGGTCGCTGCCGAGCTCGGCAATGAAGGAGTGACCACCCAGGGCGAGTTTTGAATCAAGGGTCATGCCCCAAATCTTGTCTCAGATGGCCGACCAATTATCTGAGATAATGCGTCCCCGTCAATCTTCGCGGGCTAAAATGACCGGGTGGCACTGACGCTGCTCGCGGCACTTTTAGCGATCCGGGGAGGACCCGTGGATGATTCGCAACAGGCATTGGAACGAACGGTCTTCCAGACCGGGAGTCCTTACAGCGACCGGATCAACTTAAGATCCGACGTCGCCATCGTCTACGGGATCGGGCCGGACATGCCGGCGAGGGTCAAAACCTGGCGGGATCGGGGGTACCGGATCCATCTCATGACGGGCGTTGCCTGGGGCGAGTATCAGGACTACCTTTACGGCCGGTTCGACGGAATCAACCACGTCGACGAGGCCCAGACTCAGAAGAACGGCGAAGTCATTGGTCACGGGCGAGACGTTTATTACATGTCTCCCGGTAAGGACTATGGACTTTTCCTCTGCAAGGGCATCCAGAAGGCCCTTGATGCCGGGGTAGAGGCCGTCCACCTTGAAGAGCCCGAGTTTTGGATCCGAGGCGGCTACGGAGCCGGATTCAAGCGTGAGTGGAAGGAGTTTTATCACACCGATTGGGAAGCGCCGGATAGCTCCCCCGAGGCACGGTACAAGGCGAGCAAGCTCATGTACTACCTCTACCGCCGCGCCCTCGGTCAGGTCTTCGCGTACATCCACGACTACAACAAAAAGACCGGCAAGCACGTGCGCTGCTACGTGCCCACCCACAGCCTTCTGAATTATTCAAGCTGGAACATCGTCAGCCCGGAATCCAGCCTCGCCCGCATCGAAGGCTGCGACGGCTACATCGCGCAGGTCTGGACCGGAACCGCGCGCACGCAGAACACCTATAAGGGTCTGTCGAAGGAGCGCACTTTCGAGACCGCGTTCCTGGAGTACGGCGCGATGCAGAACCTGGTCCGCTCGACCGGCCGGCAGGTTTGGTACCTTGCCGACCCCGTAGAGGACGACCCGAACCACGACTGGGGCGACTATCGCCGAAACTGGGAGTCGACACTTACCGCTTCGCTGCTGCAGCCCGACGTCTGGAACTACGAGGTCATGCCTTGGCCGGAGCGGATTTTCAACGGCAAATACCCTTCGGAAACCAACAAGAACGAGCGCGTCCCGATCTCAGACGACTACTCGACCGAGTTGCAAGTGGTCATTCGGGCCCTAAACGACATGAACCAGCGGTCCAACCACTGGGACGCCGGCTCTCAAGGCATCGGCGTCGTGGCGAGCGATTCGTTAATGTTTCAGCGCGCGGAGCCGAACAAAAGCGATGAGCAGCTCAACCACTTTTACGGCATGGCGATGCCCTTTGTGAAGCGCGGCATGCCGGTTCAGCCGATCCAGCTTGAGAACGTAACCTTGCCTGGGTACCTCAAGGCAACCTCGACGTTGCTGATGTCCTACGAGGGGATGAAGCCCCTTACCCCCGACGTTCACAAGGCCGTGGCGGAGTGGGTCCGCGGCGGCGGCACCCTCGTATTTATCGACGACGACAAGGACCCGTACAACCACGTTTCCGAGTGGTGGAACTCGAACGGCAACCACTTCGACAACCCTCGCCAGGCGCTCTTTCTGCAATTGGGATTGGAAGCAAATACGGGTGAAGGCGACTATCCCGTGGGCAAGGGCAAGCTGGTATTTCTGAAACGCTCGCCTTCCGGCATCGCCCATGACCCCGCCGGGGGAGACTGGCTGGCGTCTCGCGTGCAGCCCCTCGTTCGTGGCTGGCGGGAGCGTGGGTCCATCGTGCTGCGGCGCGGTCCCTACATCGTGGCGGCGGGACTAGACGAGACTTCGCTGCCGGCAACATCCTTCAAAGGCTCATTCGTGGACCTGTTCGATCCGGCACTAAATGTCCAGACCTCGGCAGACACGGCTCCGGGCACGCGCCATTTCTTCATCGACCTCGGGCTCTGGAAGCGCCGCCTCGTCGCTGCTTCTGCGGGAGTTTCGAACGTGAAGGAATCCGGACACGATTGGGAAGGTGTGGCCGAAGGGATCGGCCAAACGCCGTGCCTCATGATGTTCCGCGCACCCGCGAATGCCTCCGTGACCGTCGAGGGCCGCGCGGTGACTCCGCTGCGCGCCGAGTCTGGTTACATCTGGGTCAAATTCCCCAACACGGCGAAGCCCCAGCAAGTTCGCGTGTCTTGGTAGTCGTGCACGATCCGCTCCCCCGCCGCCGGTTTCTCGACCCCAGGGGGAGCGCGCATCCGCCCATCCGCGACGCAGTTCATATCCCGCTCGATGAGCTCGATCGGCGGGTGCACGAGCTACCGCCACTACACGAGCCGGTTCTCGTCGCCGCGGAGCATTCCCTTGGCGAGGCTGTAGCCGCCCGACTGAAGCGCCCGGTGGAAATCGTGCCTTTTGAGCTTGGCGAACCGGAGCCGCAGGGACGGTTGTGGGAGCCGAATGCGCTTCTTCAGGGCCTCTCGGTTCCCCCCGGCCGAGCCCTCGACCTCGGTTGCGGGACGGGGCGCGACGCCGTCTACCTGGCGGCGGCGGGATGGGAGGTGCGGGCGATCGACCATCTTCCCGACGCTCTCGAGCGAGGTCGGTTTTCCGCCGAGCGCATCCTTGGCCAGCCTTCGATCGAGTGGATTTGCGCGGATCTCGAAAGCGTATCTGCTTCGGAAAAGTTTAACCTTGTTTGCGCCTTCTTTATCTTTAGCTCCGCCGTCCTCGACTTTGCCCTCGCGTCGCTAAGCCCCGGCGGCACGCTCTTGATCGAGGCGTTTACACCGACCCACCGGGCGGAACGGGGCAAGCCGAAGAATCTAGACAGGACTCTCGACATCGCCAGGGCGCACCAATTGCCCGGGGTAACTGTCCTCTCGGCAGAAGAGGGTTGGCGCTCAGACCGCCACAGCCTTCGACTCGTCGCCGTCAAATCCTGAAGTAGAGGTTCCAGTGCGCCCGGCATCCGGGATTAAACTCCGCCCCGCAATCTGGACAGCGGGAGCGGCAAAGAAAATACTCGGAGATCGAAAGCTGATGGCCACACGCGCCGCAGAAGATCGCCTTCTCGTCAAATTGTTCAGGCTCCCACACCTGCGACCGGTGACCAGCAAGCTCGGAATGGCAGGTAAAGCAAGGATAGAAGGTGTCGCAACAGGCGAACTTGATAGCGATGACATCGCGCTCGGAGTGCCAGTGCGCGCACTCCGTCTTCGCTCCGATCTCGACGCCGTGAACCTCCGTTCCGAATATGAGCCGAGTCAAGGGAGCTCCTTCGCCATCCGGATACACCGAACCGGCACCCGGTCGATGGTCTTCACCATGTCTCGAACTCGTACGTAGCCCAGCCGCTCGTACGCGACGAGCGCGTTTAGCGAGGCGGTCAGCTCCAGCCGTTTCAAGCCCTCGGCTCGCGCCCGCGCCTCAACCGTCTCTGCCAACTTGCGGCCGACGCCCTGCCGCGTGAAATCTGGGTGAACGTAGAGGAAGTCGAGTTCCGCGTGGCCGATATCGAGGGCGCCGAAACCCGCGATGACCCCCTGAACGACAGCGACGAAGGTAACCGTGCTCAGAAGGCGCGTCTCCAGCCGCTTCGCATCCATGCGAGAGGTCCAGGCGGCGATTTCGGATTTCTCGTAGAAGGGCGCCGCTTGGCCATGAATCGCATCGAGAAATATCTCCAGCAATCGGTCGCCATCTCCCGGCTCCGCCAACCGAACTTCCGTTCCCTCCATGCTCCCACCATACCGCCGGACGAAAGCGCCACCAAAACTTTTGAACCCATCCGTAGCACCCAGACACCCATCGGCATGAAGAACGATCTTGGCTTGGCCGCTGGACGAGCGGTATTTTCGATCGGCATCGCCGGATTCGCCGGCGCGATCCTGGTGTCGAGCGGCTGCGCGAAGGCCAACGCCGCGGACCGCACACGCCCGCTCGCAGCAACAACCGGCCCGCTGGAGCTCAGCATTTACAAAGAGGATTTCGCGATGGTGCACGAGAAGCGCCCTCTCGACCTGCAGACTGGCTCCAACCACGTACGGCTCGGCGGAGTCAGCAAGATGCTCGACCCGAACAGCGTGGATTTCAAGACTCCGAGCGGCACCGAGGTCACGTCGACCACCTACGACCTCGGGATTGGGACGAGCGATAAGCTTCTCCAGCGGCTCGCAGGGAAGGAGGTCGAGTTAATCTGGACTTCGGATTCCGGCAAGGAAGGAGATCACATCAAGGGGATCTTGGAGCCCTCCGCGGACGGCGGCTTCCTTCTGCGATCAGGCGACAAGGTTTACGTTAACCCGAAAGGGACAATCGTGGCGGCGGCCGATGCGGAGGTCGACACAATGCCAGGACTTGCCGTACAACTGGACACGAAGGCGGCCGGGCATGAAGACTTGAACCTCTCGTATCTCACCCGGGGGATGGCTTGGCAGGCGGATTACGTGGCGCACATGGATACCGCGAGCGGACAGATGAAGCTGGAGTGCTGGGCAAGCGTGACCAACTCGACCGGCATCCCCTATAAGGATGCAAAGTTGACGTTCGTCGCCGGACAACCAAATAGGGCGGCGGTTGCGGCGAAGCCCGCTGAGGTCGCTGTGGCCGGGCTTGCGTTCAGGAAGTCACGGATGGACGCGGACCAGGCGCCAAGGCAAGAGATGACGCCGATGGCCGTCGGCGAGCTTTACGAATATAAGGCGGAGGGGACGGCAACCTTGGGCGTCGATCAGATTAGCCGGGTGAAGATGTTCGACAAGGCTTCCGTGCCCATCAAAGTGGACTATAGCGTCGCTCTGCCAGCCTTCGACTGGTGGCAGGTTGGGGTTCCGACGTCGCGAATCTCCGCCCAAATGGGAATCTCATTCGATAACCGCGAGGCGAGCCAACTTGGCTTCCCGCTGCCTTCCGGCGCGGTGCGGGTCTTTGAGAGCGACGGAAATTCGGACCGGTATACGGGGGCCGACACGATCGCCGATCTGCCCAAGGAGGCGCACGCCAACCTGACGCTCTCGAAGGTATTCGACATCTCCGCCGAGCCGGCGGTGGTCAAGTCGGAAAGGATCGCGAAGCACCTCGTGCGGAAGACAATTCGGGTGGTCTTGCGGAACGAGAAGAAATCGGCCGCGACGGTACGGGTGGTTCAGGAAATCGAGTCGACTTCCCCGGCTTGGCGATCCGGGGATCGTCCGATTGCGCTGAGTGCGGGCCGGTACCAGTGGAAGGTGTCGGTTCCCGCCGGCGGGACGAAGACGGTGACATCCACGTTCGATCTTCGGCAATAAATGAGTGCCGGTTGAACATTGGGAGGGAGAATGCGCACCTTCCTTTCATGAAGAAAGTTTTTTCGCTAGTGCTGGGGTTATCAAGCGGGGTCGCGTTTGGGCAGTCGACGCCGCTTGACCTGACCATCTACAAGGACGATTTCGCGATGGTGCATGAGCGGAGGACGCTGGATCTGCGTTCGGGCGCCAACCATATCCGCCTCGGCGGGGTCAGCCGGGTGCTGGATCCGAACAGTGTCGACTTCAAGACGACGCAAGGAACACGGATCTCTTCGATGACCTACGACCTTGGTATTGGGTCCAGCGGACGGCTGATGCAGCGCCTGGCCGGGAAGGAGGTTGACCTCATTCTCGACCAAGATTCCGGGCGAGCCGGTCAGCGGCTGCACGGGGTGCTGGAACCTTCTGCGGACGGAGGCTTCCTGCTTCGGACCGCCGACAGTTTGTACGTAAATCCGCGCGGCACTCTGGTCGCTCCATCCGACTCGGACGTGGACACGATGCCTGGTCTGGCGGTTCAGGTCAACAGCGCGAGCTCCGGCTCGCAGGAGCTTGGGCTTTCGTATTTGACGCGCGGTATGTCTTGGCAAGCCGACTACGTCGCCCATCTCGCCCCGGATCGGAGGCACATGAAGCTGGAATGCTGGGCCAGCGTGACCAACGGAACCGGGATTCCCTTTAAGGACGCCCGATTAACCTTCGTAGCCGGACAGCCGAACCGCGCCGTACAAACGGTTTCTCTAGGTCGTGCGTTCGCCGGAAAGGTCGATAACGGTCTTGCAATGGAAGCGAATGCGCCAGCGGCGACACCTGTTTCTGCACCCATTGCCGTAGGCGAACTCTATGAGTACAGAGCCGATGGCCCCGCTACCCTAGGCGTCGACCAAATCAGCCGGGTGAGGATGTTCGACAAGCCTTCGGTACCGGTCAAGATCGACTACAGCGTCGATTTGCCGCCATTCGACGGTTGGGACGTCGCTACCCCCATGCCCAAGCAGTCCGCCCAAATGGCGATCAAGTTCGAGAACCGGGAAGCAGGCGGCCTCGGCTTTCCCCTCCCGAGCGGATCCGTCCGCGTCTTCGAAACCGACGGAGATGTGGATCGATATACCGGGGCCGACACGGTCGAAGATTTGGCCAAAGATGCTCACGCCTCCCTGACCCTTTCCAAGGTATTCGATATATCCGCCGAGCCCGTGGTCGTTAAAGCAAGGCGACTCTCCAAGCACGTCACGCGCCGGACACTAAGGATTGTGCTGCGCAATGCGAAAAAGTCTGCCACGACGGTCCGAGTCGTTCAGACCATCCCTTCATCGCTGTCGGTTTGGCATGACGGCGAACGCCCCGTTAAGCTGAGCGCGAGCCAGTACCAGTGGACTGTGCTCGTCCCCGCGGGGGGAACCAAGACGGTGACGTCGACCTTTGATCTTCGGATATAGGCGCGTGCGCACTGAACCTTCAGCGAGGAAACGCGCACATTCCTTACATGAAGAAAGTTTTTTCGCTAGCGCTAGGTTTATCGGGCGGGGTCGCATTCGGGCAGTCGGCGCCGCTCGACCTAACCATCTACAAGGCCGACTTCGCGATGGTACACGAGCGGAGGACGTTGGATCTGCGCTCCGGCGCCAACCACGTGCGGCTTGGCGGAGTGAGTCGCGTTCTGGATCCGAACAGCGTGGACTTCAAAACGCCTTCGGGAACGCGAGTGTCGTCGATGACCTACGACCTCGGGATCGGGTCCAGCGGGCGGCTTTTGCAGCGGCTTGCCGGGAAGGAAGTTGATCTCGTTTTGGATCAGGACTCGGGACGCGCAGGACAAAGGCTTCATGGCGTGCTTGAACCTTCGGCGGATGGGGGTTTCTTGCTTCGGACCGCGGACAGCCTCTATGTGAACCCACGGGGCACTTTGGTGGCTCCGTCTGATTCGGATGTGGATACGATGCCGGGACTAGCGGTTCAAGTTAGCAGCGCTGGTTCGGGTTCCCAGGAGCTTGGGCTCTCGTACTTGACGCGTGGGATGTCTTGGCAGGCCGACTACGTAGCGCATCTCGATCCGGATCGGAAGCATATGAAGCTGGAATGCTGGGCAAGCGTAACGAACCAGACGGGTATTCCGTTTAAGGATGCGCGGCTGACCTTTGTGGCCGGCGAGCCGAATCGGGCGGTGGAAGCCGCACCCCCAGCGAAAGTGGAGACTTTGGCAAGGCGCACATCCGCAAACTCAGGAGGGTTTGCATCTGACATGCCGACCGTTTCAGCGCCAATCGCGGTCGGCGAGTTGTACGAGTACAAAGCCGACGGCGCGGCAACATTGGGGGTGGACCAGATCAGTCGGGTCCGGATGTTCGACAAACCGTCGGTTCCCGTAAAGATTGACTACAGCGTCGAACTGCCACCGTTCGACGGTTGGGACGTCGGCTCTCCCATGCCCAAGCAATCCGCCCAGATGGCGATTAAGTTTGAGAACGGGGTGACCGGCGGTCTCGGTTTCCCCCTCCCGAGTGGATCCGTCCGCGTGTTCGAGACCGACGGTGAATCCGATCGATACACCGGAGCGGACACCGTCGTTGATCTCGCCAAAGATGCGAAAAGCACTCTCACACTGTCCAAAGTGTTCGACGTGTCCGCTGAGCCGGTCGTGATCAAAGCACACCGGTTGTCGAAGCACGTTACGCGCCGGACCCTTCGAGTGGTGCTTCGCAACGCGAAGAAGATGGATACGACGGTCCGGATCGTGCAGACACTCCCGTCTTCTCTTTCGGTCTGGCACGATGGCGAACGCCCGGTGAAGCTGAGCGCGAGTCAGTATCAGTGGTCCGTGGTCGTCCCCGCCGGCGGGACCAAAACGGTGACGTCGACATTCGATCTTCGGATCTAAGCGCGGCATAATCCGGCATGGATTTCGCGGGGCTCGACTTGCTAGATCGGGAAAGCACCTACGTTTGGCCCTGTCTTGAGGAAACGATGCTCGGCGACTGGACCGTGCGCTTTGGGGGCGGGGTTTACGGCCGCTCGAACAGCGTGCAGCCTCGCGGATCGGCCGGCATCGACGTGGAAGACGCGATTTCGCGTTGCGAGGAATTGTATCGCTCGCGGGGGCTGCCGCCAATGTTCCGAATCCCTCGCATCGGCGACTGGCGGGAGCTAGACCAACGCTTGGAGGAGCGAGGGTATGAGGAGAGCGAGCTGACTGACGTTCGTCTGTCTGCCCTGTCTGCCCTGTCCGCCGGCTCCTTCGAGCCCGGCGTTACGCTGGCGCCGGCTTACGACGAGGCGTGGATGGCCGGTTATTTCCTCGGCAGCCATCGGGGCGCCGGGCGGGAACGGTCCGTTTACCAGTTATTAGAGCGAGTGCCCTTGCCCCGGCGTTTTGCCGGAATCTCGCGCGAGGGGCGGACGGTCGCCGTGGGTTTGGGCGTCATCGCCGACTCGACGCTATGGCTCTTCGGCATGGCGACGGAAGAGGCGTACCGAGGCCAGGGCATGGCCACCGCGATCGTCAATTCTCTGTTCGCATGGGCGGCGGCGGAAGGTTGCCAGCGGTCCGCGTTGCAAGTTTTAGCGACGAACGAGGCAGCGTCGCGCGTCTACGACCGCTTCGGTTTTGAGACTATCTACTCGTACCACTATCGCCGGCTAGTCTGAGAACTCTGGAAATCGGGACAGATCGCCAAAGTCTGTTTGCCGCGAACGAAGCTCTGAAGGAGCGGCTTATTCAAAGCCTGGGTCGCAGGCCCAGGAAAAAGCGCCAACTTGTCTGCGAGCTGAAGGCCTGCGATATCCCCCGACCGGAACACGCTACTTCGACTCGGCTCGCCCGATTTGGGCCAACTCAGCAAGGTTATAAGTCGCGGAAAGTGTGAAAGTTCCGCGCACCAATTTGAACGTAACTTCCCGACTCTTGGACGTAATGCGAGGCGTCCTGTCCTTATTGAACAGCCCGAACGACACCCCGACCTGGGTGGCGAGCGCGCCAAGCTCGTCCGAAACAACCACGCTAGGCCGAGGGAACATCGCGCCGGGCACGATTTCACTCGTTGCGGCGGAATTCCATACATCTTTTGTGGGATCCGGCTGATTCAAAGGACCATAACTCTTCCCATCGACGGCCATCTCGAAGTGAAGTTTTGGTTCCGCGGTCGTTCTAGAGGGGCCTTGAGCAGGCGGAACAAAAGTTGCGGCAAAGGAAATCGACCTAGGCTGGATGGGAAGCTTAGGGACGGATGGCAGCCTTGGCGGCATGAGACTAGGGGCAAAAACGAAGACGACTCGGGAGTCTTCCTCGTTTCTCCTGTTTGCATATCCACGGGAGTAGGCGAGAAGCCTCGGCGTGTAGATCACAACTGAGCCTAATTTTCCTTCAACGACCTTCACCCCGGCGTCGATCCTTCTCTTCGGTCCGTTGACGAAGTGACCGTCTTCAAATCCACGCTTCTCTACAGCCTTCGCTTCTTTCGGCGACAACACAAAGGCCGGATGCAGTTCGGCTTTGCTTTGTACCGCAACGATCGCCATCAACGCCAATGTTGTCATTTCGCCCCAAAGCCAGGACGCGGCAATACCGCCCGAACGTTCTAACGGCAAAGGGCTCAACAAAGGAGCATAAACAACCTCGCACCTTAGAATGCACCAAGCGAAGGTTGGCCTTAATGTGCTCTTTACGGACTACAGCGGTACCTTCCAACTCGTGATTTCCATCCTTGCGTTTCTCGCCATGGCGCCCGCACCGCTTACCGCGGACAAGGTGATCGACCTTCCGAAGGCCGGCGCGTTCGACTCGATGACTTACGACTCGACGAACCACCGGATCCTCGCCGCCCACTCTGGCGCGGGCACCCTCGCGGTGCTCGACACCGAAAGCGGAAAGGTGACGGAAGTCGAAACCGGCGCCATCAACGGCATCGCCGTCGCGAAGAAGCTGAATCGCTATTTCGTGGCCGGCGGCAACAAACAGCTGGTAGCGGTCGATAGCCAAACCTTGGCCGTCGTTGGTAAAGTCGACCTTTCCGGACCGGGCGATCTCGTCATTTTCGATACGAAGCGCAGCCAAGTCACCGTCTGTCATGACGACGGCACCGAGAACTGGGTATTCGACGGCGCGACGCTCGCCCCCGTCGGCACCGTGACCATCGAGGAGGCCCCCGAGTTCCTTGAGTACGACAAGACGACGGACAAGATCTACCTCAACATCAAATCGACCGACCACCTCCAGGTGATCGATCCGGAGACGCGCAAGGTGGTCTCGACTTGGAGCACGGCTCCGATGAAGTCGCCGCACGGGCTGGTTCTGGATAAGAAAGCCGGCCACATCTATTCGGCCGGTAAGAACGGCAAGCTCGTCGTCATGGAGATGGCCACTGGCAAGATCCTGACGACGGTCGACATCGCGCCCGGCACCGACGGCATCGCAATCGACGCCAAGTTGGGCCGCGTTTACTGCCCGGGCAAGGCGAAGATGACCGTCATCTCCACCGCCGACAACACCGTCCTTGGTAACGTCGATATGCCCGCCGGCATGAAGAACGCTGCCGTCGATACCACGACCCACATGGTCTGGATCAATGTTAACGACGACAAGGGCGCCCACCTGGCCAGCTACAAGCCCGCTCCGTAAAGAGCCTAGGCGATCGGCAGCGTAAAGCCGATCTCGGCGCCGCCTTCGGGGTGGTTGGATTGGAACATCTGACCACCCCTTGACTGGATGATCTGCCGGCAGACGGCCAGCCCGATGCCCGCCCCGCCGGATTCCCGGTTTCGGCTGTCGTCGGCGCGTACGAGGCGGTCGAAGATTCGGTCGCCCAGATCTGGCGGCACCCCCATTCCTTGGTCGCGAACGGTTACCGACGCCAGATTGCCCTCACGAGCGAGCCTAATCGTCACCATCGAAGCCGGCGGGGAATAGCGCAGGGCGTTGTCCAGAAGGTTGTCGATGACGATAGCCAACTCGTCGGGAAGGATTTTTGACCTCGGCCGGTTGGTCGCCGTCGAGCCCGGGTCGAAGACGAGGTCTACCGATTTGGAAAAGAATCGGGGCCGCCAGCGATCCGGAGCGAGGTCGAGGTAGGAGATAAGATCGGCGGGGGGTGCGGGCGCGGCCTCGCCACGGGCGGAGCGAAGCAATGATTCCGACAGGTTGGTCAGGCGCTCGATATCTTTGACGGCCCGGGCCAGCGTTTCCTGATACTCGGCCGGCGTTCTCGGTTGCAGAAGCGCCGTCTCCAGGCGCGTGCGAAGGATGGCGAGAGGGGTCCTGAGCTCGTGCGCGGCGTCTTGGGAGAATTGCTCCCCGCGCTTGACGGTGGACTGGATGCGCTCCAGCATCGCGTTTAGCTGGAGCGCGAAAGCGCCGAACTCCGCCTGGTCGGCGGTATCGAGGCGATCCGCAAGGTCGTTTCCGCTCATCTCGACGGCTTGCGCCGTGAGTCGTTCGAGAGGGCGAAAGACGGCTCTGGCCGTGTAGCCGACGATCAACCAAACCGACATCGTCAACGGGAACCACATTAAGATGAGGATGCGGTCGAGATTCGTCAGGCCCCGGAAAGTGTCCGCCAGGTCGATCCCGATCACGATGGTCTGCCCTTTGAAGTCCTCTCCGTAGCTCAGGTGGTTTCCATCTTCGAGGATGCCGACGTGTTGAGTCAACGCGAACGGTCCCGCTCGTCCGTCGAGGACGCCATTCGCATCGAATGTCGCAACGGCAAGCTCGGGATGAGCCTCCGTGAATTCCCGCAAATCGAACTTGGGGTCTTCCGCCGGAGTGAAGTTTTTGAGCGCCTCGGTGACGTAGTACTTCCGCTCGTTGAGGGTGCTTTCGCGCTCAACCTCGGCCATCCCCGCAAACATCGCCGCAAACATGACGCCGGTCGCGGCCGTGGTAATCAGGGTCAGGCGCTGGCGGTGGCTAAGTCTCACGAGATTCCAAGATGTAGCCGGTGCCGCGAACCGTATGCAGAAGGCGCGAGCGGCCCATGGCTTCCATTTTGGTCCGTAGGTAGCTGATATACACTTCGACGATGTTGTCGTCCCGGCTCTCGTCGTCGTGCCACACCTCGCGCAGGATGGCGGACTTGGGGAGCGCGACTTCGGGCGAGAGCATGAAGATCTCGAGGACGGAGAACTCGGTCGCCGAGAGGTGCAGCCAAGTGTCGGCCCGTTGAGCTTGGCGGTTTCGGCGGTCGAGCTTTAGGTCGGCGTAGGAGAGGACGTCTTGAGCGTCTCTCGCGCGCCTCAGTAGCGCGCCGATTCTCGCGATCAGCTCCGCGAGGGCGAACGGCTTGACAAGGTAATCGTCCCCGATCTCGAGTCCGCGCACCCGGTCTTGGATGCCGTCTCTTGCGGTGAGGAAAAGCACCGGCATCTTGAATGCGTGTTGCCGAAGTTCGGTGACAAGGTCGAATCCGTTCATGCCGGGGAGCATGACGTCGACGAGGAGGAGGTCATGCTCGGGCGCGAGGGGGAGGGCCTTTCGCCCATCCGCGATCAACGTGACTTCGAACCCCGATTCCTTCAGCGCCTGCTGAAGCAACCGAGCCATCTCGGTCTCGTCCTCGATGATCAGAATGCGTGCTTTTGCGGCCAAGTAGTCCAACCCGAGTATCCAGGATGCGCCTCGGATACCACCTCGCAGTTTAGAAAACGTTATGCTTCCTTGCGTTCGTAAATCCTGGGCCTTTCACCTGGCGGCGTAATTCTAGTCGAACCTATACGTCAGGTCGATATGGCCAATGTTCCTACTCGAGAAAGAGGCGCGCGTGATTTTAGATAGATTGATGCTTATGAAGTTACATCCGCGGCATGACATCTTCCGGTTCCTTGCGTTGTGCCTAGGCGTGGTGGCGCTGTCGGCTTCCGCGTTCGCAGATGAGAAGGGGCGGACGTTGTTGCTTCGTGCCGAATCCGCGCAGAAAAAGGTCCACTGTATGCAAGCCGAGGTGTCGAGTCCGAACGAGGCAGGTAAGACGGTCTTTCGCGCATTGCGACCGGGATTCTTTTCGCTTGTCTCCGGAAATGCGGTTGGGCATCGAACGGTAATCACGTACGACGGTGGTCAGGTTCTTGAATCTGACGAAGAGAATAAGACCTGCACTACCCTCGATGCGGCGGGCTTGTTCGAAATGGGAAATGTTGCTCCCTCAATGTTCTTGATTGCGGCCTTTCTCGAACCTGCGTTGCTGCCTCAAATGGAGGCGCCCACCTACCTTGGGCCGCAAGAAAGGAACGGTAAAACGTTTGAAGCGGTCAAGTGTGCGGCGACAACAGAACGTAGTGCTTGGACGCTGTTCTTTAACTCCGACGGCGCTTTGGCCGGGGTTGAATCCGAGGAGTTTCAGTTGAATAGTGCACATTCGCCGGCTGAGCGAGTTTGGTTGAGCAATGTCCAGCTAGATCCTCCCCTCAAGGAAGGGGATTTCAAGTACGAGCTTCCGGCCGGTGTCCAGGTGACCAAGTCCGACAGCCCGGTCAACGAATTGCTGCCCCTCCATTCTTTGGCTCCGTCTTTTACCGTTCCGACCGCGGACGGAAAGACGGTGACACTCGATTCCATCTTAAAAGGTAAGAAAGCGGTGCTGCTGACCATCACCTTCGCCGAATGCGGCGCATGTATGTTAGAAGTGCCCACCCTAAAGCGGCTCCATGCGGGCTTAAAGGATAAGGGCCTCGCGATCCTGGCCGTGAATATCGTTGACAGTCGTGCAGAGGCGCAGAAGGTAATCGATAAGTACCAGTTCCCCTACCCCGTAGCTCTGGACAACAAGGCCGGTGGAGGAACCGACGAGATTAGCCGACGATACAATGCCACTGCTGGTGGCCTGAACATCCTCGTCGGAGCCGACAAAAAGATCGTCTGGGAAGAGGCCGGCCTCAATGAGAAGCATTTGCGTTGCGTGTTGGAGCGTATGGGCATCGCGGCGATCAATCGCTGAGGGTTGTCAATGCTTGCTTGGGAAACCAGAACTCTATCGGCGAGCCGCGTTCGCTTAAAAAAGGCTGGTCTGCTGAGGTGCGGACTCGATCGTAACCTGCCTTTGGGACACTGGCTCGCCCTTGTCGTCCAGATGTAATACGTCTACGCCTTCCGCTACCAGTGCCTCGCCGATTAGTCGGGAACGGTGGCAGTTGTGGGGGCGGAGGCATCCGCACATGAGGCAAATCACCCGGTCTTGCACTTCAGCCGCCTGCATTAGCTTCCCCAAACCCATTCGAAAGGAGGGATCGTTGAAGAGGGGATGAAGATCCAAAGCGGAAGGGTCGGCCTTGCAGAAGATGTGGGCCTGCTTATCTTCCGCCGCCGGCGCACCTTCGGCATATACCGGCTTACCACCCAGCGTATCGCCCATATAGACGTAGCGCAAACCGGTCGGCGGCACGAGTTCTTCGAGGCGGGTACGACGGAAATCTTCCCAGTAGCCGGATTGCGGAACGCTGCGAACGTCGACCAGGTGGGTGACGCGGTGGCGCTTCATCAGGTCGATGAAGGGGACGAAGCCTCGGTTGCCGTAGCCGGCGGTAAGAATCGTCACGGGTTATATAGACGATCCGCACATTCGAAACGCGGCATTGGTTTCCTGTTCAACCAAAAAAATGGGGAAGCAAGGAATGTCCGACCACGATCGCAACGGAGACAGAGCTGACCGTGGCATAAGTGACTAGCTTCCGGCTCGTGGCCTTGCCTGGCCACGCCGCCAAATGCGCGATCACCGAGCCGATACCAAGGATGGCCCCAAGTATCCAGAAAGGGAAGACGACGATAGCGGTCATTCCGTCGTCGGGAGCCTAACACGCGAAGCCCGAGCCCGCGAGGGAGCCGACCATACCGGCGAACCCAACTCTTTCAATCATCGTTGGGCTTTCTTTAGTCTTCATGGCGGATCGTAAAGCTTGGAGGTGATCGGCGAGTCTCCCGATCCGACCGCTCCAGTCACGAGTTACGGAAAGGCCGGAGTCTAAAAAAACGAAAACCGTCCGTGAAATGCGGTCAGGCAACCACAGTTCGCAACCAAGAGCTAACAAGCCGCCGACGAACCGAAGTAAAAGACCCAAAGGTCCAAATACGAAAAGAGCCCGAATCATCTTGCGACAATTCGGGCCCTTCAAAGCCTGATAGAGAACGTTCAGTAAGTCGACCTAGAGATGTCTCTCCTGATATACAGGAAAGAGTGCTTCTCTTTTAAGGAGGTGATCCACCCACACCTTCCGGTACGGGTACCTTGTTACGACTTAGTCCCTCTTACCCCCCTCACCTTCGGCCGCTCCCTCCTTGCGGTTGGGCCACGGACTTCGGGTGAAAACGATTCAAGTGACTTGACGGGCGGTGTGTACAAGACCCGGGAACGTATTCAACGCAGTATAGCTGACCTGCGTTTACTAGCGATTCCGCCTTCATACAGTCGAGTTGCAGACTGTAATCTGAACTGGGGGCGTATTTTTGGGATTGGCTCCACCTCGCGGTATCGCTGCCCTTTGTTTCGCCCATTGTAGCATGTGTGAAGCCCCAGACGTAACTGCCATGCTGACTTGACGTCATCCACACCTTCCTCCGGCTTACACCGGCGGTCTCCTGTGAGTGCCCGACTTTCTCGCTGGTAACACAGGACGTGGGTTGCGCTCGTTGGCGGACTTAACCGTACACCTCACGGCACGAGCTGACGACAGCCATGCAACAAGTGTCTTCACGTCCCCTTGTGGGGGAGGAGCGTATTTCTACGCTTTGCGATCGATGTCAAGTCTGGGTAAGGTTCTTCGGTTAGTATCGAATTAATCCACATGCTCCACCGCTTGTGCGGGTCCCCGTCAATTCATTTGAGTTTCAACCTTGCGGCCGTACTCCCCAGGCGGGATACTTAGTGCGTTAGCTGCGGCACAGGAGGGGTCGATACCTCCTACGCCTAGTATCCATCGTTTAGGGCGTGGACTACCAGGGTATCTAATCCTGTTTGCTACCCACGCTTTCGCGCCTCAGCGTCAGATGATGCCCAGTTTGCTGCCTTCGCCATGGGTGTTCCTCCTGATATCAACGCATTTCACCGCTACACCAGGAATTCCACAAACCTCTGCATCCCTCAAGTCTGCCAGTATGCAGAGCAGTTTCTGGGGTGAGCCCAGAGATTTCACTCTACACTTAACAGACCGCCTACGCGCTCTTTACGCCCAGTAAATCCGGATAACGCTTGGACCCTACGTCTTACCGCGGCTGCTGGCACGTAGTTAGCCGGTCCTTATTCTTCGGGTACCGTCCTAAGTCTTTCCCGAAAAAAGGAGTTTACAGGCCTAGACCCTTCGTCCTCCACGCGGCGTCGCTGCATCAGGGTTTCCCCCATTGTGCAAGATTCCCAACTGCTGCCACCCGTAGGTGTGTGGGCCGTGTCTCAGTCCCACTCGAGCGGACCATCCTCTCAGACCCGCTACCCGTCGTCGGCTTGGTGAGCCGTTACCTCACCAACTACCTGATAGGCCATAAACCGCTCCTGAAGCGAAAAACCGTTTAATGGAAGATCGATGCCGATCTTCCGTCACATCCAGTATTGCCCAGCCTTTCGGCTGTATATCCCAGACTTCAGGGCACGTTGTTTATGTATTACTCCGCCGTTCGCCACTAGGGATTGCTCCCTCGTTCGACTTGCATGTTTTAGGCACGCCGCCAGCGTTCATCCTGAGCCATGATCAAACTCTCCGAAGAAAGTTTAGACCTATTCCGAAATGAAACGGAATGGTTGACTTACTAATTTGGTGTTCTCAAACAGACTTATTGTCTGCCGTCCTTCTCCCACCGAGATAAACTCGCAGGGTTCAGGCCACCTGTAAAACGGGTTCTTGTCTTTCGATTTCGAATTCCGTCAGAACTACTTATCTGAACGTTTGCTCTCTATTCGGCTTTCAAGGTTCTTTTCGTTTCGTCGACCGTTTCAGCGGCTGACGAGTAATATTATTCCGCGGTTGGAACCCCAATGTCAACCCTTGGTTAGGGAATTCTTAAAAATCGTGCGCCGTTCCCTCTTTCTGCAACGTCTTGAATCTTTTGCGGGTCGATGGTTTGAGGCCGTTTAAGGTGCTATCGTAGCCTCCAAACCGTGCGTGTTCTCTACACCCTCACCATCTTCCTGAGCTCGGCTCTACTCTTCCTTGTCCAGCCGATGGTGGCGCGGATAATCCTCCCTGCGTATGGAGGAACCGCCAGCGTCTGGACATCCAGCGAACTCTTCTTCCAGTTCGTTCTCCTGCTCGGATACGGGTACGCGCACCTCTCTACGCGCAAGATCGGATTGCGCCGCCAGCCGTGGATCCACATCCCTCTTATGGCGGTCGCGATGCTGACGCTTCCCTTCGCCACCCGGGTTGCGGGCGGAGCGGAGGGAGAGAACTCGCCCGTGCTCCGATTACTGGGCCAATTGGCCGTCATGGTCGGCCTCGCGTTCTTCGTGGTTTCGGCCGGCGCGCCCCTCATTCAACGCTGGTTCGCCGAGACGAAGGACCCGCACGCAAAAGATCCGTACTTCCTCTATAGCGCGAGCAACCTGGGCAGCATGGTCGCCCTTTTGGCCTATCCGGTCCTCGTCGAGCCTCATTTGAGGCTGTCCGACCAGGCACGGCTATGGTGGGGTGGGTTCGCTGGCCTCATGCTACTGATGGCGATGTGCGCGATCGTTCTAAGTAAGAATCGGCGGCCGGAGGTCCTAGAGAACGAGGCTGATGAGACCGACCAAGACCGGTTGATCGACCAAACCGTCGCCGAGAGTGGCCAGCCCGAGATCACCACGGCAATGCGCCTGAAGTGGATCACCCTCGCGGCCATCCCCTCCAGCCTCCTTCTTGGCGTGACCGCGTACGTTTCGACGAACATCGCCCCGATCCCGCTCCTCTGGGTCGTGCCGCTCGCCATCTATCTCCTGACCTTCATCCTCGCCTTCGCGAACAAACCCCTCCTGACCTCCAAGCCGCTGGGCCGTTTGAGCGGAATCCTCATTCCCACGCTCATGGTCGCGGTGGTCATGGAAGCGTTCATGCCGCTGCTGAGCTTCCTGCACGTGGGCGTGTTCTTCGTGGTGGCCTGGATGTGCCATGCGATGCTGAGCGAATCGCGCCCGAGGGCAAAGCACCTGACGGAGTTCTACTTCTGGATGTCGGTCGGAGGCGTGGTCGGAGGCGCCTTCAACGCCTTGGTGGCCCCGGTCATCTTCAACACCCTGTTCGAGTATCCGCTCGCTTTGATCGCGGCGGCAGTTGTAATGCCGGCGTACCGGCCCGGATTCAAGCGAACCTCGATCGACTTCGCCTACCCGCTCGGGGTGGCTTTCGTGACTGCGGTGATCGTTCTGATCACCAAGGCGACGATGGAACCGAGCCAGCTTCGAACCGGGATCGGGGTCGGCGTCCCCGCCCTGCTCTGCTACCTGGCGGTGGACCGGCCACAGCGGTTCGCAATGTCCCTGTTCGGCATGGTGGTCGTCGCGAACGGCCTCGGCATCGCCTCGACGGACCCGATCAAGCTGAGTGAACGAAGCTTCTTCGGCGTTCACCGGGTGATGTTCTATGGGGAACACCAGCGGTTCCACCAGCTAACCCACGGAAACACGAAGCACGGGATTCAGGACTTCGACAACCCCACGGTACCGCTTACCTACTACCACCCTTCCGGCCCTATCGGGGCGGTATTTAAGGCTTATTCTGGTCCATTTAAAAAGGAAAACGTCGCGCTCATCGGTTTGGGAGTAGGGTCGCTAGCCGCCTACGGAGAACCAGGTCAGAACATGACCTTTTTCGAGATCGACCCAACGGTCAAAGCTCTGGCGACCAATCCCACCTATTTCACTTACGTAAGGGACAGTAAGGCGAAGGTTGACATCGTTCTGGGCGATGGGCGCTTAGAGTTAGCCAAAGAGCCCGATGGCCGATATGGGCTAATTGTGCTCGATGCCTTCAGCTCCGACTCGATTCCGGTGCACCTTCTTACCGAGGAGGCCGCGAAGATGTATCTGAGTAAATTGGCTCCCGACGGCATTCTGGCTTATCACATAAGCAACCGGTATTTGGAGCTCGATGGGGTCGTCGCTGCCATCGCCCGGGACCTCGGTTTGGTCACGTACGTCGACGTCGATGGCATCACGGACCAGGAGGCCAAGGTCGGCAAGACTGCCTCCATATGGATGGTCCTCGCCCGGAAGCAAGACGATCTCGCCCGCCTCGTCAAAAGCAAGCCCCATCCCAAAACCCGCGAGGAGATCAACCGCCTCACCGAAGCCTCCGCCTGGAGCGAAAGGATCGCGGGCGACAAGGACCAAGCCTGGACCGACGACTTCTCCAACGTCCTGGGCGTCCTGAAGCGGGAAGACTAGGAGCTAGAGGCTCAGAATCTCTAGCAGGCGGTCGTTGATGTAATACACCTCCCGTCCGCGCTTCTCGGCGCGGACGAGTCCAAGGCGTTCGAGCTCCTGGAGGTATTCAGATGCGGTTTGGCGCTTCGCAATCCCTTCTCTCTCGAGGAAGGAGATCAGCGTGTAGGGCTGAGTGAAGATCAGCCGGATCAATTCGGAGCTGAAACCCTTCCGCATCCCGGACGCGGCCCGGGAAGTCGCTTCCGCGATGCTACGATCGATCGCTTCAATCCGGCGACGGGTTTCAACCGCCGTCGATTCCAAATTGCCGAGCATATAGAGAAGCCAAGGCTCCCACACGCCCTGTTCGGTGACGCGGCGAAGCCCTTGATAGTAGGTCGCCTTGTCTTCGATGATGGGCCGGCTCAGATACAAAATTGGGCTGTCCAGAAGCCCCACCTGATTCAGAAACAGGATGTTGGCGACGCGTCCCACACGGCCATTTGTATCCGGGAAAGGGTGGATAGCCTCAAACTGGTAGTGGCCGACGCACATTCGAACGAGAACGTCGACTTCACTGTCATGTCGCCAGTAGTCGCACAGGTTGGCGAGCAGGCCAAGGATGCGGTCCTTCCCAACCGGCGGTGTATAGATCACCCGCCCCGTTCGTGCGTCACCGATCCGAGTTCCGAAGCCCTCGCGAATGCCAATCGGACGCTTGGCGATTGTTTGTGCCAATCGAATCAAGAGGTCGGGATCGATCCGGCCTACCTTCCGGAGGTGGTAGTAGCCTAGCCAGAGGGCGGCGTCATACTGCAACACCTCCTTCGTCTGGGGGTCGACGCTATCTTCGTCGTGACTGAGAGCGCGGTAAAGCGCGTCGTTCGTCGTCACAATCATTTCGATCTCGGAAGACGTGCGGGCCTCCTGCAAGGCGATCGCGCGCACGAGAATCCCATCGTTCGGAATCTGCTTGGCCGCACTCCGCAAATTCGCCAGCGCGACATGTGCCGCTAACGCCACCTTCAGAACCGCCTTCGTTTCGAGCTCTTGCCTCGGCGGCAGGAGAGGCAGATCATTGTAAGGCTCATCCGGTCGATTTCGCCAGACTGAATCTGTCGGCATCATCGACATTATAGGGTCTATATGTCGACAAAACCAGATTTTATCGACATATACCAGGAATGCTTAAGCTTGTCGAGTCCCTGACCGGAAGAAGGATGCGTACAGCACCGGACCCACCAGAAGTGTCAGGAACGTGGAGAACGCCAGGCCGCCCACGACAGCCACCGCGAGGGGCTTTTGCATCTCCGCACCGGCCCCAAGGCCTAAAGCCAGGGGAATCAGTCCCAGAATCGCGGTGAGGGTCGTCATCAGGATCGGTCGAAGGCGATGTTCGCCCGCTTCGACGACGGCATCTTCCGGCGAGGCCCCCGATTGAATCGAGTGCTGGGCACGGTCCAAGAGCAGGATTCCGTTCTTGACGACAATGCCCGCCAGCATGACGATGCCCATGAAGGACGACACGTTTAACGCCGTGTGAGACAGATACAGGCCCGCGGCCGCGCCGAATAGGGCGAGCGGCATCAGGATGAGAACGGTCAGTGACGCTCGGAAGGAGCGGAACTGGAAGAGCATCACCACGAAGACCAATAGCACCGAGGTCGCCAGGACCTCGGCGAGGTTGCGGAACGACTCCTGCTGGCTCTGGTACTGCCCCGCAAGCTCGGCCGTGACGCCAGCGGGAAGCTTAACCGCAGCAAGGGCGGCGCGGACCTTCGTGACGGCGGTACCAAGGTCGATCCCTTCCAAGCCGGCGGTAAGGTTCAGGAAGCGAAGCTGGTTCTCGCGCGCGGACTGATTCGTGCCGGCTATGATCTGCGCGGTTCCGAGATCCTTTAGGCGCACACGGCCGCTAGGCGTTTGAACCGGTAGATTGGCGACAGTTTCCGGGGAAGCACGCATCCCCTCCGGATATCGGACGCGAACCGGAATTTGACGGTCTCCGCTGAGAACCTTCGTGGGTACGGTGCCGAGCAGCGCGGCTTCAGCTTGAGAGGCCACGCTCTCCGTGGTCATTCCAAGGCGTCCACTCTGGCCAGGATCGAGCGTGAATTGCAGCTCGGGTCCGCTCTCGATAATTCCCGATTGAACGTCGGCAAGTCCCTTGATTTTGCCCAGGCGGTCGGCGAGGTCCTTGGCGGCCGCTTCGAGAACGGGCTGGTTCTCGCCGAACAGCTTCACCTCGATCGCGCTTGGGCTTCCCGAAAGGTCGCCGATGAGGTCCTGGAGGACCTGGGTGAACTCGGTGTCGAGCCCCGGCCCGAGGTCGGCCACCTTGCCGCGAACTTCAGCAATCACGTCTTCAATGGGACGGCGCTTGCCCTCCTTCATCATGATCGCGTAGTCGCCCTTGTTCGGCTCGGTTATCGAGAAGCCGAGTTCGGTACCGGTCCGGCGCGAGAAACCGGCGATGTCCGGCGTGGACATCAGAATCTCGTCAACCCGTTTGAGAAGCCGGTCGCTTTCCGCCAGGGACGTTCCAGGCGGAGTGTGGTAGTCGAGGATGAAGGCGCCCTCGTCCATATTCGGCATGAAACCGGAATCGAGCTTGCCTGCGAGGAGGAACGTAGCGACCAGGGTGCCCGCGATGATCGGAATCACGACCCACTTGGCGCGCAACAACAGTCGGAGGGTGCCGGTGTAACCGCGCAGGAAGCCGCGGAACAAACGCCCCTCCTTTGTAACTGAACTTCGCCGAAGAAAGAGCGCGCAGAGAGTCGGGCTCAAGCAAAGCGCTAAAACGAGCGAAACCATGAGCGCGATCGACAGGGTGATCGCTAAAGCGCTGAAGAAGGATCCGGCCACGCCCGTGAGGAATGCGAGGGGGAGGAAGACCACAACCGTGGTGAGGGTCGAGGAGATCATCGGCGCGGCGATTGTCGCCGAGGCGCGGCGAACCGCGTCCTTTACCGTCGCCGAATCCCCAATGTTGGCGAACACCGCCTCCACCACCACGATCGCGTCGTCGATAACCAGTCCGATGCCTACAGCGAGGGCGCCCAGCGTCATCAGGTTCAGGGTGAGCCCGGCGAGGCGCATCAGGGCGAACGTGATAAGGAGCGTGATCGGGATGATGGCGGCGGTTACGAATGTGGCGCGCAGGTTTCCAAGGAACAACAGCAGGACGACAACGGAGAGAATGCCTCCGATCCCGACCGCGTCTCGCACGCTCGTGATCGCGTCTCTTACGAGGATCGACTGATCGTAGAAAGTGCCGATCTCAACGTCTTTCGGGAGGTCGCTCTTGAGCTTTGCGAGTTCCGTACGGATCGCATCCGCCATCGCGACGGTATTCGCGCTCGGCTGACGGATGAGGTTGATGAGAACCGCGTCGCCGCCGTTGGCGGAGACCACCGTGCTGCGGTCCACCACTGACCGTTTGATGTCCGCGAGATGACGGACCCGGATGGGCGCTCCGCCTTTCTGAGCGACGACGATATCGCCGATCGCGTCGTCGCTGGTGATCTGCCCATCAATGGTGACCGCAAGCTGTTGATACCGGTGCTCGATCTTGCCAACCGTGAGGACGGAATTCGTTTTGCCGATCGCAGTGACCACATCGTCCATCGAAAGGCCGGACGCCGAGAGGGCATCAGGGTGGACAGTGACGAGAATCTCAGGCTCGGCGCCGCCTTGGATCACGACTCTTGCCACTCCGGGAACTCTGGCGAGGCGCGGTCGAAGCCTGTAGGTCGCAAGACTCCACAGCGCGGCGGGGTCGTTCGTCTTCGATTTGAGCGTGAGGCCGACCACAGGGAAAACGGTCGGGTTCATGCGCAAAACCTCCGTGGTCGTATCCGCAGTAAAGGTGCTCTTTAGGGTGCTGACCTTTGCGTTGACCTGGGCTTCGGCAACGGCGATATCCGTGCCGGGCGCGAAGTCGACGGTTACCTCGCACGAGCCGCGCTCGGAGGTCGACCGGACCCTCGTAACCCCCGGAACCGTCGCAACCGCCTCTTCGATAGGCCTCGCCAAGCCGATTTCGATGCTTTTGGTAGGCCGTTCCTCGGACTCCGCAATGACGATGACACGCGGGAAGCTGACGTCGGGCAGGATCGAAACCGGGAAAGTCGAATACAGGACACCGCCGACGAGGCAGAGGAGCAACGTCAAAAACAGAATCGGCCGGGTGTTACGTTGCGACCAGTCGGTTAGCCCCGTCATTTAGCCGTGGTCCCCCGATGTCGTTTTGGCGGCAGGTTCATGTCCAACCGGAGGGGATACAACCCTTTCAGGGTTGCTTCGGCTTCGGACGTCCCGCACCAGGGTAGCGCCCTCGGCGCAACCCTTCGCTGGACAGATAACCCCATTGGGGTTAGGGCGCGGGCGCCAGCCGACATCGTTAAGCGATCACGAATATCCCCTGGTCCGTTTCCAATCGCTACGACGGACGCGTGGCGAAGTGATCCGATACTTGGCCTCGAATCCCTTAACCCTGAAAGGGTTGTCTGTCCAGCGAAGGGTTGGGCGCGAAGCGTCCTACCCTGGTCTAGTGCGTAAAAAGAGTCCTCAACCCTGAAAGGGTTGGATCCGCACGGTACGAAATCGTCGGGCAATATCTGGATTACGGACCGGGCCCTTGACGTCGCCCCGTTTAGACAAAGATTGGAGCACTCGCATTTTCGAGGCTGATTCACAGGGCTTTGCCGCCTTTCTTGTCGTCGGCGTCCGGCGCTTCCGGCTTCTTTTCGTCTTTGGCGTCTTTCTTGTCGTCGTCCTTCTTGGCCTCCTCAACTTTCGCGTTGTCGGAGAGCTCGTTAGCACCGAGGGTAACCACCTCGTCGCCAGCGGCGACCCCCTTTAGTACGGCGACCATTCCGTTCGATTCCGGGCCGAGCGTGACTTCGGTCTGGTGGGCGGCGCCTGCCTTAGCGATGTACACGACCGGCTTCCCGTCGCGGTTGACGATGCCGGATTTGGGTACCAGCGGGGCGCTACGGATGGAGCGAAGGGTGATGAGGGCGGTCTTGAATCCTCCGACCGTGATCCTTCCCTCCAACCGCGCACGGACAGGAACGAGGCCGGTAGTGGGATCCGGAAGCTGGATGGAGGAGACGACACCTTTAAGGTCGTCTACCGTGATCGTCATTCCGGGGCGAACTCGTTCCGCCTCGGCCGGCGACAAATTCCCCACGAAATCGGCGGATGCTCCGGCCCGGGCGATGGTCAAGACCGGGGTCGCCGGGTCCGTCGAATCGCCGGGGTTGAGGAATCGGCGGACGACGGTCCCGGCGAACGGGCTGCGTATTTCTACGAAGTCGGCGGCGACTCCGGCGGCGCGCGCGTCGGCTTGCTTTTGGCGTGCGGCTTCGGCGGCGGCATTCGCCTCTTGGGCCTTGGCGGCGACGGCGAGGCGACCGGATTCGGCCTGCCGGAGGGCCGCGCGCGCCTGGGCGATCTTTTTCTCGCCCATCGATTTAGCCGCCGAAAGCTTGAGCTCGCCGGAACGAATATCTTCCGGCCGGTTCCCAGCTTTTACAAGGGCCTCTGCCGCCTGGGCCGACTTCAAGGCCGATTCCGCGGTCTTAAGGGCGGATTGAGAGGTGTCCGCTTGGGAACCGGCGACGAGACCCACCTTTAGGAGCCGCTGGTCCCGGTCCGCGTCATTCTTCGCTTTGTCGCGGGCAATACGGGCTTGGTCGACAGTCTGCTCAGCCTGAGCAAGCTCCTGCGGCCGAGCTCCCGCCTTGAGCCGGTCGAGATCGACTTGCGCTTGCACCGTCGAGGTTCGCGCGTCTTCGAGGGCGAGGTCGAGCGCGAGCTTCGCCGCTTGAACCGAGGCGGACTGGTCGGCGCGGGCGGCGTCGAGGCTCAGGCGACTCTGTTCGGCGGCGGCGACGGCTGAAGTTGCCCCGCTGGCTGCACTCTGCCGGGTTGCCGCCGCGACGCGTCCATCCAGTTGGGCGACGATCTGTCCCGCGGCTACTCGATCGCCTTCCTTGACTCGAACGTCGGTAAGACGTCCGGCGACGGCGGGGGCGAGTTTCGCCGTCGACCCTTCGGGGAGCACGAGGGTCCCATCCATCGGAATCGTCTCGTCGATCGGCCCCATCTTGACCGCCGTCAACTCGACGGTCGCCGGATGCGCTTCATCGTCGGCCGCGGCTTCTTTGGCCGCAGGCTTCCCGCAAGCCGCAAGGCTCACGACAACAAAGAGAAAACCAAGATAGCGACGGCTCATCGAGGCTCCTCCAAAAGTGTCCCCTGGGCTTGGAGAAGAGCTTCGGTAGCGAGATCGCGTTTCAATTGGGCGTTTACGGTGAGTTCCTGAGCGTCGGCGAGGGCTTTGCGGGCATCCAAAACATCGATCAAAGTGCTCGCGCCGAGCTCGAATCCCTTGTTGGTCCGCTCCAACAGGTGTCGCGCCGACGCCGCGAGTTTTTCGTAGGCCTCGACGGAGCGCTGGGCGGCCTCCCACTCGAGCTTGGCGGCCTCTACTTCTTTCTGGACAGAGGCGGCTTTGTCGGCCAAGTCGTTAGCGGCCGCCTTCCGGCGGGCATCGGCGGCACGGATCTTATTTCGGGTCGCGCCGTAGTCCCACAGATTCGCGGTGAGTTGCAGGCGCGCTCCGTAGGCGGCGACATCGTTGAAACTGTCCCGGCCGGCTTGAATCTCGAGGTCCGGGAAATATGCCTGGTTGGCCACGCGGCGATCCGCGGCGGCTTGGGCCTGCGCGGCGGTTAAGCTCATCAATTCGGGAAGCGTCTTCAGCGCATCGGGCGGCGTCGACGGAAGCTCAATTGCCGTCAAAGTCATCTTGTCCGCATCCGAGGAGCCGACCGCGCTTGAAAGCCGGAGACGGGCGGCGGACACGGCGGATTGGCGATCGCCGACAAGCTGCATGGCCTTCTCTACGTCCAACCGCGCACGGTCGGACTGGATTTCCGGCAGGTCGCGAGCGGCCACTCGCTTGTCAGTCAGGTTCGATGCCTCGCTCGCCAGTTGAAGCTGCGTGTTCGCGACATCAAGCAATCTCTGCGCCGCGGCCAGGTTAGCGTACGCGGTCAGCACCTGTCCCTGGATATCGAGGGCGCTTTGGCGATAGGTGGCGAGAGCCGTGGCGATGGTAGCGTTTGCCTGCTCATGGAGACTCCGCGTCTTGCCAAAAATATCGATGGGCTGAAAGACGAGGAGATCCGCGCCGCCCATAACGTCGGTCTTGTTGAAGATGTCCTTACCGGCTTCGAGTCTGGTTGCGGGATACGCGGAACTGGCACTGGCCAGTCGGCGGGCTTCCTCCAAGCGCTGCCGCCCCGCCTTCATTCCGGGACGGTTCGCATAGGCCTGCCTCATCGCGTCTTGCGGAGTAAGGGTCTGCGCCCCCGCTCCGGCAGCGAGGGCGAGGCCGAAAAACACAACGGCTGGACGCACCATAGACATCGGGAACTATGGCCCGCAGCCGGGGTCCCATTGCTGGGAATTCTTTCAGGCGGAACAGAACCTACGCGCGGGTCATGAAGACCATATGCACTATCGATTGCGCATCAACAAACAGCTCATGGCAGATTACGTCTCCGGCTTCCGCCGCGGCGTTCTCCAAAGCCGTACAAAGCTCGGCCGCCGTATCGTCGTGCGGCAATTCACCCGCCACCGCTTCGCTGATCGTGACCGCATAGCCCGCCTGCCCGGGGTCGTAGCCGAGCGAAAGCAAGAACTGATTGGTCGCCTCGATGTACTCGATACCGATGCTCTTAGCGGCAACCGAGCCGCCCGCGGTGAAGGCCTTGACCTTGTCCGTCACTTCGGAAATCGTGGAGCCCATAAAGACCCGGAACTTATCATGAACTTGCTTTTCAACTGACATGAGAACGTCTTACCTAACCTTGCCCCTAGCTTGCGAGGACACCGGCTTTAGAACCTTCACCGCCGGCTTGATCGGATTCAACAGAAGGGCGTGCTGAACGCCCGCGTTCACCCCGTACGCGATGATTTGGCCGTTGTTGTTGATGCCGTAGGCATGGAGGATTTGCCAACCGCTGATGCTGGAGATGAGGGAATTCAGGTCCGAGGTGACGCCGTTTTCGTACAGGAACCCTCGCGCGGTGACGAAGTCGGCGGAGGACGTCCCGACCACCTGACCGTTGTTGTTAACCGCTTCCGGTAACGCGATGTCATCTCCGCTGACTGGCGAAATCTTCGACATCGTCCCGCCAGAGAGGATGAAGCCGACGGGAGTGTTCGTCCCGTTCACACTGGCGGTGCCGACGAGCAAGCCGTTGTCGCTGAGCGCCGTACCGGCCGAGGAGTCGTAGCCGGGCAAAACCCCAACGCTTACAATCGCGCCGCTACGCCAGATGGCGGCGGTATTCCCCGCCGAACCCGCTACGTCACTGACGGAGTTCAGGGCCTGCGCCTCGGGCGCCGGCGTGAAGCCGAGGAAGCTGGTGAGCGTGCCGCCCTTATTGATCGCGTTGCTCACGATGTAGTCGCCATGATCGTTGACCGCAGTCACGCTTCCCCCGATGGGACCGAAGGCGGTGTTCACCTGAGTGACCGTTCCGTTCTGGAAGAGCACGGGATACGCGGAGCTGAAATCGGGCAGCGAAATGCCGCCGGCCGTCCCCGACGAATTGACGGCGTAGGCCTTCGCCGAGACATCGCCGGTTCGGTGACCGAGGTCCGTCAGCGCACCGTTCGACCACAGGAACGCGTGCAGCGTGCCCGTGGCGGAGCTGGAAGTGCCGACGACGAGGCCGTTGGAAGAAATCCCGGCGGGAATGGAGCCGGCGTCTCCAGGCAGGATGCCGATGTCGACCACGCTGTAGATGGGACCGCTTCCCACAAAGGAGGGGGAAAGCACCGCGTAAACGGAGAAGTGCGCGAGTGGCACCGAGATCGTATGGTTGACCGGGTTGACCGTCGAACCGTCGACGACTTGCCAAGCTCCGGACGCCACCGTATAGACGGCGAGGCTCGTCTCAGGAACTCCGTTCGGTATGGAAGCCGGGCTGTACGTGATGGTCAGGGAGGCGGGAGTGGAGAACTCGGTTCCGTTCGGCGTGAGGTCAAACGCCGAAGCGCCGAGGATCTGAAAGTTCGTTGGCGCAGCGGGAAGGGTTCCCGGAGCCGGTTGAACTAGGATCGTCGTATCCGCCGCCAAGGCGTTGGGAGGAATAACTACGACCGCCTTGCCGGAGGTAACGGTGCCGCCCGCCGCCTTCGTCACCAGGGTCCCCGGTCCGGTGGGGCCCGTCTTTGTGCCTCCCCCGCCACCGCCGCCCCCGCATGCGCTGAGCGAGCAGGCCACGAATATGGCAGTGCAGAGGAAGGCAAACGTTTTCATTCCAGATTCATTCTCGGCGGGTTTGCATCCCACCCACAAGTGTCCGAACCATACCTTTTAAGCTCCGTAGGGGAGCCAGACGTTTTTCACCTGGGAGGCATGGCGGAGCCGCTCGTCAACGGAAGGAATCGATGGCGCGCTCCAGGTTTGTTTTAGATTGCCCGCGCTGGCCTTCTGAACATCGCCCAAACCTTTGTGCGGCCCGAAATACCAGAGGGCGTCGACATCGTCGTGGGCGGCGAGGGTCGGGACGAGGTCGGCACGCGGTCCGAAGACGATGTTGACGATGCCGGCGGGAATATCGGACATTTCCAAAACGCGGTAAAGCTCGGCGGCCGGCGCCGGGTTGGTTTCGGACGGGATGACCACGACAGCATTCCCCATGGCGATCGCCGTCGTGACTAGTTCTAGCAAGGCGACGAGGGGTCGGTCATCGGGGCAAACGATGGCGACCACGCCCAGGGGTTCGTTCAGGGTGTAGCAGAGGGCACGCATGGGGATGGCGTGGGTCTGTCCGTCCTGCTTGTCGGCTCTCGCCGCCGCCGCGAAGGCGGCGTGAACGGCCTCGGGGTCACCGAGATTCTCTAAGTTCTCGGCCAGGTAGTAGAGCACCTGAGCCCTCGCGTGGGCGGATTGGCGCGCCCATCCGGATTGCGCCTTTTGGGCGGCTTCTACGGCGTTTCGGATGTCCTTTCGGTTCCCGTGCGGAAACTCCTCGCCCTCGATTTCCTGGCTGTAACCGGAGTCGGGGCGGACTTGCTTGCCCCCGATGTAGTGTTTGTGGGTTCGGTCCAAGCCATCGACGGTCGGTTTCACTGGGTCGGCTTGCGTTGCGGTGGCCGCCGCGGGAAAACGGACGTACTCCAACAACCCCTCACCACCGCCTTCACGGCCAAAGCCGCTCTCTCGATACCCGCCGAACCCTGACGCCGCGTCGAATTGATTGGTGCAGTTGACCCAAACTGTGCCGGCTTTGATCTTCCCCGCCACATCCAGGGCGAGGCCGGAACTCTCGGACCAAACGCTCGCGGCGAGCCCGTACGCGGTGTTGTTGGCGAGGTCGACCGCTTCCTTCGGGGTCCGGAACGTCATCCCCACTAACACCGGACCGAAGATCTCCACCTGGGCGACGGTCGAGGACGGGCTTACATTCGTCAGCAAGGTTGGCGGGTAAAACCAGCCGCCCAAACCTTTTAGCACGTCTTGGGGGGCCATGGGGCAATACCGGTCTGCACCCTCCGCCACACCCTGTTCTACCAACTCTGTGATTCGCTGGAGTTGCACGTCGGAGACGATCGCGCCGATGTCGATCGCTTTGTCCAGCGGATCACCAACCCTCAAGGTCGCCATCCGATCCCGAACCTTCGCGTAGAACCGCTCCGCAACCGACTCCTGAACCAGTAGCCGAGACCCCGCGCAGCAAACCTGACCCTGGTTAAACCAAATCGCATCGACAAGCCCCTCGACCGCACTGTCGAAGTCCGCGTCTTCGAACACGACGAAGGGAGACTTTCCGCCGAGTTCCAGGGAGAGACGCTTGCCGGTACCCGCCGTTTGGCGCCGGATTTCGCGGCCCACCTCAGTCGAGCCGGTGAAGGCGATCTTGTCGACTCCGGGATGCTCGACCAAATACTGTCCGGTTCGCCCGTCACCCGTGACGATATTCACGACCCCGGCCGGAACTCCGGCATGCACGCAAATCTCCGCGAAGAGTAATGCGGTCAGCGACGTGTATTCAGCGGGCTTCAGAACGACCGTGTTGCCCATCGCCAGTGCCGGGGCGATCTTCCACGCCAGCATCAGGAGCGGGAAATTCCACGGAATGATCTGGCCGCAGACTCCGACCGCCTCTGCGCTGGCCAACAAAGGATCGGAAGCCATCGCCTCCGCCCAACCCGCGTGATAGTAAAAATGCCGCGCGACGAGGGGAATATCGATGTCACGCGTCTCCCGGATGGGCTTCCCGTTGTCCAGCGTCTCAAGGGTCGCGAAGAGCCGGGCATGCTTCTGAACCTGCCGAGCGATCGCGTAGAGCACCTTCGCACGGCCATAGCCTCCCAATTCCCACCAAGCCGGCTGGGCGAAGCGAGCGGCTTTGACCGCCCGATCAACATCTTCGTAGGATCCCTGAGGCAGATGAGCGAGCACAGCGCCCGTCGCCGGATTAAAGGTCGGGAAGGACTCTCCCACGCCATCGTGGCCAAACTCACCCGCAATGAAGTGCGAAAACCGCCGGGCAACTCCGTCTACCGAGTGTGCGTCCAGCCAAGCGGTGGCCGCTTCGGCCCCTTCGGGCGCGGGACCGTACGACATGTCGCGGTAAATCTCGGGGATGCTCACGCCCCTATTGTAGAAGACGTACTAAACTCGTTTCGTTGGCTACGCCCTTTAGCTACAAGCTTCATGCCCGCCTTTCTTATTTTGCTTGGACTCTTGCTCCCGCCCCAAACGGGCCGGCTGCTGAACTCGTTCGAAACCTTCGACGAAATCCGACAGGTGAAGGTCCTGAATGCCCAGGTCGCAACATCGACGGATTACGCCTCGGAAGGGAAGCATTCGCTCCGCGTCACCTTCGCCCCGGCCGAGTGGCCCCACGTCCAACTAACGCCCGAGATCCCTTGGGACCTATCACAATGCGGCGCGATCTCCATCGATATCACCAACCCTAGCCAAGAATCCATTAACTTTGGCATCCGAATCGACGATGATGCGTCCGGCAACGGCTGGCTCCATTCGCGCACCGCGACGGGCGCCGTGGACCCGGCGACGGCGCAAACGGTGACCGTCGTCATCGGTCCGGACCCCGCGTCGATTGGTATGCGGGGTTTGCCCCCTTATCCGGATCGCAAGAGCCTAACTGCGGTCGGCGGGGGGACGTTCGATCTTCATCACGTCGTTAATCTTCAAGTTTTCCTGCATAAACCTGCAAAGACGACCATTCTCCATCTCGACAATATTTGTTCTTTGCCGCCGATCTCGCTGAAGCACATCGTGGATACCTTCGGGCAGTACACGGGGGCGGATTGGCCAGGGAAGATTCACAAGGCAGCCGATTTCGCCGCACAACGAAAGGAGGAAGCTGCCGATCTAATGGCCCACTTAGGCCCGGCGGATCGTGACCGGTTTGGCGGCTGGCTCACGGGACCAAAGCTGAGCGGAACCGGCTTCTTCCGAACGGAGAAGCAAAATGGGAAGTGGTGGTTGGTTGATCCCGACGGTCGCCTCTTCTTTTCCTACGGCATGGACGCGATGGGACTCGAGCCGGAAGCGACGTTCATGACCGGTCGCGACGAGATGTTCTCGTGGCGGCCCTTCAAGGATGACCCCTTGCATCAATTCTTGCGGCACGACGAGAACGTGCATATGGGTCCAGTCAAATCCGGGGATACATTCAACTTCTGCTCATCAAACCTCTACCGAAAACTAGGTCCTGACTTTCAAGTCGATTGGCGGGCAGCATCCCTAGAGCGGCTGACCTCGTGGGGGTTCAACACGATCGGCAATTGGTCCGACGAGGGATTCATAAAGAACGGGCACGTTCCCTACGTGGCTACCGCGGGCGTTGCGGGCAGCTTCGCCCGAGTCAGCAGTGGCAGCGATTACTGGGGACAAATGCCGGACCCTTTCGACCCCGCCTTCGCCCGGGCCGCCGTGCATTCGCTTACGGGGGTTGCCCTGAAAGTTCAAGACGACCCCTGGTGCTTGGGCTATTTCGTGGATAACGAGCTCAGTTGGGTAGGCGACGGTCCCGAAGCGCGTTACGGACTCGGAATCGGCGCATTGGCTGCGCCGAAGGGGTCGCCCGCGAAAGAAGCCCTGGTCCATCAACTTCAGAAGAAGTACGTGGATATCGCCAGTCTAAACACCGCCTGGAAGACGCACTTCAAGGACTGGGACGCCATGTTTGAGCCAACAAAGTTGGACGGATCATTGAATGCCGGACAGCGCGCTGACCTCTCCGCCTTCGTTCACGAGTTCGCCCGGCAATACTTCCGAGTCGTTCGCAGCGCCCTCAAAGAACTTGATACCAAGCACCTCTATCTAGGCTGCCGCTTCGCCTGGCATGGCCCGGAGGCCGAAGAGGCGGCGGCGGAATTCTGCGACGTAATCAGTTACAACATCTACGCGCCCAAGCTCGATTCGGCTGAATGGGAGCACGTAAATAAGCTCGGCAAGCCATGCATCATCGGCGAATTCCACTTTGGATCGCTGGATCGGGGAATGTTCCACCCGGGGCTTGTTTCCACCCCGAATCAGGCGGCGAGGGCGGCGATGTACGACGATTACGTTCGTAGCGTGCTCAAGCACCCGGCTTTCGTCGGTTGCCACTGGTTCCAATACATCGATGAGCCTCTCACTGGCCGTTCCTTCGATGGCGAGAATTACAACATCGGGTTCGTTTCCATCACCGACACTCCGTACACGGAAATGGTCGGAGCCGCCCGCAAGGTCCACGCCGAGGGTTACCGGGTCCGATCCGGCGGGTAAGGCGTCTATTCCGTATGAGCGCTTGGACGGCTTCGGATATCCCTTCCCAACTCGGCCGTCTCGCGATCGTAACGGGCACCGGAGGTCTCGGCTTTGAGGACGCCCTCGCACTTGCCCGAGCTCAAGCCTCGGTGATAATTGCCGGCCGAAACTCCATCAATGGAGACGAGGCTCGCCGCCGGATCCTCGCCGAGGTCCCAACCGCCGACATTCGGTTCGAAACCCTCGATTTGGCCAGCCTAGCTTCTATTCAAAGCTTTGGCGACCGGATGAAGGCGCAGTACAAAGAGCTCGATCTGCTGATCAACAACGCCGGCGTCATGATGCCACCCCGCCGCAAAACGACCGAAGATGGCTTCGAACTCCAATTCGGCACGAACTATCTCGGGCACTTTGCCCTCACTGCCCATCTTCTGCCTCTCCTGCGAAAGACCAAGAATTCCCGCGTCGTCACGGTCAGCAGCATCGCCGACCGCAGTGGGGCGATCCTCTTTGATGATCTCCAGTGGGAGCGGCGCTACAAGCCCATGGGCGCCTATTGCCAATCCAAACTCGCCTGCCTGATTTTCGCATTGGAACTCCAGCGCAAGTGCGACGCAAACGATTGGGCATGCACAAGCATTGCGGCCCACCCTGGTCTCGCCCACACAAAGTTATTGACCAACGGTGGCGGCCGTTTCAGCGCCATGTCACTCTGGTTCGCTCTTACCGGCTGGTTCACCATGCAATCTGCGGCCCGCGGCGCCTTGCCGACCCTTTTCGCCGCCACGTCCCCCGACGCTCGGCCGGGACGCTACTACGGTCCGGACGGCTTTATGGGCTTCAAGGGGGCTCCGGCGGAAGCGAACATTCCCTTAGCGGCTCAAGACCTGGTCACGGCAAGGCGCCTTTGGGAAGTATCCGAGCAGCTAACCCGTCTTAGCTTTGAAGCTAACAAGTAGGCGGTATTGTCCTCGTGATGGTCAAACCGAAGAGGGAGCCAAAGAAAGCCGTTGCGCCTACCCCCATGACCTACCGGCTTTGGTTGGCGCTTTACTTCTGTCTTGCCGCATTTACCGGGTTGCTCTTAGGCGTAGCGCTGAATCGGCCGGAAGACACCGTTCCCATTCTCGCGGGCACTTTCCTTACCCTCATCCTCTTCGACCTCACGATGAGACTTCTCATGTGGTCCGCGATCACGTTCCACGAGTTGGGGCACGTGTTGGCGGGCTGGGCAAGCGGCTTCCGGTTTATCTCGCTCGAAGTGATGAACCTGGGGCTTGGGATCACGGACAAAGGGCTCCGATTCTACGTGCTAAAAGACCGGCGAGCCGCCGGCTTGGCTTTGATGACACCCAAAAGTAGCGACCGCCTGCTGGCCAAATACCGAAGATTTGTGATTGGCGGTCCGATCGCGACGACAATCGGCTTTCTGATTACGCTTTGGATCTTCCTCCAATGCAACTTCCCTCGCCGGGAGGACGGGATCGAGATATTGATCGTCTACGTCGTCGCGATAAGCGCGCTCTACATAAACACGATTCTCTTTCTCAGTAGCTTCTTTCCGATCGCATTCAAGGGGATGGCTTCCGATGCGCTCATCCTTTGGCAGCTACGAAAGTCAGGCCCCGAACAGTTGAGAATGCTGGCCTCCGTACAAATCGGCGAGCAAATTCGGGGCGGCATAAGAGCCCGGGAATGGACAGATGCCTTGGTCGATGCTCTCGGCGCTCCATCCGACGCCACCGTGCTTGAGATGCGAGGACGCTACCTTCGGTACTACCAGCTCGCGGACCGCGGACAAGTCGAAGAGGCCTGGAATGAGCTCTGCCGAGCCGCCGAACTCAGCGTTACCCTGGCAAAGACATCCGGGTTCTTCAAAGGCTTGCTCGAAAGCGAAAAGGTCTTCGCGGCCAGTTGGTGGAAGCGCGACGCGGCTCTTGCTCGGAGTCTTATTCCACCCGAGAAACCGGAACACGAACTGGTCGTATCGACCTACCTTCGCGCCTTGGCGACCGTCGCTTTGGTAGAAGGGCAACCCGAAGAAACCATGCGCCTCATGCAAACCGCCCATGAAGCCGGCATGAAAATCGTGGCTCGCTACCGAATTAGGAGCGCGACCGACGTCGCCTGGAGCGAGGACATCCTGGCCGCAGCCACGGCAATGATCGCCAAGTCCTCTCCTCCTTAACGGCTCGCGTTGCGAACGCCGGGCCAAGTTTCTCCCTAGACTAGAGAACGACGGCACTTATGGCAAATCCAATCATTGAAGTCAAGAACCTCTACAAGGAATACGACGGAGGGGTGAAGGCGGTGAACGGAGTTTCGTTCAACGTCGAGAGCGGCGAGTTCTTCGGGTTCCTCGGGCCGAACGGCGCCGGGAAATCCACCACGATGAACATGCTGGTGAACCTGGTGAAGAAGACCAGCGGCACCATCCTCATCGACGGGTTCGATGTCTCCACCCAGCCAAACGAGGTTTACAAGCGGGTCGGATTCGCGATGCAGGAGGTCGGCCTCGACGAAACCGCCACCGCACGCGAGATGCTCCAACTGCACGGACGGCTGTATCACATGCCGAAGGCGGAAATCGACGAACAGGTCAAGAAGCTTTTGAAACTGGTCGAGCTCGAAAAAGTTGCCGACCGGTACACCTCAACCTATTCGGGCGGCATGCGCCGTCGATTCGACCTTGCCCTCGCACTGATCCACAAGCCGAAGGTCTTGTTCCTCGACGAGCCGACAACCGGCCTGGACCCCCATGCCCGTCAGCTCATTTGGAACCACCTGCGCGACCTCAACGAAAATGGAATGACGATCTTCCTCACCACTCACTTCATGGAGGAAGCCGAGGCCCTCTGCGATAGGCTCGCGATCATGGACAAGGGGCAGATCGTTACCGAGGGCACGATACCGCAACTCTTAGAAAAGCATCAGGCGCAAAACCTCGAACAAATCTTCCTCGCCACGACGGGAAGTAACCTCGCCGACGAAGAGGTTAACGAAAAAGCCAGCGACCCCTACGCGAGGAAGAGGTAACCGATTTGCAGTCTTTCCTCTCCGATTGGTACTACCTCTCGATTCGGAACATCAAGCAGATTTGGCGGCCGGTAATGGCGCTGATTCCGTCGATCTTCATTCCGATATTCTTCTTCGGGGTCAACTCGACCGCACTCTCGGCCTTTGCAAAGGTGCCGGGCTTTCCGAACGTTTCGTATAAGGACTTCATCGCTCCGGTTGCCATCTTCACCGCGATCTTCTTCTCGGCGGGCAATGCGGGTATCGAGTTAGTCCAGGACATCAACAACGGATATTTCAAGAAACTGATCATCATGCCGATCCATCGGCTGGCGATCGTGCTCGGGAAATTGACCGAGGTCGCCGTGCAGTCAGTGATGCAAGGCGCCATCGTTATCGTGCTACTTCTTGCCGTCGGCGTGCATTTCGCAACGGGCTTTTTGGGCATCCTCGCGATCTTCGCGATGCTGACGCTCTTCGCGATGGGATGGAGCTGTATCGGTATGATCGCGGCGCTTCGAACCCAAAATGCGCGCCTCGTGCAGTCGATGTTCATCCTTGTCTTCCCCTTCTTGAACCTGACCACCTCGCAGACGCCGAAGTCCCTTTTGCCGCACACTTTCGCGGTTATCGCGACCTATAACCCCGTGACATACGTGGTCGAAGGGGTGCGCGCACTCGTTCTGGATGGATGGACGAATAGCGCGATTTGGGAGGGATTCCTTACTGCGGGCGTCTTGTTCGTCGTCATGGTCACGCTCACCGTCCTGTCGTTCCGTAAGGCACTTAAGTAGTGCCGCCTGAACTCTGCCCGGCACCCGGCGTTACTACCGTTGTGATAGTGCTATTAGCCAGCATCCTCATCCAGACCGAGGTCGAAACGATCTCGGTCACGGTCGACGGACAAGAACGAACTGCGTTGCTGTTCCGACCGGCAAGGGCATCAGCCCACCCGCCGGTCGTGTTCGCCTTCCATGGCCATGGCGGCAACCCGCGACAGGCTTCTCGGAGTTTCGATATCCAAGGGGCCTGGCCCGACGCGGCCGTGGTCTATCCGCAGGGACTCCCAACCCGATCGGCGATCATAGATCCCCAAGGCAGATTCCCGGGCTGGGACGTCGGCGCGGAGGACTCGAACAAGGACATCCGCTTCTTCGACGCGCTTTATGCAAAAGCGATGAAGCTCGTCGCAGGAAACCCAAAGCGGGTCTATGCGATGGGGCACTCGAACGGCGGATACTTCATGTACACGCTCTGGGCGATGCGCCCAAACCTTTTCGCCGCGTTTGGATCGGCGGAAGCAGGCGGGGCCGGCCGTTTCAACCTCAGTCCGAAGCCAATCTTCATCACGATCGGCTCGCAAGACAAGATCGTGCCGCCCGCGCTTCAAAAGCGCTCGCTGGACTTCGTCCAGAGGGTCGACCAATCGGCATCAAACGGAATCCCCTACGGGGAAAAGGGAACCCTCTACAAGGGAACCGCGCCGGTCGTGGTTTGGAACTACCCGGGAACCCACGCGTTTCCGCGCGATTGTGTGCCCTCAATGATCAAGTTCTTCCAGGGCCTCCCTTAAGGAACCAGCGGCTTCAGATAGTTTCGAACGCGCGCAACGTCGTCGGCTTCCGCGACGCAGCCGACGTACCCGTCGGGGCGCACGACCCATATCCCGCCTTCCTCCAAGGGCGCCCGAATCATGGGGTGCAAGAGGCTTTGGAATTCGCTCAACAAACCCAGGATTGCCGGCGTCGAAGGGGCGCATAAGACGAACCTTGGCGTTTCACCGGAACCGAACGGACTCTGCCCCGGCACCGGGGTCACTCGGTCCCCCGGCTCAGGGCCGTCCAGACCGTGGATGTAGGCTCCGGTCAGGGGGCTGAATGAGTAGCCGATCGAGACTTCGGTCATCGTCTCCACCATCGCGCGCCGCACGGGGGCGAGGCCAAGGAGTAACCGTCCCGCCAGGTTGCGCACGGTTTGCGCGGTGTGGTTCTTCATCACCGCGAGGCTGGTGAGGCGACCCGCGGCCTCCAAGACTTTCTGGCCAATCGCGCTTCGTTCCACGCTGTAGCTTTTCAGAATGTCCTCGTGGGCAATGCCACGGCAGACCATGGCCAGCTTCCAGGCGAGGTTGAAGGCGTCTTGCATGCCGGTATTCATGCCTTGGCCGCCCGCCGGACTGTGGACGTGCGCGGCATCGCCGGCCACGAAGACGCGTCCGGACCGATAGTCGGAGACCTTCCGCTCGTTGATCCGGAACGCCGAGAGCCATATCGGGTCGGAAGCGACCAGGCCCGGAACTCCGCGGCGCTCCATGATGGCCTGGACTTGCTCAAGGGTGGGGTCGGTCGGTCGCGCACCCTCCGATAGGCCGATGTCGGCAATCACCCGGAAGCGGCCGGGTGAGATCGGGAAGGCGACGAGCACACCGTCTTGATGCCAGTAGGTCGCCATCTCGGTATCTGGGAACGGGTAGCCCGCGAGGTGAATGTCCGCGAGAAGCCAATCGCTTTTGAGGGTGTCGCCTTCGAAAGGAAGCCCCAAAGTGTGCCGCACGGTGCTGTGGGCGCCATCACACCCAATCAGCCAATCCGCTTCGACCGCCTGGTGCCGGCCGTCCGGGTGGTGAAGCGTTGCCATCACGCCAGTCTCGCTGGTCGTAAAGCTGGTTACTTCGACCGACCTTTCCACCTTCACACCGAGGGAATTGAGGTGCTCCTCCAGGAGACGCTCAGTCTCGGATTGCGGCAGCATCAGCGCGTAAGGGTAGGCACTCTGGACGGTGGCGATGCTCACGTGGCCGATGGTCTTTCCACCGGCAACGATGTTGGCCGCCTCTACTTGGTGGCCAGCCTCCACAAACGTTTGTGTGCCGCCCGCGCGGTCGAGCAGTTCTAGTGTTCGGCTCCAAAGCACGAGGGCCTTCGACTTGTCAGTCCTCTGAGCGGCCTTGTCCACGATACGAACGGAGACCCCATAACGGGCAAGTTCGCCCGCCATCGTCAGGCCGACCGGCCCCGCGCCTACGATTAGAACCTGCGTTTTCGCCACCATCTTCTCCGTTGGTGAGCTTATCATGCCCCCAAGTTCCCTTAATTCTCCGTCGGTCAACGGATGTGGTCAGTTGAGATCACCGCAGAACTCGGAAACCGCAATGAAGTGCCACGCGAATCCCAGGCTCAGCTTGGCCGGCAAAGGCAACAAGGGTTAGGCGAATCTGGGTTCGCCGATAATTTGCGAACGCAAACTTCGAAGCGTTCCTGACTATGAAGTGACCACGAGGTTGCCGTCAGAAGGATTTAGGCCGGTCCCTTGGTTATGGGACAGCCCCAACCGTCGTAAATGCCGTTGAACTCTGCGGCCCTCTCAATCAAAGTGATCGTGAGCCCGTTGATGGAGTCCGGCATGAGAGTGTCCTCGCGTGAAGCCTGGATTCCGTAGGGGTGCGAACTAGAGAAATCGTCCTTGTCCGAATCCTCGACGGCAAAGCCTTCTCGGGTCGCCCATTTCGAAAACTGATCCCTGCCTAGACGGCTCACGAAGTACGCGAAATGATCGACCACTCGGGACGCCTCCATGGTGTCCCCCTTGCTTTTAAGGAGGGCAACGAGCTGCCCGTTTTTGATGATCTCCAACTCTATAGGGTTGGGATAAAGGACTTCTAAGTAGTGATTCCAACTTGGATCAGGTTGGGATCCTCGATGGTAGGTGTATGCCGGAAACGCCGTCATCGCTTGATCGACGGCCATGGCGAACGCGTCGGCACTAGGCAAATAGAAGTAAAACTCGCGTCTCCCGGCGCTGCCGACGACGCCGGCAAGCACAGCCTGATGCTCGGCCAACCCGTCACAAATTGCCTCTTCGATTTCGTATAGGACAGACTTCTCTGCCGCCGACGGCAGCCCATCGGGTCGCGGCGACTTCATGTCCACGAAAGCCCAACCGATAGTGGGCAATTGGGGATCTGGCGCATCTTGTCGCAGAGAAAGGTCGACGAGGACGGACGCCACCTCGCCATTCATCCGCGCCATATAAACACCCCAATTCTCAGCCATGCGAAATTATAGGTGCTTCGTGTGTGCAGGAAGGACTCACGGGGCGGTTACAAGGGAGCTACCTAGTCCCAAAAAGCTTTCCCAGCCGGCCCGTGGGAGGTGGCGCTTCCGTCACGACCGGGGCAGTCCAACCTTCGTAGATTCCGTTGAGTTCCTCCGCTTTCCGAGCGACATCAGATGTCGCAAACGAAATTAGACTGCCTTCCTTTGATACCCATACTCCCCACGGAAAGGATCGGGAAAAGTCCTCGCGGTTTGCGTCCTTGGCGGCGAATCCGTCACGAATCGCCCACTTGGAGAACTCTTCTTTCGCATCGAAGTCCGCAAAGTAGACGAGATAACTGATCATGCGACGAGCCTTCGGTATGTCCTTTGACCGATCGATTTGTTCCCCTAAGGGAGAGCTCTTTACGAAATGGATCTTATACGGGCTCGGATATAGAATGCCGAGATATTCGCTCCACTGAGGGTCTGAACAGGAGCCGCACTCGTAAGGGCAATCCGGAATTCCACGCATTGCAGATTCAATATTTGACTCAAAATCTCCGGCCCCCGGCAAGTAGAAGTAATACTGTTGGCAAAAAGCTTCACGGATCACTCCCGCGAGCACGGCGCCTTGTGGCTCAAATACAAAGCAAAGCGCAGCCTCGATGGCGGAGAGCTCAGGTAAGTCGTCCTCGGTGGGATTACCTAGAGGGCCAGATGACTTTGCCTCAACAAACACCCAAACCAAACAGGGAAGCCGCGGGTCGGGCGCTGTTTCACGCAGGGCAAGGTCGACCTCGGTCCAACCCCATCCGCCAAAGTAGGCATCCCGCTTTGCTGTCATGGCCAATCTTACAAGAAGCAGCAATGCGGACTATGATGGACGTCCATGCTGTTTCTGTCTCTCCTGCAAGGAGAAATTCCGGCTAACTTCGGCAGAGCCGCGACCCTTCGAACGCACTTCGCCCAAATCAAAATAGACCGGAAAGGTTTCGTCGTCAGCATCGAGGACCGGCGCACCGGCCAGGATTATCTCGCCAAGCGGAAACCCTCGCCGCTTCTCAGCCTTGAGGCCAATGGAGTTTCCTTCGGACCGTTCTTCTCCATCTACGATGCAAAAAAGCATCAGTTCGACTTGGGCTATTCGAACGGCGCCCGGGCCACCGTTGCGATCCAAGAGAAAGGACCCTACCTACGGCTTCAACTCAAGGCCCTTCGGAACCGCGGGAATGTCGACAACATCGTCTGGGGACCCATCCACACGACGATCTCTCAAACCATCGGCGATTTCATTGGCGTAGCTAGGGACAACAAGTGGGCCGTCGGAATGCTGGCGCTGAACGACAATACGACGGAGGGGCCGCCAGTGCCCGGGGACTTCGGGCAGATGTATTACTACATCCATTCGCCCGACCCGGTGAAGTATCCGGTGCCGCCGAAGTACAAAGAAGGGCAACGATTCAGCATTGGGGGCGACGGGCGGAGCGACGTCGCGTTCTACTCCCACCCGGAGGAGTACTTCCACATGGGACTTCAGCACGGGGCGGTGTTGGAGCCGAACGAAGGCTCCGTCCTCGCCTACCACTCGCGGGATCGGCGAAAGCCGCAGTCGGTGTTTTTCACCCTCATCCCTGGCCTTCCACCGACCCAGCCGAGGCATCAGACGGTGGATGCGGTCGACGCCGACTTCATCGGGTCCTCCGTCGCCCTCTACGCCTGCCCAGACGACCAGGGCCTCCAAACGATCCACCAAATAACGAAGCGCGAAGGACTCCTGGACCTGCAGGTCGACGGTAAGTGGGCGAAGGATCCGGCCGGCTTCAAGCCGGACATCGCGTGGTCCGGCCCCCACGACAAGATGATCGCCTACGCGGAGGCGCTCGGACTCAAAAGTATCCAGGACGAAGGGATGGGCGAGTTCTACATGGACCCGACAAACCCCTGGGAAGGTCCTCGGGTCGACTTCGCAAAAGGCCCCAAGCGCACGATCAAAGACTTCACGGACGAGACCAAGAAGCACGGCATCCGCTTCGGTTTGCATACCCTCTGCATGTTCGTCCAGACGGGCAGCGGCGACGTCCACCCGATTCCGAATCCTGGCTTCCAGACGGTCTTGAGAACGAAGCTTGCCGCCGATGTCTCACCGGAAGCCACCCAAATTAAGGTCACGGTCCCCGGCTTCCTCGCTGAAAAAGGCACCTGGCACGACAACGACATGAACGTCCTGCGGGTCGGGACGGAGTTGCTGAGTTACGACGGAATTAAGGAGGGCGTGATCCAGAATGTGAAGCGGGGTCAGTACGGCACAAACGTTTCTGCACATCATGCTGGCGAAGAACTCGTCAAGCTGCAAATCACCTGTTACCACGGCTTCATCCCGGATATGAAGCTCCTCCTGCACTACGCCGACCTCTACGCGAAGCGTCTGGTCGACCTCGGGATGGACTACGTCGACTTCGACGGACTCGAGAGCTGCATGTACCAGAACCACGGCGACTTCGCATTCAAGTCGTTCTTCCACCGGCTCTTCGATACCTACCGAAAACTGAGCGGGGGCCGCTACCTGCGCGTCATGGGCTCCTGCGTTTGCGAGGGGAACTGGCAATACATGAGCGTGTGCAACGTCGGCGGCGGCAACAACATGTTCGACCCCGTGCTCAACCGGTGGGGCATCGAGGGGAAGGACGTCCGCTACCAGTTCGCGAGCAACTACTTCCCCGCCACGTTCGGCATCCAAGACTTCCACTCCGACTGGTCCCCATTCGACGCCGAGAACTTGGAGGCCAAGTCGATCGGGTGGGACGCGACCTATATGCTTGGACTCAACCAAGATACGGTCGAAAAGAGTGGAGAAAAACAAGCCATCTTCGGAGCCCTGAAGACCTGGCAAGAAGCACGCGCCGCCGGCGTCTTCGACAAGAAGACAAAAACCGAACTAAAGGATCTATCGAAGAAATTTCACCTAACGCGCCCCACAAGCGGCAAATTCCGGCTTGCCGAAGTCAAAGAGTTCAATGCCTCAGCCCCGGTCGATGAGGACTCGCACGAGATTGAGGTCCAGAATACGTTCAAGTCTCAACCCCTAAACCTGACCTTTCAGATCGCCGGAGGAGACATCGGGGGAGCGGTGATCCGACTGCCGGACGGCCAGCTTTTGCTCGTTCAGCGACCAGTCAGGGCCGGAGAGTTCATCGTATGCAAAGGACGTGAGGCGTACCTGGCGGATTCCTCGCTCCGAAAGACCGCAAGCCTCACTTTGGCCAAGCCAGCGACGTTTCCTAAAGGGGAAGGATATTTCACGGTGCGATCCGAACCAACCGGCAAATCCAAAGCCAGCTTCAAGCTCAGGCTCTGGACGATCGGCCTCGCAAAGAATCTTGAAGCCAAACGGTACGCATCCCCGTAAACTGGACATATGAACGAGATTGAGCGGCCGGACGAGAAGGTCCTGTTCGTCTGGCGGGCGGAGGTGCTTATCTCGTGGGGCATCATGCTCCTGGTCACCTTGGTCGTCGCGATTATCGCGATCGTGGCGAGCGGCGTATCCTGGCTGTGGCTTGGCGTCTGCGTTCTGCCGGTGCTGTTTGCAGTCTCCTCGCTTATCCTCGCCCGGCAGCGGTGGAAACGCTGGACCTTCCAGATCACGCCCCACACCCTGGAGATGAGCCACGGCATATGGGTTCGCCACCGGCGGGTGGTGTCTCGAAACCGAATCCAGCACGTCGACTTTAACTCGGGCCCAGTCGGCCGGAAGTTTGACCTCGTGCACGTCATCGTCCACACGGCCGGCGCGACGGTGGGCACTATTCCCGGCGTCCGGACGGAGCGAGCCGAGCGGCTCCGCGAGGAACTGATGTCCGGTCCGAAGTCGTTGTGAGAAGGCTTCACCCGGCTACGGTGATCGTCTCTTTGCTTCCCCACCTAAGGGAGGTGGTGCGAACCATGTGGCCGCTTGCCATCGGCGCATTTCTTTCCGGCCGGGGCCACGAGAGCAACTATTGGGAGTGGATCGCGCCTGGCATCGGCGTTCTCACAGGTTTCTTCACGATCGCCGGCTACTGGACGACGCGATTCGACATCGAGCCCGAACACGTGGTCTACAAATCCGGCTGGATCTTTCGGCGCGACCGCCGCATCCCCCTCGAGCAGATTCAAAACGTCAATCTCCGGCAGAACCTGCTGGAGCGGCTATTCAAGGTCGCCACCGTCGATGTCGAAACCGCGATGGGGAAGGGACGAGACCTGAAGCTAAGCGTGCTCAGCCTCGCGGATGCCGAACGATTCCGCGAGGAACTCTTGGAAGCTTCTCATCTGGAAGGGGCCAAGCGGATCCTCGATGAAAAACCGTTCGTGCAGATGACCAAGCACGACCTAATGCTCGGCGCGCTCACCGAAAACCACCTGATGCAGACGCTGACGGTGATAGGCCCGTTAGGCGGTAGCGCGGTGTACCTGCAAAAGTTTGCGAGCAAATTCTCCCCGACGGCCCAAGTCGGCGCCCTGCTCGGGGGCGTCTTGCTCGTCGTCGTCGGCTGCTGGCTCTACGGCGCGCTGATGTACTACCTAAAGTACGGCGGCTTCACCGTCTGGCGAACTCCCAACGTCTTCCGAATCAAGTTCGGCCTCCTAAACCGGGAGCAACTCGCTATCCGCCCAAGCCGCATCGAGTACGTACATCTCACCAGTACGATCCCCCAACGTCTCATGGATCGGGCCAGCGTCTTTCTGGGCACCGCGGCCACCTTTGGCGAAGCCGGGGTATTGGCGCCGGTAGCCTTGTTCGTAGATCGCCGTATCGCCGGCCACGCCGCCGCCGATGTGATCAAGGGCCTCGAAATCCCGGCCCTGCAGTGGCGGCCTTTCCATCCCGTTTTCTACTGGCGCACCATCGCTCGCGTTCTAGTTTGGGACGCGGTACTCACCGCACTTCTTATCTGGCTCCTCACTTTGCCCGACGCCCCGAGTCTCGTCCTGTCGATCATCTATGCAGGAAGCCTTATCCCCGGTGTTTTGCGTATTTGCGGCCTATTGCTCGCCCGGCCCGAGAACGGCTACGCAATTACCGACGACGTCGTCGTCGTGCGCCAAGGCTATTTCCACCAGTCGATCTCCGCAATCCCCATCCCACGAATCGAAAACATCGCCATGGGCCAACCCTGGTGGTGGAAACGCCGTCGTGCCATCAATCTGCACGTCCAAGCGATGAAGCAAAGAATCCACATCCCCGCCGTCCCCGAAGCCGCCGTCGAAGAGCTCCTCACCCGCTGGACCAACCAAATCGACCGCCCAGAGACGCTCCAGCTCTACATTCCCGAAGCCGAAACCACCCCCGAATCTCCCTCGACGGAAGAAATGCACGAAGTCGAAATGGCCTAGCGAACTCGCCGCCAAACTTCCAATAATCAACCCCGTGGGGGGTAGATCGAGCCTTTTGCTCTCTCGAGCAAAAGACTTGGGATAACGTCTTGGAGACGGCACTAACTCCAAAACACCAAAACGGGTTCCTCGCCACAAACGTCCCGGTAAAGTAAAAATGCATGGGAGAGATTCTTCGGCCACTCACGCTGGCCCTACTGTTTGCCGCCTCGCTGCCCGCGTTCGCCCAAAAGACGCCGGTCGCCCCCCGCAAAAGAACGGCAGACGAGGTCCTGCTGGTCTGCAACACCAACAGCCCGATCTCAAAAGCGGTCGCCGACGACTACGCACAGAAACGGCACATCCACAACCGGGTCTCCATCCAATGCCAAGACTCGGCGATCAAGACGGACAACGAAACAATCTCCCTCGCCGACTACACCCAACAAATCGAAGCCCCGATCCGGAAGTTTCTTAGCACCCACCACCGCATCGACTTCATCGTGCTCACAAAAGGCGTGCCGATCCGCATCACCGGCGCCGCCCTCGGCAGCTGCGACGAGCACAGCACCGAGCCGGAAGCCACCCGGGAGCATCCAAGTGTCGATAGCTACCTGTCCGCCCTCGACTACGCTCTGAAAGCGAACCTGCACCAAATCTCCATCCATGGCAGCGGCGCGAACGGCGCGGCCTACGCCAACCGTTACTGGAACGCAACCGAGCCCTTCAGTCATGCCAAGTTCGGCGGCTACCTCGTCACTCGGCTCGACGGTTACACCGAGGCAGACGCAAAATCGCTTGTGCAGCACGCTCTCGAAGCCGAAGCCCGTCCGCGTGAAATCATGAAGGAGGGCAAGTTTCTCCTAGATGTCCAACCCATCTTCGGTCTCGGCGACAAGGCCACCCAACCCGGCCCAGTCCCCATGGACCGAATCCCCGACGAATCCGCTTATAGCGAGTTCAATGCGGATATGGCTCATGCGCACGACGTTTTGACCGCGCGGGGTATTCCGGACGAACTCGACCTCACGGAGACTTTCATCGGCGGACGCAACCACCTGCTCGGTTACTTCTCCTGGGGGAGTAACGACGCCAAGTACTCGCAACCGGCTTACGAGTCCTTGCTGTTCGCTCCCGGCAGCCTAAGCGACACGGCGGTTTCGACCAGCGCCCGCACATTCCTCCCGACTGAAGGCGGACAATCGCTTCTGGCCGATCTGATCGCGCACGGCTTGACTTGCGGGAAGGGATATTCAGACGAGCCGCTGCTTCAGGCGATCGCATCGCCGACGATTGCCCTTGACCGGTACACCTCCGGATTCACGATGGTGGAGAGCTTCTACGCGGCGTCCCACTTCGTGGCTTGGGAAGACATCGTCATCGGCGACCCGCTGTGCGCGCCGTATTTCCATTTCGCCCGAGCGAAATAACCTTGTTACGGCAATAGGGCCCGGCTTAGAATGTCAGCATGACTGGCTTCCGAGCGTGGACCCTACTTGGCTTGACCGCGAGCGTGTCGATGGCCGCGGCGCAAACGAGCGTCTACCGCGACCTCCACGACTTCGCCGGACAGATCAATAACGGCTGGGGAACGTTTTTCGATGGCGCCGGTTCTCAGGCGGCAGTCTCCTTCGATGCGGACGGCAACATGTTCGGAACGACCACGACCGGCGGTGCGAACGGTTGGGGAATGGTTTGGGAGATTACGAAGGACGGCACGTACTTCGACATCCACGACTTCGGCGGTACGGTGACGAACGCCGACGGCAAGAGCGGCCCCGACGGCAACTATCCGGATGGAGCGGGGGTCAGCTTCGATGCCCAGGGGAACATGTACGGCACGACCCGGCAAGGCGGCGCAAACCTTTGGGACGACGTCCACGGCTATAAGGGCGGAGGCATGGTGTGGGAGATTACGAAGGGCGGAGTGTACAAAGACCTGCACGACTTCGCCGGGCAAGTGACTCGCACCGACGGTTCTGCCGGTGTCGATGGCTTCTATCCAGATTCCGCGGGAGTGACGTTCGACTCGGCCGGCAACATGTACGGCACCACCTGTTTGGGCGGCCTGTACGGAGACGATTTCAATATCCAGAATGGCTTCGGCGTCATCTGGGAGATCACCAAGGACGGCGTCTACAAGGATCTCCACGACTTTGGCGGGACGTCCGTGACTCACGCCGAGGGAGCATCCGTTGCGGATGGTTTTGGTTCCCTCGCCCCGGTTACCGTCGATGCAGACGGAAACCTTTACGGAACGACTTCAGAGGGTGGCGCTTTTGACTCGGGGGATCACCAAGACGGCATCGTTTGGAAGCTGACAAAGGCGGGCGCCTACATCGTTCTGCATGACTTCGCGGGAACGGTCAAGAACGCGAACGGGAAGAAAGGACCGGACGGACGCGATCCGTACGCCGGGGTGACCATCGACGCTCAGGGCAATCTCTTTGGCACCACGCTCTGGGGCGGCGCGAACTACCCCTTCGCGGTGGGCGCGGGCATCGTTTGGGAAATCACCAAAGCGGGCGTCTATAAGGATTTACACGATTTCGGCGGAACGACCACCAATGCCAACGGAAAGATAGGCCCGGACGGAATCAGCCCCTACTACGGGGGTGTCCGATTCGACTCCGTGGGAAACATGTATGGCACGACGCAGCAAGGGGGCGAGTTCTATACCGGCCAGAATTTCGGCGGCACGCTGTGGGAGATCACCAAGGCGGGCCGTTACGCCGACCTCTACGACTTCGGGGGAAAGGTCACGAACGCGAACGGACAAACGGGGAACGATGGGCAATTCCCCCTGAATGCGGTCACCTTTGATAAGTCCGGCAACATGTTCGGAACCACCTGTATGTTCGGGGCCAACGCGCGGGGCGGAGGGATTGTTTGGGAGGTCGAGAGCGCAGTTCTCCTTTCCAGCGTGACGGTTTCGCCGAAGACGGCAATTGGCGGCGTGACGGTGTCCGGCACGGTCAACCTCAAGGCCCCCGCATCCATCGGCGGCACGACGGTTAGTCTCGCTTCGACTAGTTCCAACGCCAAGGTTCCCGCGAGTCTCGTCATTCCGGCGGGGGTTAAGTCGCTGCCGTTTACGATCACTACATCGCCCGTGGCGGTCGAAACCGCGATTGGGATCACGGCGCACCAGCTTTCTTCAAAACCGATCAAGGGGAATTTCACTTTGGATGCACCGTCTTTGCTACGGTGTTCCCTTTCGCCGGCCACGGTGATAGGCGGGGCGCATTCGGTCGGCACGGTGACCCTGAACGGTAGGGCGCCATCCACGGGCTTGACGGTGCAACTGGCGAGTAGCGCGGCAAACTATGTTGCGGTTCCTGCCTCGGTCAAGGTGCCGGCGGGCGCGACCACCGCGACGTTTCCCGTGACCACGAAGGTCTATACGGCGAACTACAGCGCGGTGATTACGGCCACGGCGGGCGCGGCTACCAAGTCGGCGACGCTCGCCGTACAGGACGATTCGATTAAGAGCCTGTCGTTGCAGACATCTTCGGTGCTGGGGGGCAAGTCGGTTCTGGGCACGGTTTACTTGGTTGGTGCGGCCCCCTCGACCGGGTGGACGGTGAAGCTGTCCAGCACATCCTCGCAGGTCCAGGTGCCGGCCACCGTAGTTGTCGCCACCGGGAAGACTTATGCGACATTCACGGTGACGACGAAAGCGGCGACGCTGGGATATGCGGCGGTGATCACCGCCACGGACACCTTGAGCCATGCTTCGGCGACCTTGACGGTACTGGATGACTCGGTGGTGAAGCTGACGATTTCGCCCGCGACGGTGGTTGGGGGCACGGCAGCGACGGGCACCGTTACGCTCCGTGCGGCGGCCCCCACCGGGGGTTGGGCAGTGAACTTGTCTTCCTCTGGCCCGGCAAAGGTTCCGGCTACTTTGACGGTACCGGCAGGTGCGACGACCGCAACGTTTTCTATCACGACCACAGTGGTGTCGGCTTCGGTCACCGCGAACATTACGGCATCGGATGCGCTTTCTCAGAAGAGTGCATCGCTGGTCGTCAAGCCGAAATGACGCGGTATCTCACGTTACTATCCGGGGAGTCTCGCGTAATTTCTGGAAAAAGTTGAATCTTTTTCTTGAAACCGCGAACTCTTTTGGCCGTTAGGCTTGTTGCTTGGCACATGCAAGAGGCGATTCGTTCTTCAAGCGTTGGAAGCACCGTAAGCTATCGGACCCGGGCTCTCGATTCCGCAGAATGGGTTGGCTATTTTCAGAGGAATGACCACCGGTTAGCGATTATTCCGTGGGAGCTAGGGGCGGAGCTCTCGGATGAGGAGCGAAACGCGATCGCCAAATCCGTGCAGGCTTTCCAGCTAGGGGAGAGCTCGGAAGGCAGGCATCTACAACACTGTGCGGACCAGTGGGGCATGGTGAACAGGGATGCGCACTACCCCTTGGCGATTCAGCTTTTTATCAAGGAGGAGCAGCGGCATGCGCGCGAATTGGGTCGGTTTTTGGAGACCAATGGAGTCGGACTTATCCGCAAGGATTGGTCCGATTCTCTCTTTAGGAAGATCCGTCACCTCGCGAGTTTAGAGCTTTCGATCATGGTGCTACTTACGGCAGAAATCGTGGCTCAGGTTTACTATGTCGCTTTGAGGGAATCCACGAACTCCATCGTGCTTAAGACAATATGTAATCAGATACTCAAGGATGAAGAGGAGCATGTTCGATTCCAATGCGAGCGCCTTGCGATCATCGGCCGGCCCCAGAACTGGATCCGTCTGACGCTTCGATATTGCGTCCAACGCGCGCTCATGCTCGGAGCGCTGCCCATCGTGTGGCACGGCCATCACAAGGCTTACAAAGCAGGTGGATTCAATTTTGGGAGGTTCGCTTCCGAGACCTGGTTGGCCTTCAGTCGGGCCGTGCCCCGTATGCATCCGAACTCTTACGAGACGGCTTAGTCAACGAAGTCTCGACCGGCAACGTCCTTGCTGGTGAATGCGTGTCGATCTTAAGTGGTTGAGTAGCCTCCTGGGCGCGGTGTTGCTCAGTGCGGGGCTGCTCGTGCTCTGTATGCCGCTCGGCGAGCAGGGCTACCTTGGCTGGATCGCATTCGTTCCTTTGATCCGAGTGACTCGGGGGCGCGGATTTTTGCCCGCATTGCTTGGGACGCTCGGGGTTATTTTCGCGGGAGCCTTTCTTTCGATCACGGGGTGGCTCTACCACGATCGCGATCCGCTCGGAAGCGCGAGCTGGGTCTATACCGGCTTCGGTATCTTTGGCTTCTCGGCTTGCCTTGCGATCGGAGCTTGGGGTGATCGTTCGAGCGCGCGACTGCCGATTTGGTGGTTCGCGGGCTTCGCCACGTTGTGCGAGTCTTTGCTGCTCACCAAGCTTCCCGCGCACTTGGCATTGTCCCAATATCGGAATGTCGTGGTCCTCCAAGCGGCGGCGGTCGGAGGGATTTGGCTGGTTTCCTTCCTTATATGGAGCGTCAACTTCTACTTGGCCACCTTGCCGCTCAAACGTTTGGGCTTGATCGTGGCGGTCTTGTTGCCGGTTTCGTTTTTGACCTCTCTGATTCGTGTGCGGCTATCTGGACCTACAGCAGACATTGCGGTCATTCAGATCGGCGATCCGGATGAGAAGTCGGTTGCGCGGATGCAGCGGCAGGTCTCCCTTCTGCACCCTGCGTTTACCATTTGGCCGGAGTTTGCCGGCATTCCGTTCACATTCGCGGGGGATCCGGTCCGGCTCCGTCACCTCAGTGTAGAACCGGGATCGTCGCCGATCATTACCAGCTACCAAGACGACTTTCAACCCCTGCCGCATAACGCGAGCGCTCTCTTTACCGAGGGAGCCACCTCAGAGATCTACTGGAAACGGCGCCTGTTTGGTGAGGAGTCGAAGATGCACACGCCGGGCGACCGGGCGGTCTCAGCTCCTTTCGCAAGAGGTCGCGTGGGGCTGAACATCTGCTTCGATAGCTGTTATCCGGAGATCATTCGCGACACGGCGTCGATCCCCGGAACGAACCTCATCTCACTGCCCTCGATCGACCCGGACGCATCGAATCATTTCATCGCGGCGATGCACGCCTCGTATTCCCCGTTCCGCTGCGCAGAGGAGGGAGTAGCCATGGTCAAGTCGGATGGACTCGCCTATTCAAGCTTCGTCGATTCCTTCGGGCAGACGTTGAAAGAGCTGCCGCCGGGAGAGCAAGTCTCCGTTCAATCGATGCCTTTGCAGACGCACTGGACACCGTATCGGCAGTTTGGTGATTGGTTCCTCTGGTTGCTCGGAGGATTGGAGGTTTGGGCAATCGTCCGAGCCGTAAGAAGCCGGGAGCCGGCGTCGCAAGTCAACGCCAGCCCTTAGAAATGAATCTGGTATTGGACGTACCCGAAAACCATTTGGTTGGAGTGGCCAGTGAGGTTCTGCACGAAATCGCCGGGTTTGAAGAACGCGATGCCGACCATGATGTTTCCGGATTTCTTAAGGTCCCAGATCGCCTCGAAGTCGTACTCGTCGCCGAGTTTGCGTCCACTCTTGCCGGTCGGGTCCTGAAAAATGCCACCGGCGCGCGTGTTCGCGGGGCCGGCATAGCCGTACCAAGCATCGGACGCATCACGAAGCGAAAACGTTTGCGCGCACCCGCGGAGCGTGATCGCGGGGATCGTCTTGTTCTCCACCCGTGCGGCGAGGTAATTCATGTTTTTCCAGCCGGTGGTGTCGGCCAAACCATACAGACCGTGGTTGGATGCATACAGGTTGTCGAACGTACGCGACGTGTTTGCGTTGCCTCCGCCGCTCGCGGCGTCGGTCTCCAGACTGAATGTCGTGTGGGCGCCAATGTCCTCGGTAACCCGGGCGTGGTAAGCCCAAGCCCGCTGGTCTTTCAGGTTCGTGGTGCCGGTCTGCAAGGCGCCTTCCGCATCCACCGTCGTGTTGCCGAACTTGTGCTTCGCGAAGTGGTTTAGGGTCTGAACGTCGATGCTGCCGAGCGCCGCGACGTCGTGTTTCAAGATGATGCTGGTCGTCCCCCAGGTCGAATCCACGTGGGTGGCGTCCGCGACGCGAACGGTGCGCGTATCCCGGTTCGCCATGCCAAGGGTGCCCGCCCACACGTCCCACTGGCCCGCATGATCGCGCACCATGTCGAAGGATCGGGAGAGGTTCGTCCACTCGGAGGGACCGATCAAGCGCATTTCGCCGAGGGTGAACTTCTCGCGTCCGGCCGAGATCGTCGAGTTCCCTTCGTTGTACTGCACGTACCCGAGCGACATGTCGCTGTTCTGGACCATGTTGTTGGCCTTGCGGGTCCAGAAGACATCGTTGATGTACTGATACTCTGCCGTTCCCTTGAACTTGCCCCCGAGGTCCAGGTTCGCGCCGAGGCGGTACCGCTCGAAAAGGTCGCTTCGGTTCAAGCCCTTCGGCGCATTAAACGAGGGGTTGACGTGCCGCTCAAATCGCTCCCGAACCTCCACATAGGGATGAAACCAGGGGAGTTGGGAGAAGGAAAAATCGGCCGGCCAAAGGAGAAACATAGCTTCGAGGGTAGATCATACGATTTCCACGTCGTAGCTACAAGCCCGTCGCCAGTCGGCTATCGAATCAAGCGAGGGATGCGGCCAGAAACACCGTATTTTCACGGAGGGCCGCGGCAAGCGAGGCGCCGCCGCTACGGAGAAAGTATCGGCCCTCACCGGGTACGAACTCGAGGACGGGCGGTCCGTCCGGATCTTTGTCAAGGCTGCCCATCGCGATCGCCTTGGGATTCGCGTAAACCATGGGTCCCTGTCGCTCGTCGTGCAGGTGGCGGATCAGAATGTCCGCAACCTCGTCCGGAGTGGCGTGGGTGGTATCGACAATCAGGTCGAAGTTCCTGAGTGCGTCGACTTGGATTCCGTAGTAGTGCTGGAATCTCACGACCTCCGACGCCCGTCGCTCGCGTAGGAGCCGGACGGCTTCCTCGATGGTCTCGTAAGTCTCAACAGAACCGCGTTGGGAGGCTTTGACCCGCTCGGCCGCCACTTGAGGGTCGACGGAAAGATATATTTTCGTGGAGACGGGCACGAAGTGCCACGCGAGGCGGGAGTCGAATACGAGGCGGTCGTGGTCGTTGGCCAGGTCAGCGGTGCCTTGGTCGATCAGGCGGTCGATGTCCGGTTCAGTCTCGGCGAGCCGGTTGAATTCGAGGCTTGTCATGCCCCGATCCGCAGCCAATTTGCGCTGCACGTCGCCGGTGGAGTAGCGCCGCAGGTTCAGACGATCGGCAAGCAAGTAAGAGACCGTGCTCTTCCCGCTGCCGAGGTCGCCGCTTATGGTGAGTACGGTCTTTTCCATTTTTCGCGACCCCAAAGTCCGGGTTCAGTATGGCCCCTGCTCAGTAGACTGCGCGTATGTCTTCTCCCGAGAATTTGTCGAGCCGGCGCGAGTTGCTAAAGGGCGCGGCGGTGGCGGCGACGGTGGGGGTAGCGCCGGCGATTTTGACCATGGAACCCTCGCACGCGTTCGTCACTTTGCTCCGCACGCCCGACCTCGTCCGCGCCTTCGATGGACAGGACAAGGAAGTTCCGCTTACGGCGAGCGGCGGTATTTGGTCCGGGCCGGGAGTCGAAATTGGGGTCGCGGTCGGTGCAGACCATGCGCGGCTCACCCTTCGAAGTAAAGGTGCGGTAAGCCGGATTCAGTTCCGTTGGCGGGGTGATCTGAAGGCAATCACGCATTATCTGGGCGACCATTGGGAGCGCTCTTACGCCGATCTTGAGTGGCGGGGCGAGGTTCCGGGTCGGGTCATGCCTTGGTACTTCCTGACTTCGGATGGACGTCGGACGGACGGCTACGGCGTGCGAACCGGCGCCGGGGCGATGTGCTTTTGGAACGCAGATGCAGAGGGGATCAGCCTTTGGGCGGACGTGCGCAGTGGAGGCGTCCCCGTCGAGCTTGGGGACCGGCAGCTCGCAGTTGCCGAGATCCTCTGCCGACAAGGTCAACCGGGGGAGAACGCTTTTCACGCCGGCCAAGCATTCTGCCGGCAAATGTGCTCGAACCCGCGTCTGACGAAGGCGCCGGTCTACGGCACGAACGATTGGAACTACGCCTACGGTAACAACTCGGCAGAACTGATTGCGGGAGTCAGCGGACTCATTTCGGAGCTCTCTCCGAACAATGACAACCGACCGTACTCCGTCATCGACGAGGGATGGGCGATGGGGCCGTTCAACGGCAATTTCGGCCATGGACCTTGGGTGGGGAACCCTCGCTTTGGGGATATGGGGGTCTTCGCTGGGAAGCTTAAAGGTCTGGGCGTCCATCCCGGCATCTGGTTTCGTCCACTGACTCCGCTCCCGGACTCGCCCGAGTCTTGGCGGTTATCGCGAAGCCACGAGTACCTTGACCCGACGATTCCTGAGGTCCTCGACCACGTCTCGCAGCACATCCGACGTTTCGCCGATTGGGGCTACGAGATGATCAAGCACGACTTCACGACGTTTGACTTGCTCGGCAATTGGGGGATGAGCATGGGGCCTTCGCCCGCGCGCAACGGGTGGCGGCTGCACGATGCTTCGCGGACGAACGCCGAGGTGCTGAGCCGTCTCTACCAAACCATCCGGACTGCTGCCGGCGACGTTCGCCTGATCGGGTGCAATACGGTTGGTCACCTTGCGGCGGGTACGCACGAGGTTCAGCGGATCGGCGACGACACCAGCGGGCGGAGTTGGAACCGCAATCGCCGGATGGGTGTGAACACCCTCGGTTTTCGGGGCATTCAGCATAGGGCGTTCTTCGAGGCGGATCCGGATATCGTCTCGATCACGAAGGCGGTGCCCTGGTATCTGGTGGAGCAATGGCTCCGCCTGGTCTCCGAGAGCGGCGCCGCCCTCTTCGTGGCCGTCGAGCCTTCGGTCGTCGAGGCAAAGCATCGAACCGCGCTGAAGCACGCCCTCGACATCGCTTCGCGCCCCCAACCGACCGGCGAGCCGCTCGATTGGATGGATACGGATTGCCCGCGCCGGTGGCGGCTAAATGGCAAGGTCACCGAATTCGCCTGGATGGGCGAATCCGGCGCCTGGCCGTTTGGGGACTAGATTTGAGCCTTCAAAAACGCCGCCACCGCATCAAGCGCATGACCGGCGGCGGCCAACTGGCCGACGCTGGACAGAAACACGTGCGGCATGCCCTCCCAAATATCAAGCTGAACGTTTGAGCCGTTGAGACGGGTGGAGTCGGACAGCAGGAGCTCGTCCTCGCCCACGTGAATCCGGATGGGCGGCAAGCCCGTCAGGTCGGCGAACAATGGCGACACCAAAGGATCCTTCGGATCGTGGCCGGCGAGGTAGAGGGGCGCCAATTCGACGCCTTGCGATCGCGTGAAGAAGGGATCGGCTTCGGCTTTGGTCTCCCAAGTCTCGCCCGAGAGCGTCATGTCGGTCAGGGGCGAGAAGGCCACGGCACCCACCGGCGAAACATCGGAGCTGTCCTTGAGCAGCGATAGCAGGGACAGCGTCAACCCGCCGCCCGCAGAATCGCCGACTACGGCGACGCGCGAGAGCCCAAGATCGATCAGGCCTCGGTAGGCGCCACGAGCGTCGTGCAAGCCCGCCGGGAAAGGGTGCTCCGGAGCCAATCGGTAGTCGGCAATGAAGGTCGCGATGCCGGAGCGGGCGGCGACGTGGCCCACAAAGTTTCGGTATGCCGCCGCCGTGCCCCAGACATACCATCCTCCGTGCAGATAAAGGATCGCGGCCCCGACAACCGGTGACGAAGGCCGGCACCACCATCCGGAAACGCCTCCGACGGTATCGGCCTCGAAGGTCACTCCTTCAGGAGCCGGGACGTGCCCCATGATATCGTCGAAAGCGGGTCGGGCCTCGACGCCGCGCAGGAGGCCCTTCATGGGCTTCGTCATTTCTCGCAATGCGACCATCGCGGCGGCATCGGCAGGGTCGAGGGGGTGGACGGTGGTTGTGGAATTCGTTTGCATTTTTCTTCTTTCCTCACCGCGCGGATGAGGCGGTGATTTATATTTACTTTACGTATCGTATCATATAATCGTCGTCAAATGATTCCCTTTACTCAGCGTTCTGATAAAATTCACCCATGACCGAAGAAGCCAAGCGAGGCCGGCCGCGCGAGGTGGCCGCCGCGTCCCATGCGGCGATCATGGACGCGGTCTATGAGCTCCTCCAGGAAACATCGGTCCGGGATCTAACGATGGAGGCCATCGCCAAGCGGGCCAAGGTCGGAAAGCCGACGCTTTACAAGTGGTGGCCCTCGAAAGCCGGCCTGGTCTTGGCGACGTTCCACGAGCGGATCGCGAGTGAGGGTGCGCCGCCACCCACCGGCACGGCGGAGCAGGTGATGCGGATTAAAGTCCGGAACCTGATCCGAGTGTTCAACGGACTCTTCGGCAAAGTCATTGCCGACCTTGTTGCCGAGGGCCAAAGTGAGCCCGACATTCTTCGAGACCTTTACGAGCAACACATGCGCGCCCGCCGGGACGCCTCCGTCGCGGATGTCGCGCGCGGGATCGCGGAGGGCGAGTTTCGGGCGGGCACGGACCCTGAACTTGTGGTCGATGCCATCATCGGCGCGATTTATTTCCGCCTAATGCTGCGGCAGGCGCCCTTGACGGAAGAATACGGCGACGCCTTGGTCACTCAAGTGCTTGCCGGCGCATCGTGACGACCGATCTGGTCTTCGAGACACGAAACCTCAGGGGCGCTCTCCAGGCAGCCACTTCAATATAGATCGCATTGCGATCTATTGCAATTTCTATGTGCCAATTGCGTGCGCTAATTCTGGCAACGGAACCACCCATTCGGTCCAACCATCCCGCAAAACGACCGGGTTAGCGTTACTATTCCGCAGATGACCGAAGTCGATATGATGCTGCGCTTCTTTGTGCAGATCCTTGCCGTCCTTGGGGTCTGCAAGGTGATCGGCTGGTTGGGTCAGAAGTACCTGGGGCAGACGCAGGTGGTGATGGAGATGGTCGCGGGCGTATGCCTCGGCCCTTCTTTGTTCGGGTGGCTGGCTCCGAAGGCGCAGGCTTGGCTGTTCCCACTGAACGCGACCTACGTGATCGACGGCGTTCAGAAGACGGCTCGGCACCCCTCGATGTACATCCTCTACGCGGCGGCGCAGCTTGGGCTGGTGCTGTACATGTTCCTCGTGGGACTGGAATTCGATATCAAGCTGATCCAGGACCGGGCCAAGGGGGCGGTCTTGGTATCGCTGGCCGGCATCATCGCTCCATTTCTCCTGGGCGGCGCGATTGGTCTGTTTAGCCATGAAGGGTGGGGACTCTTCATGCCGAAGATCGACACCGGCACGGCCTGCCTTTACTTCGGTGCGGCGATGTGCATCACCGCCTTCCCGATGCTGGCTCGGATCATCTTCGAGCGAGGCATTGCGGGAACCTCGATGGGGACGCTTGCGCTTGGCGCGGGGGCGGCGGGGGACGCGTTTGCTTGGGGCCTGCTCGCGGTCGTTCTGGCCTTCGTCAAAGGGACCTGGACATATGCGGCCTACGGAATTGGCGGCGGTATTTTCTTCGGCTTCGCGATGTTCAAGTACGGCAGCCGGCTGTTCGCCCGGCTAGCGGTGACGGTGGAGCGCGACGGCAAGATGTCGCAGACGCTCTTCGTCTCGACCATGCTGCTGCTGTTCGCGGGCGCTTACTTTACGGACGCGATCGGCATCTACGCGGTCTTCGGAGCGTTTATCATGGGCGCGGCGATGCCGCGCGGGTTGTTCGCGAAGGAACTTCGGGCGAAGCTGGAATCGGTGACGGTCGGCGTTTTGCTCCCCTTCTTCTTCGTTTACTCGGGGTTGAGCACGAAGCTGGGGCTTCTCGATTCCGGCAAGATGATCTTCATGGCGGTGCTGGTCTGCGTGGCGGCGGTCGCGGGCAAGGGCATCGCATGCGCGCTTGCGGCGAAGTCTAGCGGCGAGGGTTGGCGCGAGTCTTGGGCGATCGGCGTGCTGATGAACGCGCGCGGCCTGATGGAGCTGATCATCATCAACATCGGCCTCCAGCAGGGTGTCATCACGCAGAGGATGTACACGATCATGGTCGTGATGGCGATCGTGACGACGCTGATGGCGTCCCCGATCTTCCAGTACATCTACAAGCGATACCTGGGCCATCTGTCGGTGGATAACCGACAGATGGAAACCGTCTCCGACTTCGCTTAGCGGGGGCAGAGTTCGTCGATCCGCGCGAGCTCTTCGGGCGAGAACGCGAGGTTGTCGAGGGCGGCAACGTTGTCCTCGATCTGCTTGAGGTTGCTGGCGCCGATGAGGGCGCTGGTGACCTCGGGCAGGCGGAGGATCCAGGCGAGGGCCATCTGGGCTAGCGATTGTCCACGCTTTTTGGCCATCTCGTTCAGCTCATTTAGGACTTTCAACCGATCATCGCTGAGGTTACGGCGCGCCCATTCCTCGCCCCACTTCTCGGCCGCCCGGCTCTGGGCGGGGATGTTGCCGTCGAGGTACTTGTCGGTCAGGATTCCGCTGGCAAGGGGACAGAAGGGGATGATGCCGATCCCTTGTCTTCTCGCCTCCGGTGCCAGATCCTTCTCGATGCCCCGGCCGAGCATGTTGTAGTAGGGCTGGTGGATGGTGATGCGCGCTTGGCCCTTCGCTTTGGTGATACCGACAGCCTCATTGGTTGCGGCACCACTGTAGCTGCTGATGCCGGCGTAAAGGGCTTTGCCCTGCTGGACAAGGTGGTTCAGCGCATCCATCGTCTCTTCGAGCGGGGTCTCAGGATCGAACCGGTGGGAGTAGAAGATGTCGAAATACTCGACGCCCATCCGCTTCAGAGACTGATCGCAGCTCGCCACGATGTACTTCTTCGAGCCCCACTCGCCGTAGGGTCCAGGCCACATGTAGTAGCCGGCTTTGCTGGAGATGATCAGCTCATCGCGCGGCATCTCCTTAATGATCTTCCCGCACACGATCTCGGCGTTTCCGGCTGGAGTTCCGTAATTGTTGGCGAGGTCGAAGTGGGTGATCCCAAGGTCGAAAGCGCCGAACAGGCACTCCCGCGCCACGTCGTCACCTCGGTATCCGCCGAACGTCTCCCAAGCGCCCAGGGAAATCGCGGGGAGCTTCAGTCCGCTAGCCCCGCACCGCCGGTACTGCATCTTGTCGTATCGCGTCGAAGAAAACTCATGCCCCATGGCCTGATGTTGCCCAATACGGCGGATTACCTGCTCGCACCGATTCCAAAATCGCACAATCGACCTATAGTCAGTGATCGTAGGCCCGGAGCCCACGAGGGGCGGGCCATCAAGCCGAACGAAGCCGGAGAATAAGGTTTGACGGAAAGCCAGACTGGGGCAAAAGGCCCGTCTCAGGTGGGTTGGCGAATGGAACGGGGCAAATATCTGTCCCTCGGTTGCGCCGACCATTTCATTCTGCATTCTCTTTCGATTGGGTCCGTTCGGATAAGGTAACCATGTTTCGCCATACCCCCATAATTCGCTTTTCGCTGATCGCGGCGGTCGCCCTAGGCGCATCGCAATCCGCCATCGCGCAGAAGCTAGTGCATCCCCATTGGGTAGTGGGAGGATCGCTCGCGACGGCGCCTCCGCAGTACTCATACGACGGCACAAAGATTCTTTTCTCGAACCCCAAGTCGGCGAATACGATCGTGCCCGTCAACGGATTCCGGGTCTACGATGCCCAAAAAGGAACCTGCCTGGACATCGTCACGCTGCAGAACGGTACGACCCTTGGCGCAACTTTTACCGCGGACGCGAAGGGCGTGTTCTACGGAGCGGTGACCGGAACCGCCTACACGGTTTGGCGCCACGACCTCGCCGCGGGCACCGAGAAGAACATTCACATCCGTGAGTCGTCCCCGATCACCCAACTCTGCGCCTCGCCGGACGGCAAAGTGCTCGCCTACTACGCTGGAAGCACGGTCAAGATCTTCGACCTCACCTTAGACAAGGTCACCGGAAGCTTCGCCGCACAGACTGCCTCTCTCGGCTTCATCGCCAATAGTTCAGAGATCGTGGTCAGCGGACCAGGGATCTACGACCTTACCGGCCAAAAAATTGTGGCCGCGAACAATGGCGTCAACCCCGTGGCGATCTCGCCAGACAGTTCGACCCTGGTGACGGGATTCGCGAGTGGCAACCTCGTCAAGGCGTTCGACGCAAAGACCCTGGCTATCAACTGGTCGAAGTCGCTCCCCGTCGGTTATGTGGCCACCAACCCGGCGTTCAGCTCGGACGGCAAAGCCGTACTCTTCGCCAGCGGCGCCAGTGGATCCTGGTTAGTGCAGGGTGTCGCCGCTTCCTCGGGCGCCCCCCTTCACAACCATTTGACGATGCCGTTGACCGGCGACACGTCGGGAGACATTCCGTGGATCGCCACCAGCCCAACCGCGAATCAGCTCACCATCGGCCCCGGCGGCGTCAACCCACACGCCGAGGTTTGGCAGTTCGATTCCGCCCTTGGTAGCGGCAGTAGTCTCGGCACCTTATTCGAGACTTCCTATTCAGGAGTTACCTTAGGAGGCGCCGTAACAAGAAGCAATCCTTACTATGCGATCGCGGCAAAGGCGGCCTATTCCAGTAACCCTATCACCTCCATCCTGGACGCATTCACATCCGCGGCATTGCTTCAGCTTCCGCCCAACGCGGTTGTAGCTCCGGACGGCGGTCACTACTTCACGATCGACCCGGGCGGGGTTACGGTTCATGACCTCAGCAATAGTCAAGGTGCTCGTTCGGCAAGTCTCTTAGGGATCAAAAAGGCCGGTTGGGATATGGAGGGGGTCCAGCTTTGGTTAATCCGAGACCTTGGGGGCCCATTCGAAGTGGATATCATGGATGCGAGAGGAGATTCTCAGGGTGGTCTTGGCTCTCAATCCAGCTTTCGTTACGCTACGGAAGTAAAAGAAGTTGCCTTGTCGTCGGTCAACAGTGCACTGGCAGTTTTGGCCGGCACCGATTCTGCTTCTACCGTTTACACGTATCACGGCCAGGACAATGGGGTTAGCGAAGGTTATGTTCTCGTTGGCAAGGTCATTCCCGATGCCACCAATACGGGTGAAATGCACCATATAGTCCTTCGCAATACAGGCACTACCGTGGACACCCTTGTCGTCAGCGAATTGGCAGGAGCCTTTCCTTTCAATCATCTTTGCCGCCTTTATACGATAAATTACAATTCCCTAACCCCGCTAGGGCGCTTCTCGTATCCGATGAAAGATTGGAACGCGACGTTCGGATCGGATATTTTAAGTTCAGACGTTGTCGCCATGTACGATGTCTCGCCTAAGGGTAACGGGATAGATCCCTTGATCGCATCCTCACTGCGTTACTATCGACTCTCCGACGGCTATCTGCTTAGGGACTACGAGAACCAATTCACCCCCGGGATGGAGGAAGCATTTCCCATGGTGCGCGCATTCGGCCCATCCGGCATCGTCTTTTCGACGGGAGGGCAAGGGGCGCTAGTGAGCGCGCCGAGCGACAGCTGGCTAGAGAGTATTTACACGTATGCCGGGATACTTCCCGGAGGCGCGTCGACGACCGGAGTACTCGACATACAGCTTGACACCGGCGACCCGACAACGGTGAAGCTATCCTCGTCCTCGAAGAGCGTTACGGTTCCCTCCTCCGTCACCTACCAAAACAACCAGCAAGGCGTGCCAACGTTCCAGATTACGACCCGTGGCGTCGATTCTGAAACGACCGCCACCCTCAACGCGACTTACGAAGGCATCACCGTTACGACCCCGCTCATCGTCCAGCCCGCAAGCGCACTCACCTTGACGCTTTCAACCGGCACGGTTCGCGCCGGTTCCAAAGTCACGGGGAAGGTGACGCTCGACGCCCTCGCCGGCCCCAGCGGAGTCCTCGTCAAGCTATCCTCGAAGGTTCCCACCCTCGCGACCATCAGCCCGTCCGTTATCCGAGTGGCGGCGAACACCACGACGGCGACGTTCACGATAACCACCCGAAATCCGGCGGCGAACCAAACCGTGGAGATCGACGCCGCCGCGCCGGGGTACGCGGGCTCGGCCAACCTGACCGTCAACACCCTGATCCCGTCGAGGGTGGCCTTTGACCGGGGGAGCGTCAAGGGCGGAACCTCGGTCAATCTCATCGTCACGCTTCCGGTCGCCGCCCCGACGTCGGGCGTGAAATACACCCTGGTCTCCGAGTCCGGCGCGCTGACGCCACCGACGACGGTCACGATTCCGGCGGGCAGCTCCTCCATCACGATTGCGGTTCCCACAAAGCCCGTTTTGACGAGCACGGCGGCGACGGTTGATGTGACGAGCGGTGGCGTTACCCTCGCCAAGGCGACCACGACCGTGCTGCCGCCGGTCATCAAGTCAGTGACGCCTTCGGAGACGACGGCTCAAGGGGCAGGCACGGCCTATGCCACCGTGACTCTCGATGGCCCCGCGCCGGCGGGTTTCACCGTGGCCGCGAGCTCCAACAACGCCGCCATCACGGTTCCCGCGACGACGGTTATCGCCGCCGGACATTCGACCGTCCAGGTGAAGCTAACAATCGCCGCCGTAAAGGTAAAGACCGCGGTAGCGGTCACGGTGGGTTCGAAGACCTTCACGATCACGCTGACTCCCTGAGCTTAAGCTCTGGGAGTCAGCGACCCTGGCGACGCTGTCTGGACGCATCGGAAACGGCGGTCACCGATCATTCGGAGGGAATCGCCACGTCATGAGGTTTGGTGGCATTTACAAATCTGCTCTGCATGGCGTTAGCGATGGCGCAGCGGGTTGACCCAAACGAGTTGCATCCCGCGTTGCAGTTGCCGCTTGAGGCAGACAACAAGCTTCGGACGCAAGGCATTGCGGACGGTCGGAAACGGATCGAGGCGCTCAATACGGCTGGAGACGCAGCGCAGCGGTTCAAGGGTGATCCGTTCTCAGTTGCGGTTATGTGCATACCCCGCCTCCTTGCCTATCTCGAGTGGTACCAAGAGGGGCAGCGGCAGGCGTGGGGTCATCCACCGGCGCTGGACCATCTCGGAAATCGGTTTGTAGAGAGTCAGTCGACGGCGATTTCGTTCGCCGCTCAGTTCTTGGTCGGGGCGGCTTACGTCACTCCATTCTTCCAAATGGAGTTTGCGATGGAAGTCGACGGTGTTCGATACCGGCCTATCGACAACAAACCCTCGGTTGCGTCGCGGTCGAAAGATCGGTGGTTGCCTTATCCGGACGACGATATTGCGGCGGCTTTTGCACATTCGCTTGGCCGGACCTTTGAGGAGCCGCAAATCAAGAGATGGAGCGACGGCTTGGTGCAGGCCGGTGTGTCGTTCGACCTTTTCAACGGGGATGGGAGCCCCAGGATCGGGCGGCAAAGCAAGTTCGTCGTCCTGGAGATCCAGTATATCGGCCACATCTATCGGGCCACTTATGACCTCGCGCGCCTCGCTAAGATCGGCGAGTAGGGGTTTTGATTGTCCTCATCCAAACATTCAAAAATCCGATGGTATGATCGCTGCTCCTGCAGCGGCTGCATGCTATGAGTTCAACTCCTTCTGACGTGGCTGGATTCTCGGAGGCGGCATTGGTCCCGGAGTTGCTCGTCAGCGACATCGTACAGAGCTTGCGGTTTTGGCGCGACCTGTGCGGCTGCTCTGTGGTCTACGACAGGTTGTAAGAGGGCTTCGCTTACCTTCACCTCGGCGGGGCTCAGGTAATGCTGGAGGAACGTGGCCAAGGCCGAAATTGGATCACCGGACCGCTAGAGTCGCCCCTTGGGCGGGGCGTCAATTTTCAAATCGCGGTGCCCGCTCTCGCCCCGATTCTGCGGTCGCTAGACAGCGCGAACTGGCCGCTGTTTATGGACGCCGAAGAGAAATGGTATCGCACAGCGTAGTTGGAGACGGGAACGCATCAGTTTCTCGTACAAGATCCGGACGGATACCTTCTTCGCTTCGCTGCCCCACTCGGTAAGCGCCCTGCGCCTCCACTCTGAGGTTTTTGCGGCAAAGGCCGAGCTTAGATCCCGGTCCCTAAGTACCAGATATTGAAAGTAAGGCTGGTACACCGCAGGGGATAGGTTTCGAACTTTCCTGGCGGTAACGGCAAGAAAATACCACTAGGTGTGCTCCGGGGGCAGGCCCGTGGATCGTCGTGTATCCAGGTTGGGCGCCGCGTTCGTGGCATCACGGCCGACGTTCAATCGGCCGCGACCATGCCGCGTAGTCTTTCTGCATCGCTCGCCGGCGGAATACCAAAAAGGCGCTTGTAGTCCTTGTTGAAGTGCGACGGATCGTCATAGCCCACGCGGTAACCGGCACTGGCGGCATCGAGATTTTCTCCGAGCATCAGGCGCCGCGCTTCCTGAAGCCGAAGCTGCTTCTGGAACTGAAGTGGGCTCATATCGGTGACCGATTTGAAGTGGTGATGGAACCCCGAGGAACTCATTCCGAGTTCCTTTGCCAGACTTTCGATTCGCAGCGGCTTGTCATAGTCGTCCCTTAGCCGGTCAACCGCCTTCGCGATTCGATTCGAGTGGCCGCCTTGCATCGGGAGGTGGCGAAGACGCGCCCCCTGCTCACCCGTCAGGAGACGATAAACGATCTCTCGCTTGACAAGAGGTAGCAAAACTCTCGAATCATTCGGTGAGTCAAGGAGTCTGACCAAACGCACCGTCGCATCAAGTAGCCCCAAATCGAGCGGGCTCACGACGACGGCTTTGGCGTCGTCTTTGCTGGATGGCGTCGGCAACGCCGCCTCAACCATTACCGAACCGACTAACACTGGATCAAGCTCCAGCCGCAAGGCGAGATAAGGGCTCTCCTTACTGGCTCCGACTACACGCCCGGTAAGCGGCACCTCGATGGTCGCTAAAAGATAACGGTCCGGGTCGTACCGATACATCGTCTCTCCGAGGAAGACCTCTTTGGCTCCTTGCGCGATGACGCAAAAACAAGGCCGAGACACCGCATGAACCCGGTCGGTCGGACCGGTGGCACGCGTCAATCGGAGCCCGCCAATAGGTTCGGCCACACCGTCAGCGCGAACGACGCTCGCGATTCGTTCCGCCAACTCGTCGCGGTGAGCTTGGTGCAGTTTTTCCGTTCGATCGTTCTTCAATTCCATCTTGTATCCGTTTCCCGCTGCATACGCCGCCAAAAGCGTGACCGTGCAAGATCCTACAAGGATCGTGGAGGAATGACCAATTGCACTAACACGTTGCAGGCCTAGAATACAAAGAATAGCCGGGGCGGGCAAGTTTCATGGCACACGTGCTCTGGAAGTTCTTCCAAGCACCGCGCATAACAGAAATTCCCTTCCCGCGAAAAACTATCGGACTCAGTGCGATCGATGAAGTCGTCCCGCTCCGGAATAAGAAGGAGAAATCATGAAGATACGAAAACTAGGAAATAGCGGCCTTGAGGTTTCGGCCCTCGGAATGGGCTGTATGGGTCTTAGCTTCGGACTCGGCGCTGCGGCCGACAAGACCAAGGGCGTTGAGGTCATCCGCGCAGGCATAGAGCGGGGCATCACCTTCTTCGACACGGCACAGGCTTACGGCCCGTTCACCAACGAGGAACTCGTCGGCGAGGCGCTCAGACCCTGCCGCGGCCAGGTCATTATCGCGACCAAGTTTGGCTTCAAGCTCGAAAACGGGGCGATCACCGGGGTCGATAGTCGGCCAGAGAATATCCGAGCTGTCGCCGAGTCGTCGCTCAAGCGTCTCCAGACCGATTACATCGATCTCTTCTACCAGCACCGAGTCGACCCGAACGTGCCCATAGAGGACGTCGCCGGAACACTCAAAGAGCTCATTCAAGAAGGCAAGGTACGTCACTACGGCCTCTCGGAGGCGGGTGCGAACACCATCCGTAAAGCCCATGCCGTGCATCCAGTCGCCGCGGTCCAGAACCAGTACTCGATTTGGACGAGAGAGCCTGAGGCCGAGGTTTTGCCCGTGTGCGAGGAGTTGGAAATCGGATTCGTGCCGTGGGGGCCGCTTGGAACGGGCTTTCTCACCGGCGCCATTGATCCCGATACGAAGTTCGACAGCGCGACCGATCTTCGGGCCAACTTCCCCCGCTTCACACAAGAGGCGATTAGGGCAAACATGCCGGTGGTTGAGATGCTTCGCACGATCGCCAAGCAGAAGAACGCAAGCCCGGTTCAGATCGCACTCGCCTGGCTCTTAGCCCAAGGGCCTTCGATCGTCCCGATCCCGGGCATGGACAAAGTCGAATACATCGACGACAACCTCAAGTCCGTCGAACTGGAGCTGACCGGGGCGGACCTGCAGGAAATCGACCGCCAGCTATCGGGCATTCAGGTTCAGGGTGACAGGCTCGACGCCGGACTCTTGAGCATGTCGGAAGAATGACCGCCTCTTAACTAGGAGATAGACCCAATGAAAAACGTTATCGTCGTCATTGGACCGGGACAAATCGGTCAAGCCATCGCAAGGCGCGTCGGGGTCGGAAAGCACATCCTCGTCGCCGACAGGAGCGAAGAAAATGCCAAGGTCGCAGCCGAGGTGCTCGGAAACGCGGGTTATGAAACAACCGTGGCAACCGTCGACGTGTCTTCCCGCGAGGCGGTCCATGCGCTCGTAGAGACGGCAAAGAGCCTCGGTGACGTTACCGGACTCATCCACGCCGCCGGTGTTTCGCCGTCGCAAGCCTCGCCCGAGACCATCCTCAAGGTCGACCTCTACGGTACGGCGCTCGTGCTGGAAGCTTTCGGCGAGGTGATCGCTTCCGGAGGTTCCGGAGTCGTCATCGCTTCGCAATCGGGACATCGCCTTCCGGCGCTGTCGGCCGAGCAAAACAAGGCCCTTGCCCTGACGCCGGTGGAGGAACTTCTTGCCCTCCCCTTCCTTCAGACGGACCAGGTGACCACGTCGCTCAATGCCTACCAACTGGCGAAACGCGGGAATTCGCTTCGCGTGGCGGCCCAGGCCCTTGAATGGGGCAAGCGAGGCGCCCGCATCAACACGATCAGCCCGGGAATCATCATGACTCCTTTGGCTAAGGACGAGCTCACGGGACCGCGTGGTGAAACCTACAGGAAGATGATCGAGGGATCGCCTGCGGGTCGCCCAGGAACGCCGGACGAAGTGGCGGCGGTTGCGGCGCTTCTGATGGGACCAGACGGCGGCTTTATCACGGGAAGCGACTTTCTGATGGACGGTGGAGTGACCGCCGCCTACTGGTTCGGTGGCCTCGCCCAACCTAGTTCTTAAGGACGAAGACATGAAACTTACGGGAACCGACCGACTGGAGGCCTTTAGCGATGGCGTTTTCGCCATCGCCATCACGCTCTTGGTCCTTGAAATCAAGGTTCCCTCGCCGGATGTGCCGTTGGGAACGGGACTGCTACACCTCTGGCCTTCTTACGTAGCGTACGCAATCAGCTTTCTGGTCATCGGGGCGATATGGATCAATCACCACGCGATGTACGAGCACATTGCGCGTGTGGACGAGGGGGCGCTCTTGCTGAACATCTTCCAGCTTATGTTGACGGCGTTCATACCCTTTCCGACGGCAGTGCTCGCGGAAGCCCTACATCGCAACGTAGATGCGTCGATAGCCACCGCATTCTACGGGGGAACGTTGACGGTTCTTGGGCTCATTGTGAATGTGTCTTGGTTTCACGCCGCGCATAATCGTCGGCTCATCGATGAGCGCGTCTCGCCCGAAATGGCGCGTCAACTCAGCCGGAGGTATCTCGTCGGTCCCTTGATTTACTTCTTGGCAACCGCCCTTACGTTCATTTCACCGTGGCTCTCGGTGTCTACGTTCGCCCTGGTCAACCTTTTCTACCTATGGCCGCGCAGGGCCCAATCACATCAAAGCAATGCTGGAAACGGCGACAACAGTTAGGAGATCTTATGCAGAAACGAGCACTAGGAAACAGTGGTCTTGAAGTCTCGGCCCTCGGCCTCGGATGTATGCGGATGAGTTTCGGCGACGCACCGATCGGTGATCATGCCGAGATGGTGGCTTTCATCCGCGCGGCCGTCGAGCGAGGCGTCACTTTCTTCGACACGGCGGAAGTCTACGGGCCTTTCACCAACGAGTTGCTCGTGGGCGAGGCGCTTGAACCCTTCAAAGGTCAGGTCATCATCGGCACGAAGTTCGGTTGGGATCCAGGTCCCGAAGGAAAGCCCACGCCCAAGACGCCGAACAGTCGCCCCGAGCGTATCCGGCAGGTCGCCGAGGAGTCGCTTAAACGGCTTCGCGTCGATGCGATCGATCTTTTCTACCAACACCGCCCCGACCCGGAGGTGCCCATCGAGGATGTGGCGGGCACGGTCAAGGAACTCATCGCGGAAGGCAAGGTCAAGCACTTCGGCCTTTCCGAATCGAACGCCGATCAGATCCGACGGGCTCATGCGGTTCAACCTGTGACGGCTCTACAGAGCGAGTACTCCCTTTGGTGGAGGAACATCGAGGCAGACATCCTTCCCACGCTTGAGGAACTCGGCATCGGCCTCGTACCTTACAGCCCACTCGGACGCGGTTACCTAACGGGCAAGGTGGACGAGAGCACCACGTTCGATCCGTCCGATATCCGCAGTAAGAACCCGCGCTTTACGCCGGAGGCGATCAAAGCAAACCGTGCAGTCATCGAGCTTTTGGAGCGGATAGGGACCGAAAAAAACGCAACCCCCGCACAGGTCGCCCTCGCCTGGCTACTTGCTCGGAAACCCTGGATCGTGCCCATTCCGGGCAGCCGAAAGCTTAACCGGCTGGAGGAGAACCTCGGCGCGGCGTCCATCGATCTGACGCATGGCGATCTGGACGAGATCAGGACCGCCGTCGAGGGAATCACGGTCGTGGGGCATCGATACTAAGGGAAGAGCATGGCGAGCATCAAAGGTAAGAAAATCGTCGTGATCGGCGGAAACGGAACGCTAGGAAGTGCCGCGGTGGAAGCCGCGGCCACCGCTGGGGCGGACGTGACCATTCTTTCCAGGAAAGCGACCGCGCCGAAGGGAGCAGCGGCGGTTCAGGAAAGCATCACCAACCCTGTCGCTCTTCAAGAGGCTCTTCGAGGAGCGGCCGGAATCGTCATCAGCGTCGAAGCCCGCCGTACCCCCGAGCAGTTAAAGGCGGTGTACGTGGAAGGAACCCGCAACGTCCTGGACGCCGCGCCTAAAGACGCCCAAGTCATCTTCATGAGCCACATCGGCATTACCGACGTAGAGCGAATGCCCGATTACAACCGAGCGAAGCTCGAAGCCGAAGCTCTCATCCGAGCATCAGGGCAACCCTACACCATCGTCCGCCCATCCTGGATCGTATCCGGCGGCGAGCGCGGCATCAAGTTGGAGCAGGGTGACCGCTACGCCGGCCGCCGCGACGACGTTAGCCACGCGGAACTTGGCAAAACCATCGTTGCCGCATTTGAGAACGACGGCGCTCGCGGAACGACTTTCGAGCTCTATGGCGGAGGCACCCACACTCCGCTCTGGAAAGACGAATTCTCACGCCTCAAAGCAGACCATCAGAGCTGAGAGAGGTTCGAATCCCGCCTGGTCAAGTACTGAATTCCAGATTCAAAAGGTGCTGGTACACCGCAAGGGATTCGAACTCCAAGTTTTCGAACCCTTGCGGCTAACCTCCACGACCCTATGGTCCCGGGCGGGCGAGTTGGACTTTTACCTTCTTGTTTCGGATCGTCGCGTTGAGTAACGCTTCGATGACGTTGCGCGCCTCCGGAGCCGGGACCTCTACGAAGGCCGTCCGGTCCAGGATGTCGATGACGCCGATGGCTTTCGCCGCCAAGCCAGCTTCGTTCGCGATCGCCCCAACCAAGTCCGCCGGGCGCAAACCGTCCATGCGGCCCATGCCGACGAAGATTCGGGACATGCCGACTTCGGGCTGCTCGTAGTCGGCGGCCATCTCCTCGGCTTCCTCGGCGGCGGTGCTGTGCTGGCTTTGCCAGAGCATCTGGATGGCGGCCGCCGCGACCTCGGCGGGGTCGAACATCTCGGAGAGTTCCTCGACCGTGATTAGGTGGCCGTCAAAGTTGCGGGCCTCCAACGTCTGCCGTAACGAGTCGCGGAAGATGTCCCTACGCCGCGCCGCGATGTCGGCGGCGGTGGGGATTCGAGCGGGCTTGATCTGGGTGCCGATCATCTGCTCGATGACCTTAAGCTGACGGCGCTCTCGGCCCTCGACGAGGGTGATCGCGTCGCCGGTGCGGCCCGCGCGGCCCGTTCGGCCGATGCGGTGGATGTACTGTTCGACGTCCCAGGGGATGTCGTAGTTGATGACGTGGGTGACGCTGTCGATGTCGAGGCCGCGCGCGGCGACGTCGGTGGCGATCAGGAGGTCGGCGCCGCCGTCACGGAAGCGGCGCATGACGCGGTCCCGCTCGTTCTGGTTCATGTCGCCGTGGAGAGCCTCGGCGTCGTAGCCGCGGATCCGAAGGGTTTCAGTAAGGTCGCTCGTCTCCTGCCGGGTACGGCAAAAAACGATCGTTGACCCCGGCGACTCCATATCCAAAATCCGAGCCAGCGCCTCCTGCTTCTTCCCGGGCGGGACCTCGTAGTAGGTCTGATTGGTCGTATCGAGAGTGCGCCGACCAGCCTCGATCGAAACATGCTCAGGATCGCGGAGGAACTTCTTAGTCAGCTCAATGATCCGGCGAGGCATCGTGGCGGAGAAGAAGGCGAGCTGGCGCTGCTCCGGCAGCTCAGCGAGGATGGCATCGAGGTCTTCCGCGAAGCCCAGGGCGAGCATCTCGTCCGCCTCGTCCAACACGCACATCGTCACGTTAGCTAAAGACAGAGAACCCCGACGAAGGTGGTCCAGAACGCGGCCAGGCGTACCGACGACGATCTGAGCCCCGGCGCGCAACGCGCGGAACTGCCGGTCGATCGGCTGGCCGCCGTACACGGGGACGATGCGCAGGCCGGTGTGCTTGCCCAAGTCGTACAATCCCGAGGCGACCTGGACCGCCAGCTCGCGGGTCGGGGCGAGAATCAGGGCCTGGGTGACCTTCTGCTCCACGTCCATCCGCTGGATGACGGGCAGGCCAAATGCGGCGGTTTTTCCGGTTCCCGTCTGCGCCTGACCGATGAGGTCACGACCAGCGAGCAGAATCGGGATCGCGCGGGCTTGGATGGGAGTCGCCATCTCGAAGCCCTTCTCCGCGATCGCGCGGGCGATCGGCTCGCTCAGGCCGAGTTCGCTAAACGGCGTCGGCTCAACGGGCGGATCCTTGGGCGGCTGGGGCGCGAAAGTGGGCGCCGGCTTCCCTCCCTTACCGGTCTTGCTGGCGGTGGGGCGGTCGAACTTGCCCTTCTTCCCGTCTTTGGGCGGGAAGTCGCCGCGGGATTTCTTTGGCGCCTTAGGCTGATCGGGCGCTCCGGCAAATTCGGCGGGGCGCTCCTGGGGGGCTTCGTCTGGATTTTTCGGGGCTTTGGGCTTGAACGTCTTAGCGTCCTTAGGACCGGCATTGTCCTTGGAACCCGGGCGCGCGAAGGGTCGCGACTTCATTTCAAACTTCGACGCATCGCTGCGTTTAGGAGGCGCATCACCCTTCTTGGCAAATTTTTTGGGACCCTTCCCTGGCTGTTTTGGGTTTGGTTTCGGCATTTATCTCCCTTAAGGGTAGCCGTTTGGGACGAATCGGCATTTTTCTGCCGACAATGGAACCTGTGCGACGTCTCTTTCTCCTCCTTTCGGGCCTGGTTGTTTTAGGTTCCTTGTCCGGTTGCTCGGGCGGATCGACGGAGACGGACAAGGGGTTGGACGCGGCCGCGAAGTTGGGAAAGCCAACTTCGGTGAGCGACGATCTGATGGATCAGTTGGCTAAGCGTCCGCCCACGACTCCCGCTCAGGATGAGGCTAATGTACGTATGCTGCCGGGGGTTATGAAGAGCGGCAACGAAGCGATGGACGCGGTTTTAAAGGGGGGTGACTCCGGCAAAGCAGTCGACAAGTTTCAGAAGGACATGGCCAACGTGCCGAAGTAACCGGATCGGATTGCCGTGTGAAATGAATGCATGCCCTGTTCATTTCAAATCTGAAACGAATAGGGCATGCATCTCAATCCTCAATCGGAATGCGCCAAGCGCCCCGGCCATGAGTTCCGGCGGTAATCCAGCCGGTTCGGGGATTCGCAACCAGAGAAAACACCGGCACGTTCGGTAACCCGGAGCCCATGCGGCGCCAGCGACCGCCGCCATGATCCGAGACGAAGACGCCGATGGACGTCCCTACGTAAACCCGGTCTAGGTGGCGAGGATCCAAGCAGATCGAGAGGATCGGCATCGGCGGAAGCTCGTCCATGATGCTCTTCCAATGTCCGCCCGCATCGGTGCTCTTCCAGAGCCGGTCAGGGGACCAGCCGTTGAGGCCGGCATACACGACCCGCGCGTTCCGAGGATCAACACAGATGTCGGTCACTGCCGCGCCGGGGAGCCCCGCCGAGACGTCGTACCACTTCGCGCCCGTGTTCGGCGTCACCCAGAACTTGCCATCGTTCGTACCCGCGTAGATCACGCCCCGAGCGGAGGGGGCGACGGTCACTGCGGACACCGGCGAGCGACCTAGGACGGGGCTGATCGCCGTCCAATTCGCCGCGCCATCGGTCGTCCTATACACTTTGCGGGCACCGGCCACCAACGTATCGGGATCGCTGGGATCTAACTCATAGGGGGCGTAGAACAGCTTGTTCTCGCGCGGGTCGATCCCGTTCGTCACTCCCCACTGCCAAGATGCACCGGCGTTTGTCGACTTCAAAATGACGAGGCCGACGTACTCCGTGTAGACGACGTTTGGGTCTTTCCAGTTGACGTGGGTCACCCCGCCGTCGCCGATGAAGACATTGTCCCAAGACGCGTCGCCGGAGAACTTGTTGGTGCCGTTGTCTTGGGTGCCGCCGTAGGCGATCTTCTCGTCCCATGGGTGGACGTCCACGCTCTGGAACTGGATGGTACGGAGACCGTCGTTCACCGCTTCCCACGTGCCGCCGATGTCACGCGAGCGGAAGATTCCGCCGTCGGTGCAGAGGTAGACCGTGGACGGGTCCACAGGGCTGAACGCCAAGTAGTGATGATCCGGGTGGACGGCGCCTCCGGAATAGCTGCGCGTGTTGTCTTGCCAAGTCTCGCCACCGTCGATGGTCCGCCAGGTCGAGGTCGCGCCGACGAAAGCGATGTTAGGGTTCGTCGGGCTTACGGAGACGTAGTTGTCGTACCAAGCCTGGCCGCCGCCGTAGTCCGGCATATTCGGGAGGCGCATCCAGGTTTCGCCGAAATCCTGGGTCTTGTACGTACCCGCAAGCCGCCCGCTCGTCGCGAAAAGCGAGGCATAGATGACGTTCGGGAAGGCCTGGCAGTTGGACATCTGCATCCGGGCCAGCGTACGAGGGTTATCCGGCAGCCCGGCGGTCAATCGGCGCCAAGTCTGCCCGGAATCCGTGGATTTGAAAACTCCGTTACGAGCGTTGCCGCCGCTATAGCCGATGCTAGCGACCAGGGTGCTCGGGCTTTCGGGATCAATCAGCAGGTCCGTTGCCGAGCCGCGCAGAAGTTGGACCCAGGTCGCGCCGCCGTCGAGGCTACGCAGGACGCCCCGTGTCGTTGCCGCATAAAGAAAGCCCTGCCGCTTGGGGTTCGGAACGATTCGCGAGAACTGGGTGCCTAGGTAGACCTCGCTAGACAAAAGATCCCACGAATGTCCTGCGTCCGTGCTGCGAAGGAGGCCCGCGCCGTGGAAGCTGTCAAGGCTGTTGTGCGGCTCGCCGGTCCCCGCATAGATCGTGTTGTGGTCGAAGGGATCGATCGCGAGGGCGCCGATCGAAAGGGAGGCCGCGTCGTCGCCCATCGGCTTCCAAGTTCGGCACTCGTCGTCGCTTCGCCAGATACCTCCACTCGCCGCGCCGGCCCAGACGATGCGGCGGTCAGTCGGGTCGATGGCGACGGCGCAGGTCCGGCCGGCGTTGTCCATGCCGCCCCACCCGTGGTGAAGCACCTTCGGCCCCATCTCCTTCCACCGCGGCTCGAAGCCCGAGGCGTTCAGCCAGGCGGGCAGATGGCGGGTTTCGAACCACGCGGTGAGGCGTCCGGCGGCGGGCGCGACGGTCGAATCCCGCATGAGGAGCTTCGCCATTACCGCGCCCTGCTCGGCTTCGTTCTTAGGTTTCTCGTCGCGATCTTGGTCCTGGGGACCAAAGCCGGCCACGGCGATCAACAGAATCGATGTCAGCAAATTCAAGGCTTAAGACCTCGACTAATCGCCGTCGCCCTTCACAGGAACCGGCGGGGAGCCCGCGCGCTCGGCGGACATGTAGGTCTCGAACGAATAGGTGATCGTCTTGGTCGCCTTCGGGCCGATCTCGATGTTCCACTCAAGGTCGTTGATCGGGTTCGGTTCGCCGTTCAGGATCTGCGTCTGGCGAATCTTCCCGCCGTCGGACAGCGAATCGACCTTGCCGCGCGCGGTTTTGCTGACCTTGATCGTAACCTTGTCCGCCTTGTAGTTCGTGATCGTGAGCGTGCCCTTGAGCAGGACGGGGATGTAGTCCGTCTTGCCGACATGGACGGGGGCGTTACGCTTGACTTCGGCTTCCGTTTTCTCCACCTTCAGCCCGATACCGTGGGAGAGGCGAATCTCGGCGGTCCCTTCGGATGGCGTGTACTTCACCGTCTCCTGCCCGATCGCCTTGCCGTCCTCAAGGACGAAGACCGGACCCGTAGTCAACGGCTGGTTCGACTTGTTCTTTAGGCTAAGGAGGTACGAGACTTCCTCCCCGTCCGCGTTCCAGTCGTAGCGTGGGGAGATCGGCACCGAGGACTCGAAGATCGAGACCATCGCGACGTCGTTGTTGTCCAGGCTGAGGCCCGGCTTGTGATAGTAGAAAAGCTCTCCGGCCTCTTCGCGGGCAACGGTGGCTCCGCCGCCCGGGGCCTTCGGGACGGCGTGCTCGGCCGCTTCTTCGGCTTCCTCGCGCTGCTGGGGCGTTAGTTCCTTCTTTGCGTCGCCCGGCTTCACCTCGGCAGGAGGCGGCAAAGCTGGTGCGGGAGCGAGCATGTCTTGGATGCCTCGGTTCGCCACGAAAGGAGAGCCGACCACGAAGTAGACGTCCGAGTTCTCAAGCTTCTCCGATGTGTTCTGCATGGAGGCGCGAAGGGAGAGGCTGCCATCGTTGCCGTGGACGTCGAGGACATAGCTCGGCTCCCACCGGATCCCTTCTTGAAGATAGGTAACGCCGATGCCGACCACCTTATTTGGATCCGAAGAGACCACCTTGATTTTCACCGGGTAGCCCGCGAGGAGGATGGTCTGCACCTGGTCGTAGGGGATGCCGTTGTAGGCGTCGCCAGCTTTCAGGAGCAGCATGTCGTCCAGCAGCTTCGCGAGGTCGCCCTCGAACCTCTGGTTCGCCTTGGTGACGACGGTGATCTTGAGGCCGATCTTGTCGGCGAGCTTGGTCTTTAGCTCCTTCCCGTTGGCGAACTCTAGCCGGTTCTCTTTGCCGATGACGACCTGGTCGATATGATCGGCTTTGTCGAGAGTGTAGAAGCGGACCGTGCCTTTGATTGCGGCGGGGACCACGTTCGTGGTCGCCCAGCCGTTTTCGAGCTTGACTTTGCCTTCGCGCACGTAGTAGCCGAAGCCGTCGCGGAAGACGGAGACGCTCTTCAGCGTCGTCGCGAAGGTCATGTTCTTCGGCGGCGTCTCTTTCGGCGGGGTTTGGGCGATCCCTAAGAGGGGCCCGAGGGCAAGGGCAAGCGAGGCGATTCGAAGGGGGGATGAGGGCATCGTGAACCTACCGGCAATATACTCCGCGCCGGTAGGTTCAGGTTCCCCGCCCCAAATATCAATCCCAGCCCACCACGACTACGGCGAAAGGAGCTTTGCGAAGGCCGGCGGCGGGGCGGGATATTCCGAGACCATGACCCCAGGCAAAACCGGGAAATCGTGGAGGCACTCCGCATACATGATGAGGGTCTCGGCATGCTCGACCACCAGAGCGGGGTCGATTTCGCCGCTTGCGAGATGCGCGGCGAGGCGCGAGACCTGCACATTCATTAGGTCTCTCATCATTTCGCGGCTTGCCACTCTTCTTGCGTCCATTGCTTTCTCCCGGCCTCCGACTATCCTCGTCGGCTTGTAGAGATTCTCGGTAAGCGGCCCCCGAACGCGAGAGGGAAAAACTTTGCACGTATCGCAAGTTTCACTCTATTTGGGCCCTTTGGTCCCGGTCACACAAAAACGCTCAGTCTGAGTTTGTAGGACCATGCTTATTCTCGAATCTCTCGAAGCCTGCCTTGCCCGAGCGGAAGAGGCCTACAAGAATGCAAGCCCGATTCGCCGATGGGTGGACCAACACCTCGGCGGATTTGAGAAGAACGAGGAAGACGGCGTGAATTGGGTTCGCCTCGAATCCGCAGAATACGGTTGGCAGAAGAAGGAGTAATAATCGAGGGAGCCCTTTGGAAGGGCTTTCCTACGGTATGCCACTCGTTCTTCTCGCCGCCGCCCTCGCCCTGCACGTTCCGTTTGCACCCTCGACCGCGACCCTAAAGGGCCAGGCTGGGGAGACGCTCACGGTGGTGATTCCGCCGAAGTTCCATATCGGTCCGATGCAGCCACTGGTTCTGACCTTAGAGGCGGAGCACACGCAGATCACCATTTCTTGGACGGCTAACGACGTCGATGCCTCGGTGCAGAAGGCTCTAGACCGGAATGTGCAGAAGGCGAAGAAAGAGGGCCGTTTCGTCGGCAACGTTAAGGTTGGTCCTTATTCCGGTGGCGCCTTCCGGTATCAGGTGCCCAAGTCTGCGCAGTCCATCTCGTATCACGCGTCGCTGGTCTCTCGTGCCAATCACCTGTCGATTTCCTATGTGGACATTGCGGGCTCGTTCATGAGTCCCGCCAAGGCCAAGGCCCTCTTCCTGGACATTTTGAAGACGGCGAAGATTCGACCGGCCGGCAAATAATCCCTCCCTTGTGACGCCGCCCTCGATCGGACGTCATAAACATGGCATGCGCTTTCGTTCTTGTTTATTGGCCGCTCTCCTCTTCGCCTCGCTAGGATTCGCTCAGCAGGAGGGGCCGCACGATTTGCCGATCGTGGTGCCTCCGAATGCGGACGTCGCCTTCGAGGCGGATGCGGCAGGTAAGGAACTTGCTCCGCTTGTCCGCCACTTCCTAAGCGGCAACCCTAACGACCCGACCGCGGGCATGGGTGACGGCAATGTCGTCATCAAGAGCAACTTCGGCGAGATCACCCTCACCCCGAAGGACGTTGAGCGACTGCTTGAGCCGATTCGCGAGTTGCACGTGGTGTCGTATTCGGTACCCAAAGGCGACGACCCGTTTGGGCGGCACGAAACGGAGTTCAAGGGTGGTGGAATGAAGCGCCTGATGTTCGTGCCGGGCGACAGCGGGTTCCTTTTGATGCAGCGTCGGGGCGAGTCGGGACGGTACGCGGCCGTGATTCGGCGCAAGGACAATATCACGGTCCTCCGTACGGACGGGATGCCGGATTTGGGTGAGGCGGGGCGCGTCATCTTGAAGGAACTAGCCTCCGCCGCCCAGCGCAGCGTTTTGTCGAAGAAACACTAAGTTGGGCTAAAGTCACTGGCATGCTGACCGCAGGCCAGATTGAACAGTTTCGTCGCGATGGCTACCTGCGCGGGAGCCAAGTGATCAGCGACGATCAAGTCGGAATTCTTCAGGAGGAAATCCTCCGCGTCATCCGGGACCGGGACGACAAGTCATTGCCGCAGCCGGTCCTCTGCCACAACATGAACGGCGACCCCGAGCGCGCGGTGTGGCAGATCGTCAACATCTGGGAGGCGAGCCCGCCATTCAAGGAGCTCGTTCTGAACCCCCAAATTGGGGAAGAGATGGCGCAGCTTACGAACGCGACCACCCTCCGAATCTGGCACGACCAGATCCAGTACAAGCCGGCCAGCGTCGGCGGGGTCAACATGTGGCACCAGGACGCCCCTTACTGGCCCATCCTCGCCCCCATGACCGAGGTCACCGCCTGGGTTGCGCTAGATGACGTGGATGAGGAGAACGGCTGCATGAGCATGGTGCCGGGGTCTCACCTCTGGGGGAACCACATCAAGTTCTTGGAGTCGCTCCCGAATTTCGAGGCGATGCCTTCTTCTTACGAGGGGCATTCTCTTGAGGTGCGAACATGTCCGGTCCGGAAGGGCGAGGTGCATTTCCACCATGCGCTGACGTGGCACGGTTCGAACGCGAACCGCTCTGCACGTCCTCGGCGGGCGATCGCGCTGCATTTCATGACCCAGGAGACTCGATATGTCGCTTCGGGGGATCACGTGATGAAGCCGTTCGCGGAGGTTGCGGATGGCGAAGTCATGTCCGGGGACCACTTCCCGGTGGCTTGGTCGGCATCGTAGAATTTTTTAAGAAAATGTTTCCCGATCACCGAACTTTTACGGGGTCATTTCGTATCTAATAATTGAGAGAGTCAAGCGACTAAGAGCCTCAGTCTTCCGAAAGGAGGTACTGGGGCTTCTGAATTTATTTGGGTCGGGCGCCCCCAAAATCGCCATGCGATTTGTAGGCCGCGCCTTTGTCTCCGGACAAAGACGTGGGAGGGCGTTTAGGAGACGGCGCCATCTCCAAAACGCCCTCCCACGTCCTGGCTAAGCGCCAGGGCGCGGACTACACGCTACGCGTAACGGACCTATAGCGGCTCGGTATCCCGAAGAAAGTCCCCAATCGCCCGACGCAAATCGTCGTGCTTCGCCGGATCGTACGGAACGGCGGCACGAACATCCGCGGGGATCGACATGGGAGGCATCGTCGCGAACTCCTCATCCACGTACCGCGGAAACACATGCGCGTGCAGAAACGGATCCAGATTTCCATAGATCGAGTAGTTGATCCGCACCGCGTCGGTGGCCGCCAAGACGGCATCGCCCAGCAAGGCCATGTCTTCCAAGAACGCGGTGCGGGCCGAGCCGTCCAGATCATTCAACTTGGAGACCATCGGGTACGCCAGCAGCAAACAATAGCCGGGGTGATATTGGGAATCGCCCATGACGGCGTATCCACTGCGCATCTTAACGATTTCGAGGGGGTTTTCGCCGTTCAAAAGGGAGGCGAGACGTTCAGCCGGTGTAATGTCGGGCATCGTGGTTGTATCATGCGCTCACGATGACCGCTTCCGGTTCGGCAAAGATGCAAGGAGCCCAGAAAAGCGCGTTTGTCGCGGCTTGGCTGGGATGGGCGTTCGACGGCCTCGACGGGTTTCTGTACTCGCTCGTCGCGGTCCCTTTCGTGAAGGAGTTGATGGGCGCGGGGGCGACGTTGCCCGAAGTGGCGGCGAAGGCGGGCCTCATCCAAGCGATCTTCCTCGTCGGATGGGCGCTTGGCGGAATCGTGTTCGGACGCATCGGCGATTCGATCGGCCGCACCAAAACGCTGAACCTAACGATCCTGATGTACGCGACCTGCACCGGGCTGTCGTTCTTCGCCCATGAGTGGTGGCACCTGGCGATCTTCCGGTTCCTCGCGGCGCTCGGCATCGGCGGCGAATGGGCAGCGGGGTCGGCCCTCGTCTCGGAGACCCTGCCCTCGAAGTACCGGCCATGGGGTAGCGCGATGCTCCAGACCGGCTATATGGTCGGTATGATCTTGGCGGCCATCTCGGTAGGCGCCCTCTCGCACATGCCGTACCGGTACGTGTTCCTTGTCGGCGTCATCCCGGCGTTTCTCACCATTTGGATTCGCAAAGCCGTGCCCGAGCCGCCAGAGTGGGCGGGGGAACGCCAAGAGCGCCAGATGCCGAAGATCTCCGATCTCTTCCGGGGCGAGCTACTGAAGATCACCCTCTTCACCCTCGTCTTCGCAAGCCTAGCCCTCGTGTGCTCCTGGGTCTTCCTTTACTTCAGCACCCAGGTCGTGCGCGGCCTGCCGGAAGTGAAGGCAATGGCGAAGGCGACGCAGGACGAACTCATTCGCACCATCACGATCACCTATGCGGTCTGGAATATCGCGGGCAACTTCCTTGCGGCCACGATGGCCCGCTTCCTCGGGTACCGGTGGTCGATGTGCATCATGATTCTCGGCGGGCTGCTGTCGTACGTCATCGGCTTTAGCCACCCCCGCCCGCTGGACGAGGTTCGACTTTGGCTGAACCTGTGTGCCGCCTTTGGGCTGGCGCTGTTCGCGCTGTTCCCACTGTATATTCCGCCGATGTTTCCCGTGCTCTTGCGCACGACCGGGGCGGGGTTCTGTTACAACATCGGCCGAATCGTTGCCGGCGCGGGGACCCTGTTCCTCGCCTTCTCGACCTCCACGAAGATCAGTCCGAACGAGGCGATTTACGTGGCTGGTCTCGCCTACATTCCAATGCTGCTCGTCGCCCTCGTCATGCCCGTGCTGAAGGAAACCAAGGAGCCGATCGCGCCCTTGACTCCGGCCCCCGAGGCTCGGTGAATATTCTCGCCCTCGGTGTCGTTTTGCTGGGGGCGAAATCGCCCGCAACCAAGGTCTTCGATCTGCGGACCGAGTACATGACGTCCCCCCTCGGGTTGGACGTGCCCCAGCCCCGCCTAAGCTGGCTGCTCGCCCCCACCCGGCCGGGACTTAGTCAGCGCGACTACGAAATTCAAGCCGCCTCGACCGAAACCAGCCTATTGGCGAACAGAGCCAACCTCTGGCAAACCGGCATGGTCCGGTTCCGCAAGGACTCGGGGTCAACCGTGGAATACGCGGGCAAACCGCTAACCTCCGGCCAAATGGTCTGGTGGCGCGTGCGCGTCAAGGACGACCAAGACAAAGTCTCCCCTTGGAGCGCGCCCGCGCACTGGAGCGTCGGCTATCTAAACCCGTCCGATTGGCACGCCAAATGGATCGGCACGACCGACTTCTTCAATCGGCAAAAGAAACTCCCCAAGGGCAAACGCCTCGAAAACACCGTCCAAGATCCCTGGCTCCGAAGGGAATTCGACCTCAAAGCGAAGCCGAGCCAAGCCTTGATGTCCGTGGCGAGCGTTGGCTATCACGAGCTTTACGTGAACGGGGTAAGAGCCTCGCAAGCGGTGTTAGAGCCGGCGGTTTCCGACCACAAGGAGCGCGCCCTCTATGTCACTTACGACATCGCGAGGCTTCTCAAGCCGGGCCGAAACGTCGTCGCCCTCTGGCTGGGCGTTTCCTGGTCCATCTTCCCGCCCTACCAATCCCCGGACAAGCCGGCGACCCCGATTGTCATGGCGCAAGCGGACCTGCGCTTTCCCGACCGAAGCCATCAGACCATCGCCACCGACGAGACTTGGCTCACCCACCCGAGCCCCAACCGCTTGCTCGGTACCTGGGATTTCACCAACTATGGCGGCGAAGAGTACGACGCGCGCAGGGAGGTCCCCGGCTGGAACCAAGCCGGCCTCGACACGTTCGAGTGGAAACCGGCCGAGATCTACCACCCCCACCTCAAAATCTCTTCGGCCAACGTCGAATTGAATCGCCGCGGCACTCCTTTCGGGCCGAAATCAATCGAAGCAACCACGGACGGCGCGATCAAGATCGACATGGGGCGGAACTTCGCCGGTTGGGTTCAGTTCCCCATCGAAGGTAAGCCTGGCGACCGCATCCTGGTCGAGTTCTCCGAAAAGCCGAACGACGTTCAGAGTCACCGCCTTCATAGCGAATTCGTGATCGGCGCGACTGGCCAAGGCGTCTTCTGCAACCGGTTCAACTACATGTCCGGCCGCTGGGTCACAATCCACGGCCTGCGAAAAGCGCCCGATGTGAAGCAGATCACGGGCTGCAACATACACACCGGCTACGACTCGGCGGCCACGTTCACCTGCGACGATCCGCTGCTCCAGGGGATCTACGACATGTGTCAGTGGACTTGGGAGAGCCTAAGCCTCGGCGGCTACAGCGTGGACTGTCCCCAACGGGAGCGGATGGGCTACGGCGGTGATGCTCACGGCACCGTCCAAACCGCGCTCGACATGTACCAGATGGGCGCGTTCTACACGAAGTGGGCCCAGGACTGGCGCGACGTACAGACTCCCGACGGCAATCTCCCCTACACCGCGCCCACCCAATGGGGAGGCGGGGGACCGATCTGGAGTGGATTCAGCATCTTCATGCCGTGGCAGGTTTACATCCATTACGGCGACACCCGAATCCTCCGCGACAACCTCCCGATGATGCGCCGGCTTCTCGCGTTTTGGGAGACGAAGTCCAGAAACAACCTGATGCCTCGCTGGGGAGGCGACTGGGACTACCTCGGCGATTGGCTCTGGCCAAATGCGAACGGCTCCGTCAATGGCGGCTTGCCGGAAACGGAGTTTCTAAACAACGCCTACTGGGTGTACTCCCTAGACTCGGTCGCGTGGATCGACGTCATCTTGGGTCACATGGATGAGGCCACCAAATACCGCGCGAGAGCCAACGAGATCCGGCAAGCCGCCCACGCCAAATTCTATCGACCCGCCACCCACGACTATGCGACGGGCACGGAGCAGTACCTCGCCGCCGCCCTCCTGGCGAACATCCCTCCTCCGTTACTTCGCCCTCAGGTGGAGAAGCGGCTGGATGAGGAGATTCTCACGAAGAAACAGGGCCATATCGACGCGGGCATCACAGGCGGCGCCCTCCTGACCCGCTATCTAATTGAGGCCGGACGCGCAGACCTGCTTTACGCGATGGCGACCAAGACCGATTTCCCAAGCTGGGGAGACTTCATCAAGAACGGCTACACGACCTTCCCCGAAGAGTGGCGCGGCGGCGACTCCTATCTTCACAGCTCTTTCGAATTCGTAGGCGCATGGTTCGTCGAAGGATTCCTCGGCATCCAACCGATTTCGCCGGGTTATCGATATCTCAATATCTCCCCGTTGTTCGAGGCGCCGACTTTAAGGCATGTGAAGGCGTCGTACCGCACGCCGTACGGGTGGGTGGGGTGTGCATGGGACAAGGTGGGGACGACGCTTCGCTGTCGGATTACGGTTCCGCCGAACTCGAAGGCGAACTTTTCCTTGCCCGCTCCGGAGCGGTCGCAACCGACCCAGAACGGCCATGCGTTGCGAGGCGCACCCAAGGCAGGCAAGTTAGATTTGGAATTGGGTCCCGGAACCTATGATTTCCGGACGACGGTCGGTTGAAAGCAGATCGGCGGCGATGATGTTGCGATATCCCGCAACGTAGCGCGGCAGGTAAAACCCCGGCCCGTGGCCGTTGACAGGTTCAATCTTGTGCTTTGTCACCGGACTAACCACGTTGAAAATAGGTGTCGGGGTTATTTTGTGGGGAACCTTGCGATAATGAGTAATGGCCGGTAAACCTAAACTTAGCACTAACTACACGCGCACGCAGATAAATACGATGGTGGGAGGCGGCATCCAGTCGTTCTTGCCCACCAAAAATGGGCGTGTGGTTTGCGGGTGCTTCAAGTTGGAATCGAATCCGGACGCGCCCGCGGAGATCCTGGTGGGCGTCGGTCCCCAACGCGAGGCAACCGCGATTACCGCGGTGCTCCAGCAAACCCCGTTCCCGATTTTCCTAAACCGGGGCGTCGACGAGTGGGAGTACGTGGGCAACTACAAGGCCACCCGATACCTCAACCGCGACCACCGGCTCCTCGAGGCCGAGGAGCGCACGAAGAAGGAAGGCGTCGCGGGGATTCTCTACATGGAGCCCTCCTCCGAGATTATCGAATAGTTCAAACCGCGCGGCTTTGGCCTTCGGATGTTTCCGGGGGCCAGCGGTTTCTAAGTCGCCGCCACCCTAAACCGTCCTACAATGGTTTCGGCAGGCTGGCATGATGAAGTGGATTCTTTTCGTATGCTCGTTGGGCGTGATGGTCGCCTCAATCTTCGCCGGCGGCTATTCCGGCAAGCTTCCCTCCCACGAGAAGCAAGCACTTCCCCACATCGACCAGAGCGAATATGCGGGGTCCGTGAAGTGCGCGAGCTGCCACCAGGGCTACTACGATAGCTGGAAGGAAAGCGCCCACAACAAAATGATCCGGCCCGCGATTGCGGAAGGGCCGAACAAGACGATCCAAGCGGACTTTAGCAAGCCCGACCCCAACCGGCCCTTCGAGCTGAAGGACGTCAAGTGGGTCATCGGTCACCGCTGGAAGCAGCGATTCATCGGCGTCGTGGACGGCCAAGAAGTGGTCTTCCCCGGCCAATGGAGCATCAAAGAGGCCAAGTGGCAGCCCTACACCGGCAAGACGGACTGGTGGTACCCGCAACATCCGGATTGGAAAACGCGGTCCAACTTCAAGCTCTGCGCGGGCTGTCATAGCACCGGCGTCGACATCGGCGCGAAAACTTGGACCGAGCAGAACATCACCTGCGAAAGCTGCCATGGTCCGGGCAAGGCCCATGTCGCCAAGCCGACGATCGCCAATATCGTGAACCCCGCCCGACTCACCACGGAGCGGTCCATCGAGGTCTGCCTTGCCTGCCACCAGGCCGGAAGGCCGGCGGGCGAAGAATACGCTTGGGCGGTCGGTTACCAGCCGGGCAAGAAGCTCGCCGACTTCTGGCACGGGTTCGAGCCCGAGCCCGGAAAGGAAACCGCCGAGTTCTGGGGCGACGGCACGGCGCGAAAGAACCGCGTCCAGGGCAACACATTCACGCACAGCGTCATGCATGCGAACGGCATCCAGTGCTCGAGCTGCCACGATGCCCATGGCTCCCGCAACCTCTCGATGACGGTCAAATCCGCCTCGACGAACGCACTCTGTCTAACGTGCCACGGACCCGGAAAGACGGTGGGGCCGAACTTCAAGGAGCTTTCCGAGCACACGCATCACGCGGGGACGAGCGTCGGCAGCCAGTGCATTAGCTGCCACATGCCGAAGACGGGTACGAATTCCGTTGGCGCCGAATCGCGCGACCACACATTTAACTTCGTCTCGCCTTCGGTGTCGATCGGTAAGAACGACCCGAATAGCTGCAATATTTGTCATGCCGAGAGGTCGCCCCAGTGGGCGCTCGACAAGGTCAAGGTCTGGTATCCGAAGCTGAAGTAGGCCATCCATACTTTGGATATGGCCTTCAAAATCGAACCGGTGCGGACGGCGACCGATCTTGAGGCGGTGTCGGACCTCTTCCGGGCTTATGTCGCTTCCCTCGGCATCGACCTCGCCTATCAGGGGTTTGAGCAGGAATTGGCGACACTGCCGGGAAAGTACGCCCCGCCGGAGGGGGCGCTTCTGATCGCGAAGAACTCAGCGGATGAACCGGTGGGCTGCGTGGCCCTCCGCCCCCTTTCGTCTGGGGCTTGCGAGATGAAGCGGCTCTACGTGGACCCGGCGGGGCGTGGCTTAGGGCTGGGGCGGGCGCTGACGGATGCGATCATCGCCGAGGCCATCCGGATCGGATACCGGGAAATGAAGCTCGACACCCTCCCGACTCTAACCGCCGCCGCGGAGCTTTACCGGAGGACAGGGTTTGTGCCGATCCCGGCTTACTACGACACGCCGGTCGAGGGCACGCTGTTTATGGCGCTGAGCCTCGTGCCCTGACTTTTCAAGGCATCGACCGGCGGAAAGACCCATTCGATTCCGCGAACGAGAACCTGCGATATCTTCGCACGTCGAAGTTTGTCGGCGGGCCGGCGATGTCTCAATCACGTTGTCCGGCTCCACGCCCCGGTCCCAGGTTTGGGATTCGGGGCGCTTTTTATTGCGTCCTACTTCTCCGATAAACCCCATGTCGCGCCGGGTTCAGGAGCTGGGCGCGGCAGGATTCACGATATTAGTGACACTGTTTGCATCTTTAGAGGTGTTCTTGCTATATTCAGATAAAATTCAGGTTGAATATTAATTGGCCCAACCTTGAAGGCTTAAAACTCAGCCTAAGCAGACGGGTTTCGGTATGGATATCTCAAGTGTCTTAGTTCAAGTGGTGCTCGCGATCTGCGGAGTGGGCTGCGTGGCCTCACTCGGCCTTCTCGCTTGGTCCGGAATCCGGGCGGAGTCGGACATCACTGAGCGACAACGACGGGAAATAGCGCTCAGAGAAGAGCGGGAGGCAACCCTTCGCTTAAACCAGGAGCTTGAGGCCGAACTCGAAAAAATGCTTCGGGGCTAAGTCTCAGAATTTCATGTTTTTTTCTTTCTACATCATCGAAATGGTCGTGGCCGTTGTCGGCCTCTTCGTGGTCTTGGCGGTTGTTGCCTATGTCTCGGGCCGGAAGGATCATGCGGAGAATGAGCTGCGAGTTCGTCGCGCCGCAGGCGAGCGCGACGCGATCCTCAAGGCTCGCGAAGCCCGCAAGGAAGCTTCGGCGGTTGCGCAGCCGCAGTCTGAGCGAGCCCTCTTTTAGGCTCGCACCTTCTATCCCGCCCTTCTTACATCCCACCTAGTGCCCCTCACTAGGTTGATGGTCGCCGGCGTGCCGCTTTAAATACGTGTGCACCCGGCGCCATTTCTGGAGCGCCACCGCCCCCCATACGAGTTCGACGATGCCGAATGGCCATGCGCCCTGAAGGAAGCCGTACGCAGATCCGAGCCAGCAAGAGATAGCAAAGCCGAGACGAAACCAAGGATTGCGATGCTCCAGCGAGTAACAAACCAGCATCGCGCTGACGGCGAACAAACCGAAAGCGGTCACTTGGGCGTGGGTCATTCCCTTCCCTCATCCTACGCCACCTTTCGGATTGGGTTGCCGCGCGGAGACGGTTGTAGTGCACGCGGCACTTTCAGCTGCGTCACATTGTCCTTTCGGTGTCTCAGGGCCTTAAAACCCAGTAACGGCATTGGAGTCAAACTCGCTATAGTTGTTCGGCGCGTCGAATCGCGCAACTTAGGAACAAATATGAAGGCATTTTATGTTGCCGGCCTGTTGGCCGGAGTCGTTGCTGCTCAGGCTCAAATCGCACCCGCCGCCAGCCTCGTAACTCTGGATAGATTTACTGTAACCGCCCCAACTCTCGCCCCCGTCCAGAAGACTTCGACCAATGCGGAGCGTTCACGGACGCCCTGGTCGGCGTGGGTCGGCATCTACATACCGAACTTCGACACGCCTGGCCTTTCCAAAAATGTTGGCGCTGAGCTCGGCATC